>Ga0268257_1000599_pt1 | contig 40260 bp, 33 predicted proteins | sample AgamicAtPrz_FD_200249 | JGI IMG/M metagenome (GOLD analysis project Ga0268257, IMG submission 200249) | Agave microbial communities from Guanajuato, Mexico - At.P.rz (v2) (version 3) | ecosystem: Host-associated > Plants > Phyllosphere > Phylloplane/Leaf | place: Guanajuato, Mexico | collected... | reverse complement strand
GGATGACCGTGACTTCGTCGCGCTCAGCTTCGGCGTGAACTTCTAAGCACACAGATCCAGGACGACACGACATGAACAAGACCAGAAGTCTGCTGCAGGCCGGTGTACTGGGCCTGTCCCTGCTGGCGACCAGCGTCATGGCTGCGGTATCCGCCGACGAGGCGGCCAAGCTGGGTAGCACCCTGACCCCGATGGGCGCCGAAAAGGCCGGCAACGCCGATGGCTCGATCGGCCCATGGGAACCGTTGTCGAAGAGCGCCGGCAGCGCCGACGGCAGGGGCTTCCTGTCCGACCCGTACGGCAGTGAAAAGCCGCTGTTCACCATCACCGCGCAGAATGCCGAGCAGTACAAGGACAAGCTCTCGCCAGGCCAGTTGGCCATGCTCAAGCGCTACCCGGACACCTTCAAGATCCCGGTATACAAGACCCATCGTGGTTCCACGGTACCGGCTGACGTGTTCGCTGCCATCAAGGAAAACGCCACCAAGACCACCTTGGTGGAAGGTGGCAACGGCTTGAACAACTTCCGCACCGCCGTGCCGTTCCCGATCCCGAAAAGCGGCCTGGAAGTGATCTGGAACCATATCACCCGCTACCGCGGCGGCAGCGTCAGCCGCCTGGTGACCCAGGCCACGCCGCAGCAGAATGGCTCGTTCAACCCGGTGTACTTCTCCGACCAGTTCGTCTTCCGCGAAAGGATGAAGGACTACGACCCGAACAACCCGGGCAACATCCTGTTCTACTTCAAGCAGGAAGTGACCGCGCCTGCACGCCTGGCCGGGACCGTGCTGCTGGTGCACGAAACCCTCGACCAGGTGAAGGAACCGCGCAAGGCGTGGATCTACAACGCTGGCCAGCGCCGCGTGCGCCAGGCGCCGCAGGTGTCGTATGACGGCCCGGGTACCGCCGCCGACGGCCTGCGGACGTCGGACAACCTGGACATGTTCAACGGCGCGCCAGACCGCTATGACTGGAAGCTCGAAGGCAAGAAGGAGCTGTACATCGCTTCCAACGCCTTCAAGCTGGACGACCCCAAGCTCAAGTACACCGACATCATCAAGGCCGGGCACATCAACCAGGACCTGGCCCGTTACGAGCTGCGCCGCGTGTGGCACGTGGTCGCGACGTTGAAGCCGGGCCAGCGGCACATCTACGCCAAGCGTGACTTCTACATCGACGAAGACACCTGGCAGGCAGCGGTGATCGACCAGTACGACGGCCGTGGCCAGCTGTGGCGGGTGTCCGAGGCCCATGCCCAGCCGTACTACAACGTGGACGTGCCGTGGTACACCCTGGAAGCCATCTACGACCTGCAGTCCGGTCGCTACCTGGCCCTGGGCATGAAGAACGAAGAGAAACGCGCCTACGACTTCGGCTTCAGCGCCAGCAAGGCGGACTTCCAGCCAGCGGCATTGCGCCAGTCGGGTATTCGCTAAGCATTGCGTTACCGCGAAACGCCCTGGCTTGTCCGGGGCGTTTGCATTGGCGGTTCCGGCGGCTTCGCGGGCACGCTCGCCTGGCCGCCGGAACCGGCAATAAACCTGCTGAATACCTCGCCAAACCCCCGCCCCAGCCAATGTCCATCAGCCTTGTTGCTTTTTGTCGTAGTCTTTTGCGGCGCAACTGCGCCCATCATCTTCAAATGCGCAGCGTTACCGGCTAGTCTCGCAAGCATCCATACCGCCGTAGTCTTCCAAACAGAACGAGCCGGCCATGACAGATCTGTCCCGTACGCATGGATTCGCCAGCCAGGCCCTGGGCCTGCTGGACGGGCGTTTCTTCCGCCCGCCCTTGCCGGACGGCCATGTACCGCGCCTGCGCCTGTGCCAGCGGCTGCAAGCCGGCCTCGGCGGGCGGCTGCTGCTGGTCAACGCGCCTGCGGGGTTTGGCAAAAGCTCGCTGGCCATCGAATTCTGCGAAGCACTACCCGAGCATTGGCGCAGCCTGTGGCTGGGCCTGAGCCAACGCGATGCCGACCCTGGCCGCTTCCTTGAGCGCCTGCTCGAAGGCCTGCAGCAGTATTGCCCGGCGCTGGGCGGTCAGGCCATGGGCCTGCTGAAGATGCGCCAGCGCCACCAGCCGTTCGCCTTCGAGGAATGGCTCGATGGCCTGCTCGACGAGCTGGCGCTGTACCTGCAGGCCGATACGCCGCTGTTGCTGGTGCTGGATGACTATCACCTGGCCCAGGGGCCGGTGCTCGACCGCTGCCTGCAGTTCTTCCTCAATCACCTGCCGCCCGGGCTGGTGTTGCTGGTTACCAGCCGTCAACGCCCGGACTGGCACCTGGCGCGCCTGCGCCTGTCGCGGCAACTGGTCGAGCTCAGTGAGCAGGACCTGCGCCTTACCCCCGAGGAGTCATTGGCGGTGATCGGCCGCCAGCCCACCGGCCTGCGTGGCCAGGCCCTGGACAACCTGATCCAGCGCAGCGACGGCTGGGTGGCCGGGTTGCGCTTCTGGCAGCTGGCGGCCAGCGAATCGTCTGACGAGCAGGCCCTGCCGCAGGCGCTGCATGGCGGCGAAGGCCTGATCCGCGACTACCTGCTGGAAGAAGTCATCGACATGCTGCCCGCCGACGTACAGGCGTTCCTGTACGACACGGCCTGCCAGGAGCGCTTCTGCGCGCCCCTGTGCGATGCCGTGCGTGGCCGCCACGACAGTGCCGCGATCCTGCGCTTCCTGCAGGCGCACCAGGTGTTTCTGGTGCCGCTGGACGAACATGGCCACTGGTTTCGCTACCATCACCTGTTCTCCGACCTGTTGCGCAGCCGCCAGGCCAGCGAGCCGCTGGCAGGGCTGCAACTGCGCGCCTGCCGCTGGTTCGAGAGCCAGGGCCTGCTGGACGAGGCGGTGGAACAGGCGCTGCGGGCCGGCCACCTCGATGTCGCCGCCAACCTGGTGCAGAGCCTGTCCGAGGAGCAATTGCTGGCCGAACAGAACGTCGGCATGCTGCTGCGCTGGAAAATGGACCTGCCCGACAGCCTGCTGATCAGCACTCCGCGGTTGATCGTGCTGTACAGCTGGGCGTTGGGCCTGGCCTGCCAGCTGGACGCGGCAGAGGAGCTGGCGGGTTACCTGAGCCGCTTCCTGCCTGCGCCTTCGGCGACCGCGCAGAAGTCCATGCTGGCGCAGTGGCTGGCGCTCAGCGGCGTGATCGCCCGTGGCCGTGGCGACCGCGAGCGGACCCTGGCCTATTGCGGCGAGGCGCTGCAAAGCCTGCCGAGCAAGCGGTATGGTCAGCGCCTGGTGTGCCTGTCGACGTTGTCCAACCTGGCGATCGCCGATGGTGATTTCTGGCGCGCCCGTGGCTGGAACCGCGAGGCCCTGGAGCTGGCGCAGCGCGTCGGCAACCCATTGTTCGAGGCCCTGGCCCACTACGACCGCGCACGGGTGCTGCACGCCCGTGGCGAGGTGCTGCGTGCGCTGGACGAGGTGCGCCAGGGCCTGCAACGCCTGCAAGGGCTCTCGGCGCAGCGCCTGTATGCCGTGCGTGCGCGCCTGACGCTGTACGAAGGCTACCTGCTGGTCTCGCGTCTGCAGCCGGCCCAGGGCCGTGCCCGTTTGCGCGCGGGGCTGGGCGAGGCGCGCGCCTGCCGCGATATCAGCGTGCTTATCGGCCACTGCGTGATTGCCACACTGGATGGCCGCGACGGGCAGTTTGCCGAGGCCTTTGCCGAACTGGCCGAGGCCGAACGGCTGATGCATATCTGGGATGTGCCGCCGGTCTACTACCTGGCCATGATCACTTTGGTCAAATGCGAGCTGTGGCTGGCCCAGGGGCGCATGGACCTGGCCGAGTCCTGGCTGCTGCGCCTGGGTCAGACCTATGGCGGCGAGCAGCCGGCGGCGGCGCCAGAGTTCCACCCGTTGCTGCCGTTGCACATTGCCTTGCAACAAGCGTTGCTGGACCGTACCCAGTCGCGTCGCGACGAAGCCGAGCAACGCCTGGCCGGCCTGGTCGAGCGCGGCCAGGCCAGTGGCGGCATGCTGCTGAGCGTCAATGCCCTGTGCCAGTGGCTTGCCTTGCTGCTGGGCGAAGGCCGCGAAGGGCAGGCCGCCCAGTTGCTGCCCAGGCTGCTGGAAGCCGCCCATGGCGGCGTGCTGCAACCGTTCCAGCCACTGCTGGAACAACATCCGCAATGGCTTCACGAACAGTTGCAGGCAACCGCCGCCAGCCCGGTGCAGGCCGAGCTGCTCAAGCGTCTGCCGCCGATGCCCAACGCCGGCAACAACAGCAGCGAAGCGCTGAGCAGCCGCGAATTGGCGGTGCTCGAACTGATTGCCCAGGGTTGTTCCAACCAGCAGATCAGCGAGCGGTTGTTCATTTCCCTGCACACGGTGAAGACCCACGCCAGTCATATCAACAGCAAGCTGGGCGTAGAACGGCGCACCCAGGCAGTGGCCAAGGCCAAATCGCTGGGGCTGCTGGCCTGATACTGATCGCCTCGGGTATTGCCCGCTAAAGTCGTGACCGAGGCCCGGGTGACCGGCCGTGCAATGCTCTATCCTCATCTTTCCCGGCCAGCTGCCGATACAGCTAGCGGTGGCATCGCTTCGCGCGATTTTTCAATTATTCCAAGGCAGGTCGTGTTGATGCTGCAGTACGGGCAAAAGAGCTTTCTGATCGTCGACGACTTTACCGACTTTCGCACGTCGACCCGTTCCATGTTGCGCGAGCTGGGTGTGCGTGACGTGGACACCGCCGACAGCGGCGAGCAGGCGCTGCGCATGTGCGCGCAGAAGCGCTATGACGTGATTCTGCAGGACTTCCACCTGGGCGACGGCAAGAAGAACGGCCAGCAGGTGCTGGAAGACCTGATCCTCGACAAGCACATCAGCCATGAGTGCATATTCATCATGGTCACGGCCGAGAGCAGCCAGGCCATTGTCCTCAGCGCCATCGAGCACGAGCCCGATGCCTACCTGACCAAGCCGTTCAACCGGGTTGGCCTGGCCCAGCGCGTGGAGAAGCTGTACCAGCGCAAGAACCTGCTGAAGCCGATCCTGCAGGCCCTGGACCGCAATCGGCCGGCCGAAGTGCTGGCGGCCTGCGCTGAACTGTGCAAGCGCGACCCACGCCTGGCGCCGCTGTGCCTGCGGTATCGGGCCGATGCCTTGCGCAATCTCAGCCGCTTCGAGGAACTGGAGAAGTTCCTCAAGGCCATTCTCGCCAGCCGCCCCCAGCCATGGGTGTACGCGGCACTCGGCAGCCTGATGCACAAGCGTGGCCAGAATGCCCAGGCCCAGGGCGTGTACGAGCAGGCGCTCAAGGCCTTCCCGATCATGCCGAGCCTGTACGATGGCATGGCCGAGGTGCTGGTGGCCCAGGGCGAAACCAGGCGTGCGCAGAACATGCTGGAAGAAGCCGTGCGGCTGTCGCCGTTGTCGGTGCGTCGCCAGTCGACGCTGGGCAAGCTGGCGTTGGAAAACGAAGACTTCGAGAGCGCCTCGAAAGCGTTTCGCCATGCCGTCAGCCAGGGCCAGAGCTCACGCTACAAGGACGCCGAGAACAATCTCGGCCTGGTGCAGGCGCTGATGAGCAAGAATGCCGGTTTTGGCCTGGATGCGCGCACCCGGGTCGAGATCAACGCCACGCTCAGCGAGGTGGCCAAGGAAAACCCGGAAGACCAGGGGTTGCAAGTGCGCGCGCGGATGATGAAGGCCGCCAGCCTGCAACAGGCCGGGGACCCGGAAACGGCGGCCAAGCTGACCGAGCAGGCGATCCAGCGCCTGGACAAGATGAACCAGTTCTTCTCGGTCGATTCGGCCCTGACCGTCGCCGCGCAATTGCAGGCCATGGGTCAGGAAGCCGCCGCCATCGGCGTGTTGAGGGGCTGTGTGGAAAGTTACGGCGATGACCCCAAGGTCATGGAGAAGGTGGGCAAGCTGACCAACGACCCGAGCGTGCTCAACGCCATTACCGAAGCGGTCACCCTCAACCGTCAGGGCGTGCGCAGTTACCAGGGCGGGCAGCTCGGCGAGGCGCTGCAGCTGTTCCGCAAGGCGCTGGGGTTGCAGCCGAAGAACATCAGCATCGCCCTGAATACTGCCCAGGCGCTGCTGCGCATCGGCGGTGACAACCCGCAGGCGGCAATCATGCAGGAGTGTCGCGACGCCCTGACCAGCGTGGCCGGTATCCCTGCCAGCGACAACCGTTACGACCGTTACCGCAAATTGCATATCCGGGTGTTCGGCGCATGAACCAAGACAATCAGGGGCTGGATTTTTCCACGGTGATCGCCTCCACCGTGCACGACCTGAAGAACTCCCTGTCAGCGCTGATCCAGTCGCACAACCAGTGGATGGAGCGCTTGCCCGAGGAGCTGCGCGGGGGCACCGAGCAGGGTGTGATGGAGCACGAGTTTCGCCACCTCAACGGCATGCTGGTGCAGCTGCTGGGGCTGTACAAGCTGGGTGTCAACCAGCTGCCGGTGTGCCCGGACTACCACGAACTGGACGACTTCATCGAGGCCCAGCTGGCTGCCCACGAGGAAGTGCTCAGGCACAAGGACATCCTTGCCACCTGGCGCATCGACACTGACAACCCACTGGGCTTCTTTGACCGCGAACTGGTGGCCTCGGTGGTCGCCAACGTCATCACCAACGCCACCCGCTTCGCTGCGCATGCCTTGCTGATCACCATCGAGGAAGCGGACAACCAGCTGGCTATTTGCGTCAACGATGACGGCCCGGGTTATCCACAGCGCATGCTTGAGCGCCAGGAAGAGTTCATCCAGGGCATCGATTCGAACAGCGGCAGCACCGGCCTTGGCCTTTATTTTGCCGCGCGCATCGCGGCGTTGCATGAAAGTGGTGGGGTGCGCGGGCGCATCGAGATCGCCAATGGTGGGGCGCTTGGAGGCGGGCTGTTCAAACTGTTCCTGCCGTGAAACGGGCAGGATTGCAGTGCGAACTTCTTGCGAATTTGTCATGCTCGACGCACTGACACGCGTGCAAACGTTCTTCGCCTAACCGGTCCCTATACTCCCATGCAGAATCCTTCGTCAGCGCTTATTCGCGAAACCTTCCCCGTCGGCCCCTTGCAATGCAATTGCACCCTGATTGGCGACCCGCTGAGCAAGAAAGCCATCGTCGTCGACCCGGGCGGTGATCCGGAGAAGATTCTTGCCCGCCTGCAGGCCCATGGCCTGACCCTGGTGAGCATCATTCACACCCACGCGCACTTCGATCACTTCCTGGCGTCCGGCAAGCTCAAGGAGCTGACCGGCGCAACCCTGCACCTGCACAAGGACGACCAGGTGCTGTGGGACAACCTGGAAATGCAATGCCAGATGTTCGGCGTGCCCTACACCCCGGTACCCGCGCCCGACCGCTGGCTGGATGACGACGAAGAGCTGGCCTGCGGTTGTGGCGTAGCCCTGCATACGCCAGGCCACACCCCCGGCTCGATGAGTTTCTGGTTTGCCGATGCCAAGCTGCTGATCGCCGGGGATACCCTGTTCCGCCGTGGTATCGGCCGCACCGATTTGTGGGGCGGCGACCAGCGGGCTATCGTGCGTTCGATCAAGGAACGGCTGTACCGGCTGGATGAACAAGCCATCGTGGTGACGGGCCATGGGCCCGATACCCGGCTGGGTGACGAGATGCGTGAAAACCCCTTCGTACGTGCGTGATGGCACATGAAGGCACTTTCATGGAATTTTTCGTTGCCTGTGCAATCCAAGGCTGGCATAGATCCGTTCGCGATCTGTCGCATTCATGAATTCAGTAGGAGCTTGTCCATGTTCACCATGCGTCGTCTGATTATCGTCGCAACCGCCGCTGCCCTGATGACTGGCTGTGCCGGTCAGAACCCTTATGACAACCAGGGCCAGGCGCAGGGCTCCACAGGGATGAGCAAGACGGCCAAGTACGGCGGCCTGGGCGCGCTGGCCGGTGCCATTGCCGGTGCCGCCATCGACCACAACAACCGCGGCAAGGGTGCGCTGATCGGCGCCGCTGCCGTGGGTGCCGCTGCAGCCGGTTATGGCTACTACGCCGACAAGCAGGAAGCCGAGCTGCGTGCGCAAATGGCCAACACCGGTGTGGAAGTGCAGCGCCAGGGTGACCAGATCAAGCTGATCATGCCGGGCAACATCACCTTCGCCACCGACTCGGCCAACATCGCGCCAAGCTTCTACTCGCCGCTTAACAACCTGGCCAGCTCGTTCAAGCAGTTCAACCAGAACACCATCGAAGTGGTCGGCTTCACCGACAGCACCGGCAGCCGCCAGCACAACATGGACCTGTCCCAGCGTCGCGCGCAGGCGGTCAGCACCTACCTGACCTCGCAGGGCGTGGACGCCTCGCGTATTTCGGTACGTGGCATGGGCCCGGATCAGCCGATCGCCAGCAATGCCGATGCCAACGGCCGTGCGCAGAACCGTCGGGTGGAAGTGAACCTGAAGCCGATTCCCGGCCAGCAGTATGACCAGCAGGGCCAGGTTCAGCAGTATCCCTGACCGCTACCTGGGGCTGCAGCGCAGCCCCGGTGTCTAACCCGTCACGCTGGCCTGAATCGCCGTCAGGGCGATGGTATGCACGATATCGTCTACCTGGGCCCCACGCGGCAAGTCGTTCACCGGCTTGCGCAGCCCCTGCAGCATGGGCCCCAGGCTGACGCCATCGGTGCTGCGCTGCACCGCCTTGTGCGTGGTGTTGCCGGTATTCAGGTCGGGGAACACGAACACCGTGGCCCGCCCGGCCACCGGGCTGTCTGGCGCCAGCTCCCGGGCAATCGCCGGGTTGGCGGCGGCGTCATACTGCAACGGCCCGTCGATCAGCAGCGCCTCTGTCGCTGCCTGCGCCAGGCGGGTCGCTTCGCGTACTTTCTCGACTTCCTCATCGCTGGCCGAATCGCTTGAGTAACTGATCATCGCCACCCGCGGGGCGATGCCGAACGCCTGCGCCGAGTCGGCGCTTTGCCGGGCGATTTCGGCCAGTTCGGCAGCGCTCGGGTGCGGGTTCATCACGCAGTCGCCGTACACCAGCACCTGTTCCGGGAACAGCATGAAGAACACCGATGACACCAGGCTCGAACCGGGTGCGGTCTTGATCAGCTGCAGGGCCGGGCGGATGGTGTTGGCAGTCGAGTGCACCAGGCCCGAGACCAGGCCATCCACTTCGTCCAGTGCCAGCATCATGGTGCCGATCACCACCGGGTCTTCCAGTTGCTGCTCGGCCATCGGCGCATTGAGGTTCTTGCTCTTGCGCAGTGCGACCATCGGTTCCACATAGCGCCCGCGGATCAGCTCCGGGTCGAGGATTTCCAGGCCTGGCGGCAAGCTGATGCCCTGCGCACGTGCCACGGCGTCGACATCCTCGGGCTTGGCCAGCAGCACGCAGCGGGCGATGCCACGGGCCTGGCAGATGGCCGCGGCCTGTACCAGCAGCGGCTCGGCGCCTTCCGGCAGGACGATACGCTTGTTGGCCTGCTGCGCGCGCTGGATCAACTGGTAGCGGAACACCGCCGGTGACAGGCGTAGTTCGCGCGGGGTACCGCAACGCTGGTGCAGCCAGGCCGCGTCGAGGTGGCTGGCGACGAAATCGGTGATGAACTCGGCGCGCTCGCGGTCGTCCACCGGGATTTCCCGGTTCAGCGAGTTGAGCTGGTTGGCGGTGTCGTACGAACCGGTACTGACCGACAGGATCGGCAGGCCGGCCTGCAGGGCGCCACGGCACAGGCCCAGGATGCGCGCGTCAGGCTTGCTGTCGCTGGTCAGCAGCAGGCCGGCCAGCGGTACGCCGTTGATCGCCGCGAGGCTGACGGCGAGGATGATGTCGTCGCGGTCGCCCGGGGTCACCACCAGCGTGCCCGAAGTCAGCAGCGGCACCGTGTTGGCCACGGTGCGTGCGCAGATGATGATCTTGCTCATGCGCCGCTGCTCGTAGTCACCGGCGTTGAGTACCTGGGCACCGAGCAGTTCGGCCACGTCGCGGGTGCGCGGGGCGTTCAGTTCCGGTTGGTAGGGGATGCAACCGAGCAGGCGGAAGTCGTCGCCGCGCAACAGCGGCGAGTGCTCGCGCAGGCGCGCGGAAAACTCCGCCATGCTTTCGTCGGTGCGCACCTTGTTGAGGATCACCCCGAGCACTTTCGGGTCACGCGGGCCGCCGAACAGCTGCGCCTGCAGTTCGACCCGGCCAGACAGCTCGCTGAGCACTTCGTTTTCCGGCGCCGAGACCAGGATCACCTCGGCATCCAGGCTCTTGGCCAGGTGCAGGTTGACCCGCGCCGCATAGCTGGCATGGCGCGTGGGCACCATGCCTTCGACCACTACCACGTCGTTGCCGATGCAGGCTTGCTGGTACAGGCGGATGATTTCCTCGAGCAGTTCGTCCAGCTGGCCTTCGCCGAGCATGCGCTCGACGTGGGCCAGGCTCAGCGGTACCGGTGGCTTGATGCCGTGGGTGCGGGCGACCAGTTCGGTGGAGCGTTCGGGGCCGGTATCACCGGGGTGGGGCTGGGCGATCGGCTTGAAGAAGCCAACCTTCAGGCCGGCGCGTTCCAGGGTGCGTACCAGGCCGAGGCTGATGGAGGTCAGGCCGACACCGAAGTCGGTCGGCGCAATGAAAAATGTCTGCATGCGTGCTTCTCGAAATAAGCGGTGCAAGAAATTAACGGCCAAGGGTAGCGCTATCGGCCCCCTGTGCGCACCAGCCGCAAGCGAAAGGCTGGCCGATGCGCTGCGCGCGCTGGGCCGGGTCCAGCACCCAGGGGCGTGCCTGCCACGGCGGCTGGTGGCGCAGATGCTGGGTATGGCCGCAGGACAGTTCGGCCACCCAGTGGCCTTCCTCATCCTGGTGGAAGCCGGTGATCCGACTGATGGGCCGCTGCTCATCCGCAGTGCGGTCGCAATCGGACGATGGCTTGGTTACACTTGTCCGCTCTACATTCTTTTGCAAAAGGTCTTGCCCCATGCTGATCGCCGCCAACAAGGCTGTCTCCATCGACTATACCCTGACCAACGACGCCGGGGAGACCATCGACAGCTCCGCCGGTGGCGCGCCGCTGGTTTACCTGCACGGTGCCGGCAACATCATCCCGGGCCTGGAAAAGGCCCTGGAAGGCAAGCAGGCCGGTGACGAGCTGAACGTTTCCGTCGAGCCGGAAGATGCCTACGGTGAATACCTGGCCGAGCTGGTCAGCACCTTGAACCGCAGCCTGTTCGAAGGCGTCGACGAGCTGGAAGTGGGCATGCAGTTCCACGCTTCGGCGCCGGATGGCCAGATGCAGATCGTCACTATCCGCGACATCGACGGCGACGACATCACTGTTGACGGCAACCACCCGCTGGCCGGCCAGCGCCTGACCTTCCAGGTCAAGGTAGTCAACGTGCGTGACGCCAGCGACGAAGAAATCGCTCACCGTCACATCCACGGTGAAGGTGGCCATCACCACTGATTTTCTGCGCTAAGCTCAGAAAGTCGCCAGGCGCTCGGGCAAGCCCATTTGCCTTCCTTCGGGAGGTGGACGGCTTGGACGAGCGCCTTTTTAGTGGGCGGAATTCGCCTACGCGGCAACCGGCAACCTGAGAGGGATTCATCATGAGTGCATTTCACGACCTGAAACTGGACGCGCTGAACGGCGGGGAGCTGCCTCTCGCACCCTTCAAGGGCCAAGTGGTGCTGGTGGTCAATGTTGCTTCCAAGTGTGGCCTGACGCCGCAATACAAGGCCTTGGAAAACCTTTACCAGGACTACAAGGACAAGGGCTTCAACGTGCTTGGCCTGCCGTGCAACCAGTTTGCCGGTCAGGAACCGGGCAGTGAAAAGGAAATTCAGGAGTTCTGCAGCCTCAACTATGGTGTGAGCTTCCCGCTGGGGGCCAAGCTGGAAGTCAACGGGCCACACCGCCATTCGCTGTATCGCCTGCTGGCCGGCGAGGGCGCCGAGTTCCCCGGCGACATCACCTGGAACTTCGAGAAATTCCTGGTTGGCAAGGACGGGCGGGTGCTGGCGCGCTTCTCGCCGCGCACGGCACCGGATGACCCAGCGGTGGTGCAGGCCATCGAGAAAGCCTTGGCCTGAAGCGCCTGACGCGATGTATGTAGGGCGGCTTGTGCCGTGACCGGGCCGCGAAGAGCGAGGGGCTGCTCTGCAGCCCGGTCGCGACACCAGGCCGCTGCTACACGGATCGCGTAGAGCCCAGCCTCGAAGCTGGTGAACTCGCAGCCGGGTTCCGGGCTGCATGGAGATACCCCTCGAACTGCTCGACAATCGCCGGCCAGCCCTGGCGGCTGGCGTGCTGCCGTGCGTTCAGGCGCACCCGACGCAAGGTTTCCGCTTCTTCCAGCAGCCAGCAGGCGGCATCGACGAATGCCGCCGGATCCCCCGGCATGGCCAGTGCACCGCTGTGGCCATGGCGGATATGCTGCGCTGCGGCCGCCTCGTCATAGGCGACCACCGCCAACCCCGAGGCCATGGCTTCGAGCACCACATTGCCAAAGGTCTCGGTCAGGCTCGGGAACAGGAACAGGTCACCGCTGGCATAGTGCTCGGCCAGCAGCTCGCCGCGCTGGGCGCCGCAGAACACGGCCTCGGGCAGCTGCTGGCGGAGGGCGGTGCGTTGTGGGCCATCGCCCACCAGTATCAGGCGCAGGCGTTGGTGTGGATAAGCCTTCTGCAAGGCATCGAGGCAGGGGCGCAGCAAGCCCAGGTTCTTTTCCACTGCCAAGCGGCCGACATGCAGCACGGCGATATCGTCCGGGCCAAGTCCCCAGCTGTCGCGCAATGCCTGGCGACGCCGCGCCGGGTTGAACAGGCAGGCATCGACCCCGCGGGCCAACAGCGCCAGGCGTTCGAAACCACGGCGTTCAAGCTCCAGGCGCTGGCTGAGGCTGGGAACCAGGGTGATGGCTGTACGCCGATGGAACCAGCGCAGGTAATGGGTAAGCAAGCGCGTCAGCAGGCCCAGCCCGTACTGGCCGGAATATTGCGGGAAATTGGTATGAAAGCCGCTCACCACTGCCACGCCAAGGCGGCGGGCGGCGCGCAGGGCGCTGAGCCCCAGCGGCCCCTCGGTGGCGATGTACAGTACGTCCGGGCGTTGCCGGCGCCAATGCCGCAACAGTTTGTGCATCGATACCTCGCCCCACTGCAAGCCAGGGTAGCCAGGCAGTGGCCAGCCACGGCACAGCATCAGCTCAGGGTCGTCGTACAGCGGCCCTTCACCGGCCTGGCGCGGGCGCACCACCTCGACCTTGTGGCCGCGCTGGCGCAGGCCCTCGCTGAGGCGGCCAAGGGTGTTGGCCACGCCGTTGATTTCGGGTGGGAAGGTTTCGCTGACCAGGGTAATGCGTAGGGCGGGTGTATTCATGACAAAAAGTTTCCGCCTGCCAGGTTGCGCCAATGTGACCGCTGCGTGACGTCCAGATGACGCCTGCTCGCTGACGCCTTTCGCTTTGTGAAATATTCCTTTCAGGGCGCTCAAGAAGGCTTCACGGGCAGCCGATGAAGAGGCATTCGACGACCTGATGCGCTCCGGGAGAGCGGTGATGTTCAACAACAAGCTCAAGCAAGAAATCCGCCAGTTGCGCGAAGACCTGATGTCCATCGAACAGGTCAAGAGTAGTCTCGACAACGAGATGTTGGTGCTGCAACTCGACCCCCAGGGGCGGATCGAGTTGGTCAACGGCAATTTCGAAAGCGAAATGCTTTACCGTGCCGATCAACTGCTTGGCCGCAACATCGAGGAAATTGTCCCGGCACACGTGAAGTCACTGGATTTCTACCAGCGCATGAAAGGCGCAATCAGCCGCGGTGAACACCTCAACGGCGCCTTCCGTCTGCTGCGTGGCAATGGCCAGGAAGCCTGGTTGCGCTCGATCCTGCAGCCGGTCAAGAACAGTGACGGGCGTATCAAGTACTTCACCCTGCACTCCAGCGACCTTACCCGCACCATCGAGACCTCGCGCGAGCATGAAAGCCTGATCAAGGCACTGATGCGCTCGACCGCGGTGATCGAGTTCGACCTCGATGGCACCATCCTCACCGCCAACGAACGGTTCCTGGCCACCGTCGGCTATCGCCTGGAACAGATCCGTGGCAAGCATCACCGCATGTTCTGCGAGCCGGAGGAGGTCAATTCGGCGGGCTACCAGGCTTTCTGGGAAAAGCTGCGCCGCGGCGAGTACATTGCCGATCGCTTCAAGCGTATCGATGCCCACGGGCGGGTGATCTGGCTGGAAGCTTCGTACAACCCGATCTTCGACGCCCACGACGTGCTTTACAAAGTGGTCAAGTTCGCCACCGTGATCACTGACCAGGTCAACCAGGAGCTGGCGGTGGCCGAGGCGGCGGACGTGGCCTTCAACACCTCGGTAGGCACGGACGCCAGCGCGCGCAAGGCCACCGAAGTGGTCACCCAGACCGTCAGCGTGATGCGCGGCCTGGAAGCCTCGATGCAAGAAGCTGCCGAAGGCATCCAGGCACTGGACACTCAGTCGCGGGTGATCGGCTCGATCATCAAGACCATCAGCGACATTGCCGGGCAGACCAACCTGCTGGCGCTGAACGCGGCCATCGAAGCGGCCCGCGCTGGCGAGCAGGGCCGTGGCTTTGCCGTGGTTGCCGATGAAGTGCGCCAGCTGGCCTCGCGCACCAGCACCGCCACCGAGGAAATCGCCCGGGTGGTGCAGCAGAACGAGCAGCTGGCCCAGGCGGCGGTGGCCATCATCGACACCAGCAAGCGCCAGGCCGAGCAGGGGCTGGCACTGGCTGATGAAACCGGCGGGGTGATTGTCGAGATCCAGGAAGGCGCGAAGCGGGTGGTAGACGTGGTGGGGCAGTTCTCCAGCCGGTTGGGGCAGTGAAGCCTGTGGGAGCGGGTGAAGCCGTTCCCACAGGGGCGGCGTTGCATCGCGATCAGTTGCGCTCCCGCACCCAGAACAAGGTGGCGCCGGCCACCGCCGCCGGCATCATCAGCACGTTGACCAGCGGTATCATCAGCGCCAGGTAGGTGATGCCGCCAAAGCCCAGCGACTGCCAGCGCTTGCTGCGCAGCCAGGCGAGCATGTCCTGCCAGCTCATCTTGTTGTTGTCCGCCGGGTAGTCGATGTACTGGATCGCCATCATCCAGACCCCGAAGACCAGCCACAGCGGCGCGGCCACCACGTTGACCACCGGTACCAGCGACAGGATGAACAGGCCAATGGCCCGTGGCAGGAAGTAGCCCAGCTTGCGCATTTCGCGGCCGAAGGTGCGTGGCACCATGGCGACCAGCTCGCCCCAGCTGAAGGCCGGGAAGTTGTCCTGGCCACGCAGCACCACCTCGACCTTTTCCGCCAGGAAGCCATTGAACGGCGCGGCAATGATGTTGGCCACCAGGGTGAAGGTGAAGAACACCATCAGTACCACCAGGGCGACGAACAGCGGCCAGAGGATGTAGGTGAGGAAACTCAGCCAGCTCGGCAGGGTGGGCATCAGGGCGTCCACCCACAGGCTGAACTGGTGGCCGGCGAAGTAGATCAGGCCACCGAACAGCAGCAGGTTGACCGCCAGTGGCAGCAGTACGAACAACCGCAGGTTGGGGCTCAGCACCAGTTTCAGGCCTTCGCGCAGGTACTGGGGGCCGGACAGGACAGGGGCTTGCATCGGGAGACTCCGCAGAGAAGGTAAACGCGCTGACCTTACCGAGTTTGCCGCGCCGACGAAAGGCGGGCAGCGGCAGGGAAACGGGGTGTAACAAAAGGGCCAGCGCATGGCTATCCGAACAAATCGGTGGATAGGCGATGCCTATGAGGTGGATTGTCTAAGGATATTTCCTTAATCTTTGCCACCTCGCTACAGTGCGTTCAACTTTCCGCTTTTCGGGCCTGCGCGTAGTAGCCTTCCCCAAGTGCTGCGTGGGTCCTTTTTAAATTCCAGCTGGCGCAGCCGGCGCACACGATGCCGGCCCATGCGGCCCGCTCGACAGGAGTTCGACATGTCTGAAGTACGTCATTCGCGCGTCATCATCCTCGGTTCCGGCCCTGCCGGTTACAGCGCCGCGGTGTACGCCGCCCGGGCCAACCTCAAGCCGCTGCTGATCACCGGCATGCAGGCCGGCGGCCAGCTGACCACCACCACCGAAGTCGACAACTGGCCGGGCGACCCCCATGGCCTGACCGGCCCGGCACTGATGCAGCGCATGCAAGAGCACGCCGAGCGTTTCGAAACCGAGATCGTCTTCGACCACATCAACGCTGTCGACCTGGCCAACAAGCCCTTCACCCTGCAGGGTGACAGCGGCAAGTACACCTGCGATGCACTGATCATCGCCACCGGCGCCAGCGCCCGCTACCTGGGCCTGCCGTCCGAAGAAGCGTTCATGGGCAAAGGTGTCTCGGCCTGCGCCACCTGTGACGGCTTCTTCTACCGCAACAAGCCGGTTGCCGTGGTTGGTGGCGGCAACACTGCCGTTGAAGAGGCGCTGTACCTGGCCAACATCGCCAGCAAGGTGACCCTGGTGCACCGTCGCGATACCTTCCGTGCCGAGAAGATCCTGGTCGACAAGCTGCATGCACGTGTCGCCGAAGGCAAGATCGAGCTCAAGCTCAACGCCACCCTGGATGAAGTCCTGGGTGACAACATGGGGGTAACCGGTGCGCGCCTGAAGAACAACGACGGCAGCAGCGACGAAATCAAGGTCGACGGCGTGTTCATCGCCATTGGCCATACCCCGAACACCTCGCTGTTCGAAGGCCAGCTGGCCCTGAAGGACGGCTACCTGGTGGTCAACGGTGGCCGTGAAGGCAACGCCACCGCCACCAACATCGAGGGCGTGTTCGCCGCCGGTGACGTGGCTGACCACGTTTACCGTCAGGCCATCACCTCGGCCGGTGCCGGCTGCATGGCGGCGCTGGACGTCGAGCGTTACCTGGACGGTCTGGCCAACGCCTCGTTCTGATCCGGGAATGCCTGGGCCGCTTTGCGGCCCATCGCGACACAAGGCCACTCCTGCAGAATGGCTACGCCCCGGATGTCGCATGAAAAACCGGCCAGAGGCCGGTTTTTTTATTGCCTGCAATTCGATTACAGGCTCAGTCGCATCGACAGGTCCACTGCCTTCACATCCTTGGTCATGGCACCAATCGAGATGTAGTCCACCCCGGTCTCGGCAATCACGCGCAAGGTCTGCTCGTTGACCCCGCCGCTGGCCTCGAGCTTGGCCTTGCCGGCAGTAATGCGCACTGCTTCGCGCATTTCTTCGAGGTTCAGCTCGTCGAGCATGATGATGTCCGCACCGGCGGCCAGCGCCTGGCGCAGTTCGTCCAGGCTTTCCACTTCGATTTCCACCGGTTTGCCCGGGGCAATACGGTGCGCGGCGGCCACTGCCTCGGCCACGCCGCCACTGGCGGCAATGTGGTTTTCCTTGATCAGGAAGGCGTCGTACAAGCCGATGCGGTGGTTGTCGCAGCCGCCACAAGTGACGGCGTACTTCTGCGCCAGGCGCAGGCCGGGCAAGGTCTTGCGAGTATCCAGCAGGCGTACCTGGGTGCCTTGCACCAGGTCGGCGAGGAAGCGGGCACGGGTGGCGACCCCCGACAGCAACTGCAGGAAGTTCAGCGCACTGCGCTCACCGCTGAGCAGCGAGCGTGCCGGGCCTTCCAGGTGGAACAACGCCTGGTTGGCCGTGGCGCGTTCCCCATCGGCTACCTGCCAATGCACCGCCACGCGCGGGTCGAGTTGGCGAAACACCGCATCGACCCAGGCGGTGCCGGCGATCACGCAGTCTTCCCGGGTGATGATGGTCGCCTTGGCCAGGCGCTCGGCCGGGATCAACTGCGCGGTTATATCGCCACTGCCGATGTCTTCCAACAGCGCGCGGCGCACGTTGGCTTCGATTTCAGCGGTCAGGTCGGCGAGGCGTAGGTTCGGCATGGTCGGCTCCACAAGCTAGATGCCCGCGATTATAGGGCAGGGGGCTTGTGTGTACAGCCGCCCTGGCAGTGACCTTTGGTCAGTGGCATTGAGCAAATGAGGCAAATCAGGGTCATTAGCCAACGAGTGGAAACGGCGCTGGCAGCGATACGGATTTTTGCCGATAATGGCGACCAGTATTTGGCGTCATAGCTTTGACGATCTCCAGCCCCTTCGGGCGAGACACCCTGCAAGGAGTCCAGGATGCAAAAAGAAGGCAAGGTGGTGCCCTTGGTGGCAACCATCGATCGAGGGGGGCGTACGCCTCTCCCTTGCCTTCCGGTATTGCTGCTGCAGGTGCGCGACAAGGCGGCCTTGCAATTGCGCCAAGGGCTGCAGGACCTGTTCGACAACGCTGACGATACCCTTTTCGAGATGGCCGACAAGGCGTTCGACCGCGGTGACCAGAACCTCTATTTCGAGGCCATGCGCGACCTGCGCCTGAAGCGCAAGAGCATCGAGCGTGGCTTTCTCGATACCTTCTACGATGCCTATGCGCGTATGGGCCAGGTCGACCTGCTGGCACACCTGGCCGAGCCCGGCGACCTGCGCAGCAAGGCCCAGGTAGAGCGCGCCGCCGCGATCGAAGGCATGGTCGCGCGGGTACTGTCGCGCGACGGCATCGCCCTGCAGCAACTGGGCCTGCGCTTGCAGGCACTGCTCGACCGTCCCTTGTACGAGCAGCACAACCCGCTGGGGCCTGCCGCCTTGTGTGGCTACTTCCTCGAGGCAGGACGTAACCTGGGGGTTGGCTTGCGGGTGAAACTGGTGCTGCTCAAACTGTTCGAGCGCTACGTACTGCGCGATGCCGACATCATCTATGGCGAGGCCAACCAGTTGCTGGCAGCGGCGGGCGTGCTGCCCGAGCTGCCGCCGGCCCCGCGCCGGCGCGCCGAGGACCGGCGCATGCGGGCCCGACGTGGGGCGGCGAAGCTGGGCCAGGAAGTCGGCGCGGACGCGGCAGGGCAGGCCTTCTTCGCCTCGCTGCAAACCCTGCTGGCGCCGCTGCGCGGGCAGTTCGCGCCTCGCCTGCAAGCCGTGGCCACGGCCCAGCCGATCAGCACCGCCGACCTGCTGCGCCTGCTGTCGCATTTGCAGCACTACGTGCCGGCTACCCACGAAGATGAAGATTTCGAACTCGGCCAGCAGCTTGAACAGTTGCTGCTGCGGGTCAGCGTGCGCAGCGGTACCCGTCGGCGCATCGAGGTGGCCGACGAGGACCTGATCAACCTGGTAGGGCTGCTGTTCGCGTTCATCCGCAACGACGACAACCTGCCAGCCAGCCTGCGCGCGTTGATCGTGCGCCTGCATATTCCGCTGCTGAAAGTCGCCCTGCTGGACAAGGGGTTGTTCAGCCGGGCCAGTCATCCGGCCCGGCGCCTGCTCAACGAGATCGCCGGCGCAGCCATTGGCTGGGAATGCACCGGCACCAGCCTGCGCGACAGCCTGCACTTGCGGGTGGAGCGGACCATCCAGCGCCTGCTCAATGATTTTGCCGAAGACACCAGCCTGTTCGCCGAGTTGCTTGAAGACTTCCTGGCCTTCAACCAGGACGAGCGTCGGCGCAACGAGCTGCTCGAACAACGCACCCGCGATGCGGAAGAAGGCCGTGCCCGTGCCCAGCAGGCCAGGCAACAGGTGCAGCAAGCGCTCAACCAGCGCCTGCGCGGCCAGGTGTGGCCGCAGGTGGTGGTGCAGATGCTGGTGCAGTCGTGGAGCCAGGTACTGCTGCTGGCCTGGCTCAAGCAGGGCGCGGCTTCCCAGGCCTGGCGCGACGCGTTGCAGACCATGGACACGCTGCTGGCCAGCATCACCCCGCGGCAGGAGCCACAAGCCTTGCTGCAAAAGGTGCCGGGTCTGCTCAAGGCATTGCGCGATGGCCTGGCCAGCGTGGCTCTGGACTCGGCTGCGACCCGCGAATTCTTCCTGCAACTGGAGCAATTGCACCTGCGGGCCTGCGTAGGTACAAACGGGCAGCCTGGTGGGGAAGGCCAGCGCCTGGGTGAAGTGCTGGTGGCCGAGGACATCGTGCTGGCCATTGCCGAAGAACCTGCCTGCGCACCGTTGCACATTGCCCATGGCCAGGCCGCTGCGTTGCGCCAGGTGCAGCGCCTGCGCATCGGTACCTGGGTCGAGGTGCTCGACGAGGATGAGCCGCTGCGGTGCAAGCTGGTGGCGCGCGTCGACAGCAGCGACAGGCTGGTGTTTTCCAACCGCACCGGCATGAAAGTGCGTGAATGGAACGCCGCCAGCCTGGCCCAGGCATTGCACCGGGGCGAGGTGCGCGTGCTGGACGACGGCTTGCTGTTCGAGCGTGCGCTGGAGGCGGTGCTCGACGAGCTGCGCCAAGCACGGGCCCTGTAGGCGTAAACATTACAATCATTCACATGCAAACGGCCTTGGCCGCAGGGCATACTGGTGCTCTGTTCACGGCACTTTCAGGATTCGCCTCATGCAATTGGACCGTGCCACTGGCTGGTTCCACGGAAACGGAATCACCCACTGCCCCTCGCCGAACTTCAATGCCCGCCCCGAAGGCGAATCGATTTCCCTGCTGGTGATCCACAACATCAGCCTACCTCCGGCCTGTTTCGGCACCGGCAAGGTCCAGCAGTTCTTCCAGAACCGCCTGGACCCTGACGAGCACCCCTATTTCGCCAGCATCAACCACCTGACCGTGTCGGCACACCTGTTCGTCGAGCGCGACGGTGCGGTGACCCAGTTCGTGTCATTGCTCGAGCGTGCCTGGCATGCCGGCGTGTCGTGCTTCGGCGGGCGCGAGGGCTGCAACGACTTCTCCATCGGTATCGAGCTGGAGGGCACCGACCACCTGCCCTACACCGATGCCCAGTACGCGGTGCTGGAGCAACTTACCCGGCATATCCGCCGCGCCTGGCCGGCCATCGGCCTGGACCGCATCCAGGGCCATTGCGACATTGCCCCGCAACGCAAGAGCGACCCTGGCCCGGCCTTCGACTGGCCGCGTTACCGCGCAGCGCTGCTGCACAACGAGGACAAGGCATGAGTTTTCTGGTGTTGTTGCTGGCGCTGTGGGTCGAAAAGTTCTCGGCCTTGCGTCATCAGGTACAGCGTGACGGGTTCTTCATCGGCGAACTGGTGCGCCTGGAGCGTAGCGGCAAGGTACACCCGTGGTGGACGCTGGCCATTCTGGTGCTGGCCCCGGTCGCATTGCTGGCGTTGCTGTTGCACGTGCTGGACCCTGTGGCCTATGGCCTGCTGGCCTTGCCGGTGCACCTGCTGGTGCTGATATACAGCCTGGGCCGTGGCGATGCCAAGGCATCGCTGGGGCCGTTCCGCGATGCCTGGCGCAGGGGCGATGACCAAGCTGCGTTGCACGTGGCAGAGCGCGACCTGGGGCTGGCCGCCGACGATTCACGCAGCCTGCTGGTGAGCGTTCAGGGCAACCTGTTGTGGCAGGTGTATCAGGGCTTTTTCGCGGTGATCTTCTGGTACTTCGTGCTCGGCCCGGGGGCAGCGCTGGCCTACCGCCTGCTGGCGCTGTGTGGTGAGCACAGCAGGCAGCCGGCGCTGAAGGCACGTGCCGAGCAGCTTCGGCATGCCATGGACTGGCTGCCGGTGCGGGTTCTGGCGTTGAGCTTTGCCTTGGTGGGCAATTTCGTCGCGGTAACGCGGGTGATGCTGCATGAATTGCTGAACTGGCATATCAGCGCCGCGCACCTGGTGGCTCGGGTGGGACGCATTGCCGATGACATTCCCGAGGAAGAAGACGACCAGCGTGGGCTGGGGCGCTTGGACAGCCTGTGGGAATTGCTGCTGCGCTGTGCAGTGCTGTGGTATGCCGGGTTTGCCCTGTGGACGGTACTGGCCTGAAGCCAGACGCGTCCCTTTGTCGGAGCGTGAAATCCCGGGACAGGGGCGATTCAGCGGCTACCAGCCAAACACCTCGCACGCATTGCGGCTGCTGGCTTCTGCCAGCTCGCTGACGTCCACCTCCATTACCTCTGCCAGCACCGTGGCAATCTCCGGCAGGTGCTCCGGGCTGTTGCGCTCTCCCGGGTACATCACCGGGGCCATGTCCGGTGCATCGGTTTCCAGCACCACGCTGTCCAGCGGTAGGCGCGCCAGGGTCTTGCGCAGCCGCAGCGCCTGCGGCCAGGTACCGGCTCCGCCCAGCCCAAGCCGGAAGCCCAGCTTGATGTATTCCCGGGCTTCTTCATAACTGCCGGCAAAGGCATGAATCACCCCCGCCCGCGCCGGCTTGTAGCGCTTGAGTGTGGCGATCACCTGGGCGTGGCTGCGGCGCACATGCAGCAGGGCAGGCAGCTCGAAGTCGCAGGCCATTTGCAGTTGCGCTTCGAACAGGTCCTGCTGGCGCGCCTTGTCCAAGCCTTCGAGGTAATAGTCCAGGCCGAATTCGCCCACGGCACAGAGCTTGGGGTGGCCGCGCAGGCGCTCCAGCCACTCGCGCAATAGCGCCAGGTGCTCCGGGCGATGTTGGTCGAGGTAGATCGGGTGCAGGCCGAGCGCGGCGAACAGGCGCTGATCGCTGCAAGCCAGGTCCCACACGCGTTGGAAATTTGCCTGATACACCCCCAGCACCACCATTCGCTCCACCCCGCGCGCCGCCGCACTGGCCAGCAGACGCGGGCGGTCGGCGTCGAAATCGGGAAAGTCGAGGTGGGTGTGGGTGTCGATCAGGCGCATGTTCAGGCCGCTGTGATGCGTTGCTTGAAGGTTCGACCGACTGCGTGCACGCCAGGTTCGTAACGTTTTTCCTCGATCGCGGCCAGTGCCAGTTCCAGGGCGGTGGCGGCAATCAGGCCATGTTGTTGGGCCATGGCGTTCACTGGCAGTGGCAGGAAATCGAGCAACTGATTGTCGCCAAAGGTACCCAACTGCAGCTGGCGGGAGTCGGCCGGGCGCGCCTGCAAGGTGTCGAACACCCCTTGCAGCAGCACGTACGAGGTGGTCACCAGGGCGTCCGGCAGGCCGCCGAGGTCGCAGATCAGCTGTTGCATCAGGCGCTGGCCGCATTCACGGCTGAATGCTTCGCCCTGGTAGCGGCGAACTTCGCCGGCATAACCTTGCAGGGCTTCGTCGAAGCCGCCGGCACGGGCCTGGCTGACCGACAGCTCCGGGCGAGCGCCGATCAGGGCGATGCTGCGCGGGCTGGTGGCGAGCAGGCTGGCGGCCAGCTGGCGGCTGGCATCGCGGTCGTCGCTGATGACCGAACAGAAGTGCGCCGGGTCCAGGCGGCGGTCAATGGCGATCACCGGCAAGCCTTTCTCTTGCAGCTCGCGGTAGCTGTCGTCTCCCGGGGGCAGGCAGCTGGCGACGAACAGTGCGTCGCACCGGCGTGCGCGGAACAGCTGCTGCAACTGGCGCTCGCTGTCGGGCTGGTCGTCGCTGCTGGCGATCAGCAACTGATAACCACGGGCGCGGGCGCCTTGTTCGAGCTGCTTGGCGATGCGGGCGTAGCTGGGGTTCTCCAGATCGGGGAGAATGAAGCCCAGGGTGCGGGTGTGCCGGCTGCGCAAGCCAGCGGCCTGCGGGTTGGGGGTGAAGCCATGGGCCTCGACCACCGCACGTACCCGCTCGACGGTGCTGTTGCTGATGCGCTGTTGTTCGGCCTTGCCATTGATGACGTAGCTGGCAGTGGTCACGGACACACCGGCCAGACGGGCGATATCGCTGAGTTTCACCGAATTTTCCTTGTTATTACCGGGGCTGGCTGTGAAGCCTGACCGGGTAGTTTGACCCGGCAGCGGCGCCACGCGCAGACGACCATTGTCGCAATTGTCCGACAGGATGGGGCTTTTTCCCCGGCAGATTATCGAGTAACGTGGCCGCCTGGTCAGGTTAAACGTTTCAGCTGCCGAATTTTCTGCCTCGGCTGCCATTCGTGCAAGGCTGTCGAACTGGCCGTTCCTGTGGATTTCACAACAATACTCCAGTACCCGACCGGGAACTGCAAAAGGAGAAGGTCATGCTCGAGCTCGCCAAGGAGCAGATAGCCATGGGCCAGAAGGCCGCCAACAAGGCCGAGGCATTATGCCTGCTGGCCGATCGGCTGGTCGCTGACGGCCTGGTCGCCGAGGGATACCTGCAAGGCCTGCAGGACCGTGAAGCACAAGGCTCCACCTTTCTTGGCCAGGGCATTGCCATCCCGCACGGCACTCCGCAGACGCGCGACCTGGTGTACGCCACCGGCGTGCGCCTGCTGCAGTTTCCCGAAGGTGTGGACTGGGGCGATGGGCAGATGGTCTACCTGGCCATCGGCATCGCCGCCCGCTCCGACGAGCACCTGCGCCTGTTGCAACTGCTGACCCGCGCCCTGGGTGAGACCGACCTGGCCGAAGCGCTGCGCCGCGCCGGTTCTGCCGAGGCCTTGCTGAAGCTGTTGCAAGGTGCGCCGCAGGAGCTGGCGCTGGATGCGCAACTGGTCGGCCTGAACCTGCCAGCGGAGGACTTCGACGAACTGGCCTGGCGCGGCGCCCGCTTGCTGCAGCGGGCCGGGTGTGTCGACAGCGGGTTTGCCGCGGTGCTGCAGCAGGCTGAAGCACTGCCGCTGGGCGAGGGCCTGTGGTGGTTGCACAGCGAGCGCCTGGTGCGCCAGCCGGGCCTGGCCTTCATCACCCCGCAACAGCCACTGCGCTACCGCGACCAGCCGCTCAACGGCCTGTTCTGCCTGGCCAGCCTCGGCGCTGCCCACCAGGCCTTGCTCGAACGCCTGTGTGAAGTGCTCATCGAAGGCCGCGGGCAGACGCTGTACCAGGCCACCAGCAGCCGTGCGGTGCTGGAAGTGCTGGGCGGTGAGGCGCCGACGGACTGGCCCAGCGCCCGTATCGTGCTGGCCAACCCGCATGGCTTGCATGCCCGCCCGGCCAAGGTGCTGGCGCAACTGGCCAAAGGCTTCGAGGGCGAGATCCGCGTGCGTCTGGTCGACAGCGCGCAGCCGGCAGTGTCGGTGAAGAGCCTGAGCAAGCTGCTCAGCCTCGGTGCCCGCCGTGGCCAGGCGCTGGAACTGCTGGCCGAGCCAGGCATCGCCGCCGACGCCTTGCCGGTGCTGGTGGCTGCCATCGAGCAAGGTTTGGGCGAGGAAGTGGAGCCGCTGCCGCAGGCTGACGCGCCTGCCACGGGTACTGCCGCCGAAGTGCTGCAGGCGCCGCCGGCCGGTAGCCGTGTTCAGGGGGTGGGGGCTGCCCCGGGCATTGCCAGTGGCCCGGCGCACCTGTGTGTCGAGCGCGAGTTCGACTACCCGCTGCGCGGCGAGTCGCTGGTCCAGGAGCGGCAGAAGCTGCGCGAAGCGCTGGCGACTGTGAATCGCGAACTGCAGGCCCTGGTTCAGCGCAGCGACAAGGCCATTGGCGAGATCTTCGTGACTCACCAGGAAATGCTCGCCGACCCGGCGCTGAGCGATGACGTCGAGCAGCGCCTGGCCCAGGGCGAAAGCGCCGCAGCGGCATGGATGGCAGTAATCGAGGCGGCTGCTCGTCAGCAGGAGTCGTTGCATGATGCCTTGCTGGCCGAACGTGCCGCCGACCTGCGCGACGTCGGCCGTCGTGTGCTGGCGCAACTGTGTGGCGTGCAGGCGCAGCCCGAACCAGAACAACCGTACGTCCTGGTGATGACCGAAGTCGGCCCGTCCGATGTCGCCCGGCTCGACCCGAGCCGCGTGGCCGGTATCGTCACTGCCCAGGGCGGCGCCACCGCCCACAGCGCCATTGTCGCGCGTGCCCTGGGCATTCCGGCAGTGGTTGGCGCCGGCGCCGCGATGTTGCTGCTGGAGGCCGGTACGCCGTTGCTGCTCGATGGCCAGCGCGGGGTGGTCAGCGTGGCGCCGCCGGCAGACGAACTGCAACGTGCCCTGGCCGAGCGTGACCTGCGCGAGCAACGCTTGCAGGCTGCCTGGGCCAACCGCTTCGAGCCGGCAGTCACCCGCGATGGTCATGCCATCGAGGTGTTCGCCAACATCGGCGAAAGCAGCGGCATCGCCAAGGTGGTAGAGCAGGGCGCCGAAGGCGTGGGCCTGCTGCGCACCGAGCTGATTTTCATGGCTCACCCGCAGGCCCCGGACGTGGCCACACAAGAGGCGGAATACCGACGCGTGCTCGACGGCCTCGACGGTCGCCCGCTGGTGGTGCGTACCCTCGACGTCGGCGGCGACAAGCCGCTGCCGTACTGGCCGATCGCTGCCGAGGAAAACCCGTTCCTTGGCGTGCGCGGGGTGCGCCTGACCTTGCAGCGCCCGCAGGTGATGGAGGACCAGCTGCGCGCCTTGCTGCGGGCCGCCGACCAGCGCCCGCTGCGCATCATGTTCCCGATGGTGGGCCAGGTGCACGAGTGGCGCGAAGCGCGGGCCATGGTCGAGCGGCTGCGGGCGGAGATCCCGGTGGCCGACCTGCAACTGGGCATCATGGTCGAAGTGCCCTCGGCGGCCCTGCTGGCCCCGCAACTGGCGCGCGAAGTCGACTTCTTCAGCATTGGCACCAATGACCTGACCCAGTACACCCTGGCCATCGACCGTGGCCACCCCAGCCTCTCGGCCCAGGCCGACGGCCTGCACCCGGCAGTGCTCAGCCTGATCGACATGACTGTGCGCGCCGCACATGCCCATGGCAAATGGGTAGGGGTATGCGGCGAACTGGCAGCCGACCCGCAGGCGGTCGCCGTGCTGCTCGGCCTGGACGTGGACGAACTCAGCGTCGCGGCGCGCAGCATCGCCGAAGTCAAGGCCCTGGTCCGCCAGGCCGATCACCAGACGGCCCGCGCCCTGGCGCGCGAGGCCCTGCAACAGGACAGCGCCGCAGCGGTTCGCGCGCTGGTGGAGCGTTACTGAATGGCCAAGATCCTTACTCTCACCCTGAACCCGGCGCTGGATATCACCATCGGCCTGGATACCCTGCGCCCGGGGCAGGTCAACCGCAGCCAGACGCAGCACAGCCACGCTGCGGGCAAAGGGCTGAACGTTGCCCAGGTACTGGCCGACCTGGGGCACAGTGTCACGGTTGGCGGCTTCCTTGGTCGCGATAACCTGCAGCCGTTCGAAGCGTTGATCCAGTGGCGTGGCTTTGCCGACTGCTTTGTCCGTGTGCCCGGCGAGACCCGCAGCAACATCAAGCTGGTCGAGGCCGATGGCCGTGTCACCGACATCAACGGCCAGGGCCCGGAGGTGGACGAGGCCGCACGCAGCGCCTTGTTGCGCCTGCTGGAGCAGGTCGCTGCCGGGCATGACGCGGTAGTGGTAGCGGGCAGCCTGCCGCGCGGCATCAGTGCCGAATGGTTCTGCCAGTTGCTCGAACGATTGAAAACCCTGGGGCTGAAGGTTGCCCTGGACAGCAGCGGCGAAGCCCTGCGTGCCGGCTTGCAGAGCACTCCCTGGCTGGTCAAGCCGAATACCGAAGAGCTGGGCGAAGTGCTGGGCCTGGCGGTGGAGAATCCGCAACAGCAGCGTGCCGCTGCCGCGCGCCTGCTGGCCAGTGGCATCGAGCACGTGGTGGTGTCGGCCGGCGAACAGGGCGTCAGCTGGTTCAGCCGCGACCTCGACCTGCATGCCTGCCCGCCCAAGGTGCAGGTGGCCAGCACGGTCGGTGCAGGGGATTCGCTGGTGGCCGGCATGGTCCATGGCCTGCTGCAGGGCGAAGCGCCGGCCCAGACCTTGACCCGTGCCACCGCCATCGCCGCGCAGGCGGTGACCCAGGTGGGTTTCGGCATTCGCGACCGGGAGCAACTGGCGCGCCTGGAAGCCGCTGTGCAACTGACAGAACAACAAGAGGGTTGCCGATGAACATTGCCATTGTCACCGCCTGCCCCAACGGCCAGGTGTCGAGCGTGCTGAGCGCGCGTCTGCTATCCGCCGCTGCCCAGCGGCGCGGCTGGAGCACCAGCGTCGAGGTGCAGGATGCCGAGCACCCTGAGCGGCGACTGAGCGCCGCGCAGATCGCCGAGGCTGACTGGGTACTGGTGATCAGCACCGGGCCGGTCGACCTGTCCCGTTTCGTCGGCAAGCGCGTCTACCAGAGTACGCCGTCACAGGCCCTGACCGACCGCGAGGGCTTCCTTGATGAAGCGGCGATCAATGCCCAGCTGCTGGCGTCCGTGGCAGACAGCCCGGCCGAAGTCACCAGTACGGGGGTACGCATCGTAGCGGTCACGGCATGCCCGACCGGCGTCGCGCACACTTTCATGGCCGCAGAGGCGCTGCAACAGGCCGCGCAGCAACTAGGTTACCAGCTCACCGTCGAAACCCAGGGCTCGGTGGGTGCGCGCAACCCTCTGTCTGCCGAAGCCATCGCCGCTGCCGATGTGGTGTTGCTGGCCGCTGACATCGAAGTGCCCACCGCGCGTTTCGCCGGCAAGCGTATCTACCGTTGTGGCACCGGCATCGCCCTCAAGCAGGCCCGTGCCACCCTGGACAAAGCCCTGGCCGAAGCCAAGGTGGAAGCCAACGCCGATGCCGCAGCCGCGGCTGGCCCGGCCAAGGGCGAGAAAACCGGGGTATACAAGCACCTGCTGACCGGTGTGTCGTTCATGCTGCCGATGGTGGTGGCGGGCGGGCTGCTGATAGCGCTGTCGTTCGTGTTCGGTATCGAAGCCTACAAACAGCCGGGTACGCTGCCGGCGGCGTTGATGCAGATCGGTGGCGAGGCTGCATTCAAGCTGATGGTGCCATTGCTGGCGGGCTACATCGCCTGGTCGATCGCCGACCGCCCGGGGCTGGCACCTGGCATGATCGGCGGGCTGCTGGCCAGCACCCTGGGTGCTGGCTTCATCGGCGGCATCGTCGCCGGCTTCCTCGCCGGTTACAGCGCCAAGGCCATTGCCCGCTGGGCACGCCTGCCCAGCAGCCTGGAGGCACTCAAGCCGATCCTGATCATCCCGTTGCTGGCCAGCCTGTTCACTGGCCTGGTGATGATCTATGTGGTTGGCCAGCCGGTGGCGGCGATGCTCGAAGGCCTGACCCACTTCCTCGACAGCATGGGCACCACCAACGCCATCCTGCTGGGCTTGTTGCTGGGCGGCATGATGTGCGTCGACCTGGGTGGGCCGATCAACAAGGCCGCCTACGCCTTTTCGGTGGGGCTGCTGGCTTCGTCGAGCTACGCGCCGATGGCGGCGACCATGGCTGCGGGCATGGTGCCGCCGATCGGCCTGGGTATTGCCACCTTGCTGGCCCGCCGCAAGTTCGCCCAGAGCGAACGCGAGGCGGGCAAGGCAGCCCTGGCGCTGGGCCTGTGCTTCATTTCCGAAGGGGCGATCCCGTTTGCCGCCAAGGACCCGCTGCGGGTCATCCCCGCCAGCATCGCCGGGGGCGCGCTGACCGGGGCCTTGTCGATGTACTTCGGCTGCAAGCTGATGGCGCCCCACGGTGGCCTGTTCGTGTTGCTGATCCCGAATGCGATCAACCATGCGGCGCTGTACCTGCTGGCAATCGTGGCTGGGAGCCTGCTGACGGCGGTGGTGTATGCACTGATCAAGAAGAGCGAAGCAGTAGAGCTGGCAGTAGCCCCGGCGAAAGGCTAGGGGGCTGGGTTGGTCGCACAGCCTCTTCGCGGTGTTCTCCGCGAAGAGGTCGGCGCCGGCTAGCAACGATGCTTCTGCCGCAACGGCACCAGCAAATCGCCCAGCCCGTTATGGTCGATCTCGTGCATCAGCGCCAACAACCCGCCCAGCTCCCCCGACGGGAATCCTTTGCGCGCGAACCACGCCAGGTAGTCGCCCGGCAGGTCGGCGATGACCCGGCCCTGATACTTGCCAAACGGCATGCTGCGGGTCACCAGCAGTTCGAGGGTTTCCGGCTTCATCATCGACGCACCTGGCTGTAGGGAGCGCCGACCATACTGCAATCTGCACGAGCGCCCAAGCGGCAATCATGCAGAACGCCGCTTGCCGGCGTTACGCCTGATTATATAACTGATTGATATTCCTGATTTTTTAGTTTTAAAACGGGTTGGCACGATCGCTGCTCCTCTCTGGTGGACTATCACCTGCCAAGGAGTTTTGCCATGAGCAACCCGAACAAAGATGTGATCGATGTATTGAACGACCTGATCGAGTACAGCAAGGACGGCGAAAAGGGTTTTCGCGAATCGGCCGATGATGTCAAGAACCCGGAACTGAAAGCCTTCTTCGTACAACGCGCTGGCGAATGCGCCAACGCTGCAGGCGAGCTGCAAAGCGAGGTGCGCCGCCTGGGCGGTGATCCGGAAACCTCGACCAGCCTGAGCGGTGACCTGCACCGGGGCTGGGTCAACTTCAAGTCCATGCTCACCGGCAAGAGCGAAGAAGCCGTGCTGAACGAAGTCGAGCGTGGCGAAGACTATGCGCTCAAGGCCTACAAGGATGCCCGGGAAAAACTGGTCAAGCTGGGCCGCAGCGCCAGCGACGAGACCTACGGCCTGGTGGAGAAGCAGCTGCAGGGCGTGCAGCGCAACCATGACCAGGTCAAGGCGCTGCGCGACGCCGCTCGCGCCCGGTCCTAATCGGCCGGCCCCTCTACCCGGTTGCGGCCATTGGCCTTGGCCCGGTAGAGCGCCTCATCTGCAGCACCCAGCACCCCCGCCAGGTCGTGCTGGGTGCCTGACAGGCCGATGCCGATGCTCACCGTGACCGAGTGGGCGTCATCGGCGAACGGCGCCAGCGCCTCGACACTGGCGCGGATGCGCTCGGCCAGCAGCTGCGCGCCGGCGAGATCGGTTTCCGGCAGCACCACCTGAAATTCCTCACCGCCATAGCGCGCCGCCAGGTCGGCGGGGCGGCGGATGCATGCCTCGATGGTCTTGGCCACCTCGCGCAGGGCATGGTCGCCACCCGCGTGGCCATGGCGCTGGTTGAACGCCTTGAAATGGTCCACATCCACCATCAACACTGCCAATGGTTTGCGGCTGCGTTGGGCGCGTGCCCACTCCTGGCGCAGCACCTGGTCCAGGCGGCGGCGATTGGCCAGGCCGGTCAGGCTATCGGTGGCGGCCAGGGTCTCCAGGCCTTGTTCAGCCTCTTGTCGACGGCGCAATTCGCGGCCCAGTAACAAAGTCAGCCAGAGGATGCCGACGCACAGTAGCCCGGTGGCGACGCTGACCATGATCGCGGTGCGGCGCCATGACTGGAACACTTCATCGGCCGAATGCGCCACCAGCACAATCAACGGCAATTGCGGGACGCGCGCGAAGGTATAGATACGCAGCTTTGCGCTGCTGCCGGAGCGGGCGGTGAAGCTGCCGCTCTGCTCATTGAGGATGCGTTTGAAATTGGGGCGATCGGCGAAGTTGCTGCCGATCAGCGGATCCTGTTTGCGGGATGGCTGGCGCGCGAGCAGTTGGCCGTCCGTGTTGAGCAGGTTGATGCTGCTGTCATCGCCAATATCCAGGCGCCGAAACAATTCGCTGAAGTACGACAGGCGCAGCGCGCCCGCAGCCACCCCGGCGAACTCGCCATCGGGCCCGGAAATGCGCCGGCTGAAGCTGATGCACCAGTCCAGGCCGCCGAGCTGGGCCTTGAACGGGGGGCCCACCAGCAAGCCGAGGTTGGCATTGCGCTGGTGCGCCTGGAATACCCCGGTGTCGCCGAAGTTGGCTTTGCGCGGCACGCTGCTGGTGGAGTCGCCCACCACGTTGCCCTGTTGGTCCAGCCACAGCACATCCCCGCGCTTACGGTCGACGAAGGCTTCGTTGAACAGCAGGCGTTGGCGCAGCGGGCCGGGTATTTGCGCCAGCTCCTTGCGCCCGACCGCCCAGATCAGCCCCTGCAAGGACTGGTCGTAAAGCTCGGCGTTGCGCAGGATGTCGCTTTCGATCAGCTGGACAATGTTGTTGGACGAGCGGATTGCCGACAGCTCGACGCTGTCGCGCTCACGGGCCAGCAGGTAGCTGACGATGGCTACAATGGCGAGCACGGCAAGGCAACTGCCCAGGTTGAGGAACAGCTCGGGGTGTGACCTGTAGAGTGCGAAACGCGGGGGTCGGGGGATCATGCTCGCTACTGCGTGGGCAGGGCCATTCGCGGCGGCGACATTCTAGGGAAGTGGGGATTGTCGAACAAGATTTGTCCGACGGAATTACGCAAGCGATTCAGCCCAGCCCATCCCCGGCACGCCAGCTTCCACAGTTGCCGCGGCGCCTGTTTCGCGGATAAATCCGCTCCTACAGGTGAGAATTGCGCCGGTTTCGGGTTGACGCGGTACCTGTAGGAGCGGCTTCAGCTGCGATCACCGGCAGAGCCGGTGCCATTCACCGAGTAGGCGAACCGAGGGCAAGGCCCTCGCTGGCGGTTTCGAATCAGAACACGTTCAACGGGTAATCGACGATCACCCGCAATTCATCGTTGTCGCTGTTGCTGTCGATCGAGGCATAACCTTGGCTGCCACGGTGCACGGCATAGCGCAGCAGTACCGACAAATCCTTGAGGTCACCCTCCTGGAACACGTACTTCACATCCAGGTCACGCTCCCAGTGCATCGCGTTCTTGCCGTCGGCACGGTAGTAGTCGTAGTGGCTGGTGTCCTGATTGGCCTTGGTCAGGTCGGCCTCACCGCGCGAGTACGACAGCGTGCTGGTCAAGCCCGGGACGCCCATGCCAGTAAAGTCATAGTTGTACTGCAGCTTCCACGAGCGCTCGTTCGGCGCGTTGAAGTCCGAGTACATGCGCGAGTTGTCCAGGTAGATGCTGTCGCCAAGGTTGATGTAGTCGAACGGCGTGTCGCCATTGACCCGCTGGTAGGCGGCAGTGACGCTGTGGTTCCCGGCGTTGACGGTGAAGTGCACGCTGTAGGTATTGTTGTCGATCTTGCCCAGCAGCGCCTGGCCGGTGTCCTGGGTGTGATAGAAATGCATGCCCGGGTTCAGGCTGACCAGGTCGTTGACCACGTAGGTGTAGTCGAAGTCAGCGTAGTACTGGTTCCAGATGTCCTTCAGCTCGGCGGCATACAGGTTGGTGTTGATGTTCGGGGTACCGCTCCACGCCGCGCCGGCCCAGTTCAGGTGCTTGCTCTTGTCGTGTTCGTCCAGCGCGCCGTAGTAGCTGTCGATGCGGCGGTGGCCGCTCTGGTTGTAGGGCTTGGTGAAGCTCACCTGGCCGCCTTCGAGCAGCAACCCGTCGATGCTGGTATTGGTCAGGCTCAGGCCACGGAAGGTCTGCGGCAGCATGCGGCTTTCGCCGCCGGCAATCACTGGGTTGGTCAGGAACAGGTCACCCGCCTTGAGTTCGGTGTCGAACGCCTTGAGCTTGAGCGCGGCCCCGGCAGTGGAGAACGAATGCGGCGCTGCACCCAGCTCGCCGTCGTCCTTGATGTGCTCGGGCAGGATGCTGGTGCCGGCGTGGCCGCCACCGCCATCGAGCTTCAGGCCCAGCATCGCGTGGGCATCCAGGCCAACGCCAAGCACACCCGGGGTGTAGCCCGACTCGAAGCGCGCCACCGCGCCCTGGCCCCACTCGCGGGTGTCACGCACGCCGGCGTTGTGATTGTCGCGATTGAAATAGGCATTACGAAAATGCAAGTTGAGGGACGACCCTTCGATGAAGCCATCAGCCTTGTCTTCATCTGCCTGGGCGGCGAAAGGGATCGTTGCAGTCAACGCAATGAACAGCGGGGTAAAACGAAACGCGGAAGGCACCGGTACTAGCTCCTTGGGTTGGGCGGTGGGGCAGTTTTTATTTTCGAATGTGCGTGTTTTTATCGGTGAACTTTACAGCCGGGCTGAGAGTTGAAGCACATAAAAAAAGCCGCTGATCGGCAGCGGCTTTAAAAGGCTAACATATCGGCACCGGTGGTGCCCATGGCGTAGCCAAGGGAAAACGGGAGCAGCAACAGCGCTTGCTCAGCTGTCGGCATTGGCCTCGACAGAAACTTTGGAAGCTGTCTGGTTTGCGTCTTTGGTGGCATCGGACTGTTGTGCGGCTATGGCATCGCGAGCCTCTTGATGAACGGCGGCAAACTCGGCGTTACGGGTAATGAAAGCCTGCGATTCTTCGGCCATGGCCAGCGGCGACAACAACAGGGAAGACAGGACGAAGACGCTGGCAATACCCTTACTGTTGGACATTTGAAACTACCTTCTTGCAGTGCAAGTGCTAATGAGGACAGGGCTAAAGTTAGCCCTTTCAATACACTTGAAACAGAGCGAAGTGCGATAAGCACTGTTGCGCAAAAGGTAACGATTGCACGGCAAGGCAATGGGGCATTTGCCAGAAACCCCGGCGCTAGACGGGGCGGCTTGTTCAGAAGCCGATGAAGGCGTAGTACAGCGGGGGTTCGCGGGTTATGTGCAAGCCGTATTCCTGCAAACTCGCCCCTAGCGCCTGGTCCTCGACATGGAGGCTCCAAGCTGCCCCGTCGTCTTCCGGCAGTTGCGCCAGGGCTGCGGCAAACGCGCCCATGTCGGGCAGGTAAGCCGTAAAGCCATTGCCTTTTAGCGCACTGGTAGTCATGCCTAACGCCTGGCATACCTGCACCTTGGCCGCGATATCGTCCCTGTCGGCCTGACGCGAGGCGTGCACCAGTGCCTGCAGGCCGGCATCGAGCAGTTGCGTGCCGTGAATCAGCTCAGGCCCCTGCTGCCAGGCTTGCGGCGGGCAGTCCTTGCTTGCTGGCCGCAGCGGGATATGCGGGTTGATCTCTACCGGATAGATACGGCAGACCAACGGGCGACGGTCATAGATGGTGCACAAGTCATTGTCGTCGAGGTTGCGGCAGCGCCCGGGGTTGAATGCGGCAAAGGTCACCGCGACGCGTACCTCGCCAGTGCCGCAGTGCACGGGATGGGAACGGCGCATTACATGCTCACGCTGCTCCAGCGGCATGCCGGGGCCATCGGCCACGAAAGCTTCGATCAGCACCACCACCTGGCCGGCATCTGCCGCCCAGTGACGGGCTTCGTCCAGGGTCAAGGGCACGTGGTGGCCGGTGCAGCACTTGCCGCAGCCAGTGCAGGCGAAACGCAGGCTGTCGGTCACTTGACCTCCGGGCTCCATTCACTGACGAAGGCCCGTTGCTGCCGGCGGTCGTACAGGCACAGTTCGGTGCCGGTACGCTGCTGCATGTGTTGCTGTGGGTAGACGCCCTCGATCAGCAGGGCACTCATGCCGACCTGGTCATCGAACTCGGCAGGCTTGCTGCGAACGTGGGCGTCCTTGAACTGGCTGGCCGCCAGGCAGGCCTTGAGCATCTGCTGGCGCTGCTCGTTCCAGGCCTGGCTGCTGGAGGCCTGGGCGGTAGCGCTGAACAGGGTACAGGTGATGAGGATAGCGCTGAAGAACTTCATGGACGATTCCGGCAAGTGGCTTGCGAGAGGCGCGATTATGCCCGTCTCAACCCCAGTGGCAAGCCGGGGAGTTTGTCGCAGGATTTGTCAGCGCTCGGCGAACACCACCGTACGCGCTGCCACCACCAGGCAATCGGTCAGCTCCGGCGAGGAGAACTTGGTGAGAATGGCATTGGCCCCGGCCAGCCTGGCCTTCTCTGCGCTCATCGTGCTGTCGAGCGATGTGTGCAGCAGGATATAGAGGTGCTGGAAATCCGGGGTCTCGCGCAGGGTGCGGGTGAAAGCGTAGCCGTCCATCTCGGACATTTCGATGTCGGAGACGATGATGTTGATTTCCTGTGCGGTGCCCTGCAGCTCCAGCAGTACATTGATGGCGTCCTTGGCGCTGCGCGCGGTGTGGCATTCGATGCCGAGGTTGCGCAGGGTGTGCACCGACTGTTGCAGGGCCACCTGGCTATCATCCACCACCAGGATGTTGGCGGCGGCCAACAGGCTGACGTCTTCTTCACTCAGGGTACTGTGGGGTGGCTCGGGTGCCGGCGGGGCGATGGCGTGGATGACTTTTTCGATGTCCAGCACCTGCACCAGGGTATTGTCGACCCGGGTGACGCCGGTGATGAACGAGCGGCTGCCCGAGCCGTAGGGCGGCGGTTTGATGTCGGTGCTCAGGCAATGCACGATGCGGCTGACCGCCTGCACATGCAGGCCCTGGCGCGAGCGGCTGATCTCGGTGACGATCAGGCAGCCGCCGTCCGGGTCGGCCAGTGGCCGTTCACCGATGGCGCGGGACAGGTCGATGACCGACAGTGGGTTGCCGCGCAGGGTCGCCACGCCTTTTACGTGAGGGTGCGACTCAGGCAGCTTGGTCAGCGGTGGGCAGGGGATGATCTCGCTGACCTTGAGCAGGTTGATTGCCATCAACTTGCCGCTGCGCAGCGTGAACAGCAGCAGGGACAGCGAGTCCGCGCGGGCATTTTGCGTGGCCATGGTGACCTTCGTCGGGAACAGGGGTAACCGGTTATCGGCCTGATCTGTTCGGGCTTTAGCGACACCCGTCAGCGTAACCCCAGGCGCCGGGCCAGACGGCTGAGGTTGGCCCGGTCCAGGCCCAGTTCGCGGGCGGCGGCCGCCCAGTTGTGTTGCTGCCGGTGCAGGCAGGCTTCGATCAGTTGGCGCTGGTAGAGGTCGACGGCTTCGCGCAGGCCGCCCTCGGGCAGCGCCGCTTCCTGCAGGGGCGCGGCAGGGGCGGGTAGCGTGACCGGCGCTACCGTCGCGCGCAGGTCCAGGTCGATGGCTTCAAGGGTGAGGATGCGTGGTCGGTCGGCGTGCTGGCCCAATGCCTTGAGCGCGGAGCGACCGATCAGGTGTTCCAGTTCCCGCACGTTGCCCGGCCAGTCGTAGGCCAGCAGTGCCGCCTGGGCGCCACTGCTCAGGCGCAGGCTGTTCAGGCCCAGGCGCGAACGGTTCTGTTCGAGGAAGTAGCCAGCCAACAGCAGCACGTCGCGGCCTCTTTCGCGCAGCGGTGGTACCTGCAGCGGGTAGACACTGAGGCGGTGGTAGAAGTCGGCGCGGAAGTTGCCGCTGCGCACCTCTGCCGCCAGGTCGCGGTTGGTGGCGGCGATCAGGCGCACGTCCACCTGGTGCTCGCGGTCAGAGCCAAGGCGCTGCAGCTGGCCGCTCTGCAATACCCGCAGCAACTTGGCCTGCACGGTCAGCGGCAGTTCACCCACTTCGTCGAGGAACAGCGTGCCGCCATTGGCCAGCTCGAACTTGCCCCGGCGCTCGCCGTGGGCGCCAGTGAAGGCGCCGCGTACATGGCCGAACAGTTCGCTTTCCACCAGGGTATCGGGCAATGCGGCGCAGTTGAGGCTGATCAGCGGCTTTTCGGCGCGGTTGCTGGCCCGGTGCAGGGCTTGCGCCACCAGCTCCTTGCCGACACCGGTCTCCCCGGTGATCAGCACGGTCAGGTCGCTGCCCCCGACCAGGCGAATTTCTTCCACCAGGCGCTTGTGGGCCGGGCTCTGGCCTATCAGTTCCTTGTCCTGGCCGCTGGCCTGGCGGTAGATCTCGGCACGGTGGTGCTCGTCTTCGGCGCGCAGGGCCAGATGTTCGATACGCTCGGCCACGGTGACCGTGGCAGCGGCCAGGCTGGCAAAGGCCTGCAGGGCATCCAGCTCCAGGCTCTGGAACTGCCCTGGGGTAAGGGCGTCCAGCGTGACCAGGCCCCAAGGGCGCTCATCGACCATCAGCGGGCAGCCCATGCAGTCATGAACTTCCAGGTTGGCATCGGCGGCGTTGACCAGGCCGTCATAAGGGTCGGGCAATTCGGAGTCACTGGCGAAGCGGGTGGGTTCCGGGCGGCTGAGCAGGACCTGGAAGCGCGGATGCTCGTTGACCCGGAACCGCCGGCCGAGGGTATCCGCGCTCAGGCCGTCCACCGCAAGCGGCACCAGCCACTCACCGTCCAGGCGCAGCAGCGCGGCGGCGTCGCACGGCAGGAGCCCACGCATGGCCTGCAACAGGCGGCGGTAACGTTCCTGGTCCGGCAGGTCGCGGGACAGGTCGCTGACCAGAGGTAGCAGGGTGGTGAGCAACGGCTTTGCAGTCATACGGACTCCTATAGGTCGATATGACTATACGCTGCGCCGGGTCGTTTTGACATGATGGCCGTCAACCCCCTGATTTTGCTGAAGATAAAACCTGGCACGATTGCTGAAATAGCCATGGCAGTCATTCGAAGCCACAGGCTCAGGAGTTGCTGCAATGCTCAATGCCGAACAACGTGCAATCATCAAGGCCACTGTCCCGCTGCTGGAAAGCGGCGGCGAGGCGCTGACCACCCACTTCTACCAGATGATGCTCAGTGAGTATCCGCAGGTGCGCCCGCTGTTCAACCAGGCCCACCAGGCCAGCGGGGATCAACCACGCGCCCTGGCCAACGGCGTGCTGATGTATGCCCGCCATATCGACCAGCTGGAGCAGCTGGGCGGCCTGGTCGGTCAGATCATCAACAAGCACGTCGCCTTGCAGATTCTGCCGGAGCACTACCCGATCGTCGGCAGTTGCCTGTTGCGTGCCATCGAAGAAGTGCTGGGCAAGGACATCGCCACCCCTGCGGTCATCGAGGCCTGGGGCGCGGCCTATGGCCAGCTGGCCGACATCCTGATTAGCGCTGAAGAGAACCTCTACCATCAGAAAGAACACGCCGAAGGTGGCTGGCGCGGTACCCGTGAGTTCCGCCTGGTACGCCGCGAGCAGGAAAGCAGCGAGATCGTCTCGTTCTACTTTGCCCCGGTGGATGGCAAGCCGGTGCTCAAGGCCGAACCTGGCCAGTATATCGGCCTGAAGCTGGACATCGACGGTGCCGAGCAGCGCCGCAACTATTCGCTGTCGGCACTCTGCGACGGCAAGGAATACCGCATCAGTGTCAAGCGCGAGGCGGGCGGCAAGGTCTCCAACTACCTGCATGACCAGCTGGCGCTAGGCGATACCTTGCAGCTGTTCCCGCCGGCGGGTGACTTCACCCTGGCGGCTAGCGACAAGCCGCTGGTACTGATTAGCGGCGGTGTCGGCATTACCCCGACCCTGGCGATGCTGCAGGCGGCCCTGCAAACCCGGCGCGAGGTGCATTTCATCCATTGTGCACGCAACGGTGCCGTGCATGCCTTCCGTGACTGGGTGGACGGCCTGGCTGCACGTCATCCCCAGCTCAAGCGCTTCTATTGCTATGCCGAGCCGGAGCAGAGCGCCGCGGCCGATGCGGTGGGCTTGCTCAGTGAAGACCTGCTGGCCGAGTGGCTGCCGCAGGAGCGTGATGTGGATGCCTACTTCCTCGGGCCCAAGGGCTTCATGGCGGCGGTCAAGCGCCAGCTGAAGGGCCTGGGTGTGCCGGAGCAGCAGAGCCGGTACGAGTTCTTCGGGCCGGCGGCTGCGCTGGAGTGATGTAGCGCCTGTACCGGCCTCTTCCCGGGTGGGCCCGCGATAGGGCCGGTACAGGTTTGTAAGTAACCCATCCCACCTTGTGCCTATATATAAGGAATGATGAAAACCGCTATATAGGTTTCATCTTTAATTCTCCTTTAATCACGGCATCCTTCACTCCCGGGTGTCGAGGGCCTGGCCCTGCGCGGCACCCGGGCAGCCGCTTTTTGCCGCCCGACGTTGAACCGACGTCGCTGCGGCCGGTCTCAGCCACACCGGATAGCCCCGCGCCGCGTTATCACGCTGCTTCCTCGGCACGCTCACAGGCCCTGCCCAGCGTGTAGACTTGCGCCAGGCAGGCGGACCACGCTGCCACTATCCATCGAAGGAACCGGCAATGAACGAACAAACATCGCGCCTGAATCGGGAACGGCGCTTTCTGGTGCTGTTGGGCCTGATCTGCATTTCGCTGATCGGCGGCGCCCTCTACATGCAGATCGTGCTCGGCGAGGCGCCGTGCCCACTGTGCATCCTGCAGCGTTATGCGCTGCTGTTCATTGCCCTGTTCGCCTTCATCGCGGCGGCGATGCCCGGGCGCCGCAGCCTGACCTTCTTCGAGGCCCTGGTCGTGCTCAGCGCCGTCGGCGGAATCGTTGCGGCTGGCAACCATGTGTATATACTCGCCAACCCCATGGTCAGTTGTGGCATCGATACCCTGCAACCCATCGTGGACGACCTGCCGCTGGCCAAGCTCTGGCCGCTGGTGTTCCAGGTCGACGGTTTCTGCAGCACGCCGTATCCGCCGATCCTCGGCTTGTCCCTGGCGCAATGGGCCTTGCTGGCGTTTGTCCTGACGGCTGTCCTGGTTCCGCTCGGGATCTACCGCAACCGACGCCGGGCTTAGACAAAAGTACCGAATTGCGTGGGGTCTTTTGCGCCGCATGAGAAGAGCGAAAAGTTGCTCCCCGCTTGACTCAGATCAAGCTCCAGGCCTTGCAGAATGCGGCTTTGAGGCCTAGCAGGCGGGGTGCGACAAACTGTCGCGAAGTTGAATTTTTGAGCAGTATTGTTACCGATTCGGTAAAAGACTGTTGCTCAATAAGTCATAGTCAAGGGTTGGCGACCTATCTACAATCGCCCCCAATTTCCGTTCGGCACTGCTTGCGAGTCGCAGGATTGAAGGAAGCCCCAGCGCTCCTTTTTGCTG
>Ga0268257_1000596_pt1 | contig 40388 bp, 30 predicted proteins | sample AgamicAtPrz_FD_200249 | JGI IMG/M metagenome (GOLD analysis project Ga0268257, IMG submission 200249) | Agave microbial communities from Guanajuato, Mexico - At.P.rz (v2) (version 3) | ecosystem: Host-associated > Plants > Phyllosphere > Phylloplane/Leaf | place: Guanajuato, Mexico | collected... | reverse complement strand
GTGATGGCCAATAACCCTAGGAGTACACGGCATGGATCCTCAACTCATTGAACAAATCGGCGTCGCTGCGGGCATGGGCCTGATCGGCGCCATCGTCTTTGCTGCAATCGGACTGGTTTCCGGCACCGACGAAACCACGACACTCGCACCACTCACCCTGCTTGTCGTTTTGCTCGGCGTTCCGCCTGCAGGCGTCTTTACCTTCTTTCTGGCTGGTGCTGTTGCCAAGCACATGACCCACGCCGTTCCTACAGCATTGCTGGGTATCCCCGGAGATACACTCGCCACGCCTTTGCTGCAGGATGCAGACTTGTTGCGCAAACTTGGCGTGCCGCATATTGCCTTGCGCAAAATGGTCTCGGGCGCCATCGTCGCGGCCTTTGTCGCCGTGCCGCTGGCGGTGCTGTTTGCCGTGATGTTGGCGCCATTCGGCTCAACCATTACCAAGACTGCACCCTGGATTTTTCTAGCCGCAGCCGTGCTGATTGCCTATTTCTCCAAAGGCCGCTGGGGTGCAATTGCTTTGCTCGTGCCTTTTGTTGTGGTGATTCTGGCTCTGCAAGCACTGACTGCCAAGTACGACACCAAGCTCAGCATCAGCTACTTCCTGGGTATCGCCATTGGACCTCTGGTCGCCGATCTCTTTACCGTCATGGCGCCCGCAGGCCGCAAGAGCATGTTGCGCGACAAGGTTCGCCAGTTCAACCTGGCTCCTGATGTCAAAGGTTGGTCGGGCTATTTCCCCAATCCTCTCAAGGTGCTGGATCGAACCCAGACACGTTGGACGTTGACGACTGCCGCCATTTCCAGCGCAACCTTTGTATTCAGCCCTGTGGCCATGACCGTGGTGCTGGGCGAGTTGGTGGGCTCTCGCATCAAACACGCTTATCACCGCCTGACCACGGTGCTGAGCGCTCGTAACGGCGTGACAGAAGCCACCTACATTGCTGAAGCGCTGATCCCGCTGATCGCCTTCGGTTTGCCCTTGAGTCCTGTGGCTGCCGGCCCTGCTGCACCGTTGTTCAATGCACCTCCGCGCTTTACGGTGGATGCTGCTACGGGCCAGACCCACAACCTGCACAACCTGCTGAGCCACTGGGAGTTTCTGGGCTACGGCATGTTGTCGGTGTTGCTTGCCGCAGTGGTGTCCTATCCGTTTGCAATGAACTACGCGCGCCGTGCTGCAATGTTTGTCTCGCGCAAAGTCAGCCACGAAGCCATCATTGCCACCTTTGTCGGCCTGATCATCGTGATCAGCGTCTGGGAAGGCGGTCTGCTGGGTCTGCTGGTGATCTTGACCATGGGCCTCATGGGTGGCCTGCTCTCCCGTACCTTCGGCTTTAACACCGGCGTGCAGTTCATGGGCTATTACACAGCCGTGCTCAGCGTTCCTGCGCTGCTCAAGCTGTTCTGAAAGCGAGGGCAGCAATGTCGAATGCATCAGAGCGCCGGGTCAAGATCGTGGAAGTCGGGCCACGCGACGGCCTGCAAAACGAAAAGCTGCCTGTGCCATTGAATGCCAAGGTCGAACTGATCAACCAGCTCAGCCGCGCAGGCCTGCGCTTTATCGAAGCGGCTTCGTTTGTGTCGCCCAAATGGGTGCCGCAAATGGCCGGCAGCGCCGAAGTGATGGCCTTGATCGACCGTAGCCCTGGAGTTCGCTACAGCGCATTGACACCCAATCTGCAAGGACTGGAAGCTGCTCTGACTGCTCGCTGTGACGAGGTGGCGGTCTTTGGTGCGGCTTCGGAGACCTTCTCGCAACGCAATATCAATTGCAGCATTACGCAGAGTCTGGATCGCTTCAGACCTGTGGTGCAGAAGGCGCTGGAGGCCGGTGTCCCTGTGCGTGGCTATGTATCCTGCGTGTTGGGCTGCCCCTATGAGGGCGATGTTGCTGCAGAGGCGGTCTTGCAGTTTGCACAAGAGCTTTTGGCCATGGGGTGCCATGAGATATCTCTGGGCGATACGATTGGCCGCGGCTCGCCCGAATCCACACGCAAGCTGCTGGAAGTCTGCCTCAGGGACCTTCCCAGCGCGCGCCTGGCGGGCCATTTTCACGATACCTATGGTATGGCGGAAGCCAATGTCTGCGCTTCTCTGGAGATGGGACTTCGCATTTTCGACAGCTCTGTGGCGGGCTTGGGCGGCTGCCCCTATGCCCAGGGAGCTTCAGGCAATCTGGCCACCGAAAAGCTGATCCATGCCTTGCATGCCATGGGCTATGAAACCGGCGTAGATATGTCCAGGGTTCAAGCCGCAGGTTGCTATATCCGACAAGTGTTGAGCGACTTACATGGCCAGCAAGTGGTGCAGCTCTGAAACCTGCGCTCTACATAAACACCAGCGCAAAAAGGCCTTGAGATCTGAGATCTCAAGGCCTTTTTCTTTGAAGGTGTCAACGCCCGCTGTCAGAGCAAGTCCCGACTTCTACACGCAAGTCTGCCATGCGTTGAAGCAGTCGTTGGTGTCTCTGAGATGAATTGCCTCGACCCGCCAGAAGCACTCACTAGAGAGAAGGCCTTCAAGGACTGCTCCTGACTGTCTTTCACCTCAATTATTGCGATGACCGGCTCATACTCATCAACAGAGTCGATTGTGGTGCGCCTCCAGCCCAGCGCCAGACAACTCACCTCCCCTCTTGCTGAGGGACAATAAAACTAAGCGTCGCGGTATAGCGTACATCGCTATATTTCTTACCACCCACAGTAACCACTGCATCATTGACACGAGCCGATACCTCCATCACATACAGGCCAGGGAAAGACGGCGTGAAGCTCACCGTACCGTCCTTTGACGGGGTCAGTGAACGGCGCCATCCTTCCCCCGTTTCGATATTCACTTGACTGGCTGCAACAGCTCGTCCCTTGAATATCAATCGAAAGGTGTTTCCGTCAGGGTGGGTAGGAACCAGCTCCAAGTCGTTCATGGCCTGAATGTCCTGGCGACCGTAGCGAGCTTGATAGTAGGTAAGAACTCCATCATCGAACCCGGTTGCAGAGAAGCGCAGATCGCTGAAGGGCTTGGGAACAACGATATGGTTGATCGCAGTCTGAATTGGCAAAGATTTGCCATCAGCTTGCATGGCCTTGGGCTCCAGCAATGCAGGCAACCTGTCTAAAGGTTTGTGTAGCTCTCCTACGTAGGCTCGGACCTCCGCCCCGTCAGGCTGCACCCAGAGATACTCCGCTTGTGCCTGTGTTGAACACCATAGGCCACTGATTAGCAGGCACAAAGCCATTCGATGAAATACAGGAAGCAATTGCACTCAGTGATCCTCATCTTCAAGGTTGCATCCAATGCGCTCGGCGTCTTGGCGCCTTTTGGATTTCTTCCTGCTCGACAATGGCCTGCAGTCCAGGCCCTGCGTCGAACAGCACATAACAAAGGCTGGGCAGGTTGATTGCCAGTCAGCGTGGAGTTTCTATCCGCCTTGCCCAGAATCAGAATCAGCGGAGGTCCATCATTGCGAGCTCCAAGGCAGCGAAGTACTGACGTTCAACTTTGAATATCGGCATTCAGAAGTCATAACGCATTCCGACATTTACGCTGCGCGGAGCACCCCAGGTGTAGAACAAGCCTGCCGCGGTAAAGTTGGTGAGCCCGGCCATGTACTTCTTGTCCAGTGCATTGTTCACGTTCAGGCTGAACGACAGGTGCTTATCGACCTGATAGCGCGCCATCAGGTCCAGCACCGCATAACCCCTCTGCGACAAAGTGGCAGCGCTATTGCTCATCGAGGTCTTACCCTGCCAGCGTGTGGCCGCTCCCACAGTCAGTCCCCGCAACAAGCCCTGGTCAAAGCGATAGGTCGTGCCGAGCTTGAACTGGTACTTGGGATATTGACTGGCGCTGGTGAGCGAGCTGCTTTGCTGCACCAGACTGCCCTGCGCTTGCCAGCCGCGCGCGAGCTCGCCCGCCAACTCCAACTCCCAGCCACGCCGCGTTGCAGACGAGACCGCACGGTAGGCCGTATTGCCCGCAGGAGTGAGATCACCACTTTCCTCTGCGGTGTTTTCCGTCTTCATCCAGAAGTGAGCGATGCTGGCGTTCAAGCGCTTGTCGAAGAATTCGGCCTTGGCGCCGACCTCATAAGTGTTGCCCTCCTCCGGTGCCAGCGTTGCACCCCGCGCATCCTGAGCCGTCTGCGGCTGGAAAATGTTGGCATAGCTTGCGTACAACGATACGTTCGGCTGCACCTCGTAGACCAACCCAGCGTACGGGGTGATCACACCGTTCTCCTTCATGTCATAGTTCCACCAATATGGTGTGATGTCACGCTCTTCAAACCGAGTAACGCGTAACCCAGTGATCAACTGCAGAGGATCAGCCACCCGGAAGCGTCCCGCCGCATAAACATAACGCTGCTTCTGACTGAATTTGTTGTTGCCGTAGTTCAAGACACTGAAATCAGGCTGAGGCAGCACCGCCCCACCCTGTGCCATGTTGATACCGAGATTGCCGAGCGGCACCAGGTTCAACGCATTCAGCGGCAATTGCACATTGCTGTGAAAGCGCGATACGCCTGCGCCAGCCAGAAGTTCATGCGAGCGGCCCAACAGCTGGAATGTCCCCTTCACATCGAGATTGACGCTCCAGTTATCGGTCTCCATGTTGCGCCATCGGCCGAAGCTTGCGCGGTCCTGGTCGTAGAAGTAGCCAGCCTTCATATCGTCCATGGATACGTTCTGATGTGAAAACTTGAGCGTGGCTGTCCAGTCATCCGCCAGACGTTGCTCCAGACTGCCGAAGAGATTGAGACCTTTTTGGGAATATCCGCCCCAGGGGGCACCGGTGTTGAAAGAGCGCGGCATCCACGCCACCTCACCACCTGTTCGCGTGTAGCGCTGGATCGGCTGCGTAGTGCCGATGCCTTGTGCATCGCGTTCGCGATAAGTCATACCGAGGTTGAGGACTGTGCCGGGAGTGATGTCCGCTTCGAGTGCCCCGAACAGCATCTTGCTGCTGCTCTTTTCATGATCGCGGAATCCCCCCGCGTCCATGGCAGAAGCGACCAGACGCCCCCGTACCGTGCCCGCCTCGTTCAGTGGACCGCTCACATCGGCCTGTGTTCGATAAGTGTCCCAACTTCCCGCATTGGCACGCACGCTGGCCTGAAATTCGCGGGTTGGGCGTTTACGGATCATGTTCACTGTGGCGCCATAGTCGCCCTTGCCGACAACCAGACCGGATGAACCCTTGAGGACCTCGATCCGGTCGATCTCCGCCATATCGTCGAGCGAAAACATGGTGCTGGTAAGGTAGTACCAGCCGCTGCTCAGCTGTGCCATGCCATCGGTCTGCAGGTTTACCTTTGCCCCACGCGCTTGAAAGTCAGTGGCATTGTTCTGCCTGTAGACGGCGATGCCAGGTGTCTGTTCCATCACATCGGTCAGCGTCTCCAGCTTGAAGTCATCCATGCGCTGACGCGTCATGACGGTCACGGATTGAGGTGTCTCGCGTAGCGAGAGATTCAGGCCCGTTGCCGTCCGGCTGGGACCCGTCTGGGTGTAGCTGCCCGTGCCCTCGGTAACGCCGTCCCTCTCAAGCTGTGCAGTCACCGTGACTGTGGCCAGCGATGCGGAATCATCGTTTGACGCGACGGCCTTGATGATCAGGCCACCCCCTTGAGTCACGGCGACCAAACCGCTTCCAGCCAGCATCTGCTCCACAGCCTGCTTCAGCGTGAGAGCTCCATGGACGGGGCGCGCTGTCTTGCCAGCGACCAACGCGGGAGCAAACCCGATCGAGGTGCCAGAGGCCGCTGCCAGCTCGTTAAGTGCGCTCCCCAATGGCTGGGAAGTGATCGAGAAACTGATGCTTTTGCCACTATCAGCAGCGGATTGCGCCTGCGCAGTCATCGGGGAGAGGACTGCCAGGGCTGCGGCCAAAGCAAGAGGAGCGGGCTGAAAATGAGGCTGCGTGAAGCGCATGGAGAGGGATTCCGAATGTCGAGTAATGAATGAAAATGAAACTCACTACTCTTTAAGACGCATCAGATCACCAGAAATACACCCCTAGTCCGAAAAAAATTCGAAATGGCCGCATTGAGCATGAAGTGCTCAATGCGCACTGACGATTTCAGTCTTCCCCGATGGCATGCCGACCAGCTTCACGGGCAGGATCTGGCTCAGCATGCGCGCAAACTCCCCTGGTCTATCAATCTGATAGCTGCCGCCGATGGTCAGAGCGGCAACCGCAGGGTCGCGGATCTCCAGACCCGTAGGCCCGTAGCGCTCCAGCTCTAGCAATGCATCAGCCAGTGAGGTGTTATCAAAACGCACCAAGCCCTTGCGCCAAAGGGCGACACTGCCGGGAGAAACACTGGCCACCTGGCCTAACACCCCATTGGATGACACCCTCAGGCCTTGCCCTGCCAGCAATTCGACAGGCAGATCAGTCTTCGCGTTGGCGGCGCTGTAGGAACTGGTGACCCGTACATGGCCCTTCTCCACCGAAACATTGACAGCCCCGGCATCGGCCCCCTGATTGCGATAGCGAACGGAAAACCGTGTCCCAAGTACCGTGACACGCGCAGGCCCAGCGAGGACATGAAATGGCTTCTTGGGATCGGCGGCGACCGAGAACATGATTTGTCCATCAGCAATCCGCACTTCTCGGCGGTCGCGGTACATGGTGACCTGAGCCTGGGTGTCGGTGTCCATGGCGAGCTCGGTCCCATCTGGCAAGGTGACAAGCCTTTGCTGCCCCTTCTGCGCAACATAGCTGCTCTCGAATGTCGGCTGCAGCATCCATTGATGCCATCCAATCCCTGCCGCAAAGACCGCAGCGCAACAGGCAGCGACCAAGGCAGAGCGCGGCTGCATCCAGCTAAACAGAGCGCCTGTGCGGGCCCATCCCTCCATCGCCTTCGGCTTCGCGGGCTCCTCGCCTGGCTGCGCAGAAGATCCACCACTGGCAATGGCTTCGCGCTTGAACGAGGAACGTGCTTTTGCAACCATATCGGAAGGAGCAGAACGCAGCACCGCCATGTCTTGCGTCAGACGACGAAATGCCGTGTCATGTGCAGCATCCTCAGCCAACCACTGACGCAGGGCTTCATGCTCGCTCTCGCTCAGGCCTTGCTCCCAACGCGAGTGCCATTCGACGGCCGCCACATCTACCGGATTCTGTCGACTGAAAAAATCCGCAAGCTCGCGCGCTTCCGCAGCCTCGTCAAAGGAGGCTGGCACATTGCGCTGGGATGCAAAAGAGTGACTCATCTTAGGGATACGGATGCGCGGGGCGGGGCAAAAATTCGCCCTCGGCGAAACAGCTACGCAAAACGCACGCGAATTTGCGATCACTCGACATTATCAAGTTCCATTCTGCGCGCAGCACAAGCAAGTTTTCCGCGGCTGATGTACTGATTCACCATGCTCAGCGACACCCCCATCCGCTCTGCAATTTCCTTGTTGGGCAACTCATCGAAGATGTACATGCAGAAGGCATCACGACACCGAGGCGGCAGTCCCTCGATAGTGTCAAGATATGCTTGAATGCTCTGAGACGATGCATAGGCATGCTCGGGCTGCAGATGTAGAGGACTCGCAGGCTGATCCCGCTCCTCCAAAGAATCGATATTTTGATGCTGGCGCACCTCAGCCCGTCTGTCCATATCGATTTTGGCGCGCAAGGCTACCTGCCTCAGCAATGCACCTGGCTCAAGAATGACCTGCCCCTTCTGCTGCATGGAAAGCACACGGGCATAGCTTTCCTGCGCCAAGTCAGCCGCAGTATCGCGGTCTCTCACTTTGCGCATGCAGAAATTCAACAGGTCTCTGTAGTAGCGGGTCAGCACGATCCAAAAAGCCAGTAGCAATGAGTGAGGTCGAACGTGCGCGGCGATAAGACAGCCTTGGAGCCCTGGCGCAAAGAGTTGCGATCAACTTCACGGCAAAAATTATAAATTGATAATGCGACTTATTCTCAATCAATGTATCCGATGTGATGCGAACTGCGGGTACTGGTCGGTCGTGACCTCTGTTCGGCTCAATGTCGACCGGCATGCCTGATGAGCACCGACAGCAAACCGCCTCAACCCGCCGTTCGGAGATCTGCGGTGGCCGACTGCTACTGGCCGATGGTTGCCAACCGACAGAGACCCGGAACCAGGCTGGTGCCGCTTCAACTACTCCCAAGGTGCCAATGTCAGCAGCCGCTCCGCCTCTTTCACTCTTTCATTTACCCAGCCTGCCACTGGTCGATACACAACTTTCAGCCCCTGCGCACCACACGTTTCTATTGCGTGGACGATCGAACAAAATACCGTTGCATGTCTCGATCCAGACAGAGCACATCCAGGCTGGAGGCGTGTACAGAGCGCAGCGACTTGATGGCTGTGCCTCCAAAAAAAGCAAAGCACGAAGTTGGACTGATCTGAAAAAGCTGGCTCCTGAAGGCAGACGTTCACTAACCGGTAATGAATGAACTACTTGGCCATCAGCTCGGATTACCGATCTGCCGCCATGAAGTTTGACGGCTTGCTCCCGAGCCTCTTGCGAAACATCGTGGAGAAGGCACCCGGGCTGTCATAGCCCAGTTGAAGCGCCACCGTTGTCACCGAATCACCGGTCCCCAGTTTGGACATTGCAAAAAGAAGACATGCCTGGCTTCTCCACTCTGAAAACGATATTCCGGTTTGCGAGCGAAAGAATCGGCTGAAGGTGCGTTCACTCTGGTGTAGCTGCTGCGCCCAGGCCAGCGGCGACAAGCGCACGTCGGGCTGGTGAAGGAAAGCAATGCATAGAGTCGCCAGTCGTTCATCCCGCGGTAGCGGCGCAAAGAAAGGCAGTGTTTCTGCGCGACCGACCTCCAGCAGCAAAAGCGACATCAGCACGCCATCGCGACCGCGCTCGTCATACAGCGCTGGCAAGTCGATGGCTTCGATGAGCAGCTGCCGTAGCAGCGGGGACACGGCCAGCACCTCGCAATGCGATTGGCTCCGTGGTACCTCTTCAGGCTCGATGTAGAGGCTTCGAGTGTTGACTCCCACCATCTTCACCCTGTGCGGCTTGCCTGCTGGAATCCACACGCCACAGTGGGGAGGTATCACCCAGGCGCCATCGTCAGTACCGACCTCCATCAATCCGGTCGCGCCATAGAGGAACTGTGCACGGCGATGGCTATGGGTATCCAGAACGGTGCCAGGCGCGTAGTCGGTGCCAATGGCCACAACGGCACGAGGCGTGGCATCGAGGGAGTTCAGTGATTGATTGCGCACAACAAGACTGCAAGTAGCGAATGGCCGAAATGCAAATATTGTTGACCAAACATCGAAAGTGCGCCACTCCAGAACAATCTACTGTGATGGCTCCTGCATCAATGGAGTTTTTCGTGTCCTTGTATTTGTTGTTGGCGGTCTGCGGATGTGTGACGGGCGTCACTACCGTTCTCTTTGGTTTTGGTGGCGGATTCGTGGTGGTTCCGCTGCTGTACTGCTTGCTGTCTACACCGAACGCCCCAGGCAGCGCAGTGGGGCAGTCGGCCATGCAGATTGCCGTTGCGACATCCACCTGCGTGATGGTCTTCGGTGCGCTCCTCGCAACTTGGCGTCACCAACGGGCAGGAACAGTGGATTGGACGTATGTCAGGCCTTTGCTGGGTCCCATTGGCGCGGGGGGCGTACTTGGCGCACTTGCGGCAACCGTTGTTCAAAGCGAATGGCTGCGTTGGGCCTTTGCGGCCTATCTGGTGCTGACCATCCTGGACTGCTGGTTGAGGCCTGGATTTCTTGCTCAGCCCGCAGCAAAGCAGCACCGCCCTGGGCCGCTGGCGAATGCACTGTCCGGTCTGGTTATCGGCTGGGTTGCAGCATTGCTGGGGGTTGGCGGCAGCGTGATGACCGTTCCCCTGATGCGCCGCCGTGGAATCGAAATGACACGAGCCACCGCCATGGCGAATCCGCTATCACTGCCGGTCGCGCTGGCAGGAACAGGGACTTACATCGTCCTGTCCACTCAATCTCCTTTACCTCTTGGGGAGTGGCACCTCGGCTATATCGACATACGAGCTGCTGCTGTGCTCGTGACCGGTTCGTGGGTCGGCATCCGTGCAGCATCGCTGTGGATCGGGCGCATTCCAGACCGGGTTCACGCGAAGGTTTATTTAGGACTGTTGATCATCGTCTTCCTGGCCATGGTGACAACATGACTGTGCGCTACTCTGTCTGCATCCCGAACGTCGGCTTGTGAAAGAAAGCTCTATTTCGCCAGAGCCCCTGAAGCAGTCATCAGCCGACTTGCTGCTTGCACCGAACGTCTGCTGACGCAGGCTTCTATAGAGCCCGCACTACCGGTAATTGGCATTCGTTCGTGTGAGAAGCCTGAACGATCTACCAAGAGCCGCATGGGTGATATGACCTGATGAGGCCTCTGATAAAGGCATGGCTCAGGCAGTAAATCGCTTCAGAATCAACGACGCATTTACACCGCCGAAACCAAATCCGTTGAGCATGGCATGCTCCACTGCATGAGCACGCGCACTCCCGGCGATCAGGTCCAGGCCGTCCGCCAAAGGGTCTGGCTGCTCCAGGTTGAGCACGGGTGGCGCGATCTGGTCGCGCAAGGCCAATACTGTGAAGATCGCAGCAGCTCCGCCTGCAGCTCCCAGCATGTGACCCACGGCTGATTTGGTGGCAGTGATGGAGGGGCCGGTGCCTGCTCCAAACACTTGACGAATGGCTGCCAGCTCCCCCCGGTCACCAACGGGAGTAGAGGTTGCGTGAGCATTCAGGTGTTGAATATCACGAGCTTGCAACTGCGCCTGTCGCAACGCGGCGCACATCGATCGCGCGGCGCCTGATCCATCCTCGGGCCCGGAGGTGACATGGTATGCATCGGCAGAGGTGCCATAGCCCACGACCTCGGCCAGCGGCCTGACGCCGCGCGCCAATGCATGATCCAGTGCCTCCAGCACCAGCAGGCCTGCACCTTCGGCCATGACAAAGCCGTCCCGTGCCTGATCGAAAGGTCGGGAAGCCTTCGCGGGATCGCCGCCGCAAAAAGTGGTCACTGCTTTTGCCGCAGCAAAACTGCCGAGCGCAACTCGATCAATCGTGGCTTCGCTACCACCGCAGAGCGCCATGTCCGCTTCGTCATTGCGAATCAGACGGGCCGCATCGCCAATGGCCTGGATGCTGGCTGCGCAAGCCGTCACCGGAGCACCCAACGGCCCCTTGAGCTGGTGCCTGATCGACACCTGTCCCGAAGCCAGATTGGCCAGGAACGCCGGTACGGTGAAAGGCGACAAGCGCTGTGGCCCTTTGCCGTCCGTGGTTCGCACCGCTTCAACAATGGTACTGAAGCCGCCCACACCGGAGCCGATGATAGTCGCCGCGCGCTCCTGTTGCTCGACGCTTGGATGAAGCCATTGCGCGTGTGCCAGAGCCTGGTCTGCCGCCCCCAACGCAAATGCGATGAAGCGATCCATGCGGCGTAGCTCCTTGGCCGAGATCACGGCTTCAGGGCTCCACCCGGCTTGCGGATCCTGCTCCAGGCCTGGCACCTGCCCGGCGATGGAGACGCCTGTGCCTTCACCCACACCGGCGCTCAAGGCACGTACCCCGGACTGGCCGGCCAGCAGGCGTTGCCAGGCCAGCTCCACATTGCACCCGAGAGGAGAGACCAAGCCCAAACCGGTGATGACTACCCGACGACCCATGCTGCACCTTCCGCTATTGAACCCAGGAACTGAGCCCAACTTTATTGATGATGATCGCAATCATAAATGAGTTTTGATGATGAGTATCATCTAACGTATGAAAGTGAGCAAAGCACAGGCCGCCGAGAACCGCGAAGGAATCGTGGATGCCGCTGCGCGCCTTTATCGAGAAAAGGGCCTGGATGGCGTGGGCGTGGCAGAGATCACACGCGATGCAGGCTTGACACATGGCGGGCTGTACCGACACTTCGAGTCCAAGGATGCTCTCGCACGCGAGGCCTGCCTGCGTGCATTTGAGTGGACCATCACGCCGCTAGACGGACTGGAATCCGCGAAGGCGGATGGCGCGCCTGCAACCAGGCTCCGCGCGCTGGTGCATGGCTATCTTTCTGCGACGCATCGCGATCACCCCGGAGAGGGCTGCCCCGCTGCGGCATTGGCAGCAGATGCCGCAAGAGCGGGGCCTGAGATGTCGGAGGTTTTTGCCCAGGGAGTGGAACGCAATATCCAGCGCTTTATGAGCGTGCTCCAAGGTGATGATGCAGCCAAACGTACTCAGACTATTGTGACCCTCAGCAGCATGGTCGGCGCCCTGGTTCTCGCTCGTGCCACGGCAGCGGGTAATCCGGCGCTTTCTGAAGAAATATTGGCAAGCTTGCGGGAGCAGTTAGCCCCGTAGTCGCCCGAATTAGGCATGCGCTCGCACATCTGATGCGCATCTCAATTCAGAGCGTGGTGGCCGTCACGGTCTCGCCCGGGTCACACTGGATATCCAGACCGTTGTAGCACCAGCGCAGGTCGCAGTGCACCACGTCAACACTGCCCTCCTGTGAGCGGGCCGACTGGCGCCGGTGCGGCGCCCTGGGCTATGGCAAAGAGCGGCTTGTGCCGCCGCTGTCGTTCAGAGAGCGCCGTATTCGCTCAACTTCTTGCTGAACCTGAAGGTCCACAGTCGCTGCGCGCGATCATTGACCTCATTGGTGGTAAAGCGCAGGCTCGCCGCACCCTTGGCGCACTTGCCATCGTGCACGATCTTGCCGTCGGCATCCACCATGCACTTGGTGACGTCCGAGCCTTCGATCTCCTTGCCGCTGGCGTCCAGCACGGCCAGCGAGACACCGAAGTCGGTGTCGTTGGTCAGCGCCAAGGTGTAGTCATCGACCAGTGCCAGACCCTCGGCCTTCTCGGCCACCCAGCCGGTGGCGTTCAAGTTGAAGAGGCGAGTTTTCTTGAGCGCCACTACCTTGGAATAGTCCGAGCCATTGACCGGTTTGCCAGTCAGGCTGCTCTTTTCCAGGTCGGAGCCCAGCGCGGTGATGTCGGTAGCGTTGGCCGGAAACTCGATCAGCACCAGATCGTTAAAGACTTTTTTGTCTTTGCCCGTGCCTTGCTCGATGGCGATGAACTTCCCATTGCCCAGCGAGACCACATCACCCAGCTTGGCGTTGCCGGTCTTGCCCTGGCTGTACCAGCTGCCGTCCACGGGCAATGCAAACAAACGGGTTTTCTCGGTAGTCGGGTCAAACTCCACCCAGCGCACAAAGCGAGCGTAGTCGCGCACGTTTTCCGACGTGCCGGTCGCATCGGGAACGGCAGCAGTGGTGTAGTCAGCCTTGCCGTCGTTCAGCGGACTTTGCAGGAAACCGTGCAACTTGCCGCTGGCCACATCGATGCTCAGCCCCTCCATGCCACGGTTGGCGCGGCGTTTGGCGAGGATGGCAGGCAGATCGGCCGCGCCAGTACCGGGCTTGTATTTCTTCAGGATGATGCCGGTAGCCGGGTCGATCTTCACGATGAAGGGGCCGTATTCGTCGGAAACCCACAGCACCTTGCGTGCTGCATCCACCACCACGGATTCGGTGTCCAGGCCGAATTCACTGTAGCCCTTGGCCTTGCCAGGATAGGTGAAGGAGTCGTCCAGAACTTGCTCGCCTGTGTTGCCTGTGATGCCCCGTGGCTGCACACGACCATTGGCGTTCTGCGCGGCGCTGAACTTGACCGGCAAGGTCGAGACGAGCCTGGCACCCTCCTTGTCGAGGGTGATCACGCCGATGGACGGCGTGAAATTGGGCGAAGGAAACACCGTGGAACTGGCGAAGCCCGTGGAGTTGGAGCCGTCGGTGATCTGCGTGACCGGACCGGTGGTGGCGTTCGGGCCGCGATCGGTGATGGCGTAGAACTCAAGCGTGCCGTCGGCGCGCCGGCCCTTCAAGGCCAGGCCCGAGCCATAGGCCGGCAGAAAGCCTTTGGGGAAATCGGCCTTGGTGCCAGGATGGCGGCCTTCGTAGGGGAAATAGAACTTGTCGTCGAACTGCACGTCCTGACGCGTGACGACGGCGCTGATGCTGCCGACGCCGGTGGTCTGCATGACCGCCTCGGAGTTGGCGACCTGGAGCGGGCGGGTGTCGGCACAAGCGCTCAGCAAGGCAACCGCGGCGGCGGTCGCAGCCATCAGGCAGGATGAAGAAGTGAGGTGGCACATGGCGGGTATGGCTTGAGAGGAAAATGGAAGTCCCCAAAAAGCAAGCCCGGCGAGGCGGAGGCCTGCTCGACCTTGGAGACTTCTTTGCGCAAAGAGGCGTCGTGCAGCTCAGAACGAGTGGCTGATGCCGATATCCACGCCAGTCGACCCGGTGTTGGCTACACCTGCAGGGCCGCCGATCAGGCCAATGCTGGCGCCATTCTTGTTGTTGACACGCGCAACCCCGGCGTACATGGAGGTGCGCTTGGAGAAGTCGTAGACATATCCGATCGAATACTTGTCGGTCTTGCCACCGCTGCGCGTGAGGGCCGTGGCGTTACCGCTGAACTTGGCGCTGGCGTACTTGACGCGGAAGCTGCCAGGCCCCACGGGGATGGTAGCGCCCAGGTAGAAGCCGTCCACCTTCCCGGAGGTCGCACCGCTGACGGGTTTCCACTTCAGGCTGTTGTATCCGCCATTGAGCCCGAAACTGCCGAAGTTGTATGAAGCGCCCAGCGCCAAGTCTTCCAGGTCGCTGGTTGCGGCGATGGCGCTGGGCGAAGTCACGGCCGCAGTGCCGTCGATCTTGCCGTAGCCGATACCCACGTTCAGCGGGCCAGAGCGATAGCCCAGGTTACCGCCTATGTATCTGCGGGCCTTGCTTGCGCCAGAGTTGGAGGCATTTTCATCACCAAAGGAAACCGAGAACTGACCGTAGACACCGCCCAGGTTGCGCGGCAGGAAGTAGCCCACGGAGTTGCTGATGCGCGTGCGGTCCACCGTGCCGCTTTGGCTGGCGGCGTTATACGCAGTCTGGCGGATCGTCTGGAACAGGTTGGCCTGCACGCCGGTGGTGGTGTCGGGGCCCCCGAACGCGGTGAAGATGTTGTAGCTGGGGGTGTAATCGCGACCCAGGCGGATTTCACCCCAGGAATTGTTGATCAGTCCGATAGTGGAACGGCGCTCGAAACCCAGAGAGCCGCTGCTGCCGCCACTACCGGCGTCAGGGCTGAGGCCACCTTCGAGCCAGAACTGAGCCTGGTTGCCGCCGCCGAGGTCTTCAGTGCCGCGAAAGCCGATCAGGCTGGTCTTGCCTTGGCTGGAGTTCAGAGCATTGAGCCTGTTGCTGCCGGACTTGGCACTGGTGATGCCGACGTCCACTACGCCAAAAATGGTGATGGAAGACTGTGCCAGGGCCAGGCTGGAAGAAGAGGCTAGGAATGAGCCAACCACGGCTGCCAGAGTACGCGAGCACGTTTTATGATTTTTCATTGGCGAAATACGAACGGAACTTGTCAGAGGAAATGGCGGTGGCTTTCTTGCAACCGCTGCCGGAACTCTAGGCAACACATAAGTACGTTTTGTGACATCTGTACTCTGTGACATGAAAGTAACAGCAGCGGTGCATGCGGAGCGTTAGCTACCGGCAGCTCCTGGCCGGACTGCGACAGTCGCAGATCAACCCGTGGCGGTCGTTCAAGTGTCAATGACCATGCCTGCTATGCAGCGCTTACCGGCTGGTGCCCACATGCACGCTAGCCGGGTGCATAGCAAGAGGCGTCTGAATAAAAACCGACGAGGCACATCCAGCACCTGGAAAGCTCAGCCGGCCGCGCGACTCTCGTCACCGCAGACATGGCCTTCTATCCGCGTGGAATCCAGCGCACGTCATTCAATGCGGTACAGGCTGCCGAAGCCACCCTCTTGCGCCGGCATGCCGTCGGTGCAGCCAGGCATCGGTAGACCCTGCCCCCATCCGGCTGCCAAGACCTGTACGTCACGCACTGGATCGGACGCCTTGGCCCTGTCGTTGCGGATACGACAGGTTTCAGGATCAGTGGCGAACAGCCCGCGTGCGAAGACCCGGCCTTGTTCCGCCAGCCTTGCGGTTTTCGAGGCTCGGATTTTCGCAAACGCCTGGAAGACATCGTCCAAGCCGCCGCTTGCGCCATCCAGGCACCGGGCCAAATGCCACGCATCTTCCAGTGCCTGGCAGGCACCCTGCCCCGACGTCGGCAACGGCGCATGCGCGGCATCGCCAACCAGCAGCACATTCGCCCTGCTCCATGTATGCAGCGGCTCCAGGTCATGCACCGCAATCCGCCGGATAGCATTTTCGGGCGTGGCACGGACGATTGCCAAGATCGGCTCAGGCCATTGCGCGAACAGCTTCTCGACCTCCTTGCGCAGATCTGCGGTGGGCGTAACCTCACTGAGGGGCCGTGCCTGCGCCGCAGCCCAATACACCAGCTCGGGGCGAATCGGCACGCAACCAAAGCGCTCGCCCGCCCCCCAGAAATCCTGAATCGCAATATCGTCCACCAGCGCATGCTGCCCCTGCGCCACGCCGATCCAGTTCACGAAGCCCTGATAGACAGGTGTGTTGTCACCCGCGACAAACTTGCGCGCCACTGACCCCATGCGACCGTCGGCGCCAATGAGCAGATCCGGGCGGATGTTCGCACCGTTCTCGAAATGGGCCACGGCCCTGCCATTGGCATCCAGCTCGATGGCCACCGCCCGGTGTCCGAACTCCACCGGTATCCCGGCCCGGGCGGCGTGATCCAGCAGCACCTCCTGCAAGTGCCTGCGCAGCACCGTGTAGGTCGGGTATCCCATCGTCCGGTCCAGCAAGGCGATATCGAGGCCTCCCAATGCATTGCCCATGGCATCCTTGCGGCGCATTGTCAGCGGCCGACCGCCAATGGCCGCTATGTCTTGCAGCAGCCCCAACTCTTCCAGCACAAAGCTCGCATTGGGCCAGAGCGTCACGCCTGCCCCCATGGTTGCCGGCTCCGTTCGACGCTCATAGACCCGAGGGTTGTAACCCTGCTTGCGCAAAGCCAGCGCCACGCTCAAGCCCGCAATGCCACCGCCAAGTATTCCAATTTCCACGCTGAATCTCTCCTGTCCATACGATGCCCGATATACGGCGCACTGCGTTGTATCGAGCAAAAGGGCATCTTAGATTTCGCCATTGAAGAGAACTAGCATGCAAAATTGGGACGTTTTCATACCTCAAACGGGATAATCAATGCGCGATGCACTCGACCTGAATGCCGTACGCGTTTATACGGCGGTTGTTGATGAGCAAAGCTTTGCCGGCGCATCGCGTCTTTTGGTCATGCCCTCGTCCAACGTCAGTCGCCACGTCGCGTCACTGGAGCGCAGACTCGGTACACGGCTGCTGGAGCGAAGCACCCGCCACCTGCGCATGACGGAAGCCGGTCGATTGCTCTACGAACGTGCCAAGCCCTTGCTCGACACCCTGCTCTCTACGCAGGAAGAGCTTGGCGCGGTGCAGCGCGAACTGCGTGGACCTCTGAAGATCTGCATGCCTGGCGAAGCACCAAAACTGCTGGCCCCCATCCTCGCCGAATTCTGTAGCCTCCATCCGGGGATCGAGCTCGAATGCGATACCCGGATGACCGGACTGGAAGTGCTTCGAGAAGACGTGGACCTTTCCATCGTTTTCCACCGGGGCCATCAGGAGGACAGTGCTTTCATCACCCGCGAACTCGCCACACTGCCCAGCATCGTGGTTGCCGCCCCCTCCTTGCTGGCCAGGACCGGTATGCCACGCCATGTGCGTGAGTTGAAATCCCTGCCCTGCATCACCACCCTCAGCGCGCTGAAGGGCCAACCCTGGCAGTTTCAGGACGCCGCGGGGGAAATCGTCAAGGTGCCGGTCCGCAGCCGCTACCGCGTCAACAGCGGAGAGCTGGCCGTGGCAGGTGCACGGCAAGGCATCGGCTTCGCGATTGTGGCGGCCTATCCCTGCCAGGAAGACCTTACAACGGGTCGATTGCAGGAAGTGCGATTGGACCTCTGCCCTGCCCCGCTGCAATTGCTTGGGGCATACAGCCATCGACATTCCGTGACTGCGCGTGTCCGGGCACTGCTGGAATTGATACAGCTACGGTTAGCCGGATCGGGGAACCCTTCCACGGACCCCAGACCACGTGGGACGGACTAGGACCAAAGTGGCGCACCGGACTCAAAGTCGAGTCTTTCCGAGTGCAAGCAGTCGCTTGGCATGATTTTTTCAATGCCCGCTTCTGCCCAATAGTGTAAGCACACGGATATGCCACGAAGCGGACACCCCGATATGCAGTCCCAGCCGGAGAAATCAGGCTGTCAGCGAAGTCTACAGACTGATGCTACCAGCCTGAGCAGGCTGGCCTGCATCATTGCCACGCAGGCAGTCTAAAAAAGACTATATGCAGTCGTTGCCGATGGTCGAGATTGCTTCAGCCTTGAGGCATCTGGCTCATGTCCATGAACATGATTTCCCAGATGTGGCCGTCTACGTCCTCGAAGCTGCGGCCATACATGAAGCCGTGGTCTTGCAAGGGGTTCACGTCAGCCTTGCCGCCGTGAGCAGAAGCGGCCTCAACCATGCTGTCGACGGCCGCGCGGTCACCGGCGCTCAGGCACAACATGACTTCGCTGGCAGCATGGGCGTCGACGATAGGTTTCTGGGTGAACGTGGCCCACTTCGAGTGGGTGAGCAGCATCACGTAGATGCTGTCGGAGACGACCATACAGGCGGCGGTATTGTCACTGAACTGCGGGTTGTTGACGGCGCCGATTGCTTCATAGAAGGACTTGGCCTTCGACAGGTCAGCGACGGGCAGGTTGACGAAGATTTTCTGGGACATTTGAGACTTTCAAGGTCTGTGTTGAGAGGGAATCTTCAGGCGTTGGCGAGCGACGCCAACAGCTCGTCCAGGAGCTGCATGCTGGATGTGAGGCCGTCTTCCTGCCCAGAGTGACGATGGTGTGGCCACCACCGCTTCCCAGCCTCGGAGCGGGAGAACAAGCTATTGATACATCATATCCAGCAGCACCAGTGTCAGCCAACTGCGTTAGCCATCGTTCAGGTCGCAAGCTGACAGTGGCCGCAACCGAGAGTCGCCAGTGATCCAAGGCAGCGATCGACTGTGGATTCAACCGATCGATGCAACGCGCTGGACGACCGCTTCTGACCAGCAAGCGACCGTCTCAGAACCACTCAATGCGGAAATCTGTCCGGCGCCACCTCTCAAGTGAGGCATCCGCTTGTATTAGTCCCGCGAATTGGTGACTGCCGTATTTGCACAGCATCTGTATCGGGAAAATAGGGTAATTCGATTCGTATACGACCTTGCTGCCATACCGCGATAGGCACCCTGCAAAAAGTGGGCAACCACGGTGGGTAAAGCACAGCAGGTTTGGATGAATCGCCTGCAACTACCCGCCCCAGGCGCCCTGCATCGCAGCGAAGACACTACCCCGTTCAAGTACTTCACCGCGTCTTCAGCAAAGGCATCAATGCAGGAGTAATTTCTCGCGCCTGCTCCGAGGTCAGCGGGTCGTACGAGACAACAATATAGGCCCCCTCCTCCAGTACATCCGCACGGGCGACGTGGTCGCTGAGTATGCCTACCACCTGCTCAGGTGTAAGTCCGAAGTAGTTGTTGCACTGTTCTCCGGCCCAGTAGTTCACTTGCCTGATGTGAAGGCACTCTTGTCTACGTGGACCGGCTTGAGCCCGGACTTGCATACGCTCTTCATCACTTGATTTCCAGAATTCATCTTCCTCTTCAGCCAGCACATCCATGTCCTCCACCGCAGCGAAGAACGCACCAAAGCTGCGTATGTAGAGGGGGATCACCTGATCGAAAACATACTGCAGGTCGGCTTCATTTTTTGCAGAATTGAATTCGACAGTCATGTAGTCTTCAAGGTATGGAAGCACCTCTGAATGTCGCCGATACCCCCGGCTTAAAAGTCCAATCTCAAGGCGACTGACCTCCTCGTGAAGTCGATAGCTCACTTCATGGATAGGCCAATTGGGCCGGTCTTCAAATGTGATGACATCCACATTCGCCAGCCCCCAAGGTGCAGGAAGCAAAGACAAACTCTGGCATAGCTTTGCGTAGATTTCAGAAGGACTTTCGTCAAAGTCAAATACTCTGCAAACTCTGACGACGTTGGACGTGCTTTTCATTTACTCCGCTGCCGGACATTCATTCCGCTCTGATAGACCGAGTGGCTTCCGAAATTCAATCTACGCTTTTCTGCCGCTATTTTTGCTCTGGCATCTGCAGGCAAGCACCACTGGGCATACACACCATTTGGGTGCAGCGCAGTCGCGGAACGATTCATGCAATGCCTTCTCCGAATTCGGATCGCTGAATCGGAGGGGCCGGAACGAAAAGCCTCTTCTGTCAGACCGTCTCGAATGAGCCAATACACATTCCCGCAAAGAGTACTGCTGAAGCCCATGGTTCTTTATAAGAAAAATCTGATTTCCCGCAGAAAGTTGCCGTAAAAAGCGTGTCTATCTGCTCCCAAGTGGAGGCATCGACGGCGTCTGCTAGGGCGCTGTCGCACAACAAGACCCTCTCATCAATGCAACAACGCTGCAAGAATCAAGAGATATCGCTGCCAATGGTATTAACCACTCCAGAAAAATCCATTACCCGCAAAAAATAGCATTATTAAAAACATTATTCACCAATTAATAAATTAACTTACAAGATACGTCATCTATTTAAAATTATTTAATTACAAATCAATATTCACAATATCTAAAAATAATCATTTTTACTGAAAAAAATAATATAAATTATTTTTAATAATTTCAAAACCAAAAAAAAATGGCATCGAAATATTCACATCTGCACCGGTTATAAAAATCAACTTCTATCTCTCTCAGATCTGCTGTCTTCATGGTAGATGCCTCGACCACCATTACCCACGGAAGATACAAATTCCGTATCCGATTCAACTGTGCTCTTTTTTTTTCGCATTAACTGATCTCTTGCCTGGAGCAGCTATTTCAATACATTGATTAGCGTCAATTCAGAGAACTGCGCAATGCGCTATGGACCATGGAGGCTCTAATGACTGCCAAACGAGAAGTACCGGGTATCCGCAAATATGACGCTCCTGCAGGCGGATGGGGAGCCTTAAAAGCAACAGCGCTAGCTGTACACCAGCAAATGGACGCCGTAGAGGCTCCTATTGTGTTGATGCGAACCAACCAGCCCACGGGCTTCGACTGCCCCGGTTGCGCCTGGCCAGACAAGGAGCACCGCTCAACTTTCCAGTTTTGCGAGAACGGCGCGAAGGCCGTCACCTGGGAAGCGACCAGCAAGCGGGTGACACCTGAATTCTTCGACCAGCACACTGTGACAGAGCTGCTCAAGCTCAGCGATTACGAACTCGAGAATTTCGGCCGTCTCACGCACCCGATGACCTATAACCCGGCCAAAGACAAGTTCGAGGAGGTAAGTTGGGATACCGCTTTTGAACGGATAGGCCAAGTGCTGCGAGGACTAAGTACGCCAGATCAGGCTGAGTTCTATACATCGGGCCGTGCCTCAAATGAGGCTGCCTACCTATTCCAACTCTTTGCGCGCGAGTTCGGCACCAACAACTTTCCCGATTGCTCCAACATGTGCCATGAAGCCACCAGCGTTGGGCTGCCACAGTCCATTGGCATCGGCAAAGGCACGGTCTCGCTAGATGACTTCGAAAAAACCGAGCTCATTATTTCGATGGGCCACAACCCTGGAACAAACCACCCGCGCATGATGGGAACCTTGCACGAGGCCGCACGTCGTGGCGTACCCATCATTGTGTTCAATCCACTGCGCGAACGGGCGCTGGAGCGCTTTGCAGACCCTCAGAACATGATCGAGATGGCCACGTTCAGTTCGACGGCAATTGCATCAACATACTTTCAAGTCAAGGCTGGTGGCGATGCAGCTGCGCTTAAAGGAATCATGAAGGCATTGCTGGAATTGGAAGCAAGCCAAGGCAACGTCATCGACCAAGACTTTATTGCCGAGCACACAGAAAACTTTGATGCACTGGTCGCGGACTTGACCGAAACCAAATGGGAGCTGATTGAAAAGGAGTCGGGCCTCACACAATCTCAGCTTGAACAGGTCGCGGAAGCCTACGCAAAGTCAAACTCGACGATCATCACCTACGGCATGGGCCTCACTCAGCACAACACCGGCACCTGGAACGTGCGCCTGATCGCCGACTTGCTGCTGATGCGAGGCAATTTTGGCAAGCCTGGCGCAGGCATCTGCCCATTACGTGGACACTCCAACGTGCAGGGAAACCGCACAGTTGGCATCACAGAGAAACCGTCCGAAGAGTTCCTCGGCAAACTCGAGGAAGTCTTTGGCTTCCAACCTCCCCGAGAACATGGGCATGACGCCGTCAAGACCATGCAAGCCATGGTCAGCGGGCATTCAAAGGTATTGATTTGCTTGGGTGGTAATTTCGCGGTTGCCATGCCTGATCCCATACAGGCTTTTCCGGCGATGAAGCAGCTTGACCTCAGCGTTCATCTCGGCACAAAGCTCAACCGCTCCCATCTACTCGTGGGAAAAGAAACTTTCATCTTCCCTGTGATCGGTCGAACCGAGCTGGATGTACAGGCCAGTGGTGGTCAAGCCATCACGGTGGAAGACTCGATGTCGATGGTACACGCGTCAGCCGGCAAGCTCCGCCCAGCCTCTCAGTTCCTGCGCTCCGAGCCTGCCATCGTAGCTGGTATGGCTGCAGCCACACTCCCGGACAGCAAGGTGGAGTGGCAGAGGCTAGTGGATGATTACGACCGGATCCGCGACTTGATAGAGCGCACCATTCCTGGCTTCGATGACTACAACGAGCGCATCCGCGTCCCAGGCGGCTTTCGTATGCCCTTGCCTCCGACCGAGCGCAAATGGCCGACCCCTTCGGGCAAAGCCATGTTCTCGGTTTTTCCAGGGGTGCGTGAAAACTATCTCCCCTGGGACGACGACGTGCTTCGCCTTATCACGATCCGCAGTCATGACCAGTACAACACCACCATCTACGGCCTCGATGACCGCTATCGAGGCGTCTTTGGGCGGCGTGATGTGCTGTTCATGAATCCAGCTGACATGGCCGCACGTGGCCTCGAGCACGGCGATCTCGTGGAAATCGAAACCATCTCCAAGGATCGCTCACTGCGACTAGGTGGAATTACGGTGATCGAGTATGGCATCGCGCCAGGATCAGTTGCTGCCTACTACCCGGAGGCTAACGTGCTGGTCCCATTGGACTACATCGATGAAGAGTGCGGAACGCCTTCCTACAAGTCGATTCCCGTACGAGTCCTTCGCCAGGAACAGGCACAAGCAGCCTGAGCAAGCTGGAATTAAGTTGAGAACTGCAGTCCTTCCTGAGCGAAGGACTCGGGATGATTTTGCCCTGCATAAGTCAGGAGACCCACCATGGAAATGTTTGACGCCCTTCTGTTGGCCCGACTTCAGTTTGCGTTTACTGTTGCCGTTCACATTATTTTTCCCGCAATCAGTATTGGATTAGCCAGTTTTCTGGCGGTCCTTGAGTGGCGCTGGCTGGCCAACGGAAACCGTGTCTACCAAGACATGTTTTTCTTCTGGTCGAAGATCTTCGCAATCAATTTCGGCTTGGGAGTTGTCTCAGGTGTCGTGATGGCCTATGAGTTCGGAACGAACTGGGGTGGCTTCTCGCGTTTTGCCGGCAATATCACCGGGCCGCTCCTGACCTATGAAGTACTCACGGCATTTTTCCTAGAAGCAGGCTTCTTGGGAATCATGCTGTTTGGTTGGCGGCGTGTGAGTCCCCGAGCACACTTCTTCGCCACGCTGATGGTCGCTGTTGGCACTCTGATCTCCACCTTCTGGATTCTGTCGTCGAACAGCTTCATGCATACACCACAAGGTTATGCCATTCGCGACGGCCGGCTGGTGCCTGTTGACTGGTGGTTGGTTATCTTCAATCCATCATTTCCCTATCGCCTTGCACATATGACCATCGCGGCTTTCATCGTTGCCGCATTGATCGTGGTGGCCTGTGGGGCATGGCATCTGCTGCGTGGCCGTCGTGATGATCCCGTCAAACGCAGTTTTTCGATGGGGCTTTGGATCTTGTTGGCGCTCGTCCCTCTTCAAATTCTTGTAGGCGATGCACATGGCCTCAATACACGCGAGCACCAGCCTGCAAAAATTGCCGCAATTGAAGGACTGTGGGAAACCGAAAAAGGCGGCACCTCACTGAACCTCTTCGGCATACCCGACATGCAAGCAGAGGAAACGAAGTACGCCCTCAAGGTACCGCATCTGGGCAGCCTCATCCTCACTCATTCATGGGATGGAGAAATCCGCGGTCTCAAGGAATTCCCACGTGAAGACAGGCCGAACTCACTCATCGTTTTCTGGTCGTTCCGTGTCATGGCAGGGCTGGGAACGCTGATGCTTCTGATGGCCGTGCTGGGGGCAGCACTACGCCGTGGTGGACGCCTGTATGAGTCGAAGGCCTTCCAGCGCTTCACATTCTGCATGGGCCCCTCAGGCTTGATCGCCTTGATCGCTGGCTGGGTCACGACCGAAGTGGGCCGCCAACCCTGGACAGTTTATGGCCTGTTGCGCACTGTCGACTCCGTGTCGCCCATTAGTAGCCAGCAGGTGGGCGTTTCCTTGTTGATCCTGGTGGTCGTGTATTTCCTGGTCTTTGGAGTGGGCGTGTATTACATGCTCAAGCTGATGGCTCAAGGACCACAACCACATGTGGAGCACCTTGACGCCTCCGTGCGCCCAAGCTTGAGCAACCGCGACCAATTCCAGTCCTTCAACTGATCTGGAGCCACATCATGATTGATTTACCCATTGTCTGGGCCGCCATCATTGGCCTGGGTGTTTTCCTTTACGTGGTGCTCGACGGTTTCGACCTTGGCATCGGACTGCTGTTTCCCTTTTTCGAAAAAAAGGAAGAACGACAGGTCATGCTCAACACCGTCGCTCCAGTTTGGGATGGCAATGAGACTTTTCTTGTGCTGGGCGGAGCAGGCCTGTATGGTGCCTTTCCGATCGCCTATTCGGTCTTGCTGCCTGCCAACTACCTGCCATTGATCATGATGGTGGTCGGTTTGCTGTTCCGTGGAGCAGCTTTCGAGCTGCGCTCCAAGGCACGCCGCACCCAACATGCCTGGGACCTCGCCTTCATGGGCGGCTCAGCAATGGCAGCGTTTTGTCAGGGCGTGGTGCTAGGGTCTTTGCTGCAAGGAACCCGCGTCGTTGATGAGCAGTTCGCAGGAGGCCCGTTCGACTGGCTCTCGTCATTCAGTATCTTTTGCGGATTGGGCGTACTCGTGACCTACGCCACACTGGGCTGCGGCTGGCTGATTTACAAGACCGACGGTGAGTTGCAGCGTCGCATGCGCGTTCTCATGCGCCCGCTCGTCGTCGTATTGCTTGTTGTGATGACGATAGTCAGCATCTGGACGGTTCTCGGCCTTCCTGCGGTGGCAAATCGCTGGCTCGGAAGTGGAATGCTGGGGTGGTTCCTACCAGCTCCAGTGCTTGTCATTGCTTGTACTGCAGGAATTTTCATCTCCATAAAGCGCAGTCATGAGGCACGTCCTTTTCTGTTCACTCTGGCGCTGTGCTTTCTGGGCTACACCGGCTTGATCATCAGCATCTGGCCCAACATCGTTCCTCCGTCACTGAGCATCTGGGCCGCCTCGTCTAGCCCGGAAAGCCAGATATTTGCGCTGGTTGGAACTCTGATCGTGCTGCCCATCATCCTGATCTACAACGCGATGCAGTATCGAGTGTTCCGCGGCAAAGTTCGCCATGGCGATGCTGGATACCACTAAGGATTTTGGAGTCAATGCGCCATGATCGTTCGCCCACCACAAAGCTGGCTGAGGTTGCTGTTCGTCTGGGATCGCTCGGTGCTGCAGTCCATCGTCCCTCAGTTGGCCTTCATCGGTACGGTCAGCTGCGTGGCGGTACTGACGCATGGGCGTATTTTTGGCGAAAAAATTCCGCTAAATACGACGCTGCTGACCTTGTTCGGACTGACTTTGGCGATCTTCCTTAGCTTTCGGAACACGGCCAGCTACGACAGATTCAAAGAGGCGCGCTATTTATGGGGCAACCTTTTGATTGCAGCGCGTCAGTTCACATCGCAGACTCTTTGCTACATCCAAGATCGCGATCAAGTAATCCAGGTAAGCAACCTGCTTTTTGCAGCGGTCTATGCACTCAAGCATGAGCTCAGAAAAACGGATCCATCGGAAGACCTGCGCCGCTTCCTTGACCCGGAGCAGTTCGAAAAACTTTCTGTCAAGGTTTACAAACCCAGCGATCTTCTACACCTGATACGTGCACGCCTGGTTCGACTAAATGCGGCTAAAGAAGTATCGGACACTCAATTCTGGACATTGGATGCTCAGCTCGTCGAGATGGGCAAAGCTGTTGGAGGGTGCGAGCGCATTGCGTCTACACCAATCCCCTTTGCTTACAGCGTGCTTCTGCACCGCACCGTCTACACGTACTGCATTTTGCTGCCATTCGGTCTGGTCGATGCCACGGAGCTGTTCACCCCATTACTGTGCCTTTTTCTCTCCTACACCCTGATCGCATTGGAGGCGATTGCAGGTGAAGTGGCGGAACCCTTTGGCCTGGCTCCGAACGCTTTAGCCCTAGATGCTCTGGCTCGCAATATTGAGCGCTCCGTATGTGAATTGTGTGAGCTTCCATTACCGGAACCAGTCAAGCCTCATCGGGCGTATCAGATAACTTGAACTGCACTCCTGCTCCGGCAACCAACAGTCATTCCACCGAGATGAATGCGTGATGAATGCCTGGCGCAACTTGCAAATTTATGGAGGCGTCATGAATACCCCAATGCTACGAGCACCGACAAACAAAGCAGCCACCGCAGTGACTGATGCGGCAGGACGTCCGCTGCACGATCTGCGTCTATCAGTGATAGACCAATGCAACTTTCGCTGCACATATTGCATGCCTCGCGAAACATTTGGCTCTGACTACCAATTTCTCCCTGCTGACCAACGACTATCCCTCAATGAGATGTTCTCTCTCGCGGAGGCATTTACCGAGCTGGGCATAAAAAAAATCCGGCTGACTGGTGGTGAGCCTTTGTTGCGGCGCGGGATCGAATCACTGATCGAGCGACTAGCTGGATTAAGAACCCTGGATGGTCAACCCATGGAAATTGCACTCACCACAAACGGCGTGCTTCTTTCCGAAAAGGCCCGTGCTCTGCGTGATGCAGGACTCAATCGCGTGACTGTCAGTCTAGATGCGCTCAACGACACCATCTTTCGTCGGATGAGCGACGCAAACATGCCTGTTGCACGTGTCCTGGAAGGTATTGCTGCAGCAAGTGCTGCGGGGCTAGCGCCTGTGAAGGTCAATATGGTGGTCGAGAGGGGCGTGAACGATAGCCAGATCCTGCCGCTGGTGCAATTCTTCAAGGGAACCGGCATCACGCTGCGGTTTATCGAATATATGGACGTAGGAGGAGCATCCGCATGGGCGACAGACAGAGTCGTAAGGGCACAAGAAATACGGGCCATCGTGGAGTCCAGATATCCACTTGAGCCATGCAACCAAGGACAGATTAATGGAACCTCCACGAATTTTCAGCATACAGATGGCGGAGGAGAACTGGGCTTCATTGCCAGCGTCTCCCAGCCATTTTGTGGAGACTGCTCCAGAGCACGAGTTTCTTCGGATGGTCAGCTCTATACCTGTCTTTTTGCGACGCAGGGGCTCGACCTGAAACCATGGCTGAAGAACGCCGACAAGGCCGAGAGTTTGCCGGACGCTTTGCGCAAACACTGGAGCTCACGTGACGATCGGTACTCAGAGCTTCGATCAAAACGAGCATCCGGTACACGCGCCTACCCGATTGTTCGCATGTCATTGGTCGGAGGATAAATATGTCTCGAATTCAAATCTGGGTACGCCGACTGTCACAACATCAGTCCGTATGGTTCGTCCTGCTGTGGATCGCTGGTGTAGCCGGCATGGCGTTGCTCGCCTTGCCATTTCATCTACTGGTGATGGCAGCGAAGTCATGAAGAGCGGCAAGGCACTTTCTCAGCGCATGCAATTGGAGACGATCTTGCTGATGGTCATCAACGCTTGTTCAATTTCACGCGACCATGGACTGCTGTAATTGAGTCGTATGAAGTTTTTATAGCTATTCGTGACCGAGAACATATAGCCAGGTCCGAGGGTGATGTTGCACTCAAGAGCCCGCTGATAGAGGTCCATGCTATCAATCGACGGAGGCAACTCCACCCAGAGTACGTAGCCGCCTTCCGGATTTGAAGTTCGAGTTCCTTCAGGAAAGAAGCGGTTCACTGCGTGGCGCATCAGGCTGGCTTGCTGGGCGTATGTCTTGCGAATGCGCCTGAGGCGGTGATCATAGCCATCGCGCTCCAGGTACTTAGCTATAGCCACCTGGGGGATGGATGCCGTGGTCAACGTATTAAGAAATTTCAGCTTCTCGACCTGGTCACGATAGCGCCCAGGCAAGGCCCAACCAATTCGATAAACCGAGGTAAGAGTCTTGGAAAACGAAGAACAGTGCAGAACCAGACCCTCGGTATCAAACGCCTTGAGCGTACTGGGCGGCTTGTCTCCATAGTAGAGCTCGTTGTATACGCCGTTCTCGATAATGGGCATGTCGAGCTCGGTTGCCAGACGAACCAGCGCTTGCTTCCGCTCGTCAGGCATTCGATAGCCAAGCGGATTCTGAAAATTGGGCATCACCATACATGCGGCGATGGGCAACTCCCGAGCGAGCTGACCCAGTATGTCGACATTGATGCCTTGAACCGGGTCCGTTGGAATTTCCACTACCTTCATGCCCATGCGTTCAATCGCATGCAGCATTGCATAGAAGGTTGGGCTCTCCACCGCGATCAAGTCACCAGGCTTAGCCACGGCTTGCAGGCACAAGTTGATTGCTTCAGTTGCGCCAACAGTAATGATGGCCTCGGTCGGGTCAACAACCAGACCTTGCTCCAAATGTCGGCGAACAATCTGCCGCAACAGATGAGGGTGACCGGGAGGCAGAGCATTCTTGAGCTCTCTCAGAGACGCGTCTTTTCCCGCCGCAAATGCGTAGCGACTGAGCTTGTCAAAAGGAAAATCTCCCGGGTCTGGGTAGGGTGAGCCCAATGGAACTGCATTGCCCTCAGAGATCGTTCGCAATGTGGACAGAACAAGCCTGCTGACATCAACTGAAGCCGAGATTGCAATTGGCTTGGGGCGCTCGAGAGCTTCGGGAATTGTTGTCCCCGAGCCGTGACGCAGGCTCACGAAAAAACCTGACTGGGGACGGCTCGTGATGAGCCCACGACTCTCAAGCAGCAAATAGGCTCTCAAAACCGTGGTGATGCTGACTTGGCGCAGCTTGCTGGTTTCTCGCACGGACTTGAGACGATCTCCTTCGCGATAGACACCTTTGTGAATCTGCTGCTCTATATCCTTTGCTAGCTTCTCATAGAGCTTCATAGGCTACCTTGAGGTCGTGGGGCATTCGCACTTGCATTGACGCAAAGCCGGCGAATATATCGCGCAACTGTGCTCTTGGATTTGAGCTAATTGTGTGTACTCCTCAGGTCCTACACCAGTGGCATTCTTCTAACCCGCGAAGTGAGAAAAGTGCGCCTACCACCCCTCTTCTGCCGTGCAAGAGGTTCACTGAGCCTGACCTTAAAGCGGCCTTCCCCAACAACAACTGTTCACATGCCTTGAAGTGCTGGACTACACCATCCAGCAGCTCCTGCTGAGCTCTCGGCGCCACAAGCAAGCCGTCCGAGATCCAGACTGTATGCATGCAGTCTTGGCAACTTGCTCAGAACGCAACCCACAGTCTTATGTTTATTGAACTCGTTAAGAGCATCGCTCTACTGCTGGCGATGTGTTACTTATATGGCCTCGGTGATCGCCTGCATCAACCCATCGCAAAAAAGACCTTCTCCGGGCTGCTTTTTGGAGGAATTTGCGTTGTCGGCATGCATACCCCTCTGGTGCTAGGGCCTGGCGTAGTTATCGACGCTCGCTCGGTAGTACTTGGCATGGCAGGACTCTTCGGCGGCCCCTTTGTGGCAGGTGTCGCGGCAACCATGGCCTCTGTCGCTCGTGTATGGATTGGTGGCGTTGGAGTACCCGTCGGTGTCTCAGTCATTGTTTTGTGCACTGCAATGGGACTCATCTACCGCCGAGTTCACAACGAAGCTCTGCTCAATGTGACACCGCTTAACTTGGCAGGCTTTGGACTATTTATACATTTGGCGTCAGTAGTCGTTCTGCAGTTTCTGCCTCAAGAAACTGCTCAATACTTCAATAAACACTTGGCTGCGCTCTATGTCATTACATTCACCATGGCCACGATCCTTTTTGGACTGCTGCTTCGTGACCTAGAAATCCACCTTTCGGCCCAGCGATCCCTTAAGGAAACCGCGGCACGCCTAAATGCAATTACTTACGCGATCCCTGATGTGCTATTGATATTGGATGAGCAAGGGCGTTATATCGAAGTCATCACGCCGGAAAATACTCCGTCAATGACTGTGTCTGCTCAGATAATTGGCAAACGCATGCATGATGTCATACCCACTCCACAAGCAGACCGCCTACTGACATTGATTCGTGACACGCTGGTATCTGGTCACGTGCACTGTGTCGAATATGAAATTCAGACTAGCCGAGGAAGCCGTCATTTTGAGGGACGCACTCAACCTCTTGGCATTTTGGTCAATGGTTTTAGTACTGTGATCTTCCTCGCACGCGACATCACCGAGCGAAAGCAATCAGAAACGGCGTTGCGTGAATCAGAACTACGCTTCCGATCACTGCTACGTCATGTTCCATCAATCTCTGTGCAAGGATATCGGGATGATGGAACCACAACCTACTGGAACAAGGCTTCAGAACGGCTTTATGGATACTTAGAGCAAGAGGCTCTAGGACGAAATATGCTGGATTTGATCATCCCCACCTCTATGCATGAAGTGGTACGCCAAAACATGCAGCAGATTTTCTCATTCGGACAACCAATCCCTTCCGGGGAGTTTCAATTACAGCATAAAGATGGATCACGAGTTGACGTGTTCTCAAGCCATACGTTAATTGAAGTTCCAGGACAGCCATCGGAGATTTTCTGCATCGATATTGATATAACCAGAAGCAAGGCTGCAGAGAATGAGGCCCGGTATCTGGCATTTTATGATGCGCTCACTGGCCTTCCAAATCGACGTCTGCTAATGGAGCGACTTCAGCAAGCTATCGTCAACAACACAGAGTCAGGACATTCATTAGCCGTGATGTTTGTGGACCTGGACAACTTCAAGACACTCAACGACACACGGGGACATGCGGTGGGTGATTTACTGCTGCAGCACGTAGCCGAGCGTTTGCGCAATGGTGTGCGAGAGCAGGACATCGTGGCTCGTCTTGGTGGCGATGAGTTCGTTGTAATTCTCGAAGACCTCACCGGCAACGCAATTGAAGCTGCAGCCGATGTTCGTCAACTTGGGGAGACCATCCTTGCACAGCTACGCCAGCCTTACTCTCTTGCCAAGCAGAATCATTATTTCTCTGCCAGCATCGGTGCTTCGATACTTGATGATCCCAAAGTATCTCCAGATGAGGTACTTCAGCAAGCCGACATGGCTATGTATCGTGCAAAAGATAAAGGGCGCAATACCTTGTGCTTTTTCAATCCGGAAATGCAACAGGCCATGAATCGACGAGCACTATTAGAGACTGAATTGCATAACGGTTTACGAGAAAGACAATTCAGACTTCTTTATCAGGCGCAGGTTGATAGAGATGGACATGTCATCGGGGCTGAAGTTCTCGTACGCTGGCATCATCCCACCCACGGCCTTGTGGCCCCATCGGAGTTCATTCCAGTCGCAGAAGAATCCGGCCTGATTTTGTCTCTCGGCAACTGGATCATGGAAGAGGCATTGCATCAGCAGGCTCGTTGGCGTCTGGACCCGCAACTTCGGACGTTGAACTTGTCGATCAATGTCAGCTCTCGACAGTTGCTACATGAAAATTTCATCCCTCAAACTATCGCTTTGCTGGAAAAAACAGGGGCCGATCCCAAGCGCATAAAACTAGAAATAACAGAGAGCTTTTTGCTGCAAAGCGTAGATGGAGCTGCGACAACCATGAGCGCGCTTCAAGCCTATGGTCTTGAGTTTTCCCTGGATGATTTTGGCACTGGCTACTCCTCGCTGAGCTATCTCAAACGATTACCACTGTTCGAAATAAAGATCGACCAAGATTTTGTACGCGGAATACTACAAGATGCCAATGATGCGCTGATTGCTCAATCCATCATCAAGCTGGCAATAAGTCTAGGATTGCACGTAATAGCAGAAGGCGTGGAGACCAGTGAACACTATTTAGCCTTGCTCGACTATGGCTGCCCTGCCTTTCAAGGGTATTTTTTTGCACGGCCCATGGCACTGCAAGACTTTGAACTTCATGTTGCAGCAAGCAACGCGAAGCATGTGTGCTGATCCCGGTTGAGTTGACCAACTGTGCTGGTTGCTGCTGACCAGTCTGCTGGTCGTGAACGGCTGAGTTCAGCCAAAAGCGGACTGCAAAACGAAGGACAAGCGGCCACATAAAGCACCTTACATCTCATCCGACTGGCAACCGCACGGTGACATTTTCCTCGATACGCTCATTTTGAAAATGACTCATACCGCAGGCAACACGCGTAACGCTTCGTGTTCAGGGCTCACTCACGTTACCCCAACATCAGGTGCAATTTGCTCTCCCTCCCTTGAAGCCATTGAGGATTTCGCTGGCGATCAACTCCTTGACTGGTAGCTGCCGCAAAGCATTGAGCGCGCCAACAAGGGCCGAGAGCTGTGAGCTCGATATGTGCACTGGCTCATGGAACGCATTTCGTTTCATTTAGCCTCTGTTAGCCAAATTTCATGCACTAAAGTCGCCCGTTTAGCTAATTATCGAGAGTCAACTGAGGGTCGATCTGAGCTGGTGCAACCAGCTAGAAGCACTCACACCCTACCCTTGCCGCGCCTCGATTCATATTGATCCAAGTGAAAAAATTCATTGAACCCTTCATTGGGGGATACCGCATGAAAGCGTTTATCCCATTCTGCATTGCCTCGCTGTGCTCCGTAGTATCTGCTCAAACCAGCGTGCCCTCGGGCCGCATAGTCCCGACTCCGATCTACGGCGTCACCGTGGACGATGTGAGCAGGCTTGGCGACATCACGCGCAGCCTATCGTCGCTGGCCTACCGGCCAACCACGCGCATCGTCTTCGATGAGTTCGTGAACCCGGACTACTACCGCAAGCCAGCAGTGGAAATCTCCAAAGTTTCCTATGTGATGGGTGAGATATTGGACTCGTACTACGTCAAGCAGTACAGCGTGGATGCGTACATACAGCGGACTAATCAATACCTCAATGCGTTGTCGGATGTAGTGGATATTTGGGAAGTAGCCAACGAGGTCAACGGCGAGTGGCTGGGGGCCAATGCCGATGTGGTGGCGAAGATGACCAACGCCTACAACATCGTGAAGGCACAGAACAAAACGGCCGCGATCACGCTCTACTACAACCAGGGCTGCTGGTCTCAAGCCTCCAATGAAATGTTCAAGTGGGCCGAGACCAATGTCCCTGCCTACATGAAGCAGGGTCTGGATTACGTCTGGATTTCCTACTATGAGGATGACTGCAACGGACTCAAGCCCAACTGGCAGCAGGTGTTCGACAAGCTGCGCGTGATGTTCCCCAATTCCAAGATCGGATTCGGGGAAGTGGGTACCTCACGCAAAACCAAGAAGGCCGAGTACCTGACCCGCTATTACACGATGAAGATCACTACCCCGAATTACGTGGGCGGTCATTTCTGGTGGTACTTCAGGCAGGACATGGTGCCCGTCACCAAGGAGCTGTGGACTACCCTGAATGCGGCGATCAAGGCGGAGCCCCGGTAGGTCAGTGAAGCATCCTCGTTTTCCTGCGCCGCCTAAAAGCAGAAGCCGGGGAAACGTTTGACACGATACGCGGCCGGAGGAATCCGGCCTGGCGATTCATGTGGGCGCTGGTGCTTGTAGCGATGCAGCCAGCCCACGGTCATTGAGCGCACGACGTCCCCCCGGATTTGAGTAGCGTCTGACTCTGGAGTCCAATCCTGAAGACAGAAGGTTGGACGTGAAAAAGAGATTTACAGAAGAACAGATGATTGGCCTCCTGCGAGAAGCGGAATCTGGACTTCCAGTGGCAGAGCTGTGCCGCCGACACGGTTTCTCTGAGGCCAGCTACTACCGCTGACGTAAAGAGGGCGCTCCGCGACGTTCTTTTCAGTGCCATGGAGCCCCCCAAGGGAGCAGCGGCCGATAACCCGGCGGCACAGTAGACCCTCGAAGACGACATCTTCTAGCCATACATCCCGCGCCCCCCCTGAACACAGCCGACCTAGGCAAGCAGAGTGCTCAGGCCCTGGTGAACAAACCGGGCCTGAGACGTCAGCCAAGCGAAGCAAGGGCACGATGGGGGCCTGGCAGAGATGAGCCTCCTATAGCAAGACTCGATACGCAGCACGTGAGCGCGGCCGGCCAGCCGCACCGGTCACACACGCTCTCAGGGTTGCCCCGGTATCAAGATCTCCTCCATGTCATGACCATAGATCACGGCGCCATTGAAGTGCTTACGCACATTGTCGATGTAGCTTTGCTCTGTGAGCCCAACCTCCGGAACCGGACCTGGTGTGATGTGGTTCAGTACGACGCATTTGACCCCCGCCTCGCTCGCCATGCGGCCGACTTGTTCAGGCGTGCTATGGGCCTCAATAATGTGGCGCATCACCGACTTCACCTCCTCAGGCGGCATTACCTTCGCCCACCGCTTAGCGACGGTAGCGTTCACGCCTGCGACGTCTATGACTTCCTGCACGAGGACGTCAGCTCCGCGCGCAAGGGCTACGAGGTCAGTGCTGTAACTCGTGTCGCCGCTAAAGACGATCGACCGACGATCGACTGTGTCGAAGCGAAAAGCCAGTGATAAATGCTTGTCCAGTCCAGAAATTTTCTCGTCAAAATGTGTGTTGCGTGCAGAGGTCACGCGGACATTGGAGTCTTCAAAGACCAGGCCTGGCGCTGCCAACTCCTTGACCTCGACCAGATTTTTCATGGCAAATTTTCGGCCTTCATCAAGCGTCCGAATCTCGGAATTGGGTTCGAAGTACTCTAGGGCTCCAGACACCAGCTTCGTCATGCCGGTCGGACCAAAGACCTTTACCATTTGGCGACGCCCCAGTGTCCATGACATACCAAGCAAGGTGCCGAGCTCGGCATTGTGGTCATCATGGTGGTGTGTGATGAAGACGTGGCCGATCGACTGTGGGCCGATTCCCAACTTGCTCAGCTGACGCAGCGTACCGTAGCCGCAGTCGATAAGATAAGGCGTACTGTTCACAAACAGAACGTTGGCGGACTGCGCTTGCTCGACCCGCACGCTGGGGCCACCTCCGGTTCCGAGCAGCACGAGCCGGGTCGTGGCCTCCTTAGCGCCCGCAAGCACTAGGCCTGGCTTGGAGGCTTGCTGCGCAAGGGCGTATGGTGCCAGTAGAGCACCACCCAACGCTGAGAAAAGTTGTCGGCGAGTGACTTGTTTCATGGTTTGATGAGTAGAAGTTGAGTTGAAAAAATGGCTTGTCGGTGGGGCCCATGGCTGTCACCAATGGCATTAATGCGAGAGAGCCCTCCTGAACTGTTAGGGCATAGGGGATTGAAAACTCAGAACCATAGCCTCATGCCGACCAGCGTCGAGTGCGGGTCTGAACCGAATACGCTGCCGCCGACGCGCTGCGATCCGGAATTCAACGACAAGCGTGCACCGTCGTCGTTATTGACACGCCCGGTCGCGACATAAAGGGCGGTAGATTTAGACAACGGATAGATGTATCCAATGCCCCATGACAATGCATGGCCATCTGACCCGCGCCCCACATTGCTGACTGTGGTCCGCGCAACTTGGATGTTGAGTTGACCTCCTGCAATCTCGTACCCGAAGCCAATCCAGTGCGCCCGACTCTTGCCGACCGCATTAGCAACCGTCGTATTGGCGCGGGTCAGCCAAGTCCCAGCCGTGACAACGAAGGGAGAGAAGCTGTACTCGACTCCTCCTCCATACTCTCGGATCCCGGTGTTAGGCTGGTAATCCGGCTCTTTACGTTTTTGAGCGGCGACGCTGATCAGCAGGTTGGACGACCGATACTCCAACGAGCCTCCCAAAAATCGACCGCGCGAAGCCGTGGCGTCGGATGTGGCGGCGGCTACACGTGCTGTTATCCCGCGCATCCGGGGTGAGGTCCAAAAAACTCCGTCGTTGGCGCGTGATACTGAGAGTCCGCTGAAACTTGAAATCGTGCCCGGAAGTCCGAATCGGAAGCGATCGGTTTGGAGAATATTGAAGAATGCTGGCGTGTAATCGCGACCTATGAACAAATCACCCCATTGCATCGAGCGCAGCCCGACAACAGAGCGCCGCGCCCAAAAAGTATTGCTATTCTCCCCGTAAGTGACGAGGCCGCCATTACTGACCTTGAAACCCATTTCAAGGTTTGCAATAACCTGGAGTCCACCGCCTAGATCTTCGCTGCTTGAAATCCCCATCCGATTAGCATTCAGATTGCCTGAATTCAAGTGAAAGGTTCCTCTATCGCCGAGCGCGCCCGCAGAGTTGTATTCGACGCCTGCATCCAGGGATCCATAGAGTTTCACGTTAGATTGAGCATGTACCCAGAAGGCCATGGTGCCCAGCATGAACGAAGTAGCGCACTTAGAGAGTTTCATCGATCCTGTCTCCTGTAGTTATGGGAACGCAAAGCTGTCAAGACTTACTTCCTGGGGAAATGCAATCATTGGTGCGAGCTACGTGTTTTATTGATAAGTACGCAAAATTACGTTGCATGCGTTGCCTCCTAATTTATGTAGTAATAAAAATCAGCACGCCGCAACGTCACACCCGTTTGAGGGGGCTAAATACAGACGTTTTGGAAATGGGAGAAGCCCGCCCGGCTCAGGCGGCGGGACTTCCACAGAACATGACAAAGCGTGCCTCGCGCCGGGCAATCAACCAATGGCCGTCGGCAGTGCGGCAAAAGTGGTCGTTGAACTCACCCAGAAGTTGTCGCTCATGCGCCTTACGACCATGTTCTGTCACTGGCTCCGAGTCGTCGCAAGACCAAAGCAGCACCTGACTATGCGCGCTTGCGGTGTCTGCTCCATGCATTTCGACCAGGATATTGGTGAGCAAATGTCGTGTCATGCGGCCGCTTGGGCGCTGCTGATAGGCAGCAGCGATGGCAGTACGTCCATGCAGTGGCTCACCACGGGGGCGCTGCAACACGGCTTCTTCGGCAAACAGCTGTGAGAAGCGCAGGGCATCTCCAGCGTCGGCATAGGCCGCTGCACGTAAAACCAGGTCAATGCAAGCCTGTCGGTTCAACTGCTGCAGGTCGTTGTTCATCACTTGTCTCCTCGGATCGGCCGTCTAAGTTATGCCGTTTTTATTTGGTACCCAAGGATTCCACGAGCCAGCAATTAGAGCCAATGCCACCATCCATTCAATCAATGCGTTTTACTTATGAGGCAATGACACCAAGGACTGTCGTTACGCTAATCTAGGCGGGCCATGAACCTTCCATCTCTATACCCGCCTAGCGTCATTACGCATGAGTCATCGCATTTTCCGGATTTGGCCAGCCAGTTGCGATCCCTGCGAGCCGCACTGACTGTCGTGCGTCAAGGCAGCACCATTCGCGCAGCGCAGGCGATGCACCTATCCCAGCCAGCTGTTGCAAGGTCAGTGCTGCAGCTTGAGGAGGCCTGCAGGCTTCCGCTTTTCATTCGCGGTGCACGCGGCATGATGCCGACCGCGCTGGGAAACCAGATGGCTGCACGTATCGAGACAATGCTCCAGCATCTTGGCAGCGGAGCCGCCGAAGCTCAGGCCGCATCCGCCCTCACGGCGCGGCGTTCTTCATTGCCTCACCGCTTCGCAGAAGTGGTGCCGCCCGGACATTTGCGAGCCTTGCTCGCTATCGCTCACTGCGGCAGCGAGTCACAGGCTGCCCAGAAGATTGGCGTCACGCAGCCGTCCATTCATGCCGCGCTGCAAGGGCTGGAGGCCAGCCTTGGCCTGCAGCTGTTTTACAAACTCACCTTCGGAACTCGGCTCACACCGTCGGGAGAAGCTCTGCTGCGGCGTGTCAAGCTGGCCTTGGCGGAAATCAGGGATATGGAAAGCGATATCTCGGCCTGGCATGGCCAGATCAAAGGGCGTGTGGTAGTTGGAGTATTGCCGCTGTCCGTGGGTATTTTCTTGCCCGCTGCCGTGGACAGACTCTCCTCAAGCCACCCCGACATTGAGATCAGCATTGTGGACGGCACCTACGAAAGCCTGATGCAAGGCCTTATGAGTGCAGATATTGATGTCATTGCCGGCGCGCTGCGCGCACAAGTGCCAGAGGATGAGGTTCAGCAGCTTGAGCTGTTCGACGACGACCTGGTTGTCGTCGCCCCCAGCGATCACGACAGCCTGCAGCGTGAGCATCTGACGCTTGAGGATCTGCTGCAATGGCAATGGGTCACGCCATTGCCCAACACACCGGCAGATAGCGCAATGGTCAGGCTGTTCCGCTCGCACGGACTGGAGCCGCCGCGCAGCAATCTGCGAGCGAGCAGCCCGACCATGACGCTGGCCTTCGTGCTGCAGACCGGCAGGCTGGCCCTGGCCTCGCGTGGACAGGCCATGCGGGACAATCATGGCGGCCTGCTGTCCATCTTGCCCGTGGAGCTGCCCTCTACGCGTCGAGGCATAGGCCTGGCGATACGTGCGCAGGGAACCGCCTCACAGAATCTAGATCTGTTCATTCGGGCCTGCCACCAGACCATGGCGGACCTGCCCGCCTAATTGCTTCCCGCTAGCGGAGCATCCAGTCGGCCAGGGCTTTGGACACTTGCTCAGGCTGCTCCATGGTGCTCATGTGACCACTATCCTCGATCACGACCAGCTCTGCTCCGGGGCATAGCTGCTGCATGCGTTCGTGCCGGGACAAAGGACTCCAGAGGTCCTGCCGCCCACAGACCAGCAAGGTCGGACAGTTCAGCGCCTGCAGGACCGCTGTTGCATCGGGCCGACCCAGCAGAGCATCGATCTGTGCAGCAAAGATGGACGGGGTGAAGCGCGCCACCATGTCCAGGACTTCTTCGAACAGCGGAGTGTCAAGACGGCCGGGGTGAACCATGCCTCGTGCCCATTGGCCCCCCATCTCCCGCATGCCGTTCTCGAGCGCCTTGTCCAGCAACGCCTTTCGTTTGGCACGCTCGCTGGCACCAGCCTCGCCAGCCGCGATGGGCTCCATGCCGGTGTCCAGCAAAGCCAGACGCTCCACACGCTGCGGAGCCATCCTGGCGATTTCCAGTGCCACGCGCCCCCCCATCGAATGTCCGGCCAAGGAAAAGCGCTCTGCGCCTACCTCGCTCAGCACCAGGCGCGCCATTTCCTCAATGGAAGCAGCATGGCCATAGGAAGGGCTGATGCTGTCGGCGAAGGAAAGCGCCTTTCTCTGCTCCTGCCAAACCACTTCGTCACAAAGCAAGCCGGGCAAAAATACGATGCAGGGTTTGCTCATGCAGCGCTCTCCAGAATCAGATGGCCGACGGCCGTGTTCGATGCAGGCACATGGTAGAAGCGGTGCGCCACCTTGGGCAGCGGTGCGGGGCCGTCCACATCGGACATGGCGCCGCGCGCAATCAGCCACATCACCAGCTCGATGCCTTCCGAGCCGGCTTCGCGCACATAGTCGATATGGGGCATCTGCGCCAGACCGTGGGGGTTCTCGATCAGCAGATCCAGGAACTGGTTGTCCCATTCCTTGTTGATCAGGCCCGCGCGCGCACCCTGCAGCTGGTGGCTCATGCCGCCCGTGCCCCAGATATGCACGTTGATGTCCTGGTCGTAGCTCTCCACGGCCTTGCGGATGGCGCGGCCCAGGTTGAAGCAGCGCTGGCCCGTGGGCACGGGATACTGCACCACGTTCACGGCGAAGGGAATCACCGGGCAGGGCCAGGAGCCGGTCTTGGGGTCCTGCTCGCCGCACATCAGCGACAGCGGCACCGTGAGGCCATGGTCCACGTCCATCTTGTTGACGATGGTCAGATCGAAGTCCTGCTGGATCACGGACTGGGCAATGTGGCTGGCCAGGTCGGGATGGCCGACCACCTTGGGCACGGGACGCGGGCCCCAGCCTTCGTCGGCGGGCTGGAATTCCGCAGCCGTGCCGATGGCGAAGGTGGGAATGCAGTCCAGGCTGAAGGCCGTGGCGTGGTCGTTGTAGACCAGGAAGATCACGTCGGGCTTGTTGTCCT
>Ga0268257_1000592_pt1 | contig 40495 bp, 39 predicted proteins | sample AgamicAtPrz_FD_200249 | JGI IMG/M metagenome (GOLD analysis project Ga0268257, IMG submission 200249) | Agave microbial communities from Guanajuato, Mexico - At.P.rz (v2) (version 3) | ecosystem: Host-associated > Plants > Phyllosphere > Phylloplane/Leaf | place: Guanajuato, Mexico | collected... | reverse complement strand
TGAAGACCGCCTTCGCGGCCGACAGCAGGCCGTCGCCGAACACGTATTGCGGCGTGATCGTGTACCAGCGCTTCGCCTTCGGCAGCATCTGGATCAACGGGCGCACCGTCTGCTCGATCGCGCCGAAGGTCGGCACCGACCAGCGGAACGTCGACGCGTTGCAATCCTTGCCGGTGATCTCGTCCGCGCCGGCCGTCGTGATGAACACGCCGTCCGCCTTCTGGACTTCCTTGCCCATCGCCAGCGATTCCGACGACAGGATGCCGCCCGCGAAGAAACGCACGCCCTTCTGCTGCGCGATTTCCTGCACGCGCCGCACGGCGGTCGCGGGCTTGCCCTCGGTGTCGAGCGCCGTATAGGCGAGCGGCGCGCCGAGCACCTTGCCGTATTGCTTGACGGCGAGCTGCATGCCGAGATCGGCGTACTTGCCGTTGGCGGCGAACGGGCCGGACATCGGCACCGGGCATGCCAGCTGGATGGGCGAGCCCTGCGCGAACGCGACCCGGGACGACATGCTGCCGAGCGCGCCCGGCACGGCCGACAGCGCGGCCAGTTTCAACAGTTCTCGGCGATTCAAGTTGACGCTCCTCATCATGGGGGACACACGCGATACGACCGACTGCCAAACCGTGCCCACGCCATGCCTGGATGCGCGCCGCCGGTTGATCCTATTTATCATGATAAATAGAATGAACCTGATGCTAGAGTTGATCAAAATTGGTGTCAATCAGGCAAAATTCCGTACCCGCGCCGGGACCGGTCGTCGACGATGACGCGGCGCGCAGCCAGACAAAGGAGTCGTGAAGATGGTCATGGACCGAGCCAGGGCGGGCCTCGCGGTCGAAATCAAGCAGCCGAAGCGGGCCGATCTCGTTGCCGAGGAGATCAAGCGGCTGATCACCGAGAAGGACCTGAAGCCGGGTGACCGCCTGCCGCGCGAAGCCGAGCTGCAGCAGCTCTATGCGGTGAGCAAGAGCACGATCCGCGAGGCGCTGAAGTCGCTCGAGGTGCAGGGGCTCATCAAGGTCACGACGGGGCCGTCGGGCGGCGGCATGGTCGTCGAGGTGCCGCTCGACCGCACGCTTCAGCTGCTGCAGAACTACCTGTTCTTCAAGGACGTGACGATCGACGACATCTATACGGTGCGCAAGCTGCTCGAACCCGAGCTGGCCGCCGGCGCCGTGCCGCACCTGACGGAGCGCGACTTCGCGGCGCTGGAATCGAACATCGCGTGCTGCGACGGTGCGTCGGGCGTGCACGATCGCGGCCACATGCTGCGTCAGCGGCAGGAGGACACGACGTTCCACGACATCCTCGCGGCCGCGAATCCGAATCCGTTCCTGCGCTTCAGCTGCGAACTGATCAACGAGATGATCCGGCAGTTGATCGAGTTCCGGAACGATACGCCGCTCGCCGAGCACAAGCGCTTCGGCGAGGCGAACGTGTCGATCCACAAGGCGATCCTGCAGGCCGCGCGCGAGCGCGATGCCGAACGCGTCCGTGCGCTGATGGTCGAGCACATGACCGAGGCGCCCAAGCACGTGAAGCGGATGAAAGGCAAGCTGCGCGGGCGGTTGATCCTCGATTCCGAGATCCGCAGGCGCGCCGCCGCTTCCGTTGCCGGATTCGATGCGGCCGCAACGGATCCGGAAGAACGCTGATCGGCGGCACACGCGGCGTGGATGCACGTGCGCCGCGATTCGTCCGGGCGATCAGGTCGTCATCGCGCGCCGCGATGACGGTTTTACCGACTGATTCGGTCTTCGAATCAATTTTTACGTGCGTCTTTCTTCCCCACCTCACGATCCGCGACGCATCGCCGCGATCGTCCCCCGCGGTAGACGCGATTAATCGATTGCTCTATACTCGCCCCAACTTCATCACAAAACGCATGATCTCGTGCGCAACGTGATGTCATTTCGCACTTCGTTGCGCATGCATCCGTTTCGCCACGTCAAAGGGGCCACCGGCCCCAGCGGTCGGCGTCAAGCCGCCCGCATCCATGCCGTCTTCACAGGACGGTGCCCTGCTCGAACGCGCCTCGCCGTTACGGCGCCGCCGGGCTGAACCTGACAATCAGACGAACGCGTCGTCGCGTTCACCCGACCGCCAGCCGCACCTCGGTGCAGCCGGCAGCACTGTTTCCGTCAGTTCAATCGCGGCCATGCCGGGATCACGAACTTCCATCGCGGCGCCATTCGGCGTCATCGCGGCGTGCGCCTGCGCGCGCCGCACCGAATCGAGGAGGCGTATCTTCATGACTCGACGCACTGTCCAGCTGGTGGGCAGCCTGGTGGCAATCATCGCAGCGGGATGGGCATTGGCGCGCGGCATCGGCGCCGAAACGTTCCATCAGCGCTCGGACGATCTCGCCTACTACGCGGGCCAGCACATGCTGCTGGTCGCCTATTCGATGACACTGGCCATCGCCGTGGGCGTGCCGGCCGGCGTGCTGCTGAGCCGGCCGCGATTCCAGCACCAGGCCGAGCGCTTCATGCAGGTCTTCAACATCGGCAACACGATCCCGTCGCTCGCCGTGCTGGCCATCGCGCTCGGCATCTTCGGCATCGGCAACGTGCCCGCGATCGTCGCGCTGTTCCTCGCGTCGCTGCTGCCCGTCACGCGCAATGCATACGAAGGCATGAAGAACGTACCGGCCGCGCTGCGCGAAGCCGCCAAGGGCATCGGCATGACCGGCTGGCAGTCGCTGGTGCGCGTGGAGCTGCCCAACGCGCTGCCGATCATCGTCGGCGGCGTGCGCACCGCGCTCGCGATCAACGTCGGGACGGCGCCGCTCGCGTACCTGATCGGCGCGGACAGCCTCGGCTCGCTGATCTTCCCCGGCATCTACCTCGACAACCAGCCGCTGCTGCTGCTCGGCGCGTCGCTCACCGCGATCCTCGCGCTGGTGCTGGATGGCGTCGTCGCGGCCGGCAGCCGTCACTGGCTCGCACGCCACGGAGGTGCCGCATGACGCTTCAACGCTTCCTTCGATCGCTCGCGCGCCTGGGCGCCGCCGGCGCGCTGTGTGTCGCGGCCAGCACCCCGGCATTCGCCGCGAAGCTCGTGCTGGGCGCGAAGAACTTCACCGAGCAATACGTGCTGGCCGAACTCACGTCGCAATACCTGCGCTCGCGCGGCTACGACGTCGAAGTCCGCGCCGGGCTCGGCAGTACGCTCGCCCGCAGCGCACTGGAAAACGGCCAGTTCGACCTGATGTGGGATTACACGGGCACCGCGGCGCTCGTCTACAACAAGATCCAGGACAAGCTGTCGCCCGAGGAAATGTACCGGCGCGTCAAGGCGCTCGACGTGCCGCGCGGGCTCGTGTGGCTCGACGCGTCGCCGCTCAACGACACCTACGCGATCGGCCTGCCGAGCCAGCTCGCGCAGGCCACCGGCATCCGGACGGTGTCGCAGCTCGCCGAGCACCTGAAGAACGATCCGGCCGCGAAGCATTACGTATTCGGCATGGATGCGGAATTCGCGAATCGCCCTGATGGCCTGAAGCCGCTGCTCGCCGCCTACGGCATGCAGTTCAGCCGCGCGCAACTGAAGCAGATGGATCCGGGGCTCGTCTATACGGCCCTGCACAACAACCAGTTGAAGATCGGCCTCGTCTACACGACCGACGGCCGCGTGAAGGGCTTCGGCATCGTGCCGCTCGAGGACGACAGGCATTTCTTCCCGCCGTACAACGCGACGCCCGTGGTCCGCAAGGGCACGCTTGACAGCAATCCGAAGCTCGCGACGCAGCTCAACGCGCTGTCGGCCGCGCTCGACAACGACGCGATGCAGGCGATGGCCAAGGCGGTCGACCTCGACGGCCAATCGCCGCGCGACGTCGCCGATGCGTTCCTGCGCACGCACCCGTTACCTTGAAGGAGATCCGATGAACGTATTCGACTATCTCGCTTCGAGCTGGCCCGAGCTGCTGCAGCTCACGCTGCAGCACATGTGGCTCGTCGCGATCGCCGTGGGCTGCGCGATCGTCGCCGGCGTACCGCTCGGCATCCTGATCAATCGACACGACTGGCTCGCCGGGCCGCTGCTCGGCCTCGCCACGCTCGTGCTCACGCTGCCGTCCATCGCGCTGTTCGGCCTGATGATCCCGTTCTTCTCGCGCTTCGGCCAGGGCATCGGCGCGGCGCCCGCGATCACGGCCGTGTTCCTCTACTCGCTGCTGCCGATCATGCGTAACACCTACCTCGCGTTGCACAACGTGGATGCGGGGATCAAGGAAGCCGGCACCGGCATCGGCATGACGTCGTGGCAACGCCTGCGTCTCGTCGAGCTGCCGCTGGCGGTGCCCGTGATTCTCGCGGGCGTACGCACCGCGGTCGTGATGAACATCGGCGTGATGACGATCGCCGCGGTGATCGGCGCGGGCGGCCTCGGCACGCTGATCCTGCGTGCGATCGGACAGAGCAGCATGATGAAACTGCTGGTGGGCGCGGTGCTCGTGAGCCTGCTCGCGATCGTCGCCGACCGGCTGCTGCAGATGCTGCAACGTGCATTGACACCGAAGGGAGTGCAGAAGACATGATCGAACTCGACAAACTGACCAAGACCTTCACGCGGAAAGACGGCCAGGCCGTGCGCGCAGTCGACTCCGTGAGCCTGTCGGTGCCCGAAGGGGAGATCTGCGTGTTCCTCGGCCCGTCGGGCTGCGGCAAGACCACCACGCTGAAGATGATCAACCGGCTGATCGCCGCGACGTCGGGCCGCGTGCTGATCAACGGCGAGGATACGGCGCAGCTCGACGAAGTCGACCTGCGGCGCCACATCGGCTACGTGATCCAGCAGGTCGGGCTGTTCCCGAACATGACGATCGAGGAGAACATCACCGTCGTGCCGCGCCTGCTCGGCTGGGACAAGAAGCGCTGCGCCGAACGCGCGCGCGACCTGATGTCGATGGTCGCGCTCGATCCGAAGCTGTACCTGAAACGCTATCCGCGCGAGCTGTCGGGCGGGCAGCAGCAGCGCATCGGCGTGATTCGCGCGCTGGCCGCCGATCCGCCCGTGCTGCTGATGGACGAGCCGTTCGGCGCGGTCGATCCGATCAATCGCGAGTCGATCCAGAACGAGTTCTTCCAGATGCAGCGGCAACTGAACAAGACCGTGATCATGGTGAGCCACGACATCGACGAAGCGATCAAGCTGGGCGATCGCATCGCCGTGTTCCGGCGCGGCCAGCTCGTTCAGTACGATCATCCCGACACGCTGCTCGCCCGCCCGCGCGACGAGTTCGTCGCGCAGTTCGTCGGCCAGGACAGCACGCTCAAGCGCCTGCTGCTCGTGAAGGCCGGCGACGCCGCCACGCAGCCCGAGACGGCGCGCGTCGATACGCCGCTCGCGCACGCGCTGGCGGTGATGGACGAAACCGACTGCCGCTACCTGACCGTGCTCGACGACGCGGGCCGGGCGCTCGGCTACGTGACGCGCCGCGCGGCACGCACCGACGGCGGCGTGTGCGGCGAACGCGTGACGCCGTTCCCGGCCGGCGTCGCGGCGGACGACAACCTGCGCATCGTGCTGTCGAAGATGTACCAGTACAGTGCGTCGTGGATGCCGGTGCTCGACCCCGACGGTGCGTGGCTCGGCGAGATCACGCAGGATTCGATCGCCGCGTACCTGAGCTCCGGCCGGTCGCGCCGGCAAACGGGCCAGCCGCCGGGCAGTCCGGCCGACGCAGTGGCCGCGGTCGCCACGTCCTGAGTCGCGCCCGGGCCGGGGCTTCGTTGCGCCGGCTTCGGGAAGCGAATCGATGCCGCGCGTGGCAGAAAAATATCCTCGTGTTCGTTCAAGCATCGCGCGGCGAAAACCGCTTGAATGAAAACCGTCATCCGGATTTTCTGCACAGGTTCATCCATGACCAGCGTCTGAATGGATTCGCGTTCGACGAAACGATCATCGTCTGAATCCTCGCGTGAAACGTAGACCTGGCCCGGCCGGGTTCCGGTCATCCGCGTTTTACCCATCGCCCAGATCCTTTGCGCGCAGATGAACGACCAGTCGGACACGATGCTCTTCACCGGAAACGGCGCTGAATACCGGCGCGGCACGGCAAATTGAAGTAAATCGACTCGCGTAGAATGCCCAGCCATCCATCCGAGCGGGGCCACGCTTCCATTCCGCTCGCACCGGGCAATACCAACAAAAACCGCGGCAATCGCGACGATCGTCGACCGACGAAGCCTTCATGAGCCAACCGATCCTGTACCTCCTCGCCGGCAACGGCAGCGCAGCCGACTGGTGGGACGACGCGCTGCCCCACTTCCGGCGCTATCGCCCCGTGCCGCTCGAACTGCCGGGCTTCGGCGACCATCCCGCGCCGCCGTGCGAGGACCTCGCCGCGTACGCGCAGGCGCTGCTGGACGCGACCGAACCCGGGCACGCGATCATGGCGGTCGGCGTGAATGCGCTGCTGGTCCTGCACGCGTTGCAGCGGCGCCCCGGCCACTTCGGCCGCAGCGTGCTGCTCGCCCCGGTCGGCGCGTTCCTGTGGGAGCGGCGCCTGCCGAAACTGATGGCGCCGAAGCCGCTGCGCAAGACCATCCACTGGCTGCTCGCCCACTACCCGGCGCTGTTCGCCCGCAAGTTCTCGAACCAGACCTGGACGCCCGCGCAGTATCGCCGCATGGGCGCCGGCTATGCCCGTTGCCGCGCGTTCCTGCCGCACTGGGATCTCGTGCGCGCCGATACCGCGCTGCCGCTGCTCGAGTGGGTCACCGATCGCATCGAACTCGTGTGGGGCGACCAGGATGCCGTGCTCGGTGTCCGTCAAGCCGCCGCGTGGTCGGCGATCCTCGCGCGCGCCGACCTGACCGTCACGCTGCAGCCCGGCTGGGGACACTATCCGTGGATCGATGCGCCGGCGGCGTTCGCGCAGTGGCTCGAAGGCGACGACACGGGCTTCGTCGCGCATACCAAAGGCGGGCGCCTCGCGCTGGCCGCGATGGCCGGGCTGCCGGTGCCGCCCGCGCTGTCGCTGACTGCTGCCGACGATCCGCGCCTGCCCGGCTTTCTCGCGAGCCAGCCGGACGCCGAGTGGGCGATCCGCTCGTCGAGCCATGGCGAGGACCAGGCCGACGCGGCGAACGCCGGCCTGCACACGACGTTCCTGCGCGTGCCGGCGTCGCAAGCAGCCGCGCGCGTGGCCGAACTGCTCGACGGCGGCCTCGAGGAAGCCGTCGTGCAGCGCTTCATCACGCCCGTGCTGTCGGGCATCGCGTTCGTGCGCCATCTCGCGGTCGAAGTCGAATGGGTCGAAGGCCACCTCGAAACGCTCGCCGACGGGCAGGCGAGCCCGCAGCGCGCGATCCTGTCGCGGCTCGGCGAGCCGTGGCAGCGCGGCACGTTCGCGACCGCGCACGGCCTGACCGCGCGGCGGCTGTGGGACTTCCTGCAACGTGTGCTGCGCGCGTTCCATTACGTGCCGGGCGATGTCGAATGGGCATGGGACGGCACGCAGCTGTGGCTGCTGCAGTACCGCCCGATCAGCACCTACGGCTGGCATCGTCACCTGACCGCCGCGAACATCGCCGAGATCCTGCCGCCGCAGCCGAGCCGGCTCGTCGAATATGCGCAACGGCGTGCGGCCGGCAGCATCCCGGCCATCATGTCGCGCTGGGATGCGCGCGTGCTGCGCGACAACGAACCGTTCACCGCGCTCTACGGCGGCGCATCGTACATCAACAACGACCTGTTTCTCGCGCGTCTCGCGGACTGGGGCGTGTCGGCCGCGCACTACAGCGGCGAGATCGGCGGTGCGACGCCGCCGCTGCGCTGGCGACCGCTGCGGCTGCTGCGTGCGTTGCCGGTGTTCTGGCGCATGCTGCGCGTCGCGCGCGGGCACCTGCCGACGCTCGCGCACGGCCTGGCGCGCTTCGACCGAGAACTTGCGACGCTCGCCGAACAGCGCGCCAACGGCCAGCAACTGGCCGACTGGTTCACGCGCTTCTACGTGTTCGTCGTGCAGGGCAACCTGTGCATCGCATCATCGCTCGCCAGCAGCGGCGGCGCCCTGTGGGGGCGGCCGTCGACCGCGTACGGCCAGCTCGACGACAACCCGCACCGCCTGCCGTGGGAAACCGATCCGGGCACCACACGGCCCCCACCCGCCGACCTGCCGCTGCAGGCGTTTCCCCACTGGCCGCTGCCGATCCGCGTACTGCACGCGCTCGGCGCGCCCGGCATGCGCGGTTGGTATCTGCAGGTGCGCGAGTGGTATCGCGACAACCTGATGCGCATATTCTTCCGCCTGCATCACGCGATGCCGGCCGCCGATCGCGACACGTGGTTCGCGCCTCACCCCGAGCGTCGCGATCGCAACGGCAGCTTCTGGCAGGACGGCAGCGAAGGCACCGACGAGGCAGCCGGCTTCATGATCTATCCGGGTCACACGCAGGGCGTGCTCGGTCACGACATCCTGCTGGAAGATTCGCTCGACCCGGGCCGGCACGCGCAGTACCAGGCCGCCCGCGCGGTGATCGCGCGCATGGGCGGCCGGCTGTCGCACGGCGCGACGCTGCTGCGCGAACTGCGCAAGCCGTCGGCCGTGCTGCCGCGCGTCGATGCGGCGTGGGTCGGGCGCGAAGTGCGGCTCAGCGACGGCCGGTTGACGCTGGTCGAATAGCCCGCGCGTCGGCAAGTTGAAGGCGCTGGCGCGGCGATCGGGAAACCCCATGGCGCGTTGGCGGCGAGCCGACCCGATACGCATCAGCGCAGCGGCATGCGGATTTTTCCGTCGACCTTCAACGTGCGCCGGTCGCGCGCGGCCTCGTATTCGACCGTCTGCGCAGGCGTGACCGCGCCGTAGGATCGGCCGTTCACATAGACGACGCCATCGCGCAACTCGACCCTGTCGCCGTTGACCGTCGCGGTGGCCCGGTCACCCTGCAGCACCGCACCCGAACACCCGGCGCTCGAGAAGCTGTGAACCGACGTGTCCGGCATCGCGGCGTTATCGCCGCCCCGATCCGCCGCATGTGCGGCGCTGCACGGCGGCGCGTCCATGGTGCCGGCCGCGTGGAGCGGCGGCGCGCCGATGCCGCCCCCGGCAAGCAACGCGATCGTCATCGGCAGCAGCTTGTTCATCGTGATCTCCGTGGTCCGCGGTCGTCGATCGAGGGTCGATCGACGACCCTGCTCGCAGGTCGGCCCGCGCCGCCCAGTATGCGGCCACTTCACCACGCGCGGCCATCGGCTTCGATACCGGTCGCGGCCCCGTCGTCCCGGTTCGTCCCCGCCCACACGGAAACAGCGCGTCGAAACAACCGATCCACGTGAAGATCCGCCTTGCTCAAGTTGCGACTCGCAACTATTATTGATTGCGATTCGCAACCTTTTGGGGAGCAAACCATGGACCTCATCGACGTGCCGGCCAAGCCGCGCGACGCGACCATCCTCGAGCTGCGCGACTTCTCGCGCAAACTGGTGCGCGAGCTCGGCTTCATGCGCGCGACGCTGGCCGACAGCGACTGGGCGCCGTCGGCCGTGCATGCGATCCTCGAGATCGGGATGACGCCCGGCATCAACGCAAAGGATCTCGGCGCCGTCCTGAGGCTCGACAAATCGAACACGAGCCGGCAACTCGCGCGGCTCGAAGCGGCCGGTGTCGTGGAGCGCCGCGTGTCGAGCGAGGATGCACGTGCGATCGAGCTGTACCTGACCGCCGAAGGCAAGAAGCTCCAAAAAAGAATCGACACGTTCGCGACCGACCAGGTGTCGAATGCGCTGCGCCGCATGATGCCAGCCGACCAGCAGGCGCTGCTGCGTTCGCTCGCGCTGTATGCCGACGCGCTCGCGCAGGACAACGCAGCCAGGGCGAGCGTCGCGCCCGCCGATGCGCCGTCGGTTCGCGAGGGCTACCAGCCGGGCTGCATCGGCGACATCGCGAGCCTGCATGCGCGCTTCTATGCGGAACACTGGGGTTTCGGCGCCTTCTTCGAGCAGCGGGTGGCGACCGAACTGGCTGCCTTCGCGGGCGCGCTGCCGGCCGACGGCAAGGCGCTGTGGCTGTGCCAGGAAGACGGGCGCACGCTCGCGTCGCTCGCGATCGACGGCGATCCGGCGACGGGCGTCGCGCACCTGCGCTGGTTCATCGTCAACGACGCGTTGCGCGGCTCGGGCGTCGGGCGACAGCTGATGACGCTCGCGATGCGTTTCGTCGACGAACACCGGTTTCGCGAAACCTACCTGTGGACGTTCAAGGGGCTCGATGCCGCACGCCATCTGTACGAGTCGTTCGGCTTTGCGCTGACGAGCGAGTCCGCGGGCACGCAGTGGGGGACCGAGGTGGTCGAGCAGCGCTTCAGCCGGGCCGGGCCGGCCGGCGGTTGAGGTCCTATGGACCGTCGCCCGGTCCGGCGGGCGTCATGACGCCCGCTACAGAACAGGACACGACACGGCGAACGCGCGCGGTCCATCGGTGCATCCGTCCGACGAGGCATCGAGCAGCATGACGCTGCTCGAGCCGATGCCGGCCGAGATTCGCCAGCTGGAACCGGCTGTTGGCGCGGTGAAGACGGGGCGTTGAACGGCGGGCGACGGAGCTGAACCGTGCCTGCGGCGGTTCGAGCCGAGGGACGTTGCCGCCGACGGTCGCCGAATGGATCGATCGACCTATCGCTGCGCTCGCTCCGCCGCAAACGCATCGTCGACGAACCGGATCACGTCGTCGAGCGACGACGTGCACGCGGCGTCCGCGGCAAGCGACCGAAACGCACCGTCCGGCCCGAAGCAGACGAGCGGCTTGCGCCAGCGCTGCGCGAGCGCGATCTCCTCGGCCGTCCCGGGCCCGCCCGGCAGCGCGACGATCAGGTCGCTGCTCAGCACGTTCACATAGTTGCGGTTGATCGTGTGCGGCGCCGCGCCTGGTTCGCGGCGCGGCAGCGGCGTGAGGATCGGAATGTCGACGAACGGATGCGGATAGCCGTCGAGCGGCACGAAACCCGCGACCGGATCGGCCTGCGTCGGCAGGATGCCGATCGATCGGCCGGCCCGACCGGGCACGCCGGCGAACGCGCGCGCGACCGCCAGCATCACGCCCTGCCCGCCGCCCGTCAGCAGGTTGAACCCGGCCTGCGCGAGCCACGCGCCGAGCGGTTCCGAAAACGCGAGCCACGGCTCCTTGCCCGAGCCCATCACGCCGATCGTCCTGTTGTTCCGCTGCATCGTGGTTTCCGGTGAAATCGTGGCGGCGCGTGCGCGCACCGCGCTCATTCGAGCTCGACGCCCTTGAGCTCGGGGATCAGGAACAGCGTCGCGACCATGTCGAGCACGTAGAGGCCGGCGAGCAGCGCGATGGCCGTCTGGAACGAGTAGTGCGCGGCGAGCGCGCCGACCGCGACCGGGCCGAAGCCGCCGACCGCGCGGCCGATGTTCCACAGCACGTTCTGCGCGGTCGCGCGTGCGGCCGTCGGATAGCCCTCCGACATCAGCGTCCCGTAGCCGCCGACCATCCCGTTGACGAACATCCCCATCAGCGCGCCGGCCCACAGCATCGCCGTCGGGTCCGACAGCCGCGCATACGCGATGACCGTCACGACCGAGCCGAGCTGGTACAGCAGGAACGTCGGCTTGCGGCCGATGCGGTCGGCCAGTTGCCCGAACACCCACACGCCGATCATCATCCCGACGACGGTCGCCGCCGTCCACAGCCCCGATTTCGTCAGCGAGAAGCCCATCTGCTTCGACAGGAAGGTCGGCAGCCAGATCATGATCCCGTAGTAGCCGAAATTCTGGACCGAACACAGGATCGCGATGCCGACGCTCGTGCGCGCGGTGCGGCCGTCGGCGACGAGCATGCGAAACGCGTTGGATGTCGGCTGCGTCGCGCGCTGCACGAACGCTTCCGGCTCGTGCAGCTTGTTGCGCATCACCCAGGCGAGCAGCGCGGGCAGCACGCCGACCACGAACATGCCGCGCCAGCCGATATGGAGCAGCAGCAACGGCGTCAACAGCGCGGCCAGCAGCACGCCGGCCTGCCAGCCGAGCGCGACGTAGCACGACACGCGGGCGCGCTTGGCTGCAGGCCACGCTTCGGCCGCGAGCGCCATGCCGATCCCGAACTCGCCGCCGAGGCCGATGCCGGCGATGGTCCGATAGACGAGCAGATCCTGGAAGCCGCGCGCGAACGCGCACAGGCCGGTGAAGATCGCGAACAGCAGGATCGTCCACGTCAGCACGCGCACGCGCCCGTAGCGATCGCTCAGCGCGCCGAACACGATGCCGCCCGCGACCGCGCCGATCAGCGTCCACGTGACGAGCGCGCCGCCCTGCCCGGGCGTCAGGTGCAGCGCCGCCGTGATCGCCGGCAGCATGAAGCCGAGGATCAGCAGGTCGAAGCCGTCCATCGCATAGCCGATCGCCGACCCGGCCAGCGCCTTCCACGCGTACGCGCCGACCTGCTCCACGCGCGGGGCCGACGAGCCGCCGAGCGCCGAAGATTTCATGTTTGCTGCCATGGTGTCCTGCCACGAATGTCCGGCGACATTCTAAGGCCTGTGCCCGCGAACGACGGCGGCGGACGCACGTCGGCCCGCGCGGGCCGGACGGCTGGCCGAAAACGGCGGGCAACGGCGGGAAACGCGCGGAAACGGAAAAGGAAAGCGGAAAACGTCGATCCGGTGCGGCGACGAGGCCGCCGAGGTCGCAATCAGGCCGGACACCGGATGAAAGCCAGCAGGCTGGCGGGGGATGGCCGGCCGGCCCGCCTGTACGGACCGGACGGCGCCGGATGGCCTTGCGGCGCGACGGGCTTCAGCCCTGATCGTCCCCCGGCCACCAGGTCCTGGCCTCGCGGTCGACGGCGAGCGTATCGAGATCCTTGCCTTCGAGCCATTTCGGCCGCGGGCCGCGCCCCGACCATGAGCGGCCGGTCGACGGATCGTAGTACTTGGCAGGCGCCTTGCGCTTGCGCTGGACGATGTAGCCGAGCGCGCTGAGCACTTCCTGCTGCGAAATTCCCAACAGCTCGACCTGTTCCTTGAAGGCCGCGAGCGCGGCTTGCTTCTCCTTCTGCTTCGCCTCTGACAGCTTGATGTTCAGGTCCCGAAGTTGTGCTTCGAGGTCCTGGAGGGCCTGGGTCATGTATTCATCCTCTTTGGGCATGTTTTTGCAAAAAGCTCCGATGGCCGAACCTACCACGAAGTTCCACCGATCGGGGCTGTCAAATAGGTGAATCGTCCACCTGAGCCGGCGTGATTTGCGCGATGCGCACCAAACGACGTCGTGCGTCACTGACAGGCAGGACCAGGCCGGCAACGGGCGGCGCGCCGCGTATGCATGCACGGGAGCGAACGGCGGCGGCACGTGATTCGCCACGCCTGGCACGGGCGCGGCATGGCGCGAATGATAGCAGTGCGCGGCGGCGCGATGCAGAAGTCGCTGACCGGAGACGATGCGGGCCCGACGGTTCAGCGGTCCGCGCCGCCGGCTTCCCATGCGATCCGGTCGAACAGCGCGCGCAGCTTCGCGCCGCGCGCCGCATTCAGCGCCGTCGCATGCGCGATGCGTCCGGCCAGATACGCGCGAAAATCCGGATGCGCGTCGCGATTCTGCGACGCCGGGCCGAGCCGGATGCAGTTGGTGAGGATGGCCTTCAGGCGATCGAACGCGTCGCGCGCCAGGTTCGGATGACGATTGACGACCACGCCGGCCAGTTGCTGGCGCGCGCCGCGCCGCATCACGCGGGTCTTGCGCAATTGCAGCGCGAAGCCTTCCTCGAGTGCGATCGCGGCGACCCGGGTCTGCAACCGCTCGACGTCGCGCGCGAGCACGCCGCCGCCGGAAAACGCGAGATCGTCCGCATAGCGCGTGTAAGTCGCATCGAGCGAACGCGCGAGCGCGGCAAGCCGCATGTCGAATCGGAACGCGCACAGGTTCGCGAGCGCCGGCGACGTCGGCGCACCCTGCGGCAGATGCCGTTCGCGATAGCGCTGGCGGCCGATCCAGTCGAACCGGTCGCGCAGGTCCGGCGCGAGCAGCCGTGCCGACGGCACGCGATTGGTGCACAAGCCGGTGAGCGCACGCGCGACTTCGGCCGGATAGCCGAGCGTCGCGAATAGCGCATGGACGCGCGCGGCGCGCACCGACACGAAGAAATCCGCGAGATCGAAACGAACGACGACATCGCGATCCGCATGCGGCGCCGCGAACGACACGATCCCGTGTCCCTTGCGAAAACCGTGTACCGCGCCGTGCGGCGCAATGCGATCGAGCAGCCCGTGCAGGATGCGGCGCTGCGCTTCGCGCAGCCGCCCCTTCGGGATTTCGACGAGGCGGCACCCGCCGCTGCGCTTGTCGACCGCGACGTACGTGTAGTGATGCAGCGGCGTGGCGCTGCCGCGCGCGTCGACGCGCCAGTGATCGGACAGCCAGTCGAGTTCCGGCGTGCTCACGCCGAGCCAGCCGGCGAGATCGCCGGGTGTCGGCCATTGCGGCACGTCGCAACCGGCGAGCGGCGCCGGCGGCGGTCGCTGGACCAGCGGCCGCCGCACGATGCGGACCACCACGGGCCGACGCTCGCCATACCATGCACGCACGAACGCGGGCGCCTCGGCCAGCACCGCCGCGAGCGCGTCGGTGTCGGTATCGGCCCAGTTCGCGCCGAAGCGGACGAGCGCGGCGTCCGCGCATTCGTGCGTCCACGGCTGCGCGTCGCCGAGCACGGCGGCCATTCGCGCGACGACACCGTCACGTTCCGGCGAACCGGCGAGCATTGCCTCGGCAATCGTGTGGGTGGTGTCGCGCAGGGATGCGTGCATGGACGGAGAGGGGCGGGACGATGAGCCAACGTGGCTGGTGCTGCGAGCGCAGTCGTTGCGCAACGCGCAACTTGCGCACTTGCGACGCATCGGCGTATCGATCTGATCCACGGGGTAGCCCCGTAGTCCTGGAACATCGGCTGCCTGTTCCGGGCGTGTGCTTGACCCGCCGCCCCGCGTCGCGACTTTAATCGGCGACGACGCCAGGTGTCAAATCGAGCCGGACGATGCGCGATGCGCGGCGGCGTCGCGCGGCGGCCGCCCGGTTCCCCGACGCTTCCGGCCGAAGCGGCAAACGGTTCGCTCCGCCCAGGCTCGCCCTGCTTCCCTACATGTTGCCCGCCAGATGAAACCGCGACGCCGGATGCCAGAGCCTGACCGACGTGGCGACCTGCTCGCCGACCCACGTGCGGCGTCGCAGCAGCAGACACGGCTCACCGATTTCCATCACGAGATGCCGGCGCACCTGCGCATTGGGCTTTTCCGCGTAGATCCGGAACTCCGCACGCTGGATCGGCGCCAGGCGCACCATGTAATGATTCGGCGTCTCGAGCGTGAAGTCCTGCTCCAGATACGCGGGAAACAAGGCCGGATTGACGTAGCGATCCTCGAACTGGATCGGTTCGTCCTCCTCGTAATGCACGATACGCGAATGAAATACGGGCCCGGCGCGCAGGCCGAGCGCATCGATCGCGTCCGGGTCGACGCTGCGCTCGATCAGCAGCACGCGCGCGCTGTGCCGATGGCCGCGCTCGGCGATCTCGTCCGCGATGTTGCGGATCTCCAGCACCGTCGACTCGTAATGCCGGCGCTCGACGAACGTGCCGGCCCCCTGGATGCGCGTCAGCACGCGCTCGGCCGTCAGTTCGCGCAGCGCGCGCGACACCGTCATCCGGGCCACGCCGAATTCCTTGACCAGTTCCGCCTCGGTCGGGATCGCGGCGCCTGGCTTCCAGTCGCCCTTCGCGATCCGCTCGACGACGTAGCGCTTGATCTGCTGATAGGCCGGCAATGCCCGCGCCGGCACGGTGTCGGCCGCTGCCAACCCCTGCCGTGCGGAAAGTCTGCGTTCCGTTTCGCTCATGCGCCCTCGACCGAATGAATAAGGGGTGATCGGCCCGTCCTCGACCGTCGTCACTGCAACGACGGCGGCACACCGGCGACGATGCCGGCCGCGATCGCGATATCGTCCGCGAGCGGGCGGTCGTCGTGATACGCCGGCACGCGTTCGCGCACATGCCGCCACAGCGCGTCGGTCGATGCGGCCCGCCCCGTTTCGGCCGGCTGCAGGTCGTACGCCTGCGCGGCGGCCAGTAGCTCGATCGCGAGCACGCGCGTCGTATTCTCGATGATGTCGAGCGCTTTCAGCGCGGCCGGCGTCGCATGACACAGGTGATCTTCCTGCAGCCCCGACGTGATGCCGCCGTCGAGGCTCGCCGGCGCGGCAAGCCGCTGATTCTGCGCGACCAGCGCGACCGCCGTGTACTGCGCGATCATGAAACCCGAACAACTGCCTCCCGGCGCGGCAAGAAACGCCGGCAGCCCGCTGACGAGCGGATTCACGAGCCGGTCGAGACGCCGCTCGGCGATCGCGGCGACCTGGGCCATCGCCGCCGCGAGGCTGTCCATCGCGAGCGCGATGCCCGCGCCGACCGCGTGCGCCTGCGAATGCACGGCCGGCGCCTCTCGCGTACCGGCCACGATCGGATTGTCGGTGACGGATGCAAGCTCGCGATCCACGACCTCCGCCGTGACATCGAACACGTCGCGCGCCGCGCCATGCACGTGCGGAATCGTGCGCAGGCTCAGTGGATCCTGCGTATGCCGGCCGCTCGCCGCGGCAAGCATGCCGCTGTCCGCCAGCAGTGCACGCAAACGGGCGCCGACCTGCCCGATACCGGGCGAAATCCGCAACGCGAGCGAAGCCGGATCGAATGCGGCAAGTTGCCCGCCGAGGTTCTCGAAGCTCATCGCCGCGATCCAGTCGGCCCAGTCGAGCAACCGTTCGGCGCGGGCCAGCGCGAACGCCGCCAGCCCCGTGACGCACGGCGTCCCGTTGACGAGGCTCAACCCTTCCTTCGCGCCGAGGACGAGTGGTTCGCGGCCGATGCGCCGCAGCGCCTCGTCGCCGCGTATGCGTTCGCCGCGATGGCGCGCATGGCCGTGCCCGACGCAGACGAGCGCGACGTGCGCCATGTGGGTCAGGTACCCGACCGAGCCGTGCGCCGGCACTTCGGGCAGGCAATCGTGCTCGAGCAGCGCGACGAGCTGTTCGACGACGTCGGCACGCACGCCCGAATGGCCGTGCGCATAGTTGTTGATCGCGGCCGCGATGATCGCGCGCGTTTCGGCCGCGCCGAGCGGCATGCCGACGCCCACCGCGTGACTCATCAGGATGTTGTGCGACAGCGTGCTCTGCTGCGCCGGCGACACGATCACGTCGCACAGCGCGCCGACGCCGGTATTGACGCCGTAGGCGCGAATCCCGCGCGCGACGATCTCGTCGACGAGTTCGCGAGCGGCCACGACACGCGCGCGCGCATCGTCGGCCAACGCCAGCGGCTCGCCGGCCGCCACCGCCGCCACCTGCCGCCAGTCAAGCGGCTGCACCGCACGGAATACGGTCATGGCAGCCTCAGTTCGTGGTGCGGTCGTGGTGGCTCGACACGAATTGCCGGAAGCGCTCCGAGGTCTGCCCGCCGAAGACTTCATCAGGCGTCCCGTCCGTATCGACCTCGCCCTGATGCAGGAACATCACGCGATTCGACACGTGCCGCGCAAAACCCATTTCATGCGTGACGACCAGCATCGTGCGCCCCTCTTCCGCCAGCGAGCGCATCACGCGCAGCACCTCGCCGACCAGCTCCGGGTCGAGCGCCGACGTCGGTTCGTCGAACAGCATCACCTTCGGATGCATCGCCAGCGCGCGGGCAATCGCGACGCGTTGCTGCTGGCCGCCGGACAGATGCGCGGGATAGTAGCCGCGCTTGTCCGCGAGACCGACGCGCGCGAGCAGCGCCTCGGCTTCCTCCACCGCTTCCGCGCGACTGCGCTTCTGCACGCGCAGCGGGCCCTCGACGAGGTTGTCGAGCACCGTCATGTGCGACCACAGGTTGAAGTTCTGAAACACCATGCCGAGCTGCGAGCGGATCCGGTCGACCTGGCGCCGGTCGCTCGGATGCAGCTTGCCGTCGCGCGCACGCTTCATCGCCAGCTCCTCCCCGGCGAGCGCGACGGAGCCGTCGTCGGGTGTCTCGAGCAGGTTCAGGCAACGCAGGAACGTGCTCTTGCCCGATCCGCTCGCGCCCAGGATCGAGATGACGTCACCCTCGTGCGCGTCGAGCGAAATGCCCTTCAACACATGATGATCGCCGAACGACTTGTGGATGTTTCTGACCGACAGCGCAACGGGAGCAGTGGTGTTCATCGGATTCTCTTTGAAAGGACGGGGACGCTCAGGATGCGGCGCGCCGCGGATTGCGCGTCGCCGCGGCGGGCGCACCGGACGGCTTCGGCGCACGCAGGTGCCCGGAGAGCCGCCATTCGAGCGCGCCGAGCAGGCGCACGACGATGAAGTTCAGGCCCAGATAGACGAGGGCCGCGCAGACGAACACTTCGGTCGTCCGGTAGGTTTGCTGGATGATCTGCTGCGCGACGCCCGTCACTTCCCACACCGTGACGAGGCTCGCCAGCGCGGTCGACTTGACGAGCAGCACGGCCTCGGTCGAATACGCGGGCAGGCACTGGCGCAACGCGATCGGGCCGATCACGCGCCGCAGCAGCGAGAAGCCCGACAGGCCGATCGAATAGCCGGCCTCGATCTGCCCGACCGGTACGGCCATCAACCCGCCGCGCAGGATTTCGGCCGTGTAGCCGGCCGTGCACAGCGCGAGCGACAGCACCGCGCAGACGTACGGCTCGCGCAGCACCGGCCACAAGAAGCTGTCGCGGATCACGCCGAACTGGCCGAGCCCGTAGTACACGAGGAACATCTGGATCAGCAGCGGCGAGCCGCGAAACACGAGAATGTAGGCCCGCGCGAAGCGGTTCGGCAGCCAGCTCGGCGACACGCGCATCGTGACGATCACGAGCGACAGCAGGCCGCCGAGCACGAGCGATGCGAAGAACAGGCCGAGCGTGGTCGGCACGGCCGCGAGCAGCTGGCGCAGCGTATCGACGAGAAAATCGAAATCGATGGACATGCCCGTTCTCCGTCAGTTGCGCGCGAAATTGCGGCGGAACGACCGGCCGACGATCGCTTCCGCCCGGTTGAACACGCGGTTCGACAAGCCCGTCATCAGCAGATACAACGCACCGCCCGCGACGAAGAACACGAAGTACTGGTGCGTCGAATTGGCGGCGATCTGGCTCGTGCGGAGCAACTCGGCAAGACCGGTGACCGAGATCAGTGCGGAGTCCTTCAGGCTCAGTTGCCACACGTTGCCGATACCGGGCAGCGCGAAGCGCAGCACCTGCGGCACCAGGATGCGCCGCAGCACCATGCTGCGCGGCATGCCGATCGAGCGCGCCGCTTCGAGCTCGCCTTTCGACACGGCGAGTACCGCCGCGCGATAGACCTCCGCCTGATAGGCGCCCGAGATCATCCCGACCGCGAGCGCACCGATCACGAACGGCGGCACGCCGATGAAGCCTTCCGCGCCGAACCACTGGCCGACGGCCGTCACGAGCGTCGAACCGCCGAAGTAGAACAGATAGATGACGAGCAGTTCGGGCACGCCGCGAAATACCGTCGTATACAGATCGCCGAGCAGGCGGAGGGTGCGATAGCGCGACAGCTTCGCCGCCGCGATCGCCGCGCCGATCACGGCGCCGACCGCGAGCGCGGCGAGCGTCAGCGCGACCGTCATCAATGCGGCGAGAAGCAGCACACCGCCCCAGCCTTCGGTACCGAAGCCGAGCATTTCAAGAATCTCCATGCGTGCCTCCCTGCATGCGTTGAGTGAATCCGCTGGATGCGTGCCGCCGCGCGTCGTTCGACGAACTCACGCGGCGGCCGAACGCGCGCTTACGGCGTGACGTCGGTCTTGAACCACTTGTCGGCGAGCTTCTTCACGGTGCCGTCCGCGAGCGCCGCGGCGATCGCCGTATCGAACTTCGTCTTCAGGTCGGCATCCTGCTTGCGGAACGCGAGCCCCTCGCCCGGCCCCCAGATCGGGCCGCCGAGCTTCGGCCCCGCGAGCACGATCGATGCGGTGTCCTTCTTCGTGTTGTTCGCCGCGTAGTACGTGACGTCGTCGAACGAAGCATCGATGCGCCCGGCGACCAGGTCGAGATCGCGTTCGGGGGACGTCTTGTACACGCGAATCGACGCAATGTCCTTGAAACTGTCGTTGATGAATTTCGTGTAGACGGTGCCCGACTGGATACCGATCGTCTTGCCCTTCAGCTGCTTGCGCAGCGTGTCGACGGTCGGCTTGTCCGCGTTGGCGTCACCCGTCAGCTTGACGATCGGCGCGCCGGGTGCGGCCTTCGGCAGGATCTTCGTATCGGTGACGGCGAACGTCGCCGGCGTCGCCGCATACGGACGCGAGAACAGCAGGATCTTTTCGCGATCGGGCGTGATGGAAATCGCATCCATCAGGACATCGAACTTGCCGGCCTGCAGTCCGGGAATCATCCCGTCCCAGTCCTGCGCGACCATGTTGCACTGCACCTTGATCCGCTCGCACACGTTGGCGAGCAGTTCCGGTTCGAAACCGCCCAGCTTGCCGCCCGGCAGCGTGAGGTTCCACGGCGCGTAACCGCCTTCGAGCGCGACCGTCACCGTCTTCCATTCCTTTGCCTGCACCGGCGCCGCGAGCGTAGCCGCCGCAGCCGCGATGACGCCGATCGTCCTGATTGCCCACTTGATGCGCTTGCCGTTCACGAGATTTCTCCTTGCGTTGAGGTTCGCCATCCCTTCGGTGCAGCAAGCCGCCTCAGGAATTTGTCTATACAAGCATGCAAGAAGAAAAAAGGCGAAGCAAGACGTGGTCAATAAAAACGGGGGAAACGCGGGAAATCCCCTAATTTCAAGGCTCTAGCGTGCATCGTCGCGGGGAATTCCGGCACATGTTTGGTGCAATCCGAGTGACGGAATTTCAAGGATGACTAGACAAATTTTGAATTCGAATGCCGGGCCGCTCGTCCGTGACATACGTCCGAGGATTGGCGACGCGCGGTGCCTGCGCGGTGCCGCATGCGACGGCGCCGTGCGGTACGGCATCCGCATCGGCAGCGAGCGGCCGCGCCATCGTCGGCGGCGCGGATGCTTCGTGCGTCAAATGAATATCGAGCGGAAGGTCGCCTGACTGCCAGGTAGGCGGTGAGCGGCCATACGATCCTCGGCGGGTCGGCTCGGTGATATCGGCGGGCGCCGCGAGCCGCGGACGGTGTCGATCCTACAGCGGTTGCGGCGCATCGCGCAGCACGGCCCGCAGCGCCGTGTCGAACGGCGTCGCGTAATCGATCCCGAGGGCGCGCACGCGCGCCACATCCAGATGGCAGTCGTACGGGCGCGGTGTCGCGTCGGTCGGCTGGGTGATCGGCGCGAGCGATGCAGCGATGCCGAGCGCGGCCGCGATTCGCTGCGCGATGTCGTACTTCGTCATCGGCTCCTCGCTCGACCAATGGCGAATGCCCGTGACGGATTCGCCCGCAAGATGACGCAGCGTCAGGTCGCGGATGACCTGCGCCACGTCGGGCGTGTACGTCGGGTAACGGATCGCCCATGCGTCCATGCCGACCGCGTCGGCGCCTGGCCGCGCCGACGCGACGACGGCCGGCACGAGGCTCGTGACGGCCGATTCGCCCCAGTCGGCGATCGGGCCGAAGAGCAACGGCAGGCGCAGCACGCACGACAGCCGCGAGGCGGCAAGGAGCGCGGCCTCGCCTTCCAGTTTGGTGCGGCCGTAGATGTTCAGCGGGTTCGGGATCGCATCTTCACTGTAGGGGGCGGCCTTGCCGTCGAAGACGTAGTCGGTCGAGATGCCGAGCGTCCATGCGCCGTATCGCGCGGCGAGCGCGCCGATGCGGGCCGGTGCGGTGACGTTGATTGCGCGGGCGGCGGCCGGGTCGCGTTCGCAGACGTCCGGGCGGCGTTCGGCGGCGCAGAGAATCACCGCTGCCGGTCGGTGGGTTTCAAAAATGTGTTCGAGGGACGGCTGGTCGAGGACGTCGAGTTCCGCGATGTTTTCCGACGGCAATGCGAGCAGTTTCGCGCCGGCGGTTTGCGGGTTCCGGATCGTCGCGAGCAGCGTCAGCGACGGCTCTCGGGACAAGGACGCGGCAACCGCGCGGCCGAGCAGGCCGGAGGCGCCGATGAGGAGGAGGGTGGGACGGTCGATTGGCGAAATCTGGTCTGGCATGGGTGGCGATCTATCACGGAAACGAATGGATTATCGCGCCTATTGGATAGCATGAACGGCTCGCATCCGGTCGGGAACATGATCGCCCGCTTCTTCGCCCCGTTCTTCGCCCATTTCGCGCCGGCCAACGGCTTCGTGCAGTGCGTGCTCCGCGACGCGGATTCCGGCCGCGAGCGGATGCGCTGCCCGCGGTGTTTCGGCACGACACCGGTTCTGTAGCCGGCACGTGCGCCGATTCATTCGTCATCCGTAAAAACGGAACCCGGCGCACTCGCGCGCGCCGGGCCCCCTGATACCGCGCGGAAACTTCCCCCCGCCTTACTTCCGGTCAACCGAATACCGCCCCGGCCCGCTCAACGCGAGCAACAGCAGCCCGCCGATGATGCTCACGTTCTTGTAGAAGTTGATCATCGCCATGTACTGCTCCATCCCTTGCAGCGCCCAGTAGCGATGGCCGATCAGCGCGGTCGCGAGCGTATAGGCGGCGAACGCCAGTGCGAGCGGACGCGTATAGAAGCCGATCGCGATCAGCACGCCGCCCACCAGTTCGACCGCCACCGCGATCGCGGCGGCCAGCTCGGGCGCCGGGTTGCCCGTCGACGCCATGTACGCGACCGTGCCCGAAAAACCGTTCAGCTTCTGCCAGCCGAACAGCACGAACAGGATCATCATCAGCACGCGAGCCGCCAGCAGCAGCTCGTCCTTCTTCGATTCCAGCGAAACGTAACGCATAGCAATCACCCTTGAATTGACGGTTTGATGCGTCCGGTGCCGCTGCGCGCCGAATCGGCGCGCGATGCCGGCAACGGACCACGCTTCGCGCAATCGGACGTCGAGCCACGTGGCCCGTCGCCGCAGAATCCGTCCGGTCGCGCCGCGAGTGGCGGCGTGCTCCGGATCGGTTCTGGCGAAGCACGGGTGCAGTCTACTGTCCCCCAGAAAATCATCAATCTGTCGAAATATGATTCGCTGTCTCGCATGAGTGGACAATCAACGAAGATCGATCCGTCGCGCGACGTCCAGTCCGCCATGCAGTTCACCGGCCTCCCCGTGTCAAAAACGTGAAAGGCGCCCGTTTCTTTACATTCCGGAAATCAATCGATATTTCCGGCTTGAATTGGAACGCATCATCGAAACGGCGCATTCCGCCGGTTATTCAGCAGCCCCCGTTTGCACGCAACTCATCAGCGCTGCCTTCATCCCGGTTACCCGCCTGTCTTTACCAGCGACACGCGTGTCATTTTTGGAATCACGAACATGGCGCCGAAATACGCTTTGCCGACCGAGACCCACGGAATCCCATGCCTCTCCGCACGTCCACCTGCTGTTTAGTGAAATCGACGAAAAGCATGTCATCAAACATTCACGCTCACTGCAAATTGCAATCCCGCCGACAATCACTTCATTAATACCATTAAAATCATGTACTTATACTGAATTATCATGCACTCCCAACCAACCTATCGCCAACCCTTCCAACACCCACACTTTTCACAAGAATCATTACAAAAAATTACTAATTAATACCGATTTAAGCCTACGATAGCGCTCTGATTCATTCTTACGTTTCCCCGACATTCGCGCGATCCGCGGCGGGCGTCGCGCGAGAAGCGCGAGAAGCAACACGCACCCGGATCGCCGCAGGCCGGCTCGATCGCCGTTCGCCGCTGCATCGCCTTTCAACCGGAGTTCACCCATGCCAACGAACACGTCCGTCAACAGCGGCGCGAACGCGAACAGCCTGATGCAACAGGCGGCGCAATCGATCATCAACGGCTCGACCGGCAATCCGGCAATGGACGTCGGCTCGCTCGTCAAGACGCTCGTGAACGCAAAAACGGCCGGCCGGGCCGCGACGCTTGCCGCTTCGCAAACGACCGGCAACACGCGGATTTCCGCGTTCGGCGCGCTGTCGTCCGCGCTGGGCGCACTCGAGGCGGGCCTGACGTCGCTGAAGAACGGCGCGCTGCAGTCGACGTTCAACGCCGTCGCGAGCGGCAAGGGCCTGACCGCGACGGCGGGCGCGGGCGCAGTTGCCGGCACCTACACGGTCGGCGTCACGCAGATCGCGACCGCGCAGGCGCTGTCGTCCGCCGGCTTCAACGGCAGCAAGGCGCTCGGCACCGGCACGCTGACGCTGTCGCTCGGCAGCCAGTCGTTCAAGGTCGATGTCGGCAACGCGAACAACACGCTCGCGGGCATCGCGGCGGCGATCAACGGCGCGTCGGGCAACCCGGGCATCAGCGCGACGGTCATCAATGGCACGGACGGTGCGCACCTCGTGCTCGCATCGTCGAAAACGGGCGCGGCGAACGCGATCAGCGTCGCGGTCGGCAACGTGTCCAACGACGGCGGCTTGTCGAACCTCGGCGTCACGTCGACGGCCGACCCGTCCGGCGGCGCGTCGAAGATCGATTCGGCGAACGGCGCGGCCGCGTGGCGGCAAAGCGCCGTCGCGCAGGATGCGAAGTTCACGCTCAACGGGATCGCATCGACCAGCGCGAGCAACGCGGTGTCGGGCGTGCTGACCGGCATCACGCTGAACCTGTCGGCAGCCGCGGTCAGCGCGACCGATACGCAGACGCTGACGGTCAGCACCGACACGAAATCGCAGGCCGCCACGATCACGAATTTCGTGAGCCTGTACAACACGGTGGTCAAGACGATGGGTGCGCTGTCGAGCTATACGGCAGGGGCCAGCGCGCAAGGCGCGCTGATCGGCGATTCGACGCTGAACACGATCCGCAACGCGCTGGCGTCGATCGTCGCGCGCGGCGTCGACAGCGGCGCCACCGCCGACAAGGGCAACGGACACGTGAACCTGTTGTCGATCGGCATCAAGCTCGAGAAGGACGGCACGCTGAACGTCGACAGCGCGAAGCTCGACGGCGCGCTGTCCGCGAACCCGTCGGGCGTCGCACGCCTGTTCAATCCGGAGAACGGGATCGGCACGCGCCTGGCCGATCAGATCACGCAGTTTACGAAGAAGAACGGGATGATCGACGTGCGCACGACCGCGCTGACCGCCGATCTGAAGCGCGTCACGCAGCAGCAGTCGGATCTGTCCGACTATGCCGCGCAACTGACCAGTCAGTATCAGGCGCAGTTCACCGCGCTCAACACGCTGATGGCGCGGATGAATACCAACTCGCAATACCTGACGCGATTGTTTGGCGGTGCGAACAGTAACGGCACGCTGTCCAGGCGGTGAGCGGCCGGGTCGCGCCGTGCGCGCGGCCCGGAGACGCCGTTCATGCCCGGTGGCGCGCCCGCGCGCGCCGGGTTTGCGTCATCACCGCCGGCAGCCGGCCAATGGTCGCCGTTGAAGCAGGCAAGCGTCAGCCGAGACCCTCGACACGGTCGGCGAACAAATCGATCGCACGCGACACCCGACGCCCGAAATAGCCGGGCCGTTCGTGCTCGTACGCACGCAGCAGCGACGTGCATTCGCGTTCGGCCCAGCGCCACACGGGCCCCTGCTTCGCGAATACCGGATGATCGTGCAACTCGGCCGGTACCGCATGCTCGTCCTCCCACCCCCAGAAATAGGCCTGGTAAACACGAGCGAACGGCATGCCCAGCTGGTTCGCGACGGTCTCGTCGTGGCGCAGCGTGAAGTCGACGATTTCCTTGCGCGTGCGCCCGCCCGCATCGTCGTGGCGCGCTTCGATCCAGCAGTGATAACGCGCGAGCTGCGACAGATGCCGCGCGGTGCGGCGCCGCTCGCGCGTCGTGCAGAGTGCGTACAGGTTGCCGCCGCCGAAATCCATGACTTCGCCGCCCGCGAACGGTCGATAGGGCTTGCCGGTCAGCAGCGTGAGCACCTGCGCGCCGACGATCGCATAGTCGGCGCAGCGCATGTAGCCGCCGCGCGTCGTCGCCTCCGACACGCTCCGGTGGACGACCTCGTCGATCACGGCGTGCAGCATGGCATCAACCGGCGCCGCCAGGATCGGCGGCCGGCTTGTCGTCGTCACGTGTTGCATGGGCGAATGCGGCTTCAGCGGTTCGTCGGTAAAAATCACTCCGCGGCATGGTATTACGAAGGGTTACGGCGAACGGGCGCGGGATTGCGCAGATTTGTGCGCTTCTGTCGCCTCGAGCAAGACATGTCGACAATCCGTCAGACACGGCCAATGCGAAGCGCGGCAGGTTGCTCAGACGAGCCTCGACACGGCGCTCGCGGATCGCGGGCGGTTCGAGTTCGTGATGGTGTGAATGACAGCCGGATGATGAGGCGGCAGGCGTTGCCGCCATCGGCGGGACGGGAATCGAGATGATTGCGCCGCGATGGCGACGCGTCGCGCCACGCGGATCGTTCCAGCAGGCAACGGGCGTGCCGGCCGCATGCACGGCACACGATGCGCGTCACGCGCCACGCCACTGGCGCGGCGCGCGTCCTCCGTTACGACGCGGCGATTCGCCGGCGGAAATGTTCGGTTCCGGCCACGATCTTGTCGAGCACCGCGTCGAGCGCCCAGAAGCGTTCGCGCACGTCGTAGTCGATCGCACGGCATTTGATCGACCCGAACGTGCCGATCCGCTGGTGATAGAGCTTCGCGAGCGCCGGGTAACCCAGCGCCTCCGATACCGCCGAGACGACCAGGAACGTCGACAGCTCGTCGGCGAGCGCCGGATTCGACTCGCCGTGCATGCGCAGCCACCGGTAGAGATCGGGATGGAAGTTCGTGAACACGCCGTTGAAACCGGCGGACCCGGCCTTCATCGCGTCCCACGCAATCGCGGCGTTCGCGTTCAGGATCTTCAGCGGCGATCCCTCGGCAAGCGCGACGCGCCGCTTCACCGTCGCGAGATCGCAGCTCACGTCCTTGAGCATCACGAACCGGCCCGTGTCGATGCACGCGCGCAGTTCGTCATCCGACAGAAGCCGCCGGTAAGGCGCCGGACATTCGTACAGGCCGAGCGGGAGATCCGACGGCAGCCGCGCGAGCAGCCGGTGCAGATGGTCGAGCAATGCGGCGCTGCCCTTGCGTTGCGGATCGAGCCGGTTGGTCACGAGCACGACGCCCTGCGCGCCGGATTCGGCCGCCGCGCACAGCTCGGCGGCCTGCGCGTCGAGATCGTCGCTGATGTGGCCCGACGCGACGACCGGCACGCGCCCGGCCACGCGCTCGACCACGAAGCGCGCGAGTGCCGCGCGTTCGGCCAGGCTCAGGAACTGCATCTCGCTCGATTGCGCGACCGCGAACAATGCGTCCGAGCCGTGCGCCAGATACCATTCGATGAGCCGCTCGAGCCCGGCGTAGTCGATCGCGCCGGCGTCGTCGAACGGCGTCAGCATCACCGGCACGATCCCCTCGATGGTCACGTTCGATTGCTGCGGGTGTTGCATCGGTTTTCTCCTTCCTTCAGTGAATGCGAATGCAGGCTGCTCGACTACGCCGGCAACGGTCCGGGCGCGGCGTTCGCGGCCTGTTCGGGAATCGGCTTGCGCACGAGCAGCAGGTAGGCCATCGCGCCGGCGAACGCGATCGCCGCCGCGGTGAGCAGCGCGGGCACGAACGACCACTTCTGCGCAATGATGCCGGTCAGGATCGGCGCCAGCGCGCCGCCGATGAAGCCGCCGAAATTCTGGATCGCGCCGAGCGACGCGATGCGGCTCGGCGGTGCGGCCGCCGTCGCGAGCGCCCACGAGCACGCCGACGCCGCGTTGGCGAGAAAGATCACCACCGAAATGCATGCGAGCGCAACCGTATTGCTCTGCACGAGCGCGGCCGGAATCGTGAACGCGACCATCCCGAGCATCGCGGCCACCACCGCATTGCGCCGGCTCACGACCGGCGACCGGCTGCGGCGCGTGACGAAATCCGACAGCCAGCCGGCGACCAGCGATCCGACGAACCCGCACAGGAACGGCACCGATGCGGCAAACCCCGTGCGGATCAGGCTCATGTGCCGCTCCATCGTCAGGTAGCCGGGCAGCCAGGTCAGGTACACCCAGTTCAGGTACACGGATCCGAAGAAGCCGATCAGCATCCCCCAGGTCGTGCCGTGCGAGAACAGGCTGCGCCATTCGGCGAAAGTCAGCTTCGGCGCCGCGGCGGCGCTCTGCGCATCGGCATCGAGATAATTGCGCTCGGTAGCGGACAGTTGCGCGCGCACCGGATCGCGATACAGCGCGAACCACACGACGGCGACGACGAGGCCGAGCGCCCCGGTCACGACGAACGCCCAGCGCCAGTTGAACGACGCAACGAGAACCGACAGCAGCAGCGGTGCAAGCGCGGTGCCGAGCGGCGACGCGGCATTGAAAATGCCGGTCGGCGTACCGCGCGCACGCAGCGGAAACCAGTTGCTCACCACGCGCGCGGCCGACGGGAATTGCGGCGCCTCGCCGATGCCCAGCACGATGCGCGCGACGATGAACCAGCCGAAGGTGGACACGATGCCGCCCGCCGCCTGCGCGAACGACCAGACGATCAGGCCGATGCCGAGCAGCCGGCGCGGGCCGATGCGGTCAACCAGCCCGCCGACCGGAAACTGGCACAGCGCATAGCTCCATGAGAACGCCGACAGCAGCAGCCCCATCTGCGCGAGCGACAGGCCGAGATCGCCGCGGATCGCCGAACTCGCGACGGCCAGCGTGCCGCGATCGAGATAATTGACGATCCCGCTCGCCATCAACAGCGCGAGCGCGATGCGTTGACCGCGCCGAATCCGGGGCGGCGCGTGCGGAACAGCTTGGTTGTCGTTCATGTCGAGTGTCTCCATGTCACTGGTAGGGGCCGGGTTCGGCCGTTCCGTCGCATGCGGAATTCAGGTATCCATACGGCTTACTTCGTCACGCGTCGGGATCGAGGTCTGCGCGCCGTGGCGCGTCACGCTGATCGCGGCCGCACGCTGGCCGAAGCCGATCGCGTCGTCCATCGACGCGCCGCCGGCGCGCGCGGCCGCGAACCCGCCGACGAACGTGTCGCCGGCCGCCGTCGTATCGACGGCCGCCACCGCGATCGCACGATGGCGGCCACTGCCCGCGCTGCCGCGCCAGCAGACGCCGCGCGCGCCGAGCGTGACCAGCACGTTGCCGACGCCTCTCGCGCACAGCGCATCGGCGGCGCGCACGGCCGATGCGTCGTCGCCGACGGCGATGCCGGTCAGCGACTCGGCCTCGGTTTCGTTGACGACGAGATAGTCGACCCGCGCCAGCAACGCATCGAAAAGCGGTTGCGCGGGCGCGGGATTGAGCAGCACCGGCGTGTGATGCGCGCTGGCACAGGCAATCGCGCGCGCCACGGTGGCGACCGGCACTTCGAGCTGGCACACGAGCAGCGCGGCTCCGGCGATCGCGTCGCGCGCCGCGTCGATCCGGTCGGCATCGACGCATGCATTCGCGCCGGGCACGACGACGATGCTGTTCGCGCCGCCGTCGTCGACCGTGATCGTCGCCACCCCGGTCGCCGTGCCGCCGATCCGGTGCAGGTGCGTCACGTCGATGCGCTCCGCCGCCAGCGCGGCATGCAGGCGCGCACCGAACGCGTCGTCGCCGACGCAGCCGATCATCGCGACCGACGCGCCAAGGCGCGCGGCCGCCACCGCCTGGTTCGCGCCCTTGCCGCCGTGAACGGTCTCGAACGTCGTGCCGAGCAGCGTCTCGCCCGGCACCGGCAGGCGCGGCGCGCGCGTGACGAGGTCGATGTTGACGCTGCCGACGACGGCGATACGCGGTGAAATGGTGACGCTCATGCTCGAATGTAATCGCTTACATTTAAGACCGACAAAACAGCCGGAAAGGCTGTCGTCTCTGAAAATTTCTCAATACGGGTGAAGTCCATGTCTGACATAATACGTAGCAGCAGGAAGATAGCGCTTACATTCTCACAGGATCGAATGAGGATGCAAGCAGGACCACCATGAATCGAGGGTAAACAATAGTGCGAGTGGCAATGCACGGCGCAGGCTGGTCTACCCGGTCGGGAGACAACCGATGAGCACGCCCCGCGCACGCCGCGGCAGCGGCCGCTCGGTGCTCGGCGACGTCGCGAAACTGGCCGGCGTGTCGACCGCGACCGTCTCGCGCGTGTACAACGATCCCGGCAAGGTATCGGCCGACGTGCAGCAACGCGTGCGCGACGCGGCGCTCGCACTGAACTGGATCCCGAATGCGGCCGGCCGCGCACTGGCGTCCACGCGCACCCACATCACGGGCGCGATCATTCCGACCCTCGACGATCAGGTGTTCGCATCACAGGTCGCCGGCATGCAGACGGTGATGGCCGAGCACGGCATCACGCTGTTCCTCGGCTGCTCGAACTACGACCCCGCGCAGGCGCTCGCGCAGGTGCGCGCAATGCTGTCGCGCGGCGTGGAAGCCGTGTCGCTGGTCGGCGAAGCGTATCCAGCGGAACTGTTCGAACTCCTTGCGATGCATCGCGTGCCGTACGTCGTCACGTATGCGTACCGCGACGACAGCCCGCACTGCTGCATCGGCTTCGACAACCGTGCGGCGTTCGCACGGCTCACCACGCACCTGCTCGACCTCGGCCATCGCGATTTCGCGATCATCATGCAGCCGTCGACGGACAACGACCGCGTGCAGGCCCGGCTGCGCGGCATTCACGACACGCTGGCCGCGCACGGGCTCGCGGTGCGCCCCGTGCATCAGCACGAAGGCGCGGCCACGATCGCGTTCGGGCGGGCGAGCCTGCGCGCGATTGCCGGCAGCGACGCGGCGACGCGGCCGACCGCCGTGATCTGCGGCAACGACGCGCTCGCGCTCGGCGCGTTGCTCGAAGCGCAGGCGCTCGGCATCGACGTGCCTGCGCAGCTGTCGATCACCGGGTTCGACGACGTCGCGCTCGCGCGCGAAATCCAGCCGCCGCTGACGACGATGTGGGTCGACACCGACGCGATCGGGCGCCAGGCCGCGCATGCGTTGCTCGACGCGCTCGAGAACGGCGCCACGGGGCCCGGCCATGCCGTCCTGCCCGAGTTGCGCATACGGGAATCCGCGGCGGCGCCGGCGCTGGCGCAGGCGCGCGCGGCGCGCAAGAGCAAGCCATAGCGGGGCAGCGCCGGCTTACGGCATCACGTCGATGGGCAGCGTCTTGTCGAGATTGTCGTGCCACGCGGTGATCGTCTTCGGCACGGTTTTCTTCCACGCCGGCACGTTCGAGTAGTAACGCATCCGGACGTTGTTCTTCGCATCGAACACGAGCAGCCCGATCCACAGATCGGTGCCGCGGCGCATCACGATCGCCGCGTTCGTCGTCGCGATGCCGCGCACCCAGTACGACGTCACGTGTGCGTTGAGGCCGTCGAGATCCTTTTGGTCGGCGCTGTAGTTGACCATGTCGACGAGGGTCTGATAGTCGGCGCCGAGCAGCTTGTGCGCGGCCGCGTTCTGCTGCGCATTGGCCAGCACGTTCAGGTTCACGAGATCCGCCGGCGGCTTCGCCCGCGCGCGCGACGCCGTTACATAGTCGCCCGTATAGACGACGCCCGCGCCGGCGCCGCACTCCCCATCGCCACCGTGCTGCTCGACATGCACGCGGGCGTCCCTGCGGCTGAAATCGAGCTGGCATCGATCGTGCCGAAACGTGCCGCTGTCACCGCGCAATTCGATATCGCCGCCAAGCTCGCCGGTATTCGCGCCGTTGTTGGCGCCCACCTCGAAATGAAGACGCGGCGCGGTACCGGTGAAGGTCAGCACACCGCCGAACGATGGGTTGTCGCTGTCGAGATACCACGTCTGCTGCCAGCGATCGGCCGCCAGCGGCGTACCGTTCAGGCTCGCGAGCCGTTCGCGGTAGCGGTCGCCCAGGCACGGCGCGTCGCTGCCGCACTGGTCGCGCTGCTTGAGCCACTTCAATTGCGCGGCCTTCAGCGCGGCCGTATCGCCGCCCTTCGCGAGCGCCCTCTTCCACGCCGTCGACAGATCGCCGTCGAGCTTCGACAGTGTGGTGTCCGCACAGATCTTCTTGTCGGTCGGTGACGCGGCCTTCGCGCAGTCGAAGCCGGCCGCATGCGCGACGGGCGGCAGCAACGTCAGCAGCACGGCCGCCGCGACGGATGACAGGTACGTGCTGCGCTTGCCACTTGCGCAACGTGCAGCGTGCCCGCGCGCATTCGATCGGTTCTGGGTTCTCATCGGCTTGATCGTCGCTGGGTCGCGCACCCGTAGAAGCTACGTGCACGCGACATTCGAGGTAAAAACGCCTGGCCCGGCATGCGACGCATGGCGCCGCCCGGCGAAGCGTAACCCGAATACGCGACGCCGATCAATCGACGTTCGATGTCGCCGCAACTATGTCGGCGGCGGTGCCGCGGTGCAATGCACAATGCCCTCGCGCAACGCGGCTTGGGTCGCGCGAGCGTGATCCCGATGAACACGATCACGCGATCGCCGTCGCGCCTGGTCGGCCCTTCGTTTTCCATCGACGAGAACCGGATGCGCCGCGACCTGCCACACGCGTGTGGCAATCGCACCTTCCGCATCGGCCACGCACACGATGCCTTTCGCGCGCAGGACGAGACGAGCCGGCGATGACGTCAGCCGTCGAACGGCACCAGTTCGTAACTCGTGCTCCGGCCGCCGGACGCCGAGCGACGCAGCATGCCCTGCTCGACGAGCTCCGCGATATCGCGCAGCGCCGTGTCTTGCGAGCATTTCGCGAGGGCGGCCCACTTGGTGGTCGTCAGCTTGCCTTCGAAGCCGTCGAGCAGGCGATTCATGACCTTGACCTGGCGTTCGTTCATCGCGACGCCCGCGCATCGCTGCCAGAAGCGCGCCTTGATCAGCACCGCATCGAGCGTCGTGTGCGCATGATCGATGGCCCGGCCCAGCGTGTTCAGAAACCACGCGAGCCACTCCGTGACGTCGAGCGAGCCGCGCTGCGTGCGCTCCAGCACGTCGTAATACGCGTTGCGCTCGCGCTGGATCTGCGCGGACAGGCTGTAGAAACGCTGCGGGCTTCGATCGGCGCGCGCCAGAACCAGATCCCCGAGCGCGCGCGCGATACGACCGTTGCCGTCGTCGAACGGGTGGAGCGTGACGAACCACAGGTGGGCCAGGCCGGCCCGGATCAGCAACGGCTCGGCCGGCGGCGCATTGAGCCACGCGAGAAAGCGCCCGATCTCGTGCGGCAGGCGTGCGGCCGGCGGCGCCTCGAAATGCACGCGCTGCCGACCGATCGGCCCGGAGACCACCTGCATCGGCCCGCTCGCATCCGAGCGCCAGCCGCCGACCGTGATCCGCGACAGCCCCGAATAGCCGGTCGGAAACAGCGCGGCATGCCACCCGAACAGCCGCGCTTCGGTGACCGGCGTGGCCGAATGAGTCGTCGCATCCAGCACCATGTCGACGACGCCTTCGACGTGGCGATCGACCGGCGCGAGCGCGCCGATGTCGACGCCGAGCCGGCGCGCAATCGACGACCGCACCGATGCGACATTCAGGTTCTCGCCCTCGATCGCGCTGGTCTTGACGACGTCCTCCGTCAGCGCGGCCAGGCTCGCCTCGTCGCGCAACGTCAGGCCGACATCCGCCAGTCGGCCGACCAGCATGCCTTGTGCACGGCTGACGTCGGCGAGCGGCGCGGCGAGGGCCGGAAGGTCGAAGCGCCATGCCGGCCAGTCGGCCGATTCCCAGATAAAGGTGTAATCTCCGCTCATCATGCGGAGATTATCCACTCATTCGCCGCACGACTCAACAATCACCGCAAATCATGCGGAGATTAATCGCCCCATTCACCGCAAGGCGGCCGGCTACCGTACCCGGCCCGCCCCGCTCGCCCCCGTCGCCGCCGGCTCCCCGAGCCGTTCCGCGAGAAACCCGATGAACGTACGCAGCGTGACGAACCCTTCCCGGTGCTGCGGAAACACCGCATTGAGGGTGATCGGCGACGGCGCATACGCGTCGAGCACCGGCACCAGCGCACCGCTGTCGAGCGCCCCGCCGACGATGAAATCCGGCAGCAGCGCGATGCCGAGCCCCGCGATCGCGGCGTCGCGCACCACTTCGCCATTGTTCGCGACGAGCGGACCCTGCACATCGAACGTGCGCGCCGCGCCGTCGACGCGGAATTCCCAGCCGATCCGCCGCTCGCGCCCGTACAGCACGCATGTGTGGCCCGCCAGATCGGCCGGCGTCTGCGGTGTGCCCTGCCGCTTCAGGTAGGCGGGGCTCGCGCACGCGATCATCCGCCACGCGCCGAGCGGACGCGCGATCAGCGTCGAATCCTCGAGCGAGCCGATCCGCAGCACGAGGTCGAAGCCCTCGCCGATCAGGTCGACGCGCCGGTCGGTCAGGTCGAGGTTCAGTCGCACGGCCGGGTGCGCGGACAGGAATTCGGCGATCAGCGGCGACACGTGCGTGATCCCGAACGACAGCGGCGCGCTGATCTTCAGCGAACCATGCAGCTCGGTGCTGCGCACCGACATCGCCTGCTCGGCGTCGGCGATCTCCGCGAGGATCCGCTGCGCGCGCACATAAAACTCCTGCCCTGATTCGGTGACCGCGAGATTTCGGGTATTGCGGTGCAGCAACCGCACGCCGAGCGACGCCTCCAGCGCCATCGTGCGCCGGCTGACGAACTGCTTGGACAGCATCAGCTGATCGGCCGCCGCCGTGAAGCTGCCTGCGTCCACGGTCGCGACGAAGATCCTCAGGTCGTTGAGTTCCATATTGTCCACTCCAGAGCGACAGTCATTATCTCCACAGCGATTTATTTGTCAAATCGATTGACCTAAGATTCATCTCAACGAACGGCCGAGCCCACTTCCGAGGTCCGGCGACTTCAAGGACAAAGAATCATGATCGACATCCGTGCAGCAAACCAACGTGGCCGTGCGGAGCATGGCTGGCTCAGCTCCCGTCATACGTTTTCGTTCGCGAATTACTACGATCCGAAGCAAGTCGGTTTCTCCGACCTGCTCGTGATCAACGACGACCGCGTCGCCCCGGGCCGCGGCTTCGGCACGCACCCGCACCGCGACATGGAAATCCTGTCGTACGTGCTCGACGGCGCGCTCGAACACAAGGACTCGATGGGCACCGGTTCGGTGATCGTGCCGGGCGACGTGCAGCTGATGAGCGCGGGCACGGGCGTGCGCCACAGCGAGTTCAACCACTCGCCGGACACACCGGTCCACTTCCTGCAGATCTGGGTCGGGCCGGCCGAAAAGGGTGCCGAACCGCGTTATCAGCAGACGAACGTCGCGGCCGACGACAAGCGCGGCAAGCTCGCCCTCGTCGTGTCGCCGAACGGCGATGCCGGTTCGCTGAAGATCCGGCAGGACACCCGGATCTACGCGGGCCTGTTCGACGGCGACGAAAGCACTACGCTGGAACTTGACCCGAACCGCTTTGCTTACGTGCACGTGGCGCGCGGCAGCGTGACGGTCAACGGCGTGACGCTCGGCGAAGGCGATGGCGCGCGCATCCGCGGCGAACACGCGCTGACGATCGCCGACGGCAAGGATGCCGAAGTGCTCGTGTTCGACCTGCGTCCGGTCGAAGTGACGGCCGAATGGGCGTGACGCCCGTTCGGGAAACCGGGCCCCGCTGAAACGCGGGGCCCTTTTAATCGGAGATTCGCAACATGGCCAAGGTTCTCGTTCTTTACTACTCGTCCTACGGGCACGTCGAAACGATGGCGCAGCACATCGTGGAGGGTGCGAAATCGGTGCCCGGCGTCGAGGTCACGCTCAAGCGCGTGCCGGAAACGATCCCCGTCGACCAGGCCCGCGCGATCGGCGTGAAGGTCGACCAGGCCGCGCCGGTCGCCACGGTGGACGAACTCGCCGATTACGATGCGATCATCTTCGGCACGCCGACCCGCTTCGGCAACATGGCCGGGCAGATGCGCACGTTCCTCGACCAGACCGGCGGCCTGTGGATGAAGGGCGCGCTCGTCGGCAAGATCGGCAGCGTGTTCGCATCGACCGGCACGCAGCACGGCGGCCAGGAAACGACGATCACGTCGTTCCACACGACGCTGCTGCATCAAGGGATGGTGATCGTGGGCGTCCCGTATGCGTGCAGCGGCCTCGTCAACATGAACGAAATCACCGGCGGCACGCCGTACGGCGCGACCACGCTCGCGGGCGCGGACGGCAGCCGCCAGCCGAGCGCGAACGAGCTCGACATCGCGCGCTACCAGGGCAAACACGTGGCGGAACTCGCGCGCAAGCTCGCGTCGTAACGCGGCGGGCTCGCGCTTCCCGAGTCGCGCCCACGAACAAACGGCGCCGGTTCGACCGGCGCCGTTCGTGCTGTGCGACGCTTTCGACCGTTACTGGCCCGAAGCCGGCGCGGCCGGCGCCGCCTTCGTCGCGGGCGCCTTCTGCACGGCGTTCTGCGGATAGTTGCTCTGGTCGTTGGTCAACCGGTAACCGCTGCCGGTGCCGATCGCCTTCAGGTCCGACGCGTGTCGCGCGCGGGCCGCCTTGCGCGCCGCCTTCTTCTGCGCCTTGTCGAGCTGCTTCTGCGTCGGCGCGGGCGCAGCGTCCTGCGCGTATGCCGCCGGCGCGGCGGTCAACAACAGACCAAACGACGCCGCTACTGCTACTGCCACCGAAACCACGCGAGACTGCTTCATGACCGATCTCCTTGTCGATTGTTGAGTGTGGGTCGGACACCGGCGCGCACGCGACGGCCTGCGACAACGGCACCGATGCAACGTTAGCCGATCGCCGCGCAAATGTCCGTGTGCGTTCCTGAATTGTCCTGATAACGTCAACGATACATGCGCGCCGGGCGCGCCGTCCTTTCGGCGTGTCGCGCACGCCATCAGGGAAACCGATACCCCCGCGCGGGCCGGCCCTCAGATCCAGCGCGACAGCACCGGCAGCAGGATCGGCACGACGAACGCCGTCAGCACGCCGTTCAGTCCCATCCCGAGCCCGGCGAACGCGCCGGCTTCCTCGCTGACCTGGAACGCGCGCGCGGTGCCGATCCCGTGCGACGCGACGCCGAGCGCGAAACCGCGCACGGCCGGCTCGTCGACCCGCAGCAGATTGAGGATGCCGCGCGCGCACACCGCACCGAAGATCCCGGTCGAGATCACGAGCACGGCGGTGAGCGACGGAATGCCGCCGATCTCGGCGGCGACTGCCATCGCGATCGGCGTCGTCGCCGATTTCGGCGCGAGCGACGCGATCGTCTGGTGCGATGCCCCGAACAGCGCGGCGATGCCGACCGCCGACACGATCGCGGTCAGCGAACCCGCGAGCAGGCCGACGAGCAGCGGCAGCGCGGTGCGCCGCAGCTTCGACCACTGGCGGTACAGCGGCAGCGCGAGCGCGACCGTCGCGGGGCCGAGCAGGAAGTGGACGAACTGCGCGCCTTCGAAATACGTCGGATACGGCGTATGCGTGAGCGTCAGCAGCACGACGATCATCGCGACCGCGATCAGCACCGGATTCGCCAGCGGATTGAAACGCGCGCGCGCATAGACGGCCTGCGCCAACAGATACGCGACCAGCGTGATGGTCAGGCCGAGCAGCGGGCTCGCGGCGAGATAGACCCAGATCGCGCCGAGCTTCGGGAAGGCCGTCATTGCGCGCCCTTCGCGGTGCCGCCCGCGCGGCGCTGGCGCCGCAGCAGCGCGCGCGTGACGAGCGCCGTCACCGCGATCGCGAGCGTCGTGCTGACGGCCAGCGCGACGACGACCGCAACCGCGTCGCCGCGCACGCGATCGGCCGACACCATGATGCCGACGCCGGCCGGCACGAACAGCAGCGACAGGTGACGCAGCAGCTCGAGCGCGGTCGGCTCGATCGCCTCGGCCGCCTGCGGGCGCAGCATCACGAAACCGAACAGCAGCAGCATGCCGATCACGGGGCCCGGCACCGGCAGGCCGAACAGATAGGACACGCCTTCCCCGAGACACTGGAAGATCAGCAAGACCGCGAACGCCTGCAACATGAACCGCTTCTCCCGAACGTGGCCGCGCGACCGTGCGGCGATGCGCCAGCGGCTGGCGACGCCGGCGTGAACGATACGCGCGATCGTACCAACAATGCCGGCGGCGCGGGCGCGATCGTGCGCTGGCGCGAACGCCATTCCACCGTTTCAACCGTTTTGCCCGGCACACTGCCGGGCATGAACGAAACGCCCGCACGCAAAAACGGCGGGCAACGTGCCCGCCGTCCTGTCGTTCCGATTCGAACGACCGTCGATCGCGTTACTTCAGCCGCGTCGCGATTTCATTGGCCATCGCCTTCGTCGCGGCCTTCGTCGGCGCATCGTCTGCCAGCGCGTTCAGCAAACCGAAGTCGTGAATCGTGCCGTCGTAGCGCGTGGTCGTCGCGTCCACGCCGGCCGCGTCGAGCTTGCGGCCGTACGCCTCGCCTTCGTCACGCAACACGTCGAACTGCGCGACCTGGATCAGCGCGGGCGGCAAGCCCTTCAACTGCGCGACGCTCGCGCGCAGCGGCGACGCGTAAATCTCGTTGCGTTGCGCTTCGTTCTTCGTATAGGCGTCCCAGAACCACTTCATCAACGGCCGGGTCAGGAAGTGGCCCTGCTGATACGCGTTGTACGAACCCGTGTTTAAGTTGTGGTCCGTGACCGGCCACATCAGGCCCTGGAAGCGGATCGCCGGGCCACCCTTGTCCTTCGCCATCAGCGCCACGACGGCCGACATGTTCCCGCCGACGCTGTTGCCGACTACCGCGAGGCGGCTGCCGTCGACGCCGATCTCGGCGCCGTGCGCGGCCACCCACTTCGTCGCCGCATAGGCCTGGTTGATCGCGACCGGGTAACGCGCTTCCGGCGACGGCGTGTAATTCACGAACACCGCGACGGCGCCCGACTGCACGACGAGATCGCGCACGAGGCGCTCGTGCGTCGGGAAATCGCCGAGCACCCAGCCGCCGCCGTGGATGAACACGAATACCGGCGGCGTGCCCGTCACGCCTTGCGGGCGCACGATCGTGACGGGCACCGACACGCCGTCCTGTTCGATCGTACGATTGGACACATCGATGCCGGACAGATCGACCTTCACGCCGTTCTGCGCGTCGACCAGCACCTGGCGCGCCTTCGCGGGGCTCAGCGTTTCGAGCCCCGGGCCCTTCTGGCCGTTCAGCGCGGCGAGGAACGCGCTCGTCTTCGCATCGGGACCGACGGCGTCGGCGCCCGCAGCGAACGCGGCAGGTGCGGTGGACAGTGCGGCTGCCACGGCGGCAGCGATCAACAGCGGCTTGACGATCTTCATGGTGCAACTCCTTGGTCGAATCCTTGAATGGCGATGGATGGTTGGCAGTGCGATTGATCAGACGAGCGTGAGCGTGACGTCGATGTTGCCGCGCGTCGCGTTCGAGTACGGGCAGACGACGTGCGCGCGGTCGATCAGCGTTTGCGCGACATCGCGATCGAGGCCCGGCAGCGAGATCTTCAGTTCGACTTCGATGCCGAAGCCGTTCGGGATCGCGCCGATGCCGACGCTGCCTTCGATCGCGGCGTCCGCGGGGATCGCGATCTTGTCGCGCGCCGCGACGAACTTCATCGCGCCGATGAAACACGCGCTGTAGCCGGCGGCGAACAGTTGCTCGGGGTTCGCGCCCGCACCGCCCGCGCCGCCGAGTTCGCGCGGCGTGGTCAGCTTCAGGTCGAGACCGCTTTCGGGCACCGTCGCACGGCCGTCGCGGCCGCCGGTGGCTTTTGCATGGGCGCGGTACAGCACTTTTTCGATCGACATGACAGACTCCTTTTCCATAAATGAATGAAACAGCCTTCGAACCGGGGGTCCGCGTGCCGGCGGCTTCTCCGCCGGCATCGCGCTTATTTATCTACTCATAGATAGACAAACATCCCCAAAAAATGCAGGCGGAAGATCCACCTGCGCCAATCATCTATCTACTACATGATAGATAACGAGATCCAATAAAAGGCGGCGAACCGCCCGATCGCTTGCGCCGTCCGTCAGGACCGCGTTTTCCAGACGGCCTCGACGTCCTCGAGACGCGCCCGCGTGTGAAACAGCCGGCTGGCCAGCACGCTGCCCTGGAACGCCGCATACAGCGTGCGCGCCGCGGTGTCGGGCTCGCCGCTGAACTGCAGCGTGCCTTCCTTCGCGCCTTGCGCCAGCAATGCCGCGAGCCAGCGCTCGTTGGCCGTGAAGAACGCCTGCACCGCCTGCCGCACGTTCTCCGGCAGCGTTTCGATGTCGGACGCGAGCATCCCGCACAGGCAGATCAGGTTGCCGTCGCCGAGCGTGCGACCGAACATCTTCGTGTACAAGCTCAGCTTCACGTCGGCCGGCAATGCCGGATCGATCGCCCGCACGGCCGCGAGGACTTCGTCGCTGTAGGCCGCCACCGCTTCCAGCACGAGATCGTCCTTCGACGGGAAGTAGTAGTGGATGCTCGACGTCTTCACGCCCACCAGGTCGG
>Ga0268257_1000586_pt1 | contig 40739 bp, 38 predicted proteins | sample AgamicAtPrz_FD_200249 | JGI IMG/M metagenome (GOLD analysis project Ga0268257, IMG submission 200249) | Agave microbial communities from Guanajuato, Mexico - At.P.rz (v2) (version 3) | ecosystem: Host-associated > Plants > Phyllosphere > Phylloplane/Leaf | place: Guanajuato, Mexico | collected... | reverse complement strand
GGGCGACGCCGCGCTGATCCTGCCGGTCGGGGAGACGCTGCATGCCGATGTCGAGGGCATGGCGGTGCATCGCAGCGCCCAGGGCGCGTGGCTGGTTGTCTCCTCCCAGGGCGACGACAGCTACGTGTTGCTCGACGCGGACGCACCCCATGCGGTCAAGGGACGCTTCCGTGTCGGCCTGAACCCGGCCCGCGGCATCGACGCGGCATCGGAAACCGACGGGCTGGACGTCAGCGCGGCCGCGCTCGGCGGCGAGTACGGCCAGGGGCTGCTCGTCGTGCAGGACGGCCACAAGCGCTGGCCGATGGGACGGCAGAACTTCAAGCTGGTGCCGTGGCAGGCGGTGATGCGCGCCGTCGAGCCCCCGGCTTCATGCGGCGGTTGCCCGGCCTCGCGCGAAGCCCGATGATCGCGGCCCTTTCAACCGGGCCCCGGCCCAGTCCTCGACTTCGCGCATGTCCTCTGAAATCGTCGTCCGCCCGATCGCCCCGTCCGACCTCGCCGCCTGGCGTCCGCTCTGGGACGGCTACAACGCCTTCTATGGCCGCGCCGGCGAGACCGCCCTGCCCGAGGCCGTGACGGCCTCGACCTGGGCGCGCTTCTTCGATGAGCGCGAGCCGGTCCACGCCTTCGTCGCCGAGCTCGATGGGCGGCTGGTCGGTCTGACGCATTACCTCTTCCACCGCAGCACGACCCGCATCGAGGACACCTGCTACCTGCAGGACCTGTTCACCGCCGAGGATGTCCGCGGCCGCGGCGTCGGTCGGGCGCTGATCGCGGCGGTCACCGCGGCGGCGCAGGCGCGCGGCGGGCATCGCCTCTACTGGCAGACGCACACGACCAACGCGGCCGGGCGCGCGCTGTACGACCGCGTCGCGGAGCACAAGGGCTTCCTGATCTACGGCCAGGATTTCTGAGCGGGGCTTCTGAACGAGCCCGATGGCGGGCAGCGGCCCGCCGGACGGGTGGACAGCAGGCGTGCGCTCAGCAGCGGCGCCGGCGCAGGTCCTGGCGGGCGCTCTCGGCCAGGTCGGCGCCGCGCAGGCCACCCTCCGGGAAGGAGGCCGTGCCCATCTGCAGGCGCACCTGCAGCATCCGCGTGTCCACGCCGTACGGGCTGTTCAGCGCCGGGGCCAGGCGCTGCTGCACCAGGTGGGCCTCGCGCAGGCCGGCGTCCAGCAGCAGCACGGCGAAACTGGTCTCGCCCACCTGCAGGACCATGTCGGTCCCGCGCACCCGGCTGCGCAGGCGGCGACCCACCGCCGTCATCAGCTGCGACCGGGCCTCGAGCGCCGCGACGCATGCCGCGCCGCCCTCGCCCTCATCGGCGGTTGGCGGCTCGCCGGACGCCGGGGCGGCCAGGGTCGCGTCGTCCTCGGCATCGGCCGGCGCGGCCTCCAGCCAGAGCACCGACAGGTGACCGCCATAGCGGCGGCACTGCGTCAGCTGGCGCGAGATCATGAGGCCGAACTCGGCCAGCGAATCGACGCGGGGCAGCCACAGCGCCGGCGTCTGTCGCGCCGGCTTGGCAGGCACCGCCTGGCCCTCCTCCATGGCGGCGGACGCGACGATGGCGGTGGACAGGCTCATGCGCGACAGCTCCAGGTCGAGGACGGATCCACGCCCGCGTGCGGCGCCAGGCCGACCCGCGGGGAACGAATGAATGGGGTTGAGGACACGACCTGCTGAAGCAGCCCGATCCATGCCGGCCTCCCTTGCCACACTGACCAGCCGTGCCCTCACCTATCTAAAACGGATTCCTCACCGCCGTCCCGACATCCGCTCACAAAAATCTGCTGGGTAGAAACCCTTAAATTGATGTCGAGACCCACCGGTTTGCGTCATCCGTCGCCCAGGCCCATGTAACAAGGTCATACACCCCCGCTAGAGTTCCGCCTCATGAAGGACATCACCCAACTGCTGCACGAGGCCGGCCAAGGCGACCGGTCCGCCGCCGACCAGGTGGTGGCGCAGCTGTACGGCGACCTTCAGCGCCTGGCGCGGCAGCGCATCCGGCAGGCCGGCGAGATGACGCTGCTGGACACCACCGCGCTGGTGCACGAGGCCTGGCTGCGCCTGGCGGGCGCACAGGGCCAGACCTTCCCCGACCGGCGCCACTTCCTGGCCTACGCGGCGCGGACCATGCGCCACGTCGTCATCGACCTGGTGCGGGCGCGCCAGGCCGAGCGCCGCGGCGGCGACCAGCCCGACCTGACGCTCAACACGGCGGTGGTCGAGGGCGCGCCGCAGTCCGACGACCACATCCTGCGCGTGCACGAGGCGCTGGAGGAGCTCGCCACCATCGACGCGCGGCTGGCGCAGGTGGTGGAGATGCGGTATTTCGGCGGCCTGCTGGAGCAGGAGATCGCGGAGGCGCTGGGCGTCACCGAACGGACCATCCAGCGCGACTGGCAGAAGGCGAGAATCCTGCTCTCGATGAGCCTCAAGGACTGACCCCCGGGTCGGCACCGCGCGGTCCGTCGATACGGCGCAAGACGCCCAAGATGCCCACGACGCCCAAGAATCCCAAGACGCCCGACGATGGACGCACTCGATAAACAGCGCTGGATCGCGCTGAGTCCGCTGCTCGACGAACTGCTCGACCTGGAGGAGCCCGCCCGGGGTCGCCGCCTCGCGGAGATCCGCGCCGGCGACGTCGCGATGGCCGAGCACCTGGAGGCGCTGCTGGCGCGCGATGCCGCGCTCGACGACGACCGCTTCCTCGAGCAGCCGGCGGCCGAGGCGCTGCAGGGGCCGGTGCCGTCGGCGGTGCCGCCGCTGGACTTCCGCGGCGAGACGCTCGGGCCCTATGAGCTCGAGCGCGAGCTCGGCCAGGGCGGCATGGGCGCGGTGTGGCTGGCGAGCCGGGCCGACGGCCGCTTCGAGGGCCAGGTGGCGGTCAAGTTCCTGAAGTCGGGGCTGTTCGGCAAGGGCGACAGCGGCCGCTTCGAGCGCGAGGGGCAGATCCTGGCGCGGCTCTCGCATCCGAACATCGCGCGGCTGCTGGACGCGGGCGTGCATCACGGGCACCAGCCCTACCTGGTGCTGGAGTATGTGGACGGCCTGCCAATCGACCGCCACTGCCAGGTCAACGGGCTGGACGTGGAGTCGCGGATCAAGCTGTTCCTGGACGTGCTGGCGGCGGTGGCGCATGCGCATCAACGGCTGATCCTGCATCGCGACCTCAAGCCCAGCAACATCCTGGTCACGCATGACGGGCAGGTGAAGCTGCTGGACTTCGGCATCGCCAAGCTGCTGGACGACGCGACGCACTCGGGCGTGGCCACCGAGCTGACGCAGCGGGCCGGCAGCGCGTTCACGCCGCAGTACGCGGCGCCGGAGCAGGTGCAGCAGGCCGACGTCACGACGGCCACCGACGTGTACGCGCTGGGCGTGCTGCTGTACCAGATGCTGGGCGGCCGCCATCCGACGGCGGACGACACGCAGACCCACCTGGACCGGCTGCGGGCGGTGGTGGAGCTGGTGCCCAAGCGGCTGTCGGACGTGGCGAGCGACCAGCTCGACCCGGTGATCGCGCGGCAGGCCAAGCTGCTGCGGGGCGACCTGGACACGATCGTCGGCAAGGCGCTGAAGAAGAAGCCGTCGGAGCGGTATGCCAACGCGGAGTCGATGGCGGTGGACCTGCGGCACTGGCTGGCGCACGAGCCGATCACGGCGCGGCCGGACACGCGGCTGTACGTGCTGGGCCGCTTCGTGCGGCGGCATCGGTGGAGCGTCGCGGCGAGCAGCGTGGCGGTGCTGGCGCTGGTGTCGCTGACGGGGCTGAGCGTGCTGCAGGCGCGGCGGGCCGAACGGGCGGAGCACCAGGCGCAGGAGCGGCGGCAACAGGCGGAGGACCTGCTGAGCTACATGCTGGGGGAGTTCGCCGACAAGCTGCGGCCGGTGGGGCGGCTGGAGTTGCTGGACAGCGTGGGAAGCAAGGCGCTGACGTATCTGGCGCAGGATCAGAACGCCACGCCCATGGAGCGGCTGCAACGCGCCAAGGCCTTGACGGTGATCGGTGAGGTCCGTGTCTCCAAGCGGAATCTGAAGGAGGCGCTGGAGCCGCTGCAGGCGGCACGCAAGCTGCTTGAGGGGCCGACGCCGCCCGCTCCGCTGCTGGGCCCGTGGCTCAAGGCCAAGGGCGCCGCGGCCTTCTGGGTGGGCCACGTCCATTACTACTCGCGCGAACTCGACCAGGCCACGACCGCCTGGCTCGCCTACCGCGACGCCGAACAGGCTTGGGTGGACGCCGAACCGGCGAGCCAGGAAGCTCAGATCGAGCTCTCCTATGCCTACAACAGCCTCGGCACGGCGCGCTTGGACAGCGCGGATCTGAACGGCGCCATCCAGTACTTCCGTCGCTCCATCGAACTCAAGCGCAAAGGGCTGGCCCAGGCTAGCAAGCCCGACAACGCGGCGCGCATGGAGCTTGCGGACAGTCTCAGTTGGCTGGGGAACGTGTTGCTGCAGAAGGGGATGGACCGTGCTGCAGAACGACTCTTCTCGCAGGGGATTGAAGTCATCGCACAGGTTCGCGGAGAGTCGTCCGGCGACAACCTCTGGCTCTATCGGGAAGCGATCATGCGCAAATGGCATGCCGATGCGCTATCGCGCATGGGACGACAGGACGATGCCATTGCCGAATCCCATAACGCCGTCAGCATGCTGAAGCGTCTGCGGACCGCGGACCCTGCCAACACGCAGTGGCGCCTGAACCTGCTCACTGCCGAAGTCACCGACTTTACGATCCGCGCCGAGCGAATGAATCCGGGCCAGCAAATCGAAGAGGCCAGGGAACTCCAGGCCAAGTGGGATCAGTACGGCAATGAGGTGGCGCGGTCGAGAAGCCGGACTCTCGAGTCCCGCGCTCGCGTCATGACGCTTCTCGCCCGCGGACTTGCGGCGCAGGGGCAATCCGCAGCGGCCCTGCAGGCTCTTGAACCGGTCATCGAAGAGACTGCGGCGGCCCGGGCCGCGCACGTCACCGATTTGACCTTCATAGCCAACTACGTCGAAACGCGCCGCGTGCTCGTGCAGATCGCCACGGATGCTGGAGAGCGATCTTTCGTCGCGACAAAGTTGGCAGCCTGCAAAGACATTGATGACGTGGTCATGAAGATGGGGGCTGCAATTCGTGTTCATCAGCAGATCACGAAGGCTTGGGTTGAGGCTCAATCCTGCTTGGGTCAGGGGGATCGAGAGGACGTGAAGCGGGCGGCGACTTGGCTGTTGCGCGATCGATCGGGCGACAACCCCCTTTGACCCGTTCATCCATACATCCAGGTAGAGGGAAACCATGGCCTACATCGTTTACGTCAACGCCACCATCAGTGCCGACGGCAATTTCGCCGATTGCACCTATTCCAAGAATGCGGACGGTTCGGAACCGATCGCCGGATCTGACATTCACATCCCGACGGACGCTGGCGAATGTGTGTTCGCCCAGGCGGATGACACCAGCCTCCTGCTGATTGGCGCCACGTTCAAGACGATCGGCTCCGCTCCTGGCATGAACAGCAGCAACTTCGCGGCCGCGAATGACGAGAACATCGTCAGCTTCACGATGCCGACCACCACGACGATCACGAAGGGGGTCGTGCTGCTGTTCTCGACGCCTGGCACCGTGCAGAACCTGTACCCCAGCACTGATCCTCAGGTCACGAACGACAGCGTGTCTTGCTGATGTGTTGGCTGGTCAACCAGCCACACGAGGTGCTCAACGCAACACCGCGCTGAGAGCCTCCTCCGCCATGACCCGTCCCAACCGGGACGGGTTCACCCGATCCATCACCCGCGCATCAAGGGTGAATTCCTTCTGCTGCGTATAGGCCACCGCGCCGATCCGCGGCTGGCTGCCCGCTGCCTGCGGGCCCAGCAGCCCCAGCACCGGATACACCCGCAGCCGCGCGATCAGCAGCCCCTGCGCGACGTCGGCGAACAGCGCCGTCTCCAGCACCCGCGTGCAGCCGCACCGCTGCACCTCGGCGAGCAGCCCTTGCAGGTTGCGCGGCAGGTCGGTCGCCGAAACCGGCAGCACCAGGTTGATCACCGGCAGCCCCGCGGCCGCCAGCGGCTCGCGCACGGCAAGGTTGAAGGCGCCGTTGGCCTCATCCCAGCGGCGATTGGCCGCCGGCTGCTCGGGATCGAAGTTGCGCCCCTGGCCGAACAGCAGCACGCACGGCGCGCCCGGCGCGGCGCTCGACGCGGATCCCGCGCCGGCCACGGCGGGCGCCTGCGCCATCGCGGGCGCGCCCGTCAGCAGGACGGTCAGGGCGGCGATCTGAAACGCCTGTCGGAAGTGCGGTCTCGGCATGGGGCGGATTGTGCGTCGCCGGGCTCGCCGCACAATGGCCGCTTCGTCTGGCAGGAGAGAACGATGCGCGAGTGGACGAGCCTGGGCCCGTTGGGCACGGCAGCGGTGGCGGTGGCCGCGACGGTGGCGCTGGGCGGCTGCACGACGCTGCTCAAGGACCAGCGCCTGCAGCCCGGCGTCACGACCGGCGCCCAGGTGCAGCAGCTCTACGGCCCGCCGAGCTACGTCTGGCCCGAGGCCGACGGCGGCCACACGCTGGAGTACGCCACCCAGCCCTTCGGCCGCACCTGCTACATGGTGCGGCTCGATGCGCAGGACCGCTTCGTGAGCGCGGTCGACGGCCTCTCGCCGGCGAGCCGCAACCGCATCGTGCCGGGCATGACCCCCGAGCAGGTGAACCGCATCCTCGGCCTCGAGCGCACCCGCGTGTTCTTCAAGCTCAGCGGCGAGGACGTCTGGGACTGGAACATCGAGCCCGAGATGAATGGCTACCTGCTGCGCTTCAACGTGCACTTCAAGAACGGCGTGGTGTTCCGCACCTCGCAGAGCGTGGTCTATCCGGACCGGCGGTTCTTGTGGGACGACTGAGGCGACGGCGCTCGCGGCCCCCTCCCAAAGGGGGAACTCCACCCCGTCGTCTGTGACGGATTCAATACAGCGCCCACACCGCCACAGGACTGACAAGCGCCGCGGCGCACCCGCTCACTACACTCCCCGCCCTGGAGGGAGAGAAGGATGTCGAACCAATCCGTCGGCCTGGCGCCTCGCGCGCTGGCCATGGTCATCGACGGCGCGCTGATGCTCGCCGCGAGCACGCTGCTGATGTGGGCCGTCTACGGCGACCCGGTGTCCAAGTGGACCGACCTGCGCCCCGGCACGCTCGCCATCAACTGGCTGCTGCCGCTGATCGTCTGCGTGGTGTTCTGGAGTTGGCAGGGCGCCACGCCCGGCAAGCTGGTCGCCGGCATCAAGGTCGTCGACGCCCGCAGCGGCAAGCACCCGTCACCGCTGCAGGCCGCCCTGCGCTGGGCCGGTTATCTCGTGTCCGCGATTCCGCTGTTCGCCGGCTTCCTCTGGGCCCGCGTCGACGCCGAGGGCCGCACCTGGCACGACCGCCTCTCCCGCACTGCCGTCGAGCGCAGCCGCGAGGCGCCCGCCGACGGCGAAGGCCTGCTCATCGGCTACATCGCCAGCCATTGGCGCGGCGAGCAGAGCCTGGCCCAGAGCTTCTGGATCAACCATGTCCTGCTGACCTGGCCCGTCGCCGCCGGCGTGCAGGGCCTGGTCGCCTGGCTCGCGACCAAGAGCGAGGGCCTGCAGGGTGTCGCGATCGCGCTGCTGATCGCCTGGCCGCTGCTGATCGTCATCGAGGTCTGGAGCGCCGTCGGCACCTGGCGCTCGGTGCGCGGCTACGTCGACGCGGGCGGCTCCTACCTGATCTCCGGCCTGGCGCGGCTGTCGCTGCTGGGCTCGTTCCTGCAGATCGCCTTCTCGCTCGCGCTGGGCGTGTTCTCCGAATTCCCGGAGCTGTGGAAGCTCGCCCGCGGCATCGATCCGATCGGCAACGTGCGCCTGTCCGTCAGCGCCGACGGCCGCACCATGCAGTTCAACGGTCCGATCGGCGCCGGCGACGCGCATCGCCTGGGCACGCTGCTGGCGGCCTCGCCGGCGGTGCGCCTGCTCGAGGTTGCCTCGCCCGGCGGCCGCGTCACCGAGGCCGAGCGCATGGTCGAGCTGATCCGCCAACGCGGCGTCGGCACCCGTGCGATCGGCAACTGCGAAAGCGCCTGCACGCTGGTCTTCCTGGCCGGCAACAAGCGCCAGCTCATGCCCGGCGCGCAGCTGGGCTTCCATCGCGCCAGCAGCGGCACCTTCAATCCGGCCTTCGACGAGATCGCCAATCAGGAACTCGCCCGCACCTACCGCCGCATGGAGCTGCCGGAGGACTTCATCGAGAAGACGCTCAGCACGCCGTCCAGACGCATGTGGTACCCCGCCGCCGAGGACCTGGTGCGCCATTCCCTGATCCTGCCGCCGCCGCGCACGCTGGACGTGGCGCTGCCCGAAGGCGACAAGCCCGGTCAGTACGCGCCGCTGGTCGACTACGTCAACGCGCTGCGGGCGAGCGACGCGTGGTTCCGGCTCGACCAGCGTTTCCCCGGCCTGATCGACGACGCCGCCGGCCGCATGCGCAACGCCCACATGGCGTTGGCGGGATCGGAACACGCCGTCGCCGGCGCGCAGATCGCGGCCCAGGCGGCGCTCGCACCGAACGTGCGGGAGATGCTGCTGAACGGCTCGCGCGACCTGCGCCGGCGTTATCTGCAAGTGCTGCGCGCGCAGCTGACCGCGGCGCAGGCGCTGGGTGCGGACACCTGTCAGTCCTGGCTCTCGGGCTCGCCGGTGCCGCGCCGCCTGCTGCCGGAGGAAGCCATGGCCCTTGAGGCGCGTTGGCTGACCGAGTCCGCCGCCGAGACCGCGCCGCTGCGCGCGCGAGCGCCGCAGGCGACGGCGCTGGAACTCGAGGTCGTGGCCCGGACCGTCGGCACCGCTGCCGCCGGCGCGTTCTCCAAGCTGTGGACCGACGGCGATGCCGGTCCCGCGCCCATCAGCTGCGAGCGCGCCAGCCTGGTGCTCAACCAGCTGCAGCGCAGCACGGCGGTCGCGCCGCGCGAACTGGCGGAACGCGTGGTCTTCCAGAACGTGCGCTGACCCAACCGGGCGAGGCGGTCGGGGCGAGCCTCGCCATCACCGAGCTCTCACCAACAAGAAGGCCCTCCTGCGGAGGGCCTTTCCATTTCGGGCGGGTGGCACGACCGGCGCCTCGGAAGAGGCGCATTCAGTCTTCGTCGCCGATCCCGGCGGCCGCCTTCGCCCGCATGCGCGCATGGACGTAGGCGCCTTGCGGGATGTGCAGCAGGTCGGCGATGCGCCACATCGTGTGGCGCTCGATGTCGCCGAGTCGGCCGTCGGCATAGGCCACGCCCCACATCAGCTCGAGCAGGCGCAGCTTCTGCGGCATCTCCCAGCGCTCGTCGATCGGCGAGGTGAAGGCGAACAGGTCGGAGGCCGTGCGCGCGGTGCGCTCGGCTTGCGCGGTCAGCGCATCGGCCTCGTCGTCGGAGATGGCGAACAGGGCGGTGAGGGCGCGGTGGACCGCGGCGCGCTCGACGCCGGAGAAGTCGGCGTCCGCGCGCATGACTTCGACCAGCAGCACGGCCGCCGCGAGCGGCAGCGACGGCGAGCCGCCCCGCGAGCGGCCGAACGCGTCATCCGGCGCCAGCGTGTCGAAGAGGTCGATCAGCGACTTGAACATGGGCCGATGGTGGCATGGGCGTCGGCGCAGGGCTTACGCCGTGCTTAAGTCGCTGGCCCTCACCCCGGCCCTCTCCCGCAAGCGGGAGCGGGAGTTCATTCGTGCGCCGTCCTGCTTGTCGCGCCCTACCGCTTGCGGGAGAGGGAGTTCATCCGCGCGCCGGCCTGCTTGTCACCCTCTCCCGCTTGCGGGAGAGGGAGGGGTGAGGGCCAAGCGGCCGACGCCATGCGCGGTTGCGCTCAGCGCACCTTGCCTTCCTTCCAAGCCCCCAGCAGCTTCTCATAGGCGATCGTCTCGCCCTTGGGCTTCTCGTTGGCCAGCTTGGCCCACGGCGCGCCCTTGTCGGAGAGCCACTTCTTCGGGTCTTCCTTCTTGTTGAGCTTGGGGGCGCACTTGGCCATGCCGGCGCGCTCCAGCCGCGCCATCACCGCGTCCATCTCGTCCGCCAGCGTGTCCATCGCGGCCTGCGGCGTCTTCTCGCCGGTCACCGCCTGCGCCACGTTCTTCCACCACAGCTGCGCCAGCTTCGGATAGTCCGGCACGTTCGTGCCCGTCGGCGTCCACGCCACCCGCGCCGGCGAGCGGTAGAACTCGATCAGGCCGCCGTACTTGTTGGCGTTCTTGGTGAAGTAGTCGCTGCGGATGTCGCTGTCGCGGATGAAGGTCAGGCCCTGGATGCTCTTCTTCAGGCTCACCGTCTTGGCCGTCACGAACTGCGCATACAGCCAGGCCGCCGCCGTCCGGTTGGCGTCATGGCCGCTGAAGAAGGTCCAGCTGCCCACATCCTGGTAACCGTTCTGCATGCCCGCCTTCCAGTACGGGCCGTTCGGGCCGGGCGCCATGCGCCACTTCGGCGTGCCGTCGGCATTCACCACCGGCAGGCCCGGCTTGGTCATGTCCGCGGTGAAGGCCGTGTACCAGAAGATCTGCTGCGCGATCTGGCCCTGGGCCGGCACCGGGCCGGCCTCGCCGAAGGTCATGCCCGTCGCCTCCTTGGGCGCGTACTTCTTCATCCAGTCGACGTACTTCGTCAGCGCGTACACCGCCGCCGGCGAGTTGGTCGCGCCGCCGCGGGCCACCGACGCGCCCACCGGCGTGCACTTGTCGTCGGCCACGCGGATGCCCCATTCGTCCACCGGCATGCCGTTGGGAATGCCCTTGTCGGCCGAGCCCGCCATCGACAGCCACGCATCGGTGAAGCGCCAACCCAGCGACGGGTCCTTCTTGCCGTAGTCCATGTGGCCGTAGATCGGCTTGCCGTCGATGGTCTTCACGTCGTTGGTGAAGAACTCGGCGATGTCCTCGTAGGCGCTCCAGTTCAGCGGCACGCCCAGCTCGTAGCCGTACTTGGCCTTGAATTTGTCCTGAAGGTCCTTGCGCGCGAACAGGTCGGCGCGGAACCAGTACAGGTTGGCGAACTGCTGGTCGGGCAGCTGGTACAGCTTGCCGTCCGGTGCGGTCGTGAAGCTGGTGCCGATGAAGTCCTTCAGGTCCAGCCCGGGATTCGTCCACTCCTTGCCCGCACCGCCCATGTAGTCGGTGAGGTTCATGATCTTGCCGTAGCGGAAATGCGTGCCGATCAGGTCGGAGTCCGAGATCCAGCCGTCATAGATGCTCTTGCCCGACTGCATCGAGGTCTGCAGCTTCTCGACGACGTCGCCTTCCTGGATCAGGTCGTGCTTGACCGTGATGCCGGTGATCTCGCTGAAGGCCTTGGCCAGCACCTTGGACTCGTACTCGTGCGTGGTGATGGTCTCGGACACCACCGAGATCTCCTTCACGCCCTTGGCCTGCAGCTTCTTGGCCGCCTCGATGAACCACTTCATCTCGGCGGTCTGCTTGTCCTTGGACAGCGTCGACGGCTGGAACTCGCTGTCGATCCACTTCTTCGCCTCGGCCTCGCCGGCCCAGGCGGCGTTCGCTCCCAACGCCAGCAATGCGGCCACGGCCAGCGCGGAATACTTGCTCTTGTTCACGCTTGTCTCCTGTGTCTGTCGAATCTCCCCCTCTTGAGGACGAATCGCGGCTCCGGGGGAAGAGGAAGCCGAATTCCTTGAAGCTTCAATGAAGTGTCAGCCCTTGCGCAGGATCAGGCCCAGCACCAGCATCGACAGGACGAAGCTGATCCACACGCTGGGCTCGGCCTCGAGCTTGAACCACTCGGCCATCTTCGCGCCCAGGCCGACGAAGGCCAGGTTGATGTACGCCGCCGTCAGCAGGCCGATGAACAGCCGGTCTCCGCGCGTCGTGCGCATCGGCAGCCAGCCCTTGCGCAGCGTCGTCGGCGACTTGATCTCCCACACCGTCATCCCGATCAGCATCAGCACCACGCAGCTGAAGAAGATCGCGACCGGCGTCGTCCACACCATCCAATCAAACATCGCGGACCTCCCTTACACCCGGCCCATCGCGAAACCCTTCGCGATGTAGTGGCGCACGAACCAGATCACGATGGCGCCCGGCACGATGGTCAGCGTGCCCGCGGCCGCGAGCGTCGACCAGTCCATGCCGGAAGCGCTCACCGTGCGCGTCATCGTCGCGACGATGGGCTTGGCGTCGACGCTGGTCAGCGTGCGCGCCAGCAGCAGCTCCACCCACGAGAACATGAAGCAGAAGAACGCCGCCACGCCCACGCCCGCCTTGATCAGCGGCAGGAACACCGTCAGGAAGAAGCGCGGGAAGCTGTAGCCGTCGATGTAGGCGGTCTCGTCGATCTCGCGCGGGATGCCGCTCATGAAGCCTTCCAGGATCCACACCGCCAGCGGCACGTTGAACAGCAGGTGCGCCAGCGCCACCGCCAGGTGCGTGTCCATCAGGCCCAGCGTCGTGTAGAGCTGGAAGAACGGCAGCAGGAACACCGCCGGCGGCGTCATCCGGTTGGTCAGCAGCCAGAAGAAGACATGCTTGTCGCCGAGGAAGGAGTAGCGGCTGAACGCGTAGGCCGCCGGCAGCGCCACGCTGATCGAGATCACTGTGTTGATCGCCACGTAGATCAGGCTGTTGATGTAGCCGCTGTACCAGGACGGATCGGTGAAGATCGTCCGGTAGCTGGCCAGCGAGAAGTGCTGCGGCCACAGGCTGAAGCTGGAGAGGATCTCCTCGTTCGTCTTGAAGCTCATGTTGACCATCCAGTAGATGGGCAACAGCGCGAAGAGCAGGTAGGCGATCAGGAAGATCGTGCGCTTGCGGAATCGGCGTTCATCCATGGGCCACCTCGCTCTTGTCTTGGGTGCCGAGCGCCTGCATCCAGTTGTAGAGGATGAAGCACAGCAGCAGGATGATCAGGAAGTAGATCAGCGAGAACGCCGCCGCCGGGCCCAGGTCGAACTGGCCGACCGCCTTCTGCGTCAGGTACTGGCTGAGGAAGGTCGTCGCGTTGCCGGGACCGCCGCCGGTGAGGACGAAGGGCTCGGTGTAGATCATGAAGCTGTCCATGAAGCGCAGCAGCACCGCGATCATCAGCACGCCCCGCATCTTGGGCAGCTGGATGTAGCGGAACACCGCGAACTTGCTGGCGCCGTCGATGCGCGCGGCCTGGTAGTAGGCGTCGGGGATGGAGCGCAGCCCGGCGAAGCACAGCAGCGCCACCAGCGGCGTCCAGTGCCAGACGTCCATGATCAGCACCGTGACCCAGGCGTCGGTGGCATCGCCGGTGTAGTTGTAGTCGACGCCCAGCGCCTGCAGCGACGCGCCCAGCAGCCCGATGTCGGCGCGGCCGTAGATCTGCCAGATCGTGCCGACGACGTTCCACGGAATCAGCAGCGACAGCGCGACGATCACCAGCACCGCCGAGGCCTTCCAGCCCTGCGCCGGCATCGACAGCGCCAGGCAGATGCCCAGCGGGATCTCGACCAGCAGCACCGCCAGCGAGAAGCCCAGCTGGCGCAGCAGCGCGCCGTGGAGCTCCTCGTCGCGCATGACCGCCGCGAACCACTCGGTGCCGACGAAGACGCGCCGCTCGGGCGAGATGATGTCCTGCACCGAGTAGTTCACCACCGTCATCAAGGGCAGGATGGCCGAGAAGGCCACGCACAGCAGCACGGGCAGGACCAGGAACCAGGCTTTCTGGTTGATGGGTTTCATGCGAGATCCTCCTGGCGCGCGCCGGCGGTCGCCGCGCTGGCGGCGATCAGCCGCTCGTCCGCGCCATAGAAGCAGGTGTGGGGATTGAGCACGCGCAGCGCGACCGTCGCGCCCGCGGGCGGTGGCGAGGCCTGCGCCGGCAGCCGCGCCTTCAGCGTGTGCGCGCCGGTGCGGGCCGTCAGCAGCCAGTAGGTGCCGATGTCCTGCACCTGCGCCACCACGCCGGTGATGCTGCCGGGCAGCGCCGGGACGCCCTCGCCGACCTCGTCGACCGCCACGTATTCCGGCCGGATGCCCAGCGAGAACGGCGTGCCGCGCGGCAGCGCCGCGTCCAGCGCGACGCCGCCGGTGGCCACCGGCTGGTCAGCGACGCGCAGCGCGCCGTGCTCGTCCAGCATCGCGGGCAGGAAGTTCATGCCCGGCGAGCCGATGAAGTGGCCGACGAAACGGTGGCTCGGCCGCTCGAAGAGCTCGCCCGCCGTGCCGACCTGCACCGCCCGTCCGCGCGTCATGACGACGACGCGATCGGCGAAGGTCAGCGCCTCGACCTGGTCGTGGGTCACGTAGACCAGCGTGAGCTTGAGCTCATGGTGGATCTGCTTGAGCTTGCGGCGCAGCTGCCACTTCAGATGCGGATCGATGACGGTCAGCGGCTCGTCGAAGAGCACCGCCGACACGTCTTCGCGCACCAGCCCGCGGCCCAGCGAGATCTTCTGCTTGGCGTCCGCCGACAGGCCCGAGGCGCGCTGGTCCAGCTGGCCGTTGAGTTCCAGCATCTCGGCGATGCGGCCCACGCGCGCCTTGATGCGATCCGCCGGCACGCCGCGGTTGCGCAGCGGGAAGGCCAGGTTCTCGGCCACGGTCATCGTGTCGTAGATGACCGGGAACTGGAACACCTGCGCAATGTTGCGCTGCTGCGGCGTCAGCGTGGTCACGTCGCGGCCGTCGAACTTCACCGTGCCGTGCGAGGGCCGCAGCAGCCCGGAGACGATGTTCAGCATCGTCGTCTTGCCGCATCCCGACGGGCCCAGCAGCGCATACGCGCCGCCGTCCTCGAAACTCATCTGCAGCGGCAGCAGCGCGTAATCGCTGTCCTCCTTCGGATCGGGCCGATAGGCGTGGGCCAGGTCCAGGTCGATGCGGGCCATCAGCGGCCTCCCCGGCGCTCGGGCGCCCGTGTCAGCAGGCCGGCCGCGTCGAAGACGTGGACATGGGCCGCGTTGAGGTACAGCGTCAGCGGTGCGCCAAGCTCGAAGTCGTGCACGCCGGTGAGCTGGGCGACGAGCTCGCCGATCTCGGTGCGCGCATGGACGAAGGTGTCGGAGCCGGAGATCTCGGCGAGTTCGACCTCGCCCCTGATCGCGAGGTCGCCGGGCTGCGCGGTGACGCGCAGCGCATTGGCGCGCACGCCGACAGTGACGCCGCCCTGCCCCGGCAGCGCCAGCTCGACGCCCGGCCGCAGCTGCAGCCGGTCGCCCAGGCCCTGCGCGATCACCAGGTTCATCGGCGGATCGCTGAAGGCGCGCGCGACGCGCAGCGACGCGGGACGGTGGAAGACCTCGGCGGTCGGGCCGTACTGCAGCAGCTCGCCGGCGTCCATCACCGCGGTGTAGCCGCCGAGCTGGAGCGCCTCGGCCGGCTCGGTGGTCGCGTAGACCACGGTCGACTCGCCGGCGGCGAAGAGCTGGCCGAGCTCCTCGCGCAGCTCCTCGCGCAGCTTGTAGTCCAGGTTCACCAGCGGCTCGTCCAGCAGCATCAGCGGCGCCTGCTTGGCCAGCGCCCGTGCCAGCGCGACGCGCTGCTGCTGGCCGCCGGAGAGCTGCGCGGGCAGCTTGTCCAGATGCATCTCGATGTGCAGCTTGGTGGCGAGCTCGTCCACGCGGCGGCGGATCGCGTCGCGATCGAGCGGGCCGCGCGAGGGGCTGTCCCCAGGGACGGCCGCGCCCCCCCGGGGGGCCGACCGCGTACCCGAGGCCGAGGAGCGTAGTCTCAGCGGCGACGCGATGTTGTCGCGCACCGTCATCGACGGGTAGTTGATGAACTGCTGGTAGACCATGGCCACGTCGCGCTGGCGCACCGGCCAGCCGGTGACGTCGGTGCCGTCGACCAGCACCCGCCCCTGGCTGGGCCGGTCCAGGCCCGCCATCAGCCGCATCAGCGTGGTCTTGCCCGCCTGCGTCGCGCCCAGCAGCACGGTGACCGCGTTCGGCACCAGCCGCAGGTCCATCGGATACAGGTGCTGCTGCGCGCCGACCTTGTGGCTCACGCCCTGCAGGCTCAGCTCCATGAGCTCGGCTCCATCGTTGTCTCTCTGTGCATGTCGTTGTCGTTTCGTCGCGCCTCGCGGCGTTTCCCGGCGCTGGCGGGCGCCGGTCGGCGCGCCGTTGCGCTTTATGGCGCGGGTGGCTCCCGTTGTCGCTCCCCGCGAACCCGCAGTCCCGACGGGCCACGGGGCGTGGGGTCAGGTCATGCGGCGGCGGCCGGCGGCTTGGCCCAGAGGTGCTCGCGCTCGGCGAACCACTGGACCACCGCCATCCGCTGCGCCTCGGTGTAATGCAGTCCCAGCTTGGAACGCCGCCACAGCACGTCGTCCGCCGCGCGCGCCCATTCCTCGCGGACCAGGTATTCGAGTTCCGCCTGGTGCAGGCCCGGGGCAATCTCCGGGCCGAGGTCCTCCAGTCGCTCCGCGCCGCCGAGCATCCGGCCGACGCGGGCGCCGTAGGCCCGCGCCAGGCGCCGCGCCAGCGACGGCGGCAGCCACGGGTGGCGCTGGCCGATCGCGGCCAGCAGGCGCTGGAAATCGGTGTCGGGCCGCTGCGGCGCGCCGATCCAGTCGCGCAGGTCGCCGCCGGGCAGGTGCGCATGTTCGGTCCAGGCGCGGCGCCGGTCGCCCAGCAGCGCGCCGATCAGGTCGGCGGCATCCTCGGCCAGCTTGCGGAAGGTGGTGATCTTGCCGCCCCACACGCTCAGCAGCGGCGCGCCGCCGTCGGCGTGGGTCTCCAGCAGGTAGTCGCGCGTGACCGCCGACGGGTCGCCGGACGCGTCGTCCAGCAGCGGCCGCACGCCGGCGTAGGTCCAGACCACGTCCGCGGCGCTGACCGGCTCGCGGAAGTAGCGGCTGGCCTGCTCGCAGAGGTAGGCGATCTCGCGCTCCTCGATGCGCGCCTTGCCGAAACCCGCCAGCGCGTCGGGCGCGAGCTCCACATCGGTCGTGCCGATCAGGGTGAAGTCGTCCTCGTAGGGGATGGCGAAGATGATGCGCTTGTCGGGGTTCTGGAAGATGTAGGCGTGGTCGTGGGTGAAGCGCTTGCGCACGATGATGTGGCTGCCCTTGACCAAGCGCAGGCTCTTGGTGGCGAGTGCCTCGCCGCGCGCCGGGGTGGCGACCTCGCGCAGGAAGCCCTCCGCCCACGGCCCCGCCGCATTGACCAGCGCACGGGCGCGCACCGTGCGCTCGCCGTCGGCGCAGCGCAGGGTCACGATCCAGTGGTCGGCGTGCCGCCGCGCCGCGGTGACCGTCGTGCGGGTATGCAGCACCGCGCCATGCTCGCGCGCGTCCAGCGCGTTCAGCAGCACCAGGCGGGCGTCGTCGACCCAGCCGTCGGAATAGACGAAGCCCTTCGTGTACGCGGCCTTGAGCGGCTCGCCGTAGGGCGAGTGGCGCAGGTCGACACCGGTGGAACCGGGCAGCACCTCGCGGCGCGCCAGGTGGTCGTACAGGAACAGGCCGATGCGGATCATCCAGGCCGGCCGCATCGCGGCGTCGTGCGGCATCACGAAGCGCAGCGGCCACATGATGTGCGGCGCGCTGCGCAGCAGCACCTCGCGCTCCTGCAGCGCCTTGCGCACCAGCGAGAACTCGTAGTACTCGAGGTAGCGCAGGCCGCCGTGGATCAGCTTGGTCGACGACGAGGAGGTGTGGGCCGCGAAGTCCGAGGCCTCCGCCAGCACCACCTTCCAGCCCCGGCCGGCCAGGTCGCGCGCGATGCCGGCGCCATTGATGCCGCCGCCGACGACGAACACGTCGCAGACGTTCGACGCGCTCGGCGCGCCCGGCGCGGCGGGGGCTCCGGGTTCGGTCGTCGTGGGGCTGGCGGTCATCGGGGCGGGATTCAAGCGGGTCTCCTGGGGAACGAATCGACGCGACGGCGGTTCGAAGGCCGTTGCGAAGTTCGCAATTCTGTTCTTCTTTTTTCTTTTTAGCGCGAATATGCGCGTTTCAGGCAAGGGTTTACCCGATCATTTGTTCGTTTTGGTTCCTTTAGCCTGCGCGCCATGAATCCCAACCCGCGTCAGAACGACCTGCTGCAAGAGGTGCGCGCCAATGGATCGGTGAGCGTCGAGGCGCTGGCCGAGAAATTCGGCGTCACCCTGCAGACCGTGCGCCGCGACGTGCAGCGCCTGGCCGAGGCCGGCCTGGTGCAGCGCTTCCACGGCGGCGTGCGCGTGCCCTCGTCGACCACCGAGAACATCGCCTACCGCCAGCGCCAGGCGATGCAGGCCGATGGCAAGGCCCGCATCGCGCGCGCCATCGCGGCGCGCATCCCGGCCGGCTGTTCGCTGATCCTGAACCTGGGCACGACGACCGAGGCGGTGGCCCATGCGCTGCTGCGCCACAAGGGCCTGCGGGTCATCACGAACAACCTCAACGTGGCGATGATCCTGAGCGACAACCCGGACTGCGAGCTCGTCATGGTGGGCGGTTCGGTGCGGCACCGCGACCGCGGCATCGTCGGCGAGGCGGCGGTCGACTTCATCCGCCAGTTCAAGGTGGACATCGGGCTGATCGGCATCTCGGGCATCGAGTCCGACGGCAGCCTGCGCGACTTCGACTACCGCGAGGTGATGGTGGCGCGGACCATCGTCGAGCATTCGCGCGAGGTGTGGGTGGCGGCCGACGCGACGAAATTCAACCGCCCGGCAATGGCCGAGGTGGCGCGGCTGCCGCAGATCGACGCGCTCTTCACCGACGAGCCACCGCCCGAGCCCTTCCCGGCGCTGATGAGCGACGCCGGCGTGGAACTGGTGGTCGCGCCGTAGCATCGCGGCGGGCATCGCCGCCGCGCCGTTCAAGCGCCGTTCAAGCACACGACCAGCGAGACAAGTCATGACCTACCTGCTGGCCCTGGACCAGGGCACCTCCAGTTCGCGCGCGATCGTCTTCGATGCGCAAGGGCGCATCGTCGCGATGGCGCAGCGCGAGTTCCGCCAGATCTATCCGCAGCCCGGCTGGGTCGAGCACGACGCCGACGAGATCTGGGACACGCAGCTCGCCGTCGCGCGCGAGGTGCTGTCCAAGGCCTCGCTGAAGGCCGCCGACGTGAAGGCGCTGGGCATCACCAACCAGCGCGAGACCACGCTGGTGTGGAACCGCCGCACCGGCCGGCCCATCCACCATGCAATCGTCTGGCAGGACCGGCGCGCCGAGCCGCGCTGCGCCGAACTGCGCGAGCAGGGACACGGCGGGCGGATCCAGGAGAAGACGGGGCTGGTCGTCGACGCCTACTTCTCCGGCACGAAGCTGCAGTGGATCCTTGACCATGTCAGCGGCGCGCGCGAGCAAGCCGAGCGCGGCGAGCTGGCCTTCGGCACGATCGACAGCTGGCTGATCTGGAAGCTGACCAACGGCGAGGTGCATGTCACCGACGTGAGCAATGCCTCGCGCACGATGCTGTTCAACGTGCGCGAGAACCGCTGGGACGAGGAGCTGCTGGCGCTGCTGGGCATCCCCGCGTCCCTGCTGCCCGAGGTGAAGCCGTCGGCGCATGAATTCGGCAAGGCGGCGCCGGAGCACCTGGGCGGCACCCTCACCATCGGCGGCATCGGGGGGGACCAGCAGAGCGCGCTGTTCGGCCAGGCCTGCTTCGAGGCCGGCATGGCCAAGAACACCTACGGCACTGGCTGCTTCATGCTGATGCACACGGGGACGCGCTTCCAGACCAGCGCGAACGGCCTGATCACCACCAGCGCCGCGCAGATCGACGCGACGCCGCGCTATGCGCTGGAGGGCAGCGTCTTCATCGGCGGCGCGGTGGTGCAGTGGCTGCGCGACGGGCTGAACGCGATCAAGGCGAGCGGCGAGGTGCAGGGGCTGGCGGAGAGCGTGCCGGACGCGGGTGGCGTGATGTTCGTGCCGGCCTTCACCGGGCTGGGCGCGCCCTACTGGGACGCGGAGGCGCGCGGCGCGATCGTGGGCCTGACGCGGGGCTCGACGGTGGCGCACATCGCGCGCGCGGCGCTGGAGAGCATCGCGTTCCAGAGCGCGGCGCTGCTGCAGGCGATGAGCCGGGACGCGGTCGCGGCGGGTGGCGCGCCGGTGAGCGAGCTGCGGGTGGACGGCGGCGCGTGCGTGAACGACCTGCTGATGCAGTTCCAGGCGGACCTGCTGGGCATCCCGGTCGTGCGGCCCAAGGTGATCGAGACGACGGCGCTGGGCGCGGCCTACCTGGCCGGACTGACGGTCGGCGTCTACCGCAACCTCGACGACATCGGCCGCAACTGGCAGGCCGAGCGCGTGTTCCGCCCCACCCTGTCGCGCGACCGCGCCCAGGCGCTGATGGCGCAGTGGGAGCGCGCGGTGCGGCAGGCGTCGGCGCGATAGACCGTCGCGGGGCGCCCCTTTCGCGGGCCCCCGTCCGAGGGGCCGGCGCTCCCTCCTCAATGACTGATTTGAGGAAGTGCGGCTCGGGATCGGCATGCCTAGAGTGGCGGGCTTCTTTCGTTGAAACGACAAGGAGTCATCCATGGCCTCTCATTGCGTACGGAGCATCGGACCGGTCGCCACGATCGGCGAAGGCCTCCAGATCACCCTTCCGCAAGGCGTGCTGGACGCCCTTCGCATCGGCCCGGGCGACCAGGTGGAGTTCTTCCACGTCGCTCCGGACGAATTCCTTTTCTACGTGGCCACGCGGCCCTTGCCGATCGCAGGCATCGTTCCCACGCGCGTGCGTCGGCCTGTGACGATCGACGAGATGAATCACACCTTCGCCTCCATGGAGCGCCAGCGCCGTAAAAGCGCCAAGCGCAAGGAGAAGCGCAAGTGATGGTCGGCATCGATACCAACATCCTGGTCCGTTTCGTCACCCGAGACGAACCCGTGCAGTACCGCGCGGCCAAATCGCTGCTCTCCAGCTTCACGCCGCAGGCGCCCGGCTACATCACCGTCCCGACGCTGGTGGAGCTGGTGTGGGTGCTGAACAAGAGCTGCAAGGTGAAACGCGACGAGGTCGCCCGCGCCTTGATCGAACTGCTGCGGGAGGGCGGACTGGTCTTCGAGCAGGTCGAGGACGTCATCGACGCCGTCGCGCGCTTCCATGTGGGCCGAGCCGACTTCGCGGACTACCTGATCGAGCGACTGGGCCGGACTGCCGGCTGCGGATGCACCATGACCTTCGACCGCGATGCCGCTTCATGCGCGGGCATGAGGCTGCTGTCGGAGGACCGGAGTCACAACCCCATCGACGCGCCTGCCCCCAGAAGCGTGAGCACGCCCAGCACCGCGAAGATCGCCGCCGCGATGGCGTGAACCAGCCGCACCGGCAGCTTGTGCGCGAGCTTGCCACCCACCAGCACCGCCGGCACGTTGGCGATCATCATCCCCAGCGTCGTGCCCGCCACCACCATCCACAGGTCATTGAAGCGCGCCGCCAGCGCCACCGTCGCGATCTGCGTCTTGTCGCCCATCTCGGCCAGGAAGAACGCCACGATCGTCGTGCCCAGCACGCCCAGCCGGAACTTGCCGCCGGTTTCCTCCTCCTCGATCTTGTCGGGGATCAGCGTCCACACCGCCATCGCGATGAAGCCCAGGCCCAGCACCCAGCGCAAGGTCTGCGCGGACACCTGCGTCGTGATCCAGCTGCCGACGGCGCCCGCGCAGGCGTGATTGACCAGCGTCGCGATCAGGATGCCCAGCACGATCGGCCCCGGCTTGCGAAAACGCGCCGCCAGGATGAAGGCCAGCAGTTGGGTCTTGTCGCCGATCTCGGCGAGGGCCACGAGGCCGGTGGAGATGAGGAAGGCTTCCATGAAGGACTCAGCGGCCGGAACGAACCCATGACCATGCCGCCGCCGGCCGCAGGTCCGGGGGCATGGTCAAAGGTCTCGCCAGGCTGGGAACCCGCGGGTTCCTGGCTACCTCGCGCCATGAGCCGAAGCTCAAGTCTGTTGACGCGGGTCTGCTGAATCGGCCCGTCGGGCGACGGGCGGGGTGCAGCGGCTACTCCCCAATGACAGCGCGCATTGTAGTCAGCGTCAGCCCGGGCCAGGCGCGCTGCGCCGGCGCCGGTAGGCCCGCATCGCCCAGAAGCAGCAATTGCGTGCGGTTGTCGCGCCAGCTGGCGGCCATCAGCAGCTGCAGCACCGGCGCGCTGATCGCTCTCACCCGCTGGGGCCATTGCAGGACCGCCTCCAGCTCCCCCGCCGCCATCGCCTGCGCCAGCAGCGCATCCGGCGCCTCCGCCAGTTGCGCCTGCCAGTCCCCCAGCGCGAGGGCCTGGGCCAGCGCGAGGTCCTCCGGCGTCACCGGCTCGTCCGCCAGCTGCGGCAGTTGCTCCCGCAAGCGTGCGAGTTGCTCCGGCACCGCCGCCACCGGCAGCGTCACGCCCATCCGCCAGCACAGCGCGCCGCCAAGCGATTCGATCTCGCTGTCCCAGGGCCAGGGGAGACGCGCGGCGATCCGTTGATGCATCAGCGTGCGCGCGAGTTCGCGCAGGCCCGGCGGCGTGCCGCGCGGCACTGGCGTCTGGACGATCAGCCGGCATCCCTGCCCTTGCGGCAGCTGCAGGAACTGGGCGACGGCGGCGGCGGGCGTCGCGGTCGCCAGCGCCGGTGCCGGCGTCGGTCCGGCCGGCGCCTTGGGCACCCGCCAGTCGCCCATGAAGTCCTCGGCCAGACCGCGCGCGGCCTGCAGGCTCAGGTCGCCGGCGAACAGCAGCACCGCGCGCTCCGGCCGCCAGTACTGGCGATGGAAGCCCAGCACGTCGTCGCGGCGCAGGCGCTTCAGGCTGGCCGTCGTCTGCACCGGCTGCGCGCGGCCCCAGCACTGCCGCCGTGCCGCCCAGGGCGCCAGCAGCAGCGCATCGGCGCGCCGCAGCACCAGCGCGTCGAGCGCCCGGCTGCGGATGTGCTCGAGCGCCTCGAAGGCCAGCAAGGGCCGCTGGGTCAGGTCGGCCATCAGGTTGACCGCGTCGTCGCATTGGTCCGGCAGCGCTTCCAGTGCCAGCTCGCAGGTGGACGGCGTCAGCGCCAGCCGCAGTGGCAGGCCGAGCAGGTCGCCCGCGTAGGCGATGTCGGCCGATTCCATCTCGTCGCCGTCGCGCTTCGCGCCCTGCGCGAGCATCGACAGCGCCACCTCCGCCAGGCCTTCCTTGCCGGCCGGATCGCGCAGCCAGCCGCCCTCGCCGATCAGGCGGATCGCGGTGCGCGGCGCTCCCGGCATCGGCAGCACGATGACGCGCAGCCCGTTCGGCAGCCTGGCCTGCTCGATCGCCAGCGGCGGCAGCGCGGTCAGCGGCGGCGCCTCCGGCGGGCGGTCGAAGCCGTCCTGCGCCAGCGCCGGCCAGGCCGTCGAGCCGGACGCGATCGCGGCGCCCAGCATCAGTCCGCGACGATGCAGGTCGACCGTCATGCCGCGACTCCCGCGGCGGCACCGACGTCCGCCAGCAGCGTCAGCACCGGCGCCTGAACGACCTGGCGGCGCCAGAACTGCTGCACGTCGGCACCGCCGAGCTTGATCCACACCGCCATGTCCTTGGCCGCCGCGCCGGCATCGCCGCGCACCGCCCAGGCGGTGCCGAGCGCCCGGGCGAGCCGGTCGGCGGTCCATTCGGCCGACAGCGTCTCGCGCCGCAGCAGGGCCTTGGCCTTGCCGAGTTCCTCGTCGGTGATCGCCTCGTCGGCCAGCCGCAGCACTTCCTGCTGCAGGGCCTGCGCCAGCGGTGCGGCGGTCTGGCCATGCGCCGCCAGCGCCTGCGCGACCAGCAGCCCCGCGTCGCGGTGCGAATCCAATCTCAGGCTGAGCTGATGCGCCAGCGCCTTCTCGTCGACCAGCGTGTCGGTGAGGCGGCCCGACCGCCCCAACCCCAGCAGCGCCTGCGCGAGCTGCCAGGTCGGCAGCGACGGATCGTCGGCGCGCGGCACCTGCCACACCAGCGCGGCCGCCGGCAGCGGCGCCTGCGCCAGCGACAGCTTGAGCGTCTGACTCTGGGGACGACGGGACTCGCGCAGCTCGCGCGGCTCGGCCACCGATGTCGAGGGCGACGCGGGTGACGCGGCGGCGGGCGGCGTGACCAGCACTGAGGCGGGCCCGGAGGAGGACGAGGCCGGCAGCCCTGACGCCGGCGTTGCCGAGGCGGTCGGCGACACCGCCGGCGCGGCCGTCAAGGCCGTCACCGCGGACGGCGGCATCGGCGGACGGATCGAGCCGAAGTAGTGCATCACCCAGCGCGCGAGCGCGCCCTCGTCGAACGCGCCGGTCACCACCAGCAGCGCGCGGTCGCAGCCGAACCGGGCGGCATGGAAGGCGCGCACGGCATCGATGTCCAGGTCCTTGAGCTGCTCCGGATCGCCGAGCGCGCCGCGCTGGTACGGATGCGTCAGGTAGCCGTGGCGCTGCACCGCGAGGTCCAGCCGCGCATAGGGATTGAGCAGCGGCTCCTGCACCGCCTGGCGCAGCTGCTGCCGCGCGCTGGCCAGCGTATCGGGATCCAGGCGGGGATTGCTCATCCGCTCGGCCTCGGCCCACAGCACGCGCTCGAGCTGCGGCGCGGGCACCACCGTCTGCAGCGCGGCGAAGTCCTCGTCGATCTCGATGCGGGTGCGCCCGCCCGCGCTGGCGATCAGGCGGTGGAACTGGCCCGGCTCCAGGTAGCGGCTGGCGCCGGCGATCAGCCGCAGCACCAGGTGCGACAGCCCGCTGCGGCCGGTGGGGTCGTCGCGACCGCCGCAGCGATAGACGACGCGCACCGCGACCTGCGAGCCCGGGACCGGGCGCGCCAGCCAGAGCAGACCGTTGGGCAGCCGTTGCGGCTCGAGGGGCGGGGCACTCATGGCCGGCATCCTAGCTGCCAATCCGCTGTCAGCAGCCGGTCCGCATCATCGGCGCGACATCGTCCTGCCGGGCGGCCCACCCGAATCGGGGGCGCCCGGGCGGCGATCCGGGGCATGGGCCGCACCGCTGCCCCGCCCAACGGGGACAAGCGCCCCGCTTTCATCGTCACTCCACGGAGGGCTTGCCATGAGCGCCATCAACTTCGCCTACACGATCGTCTACGTCGAGGACGTGGGCGCGTCGCTGGACTTCTTCGAACGGGCATTCGGCCTGACGCGCCGTTTCCTGCACGAGTCCGGCGCCTATGGCGAGCTCGAGACCGGCGCCACCACCCTGTCCTTCGCGCGCCATGACATCGCGCGCGGCAACCTCGGCCAGGACTACCGCAAGGCCGCGGACGGCGCGCCGCTGGGGATGGAGGTCGGGCTGTCCACGCCGGACGTGCCGGCCGCCTACGCGCGTGCCCTGGGCGCCGGCGCGCAAGGCCTGACCCCGCCGATGACCAAGCCCTGGGGCCAGGTGGTCGCCTACCTGCGCTGCCCCGACGGCACGCTGGTCGAGATCTGCACCCCGATCTGACCGGCGCCTAGGCGTCGTCCCGCGCGCCGGGCCGGGGCTCCACGACGATGCGCGCATGGCGCTGGAAGGTGAAGTACGCCCAGGCCCAGTCCGCGAAGACGCGGACCCGGTTGCGGAAGCCGATCAGGAAATAGACGTGCACGAACAGCCAGAACAGCCACGCGGAGAACCCGCTGAACTGGATCGTCCCCAGGTCGGCGACCGCCGCCTTGCGGCCGATGGTCGCGAGGTTGCCGTAATCGCGGTAGCGGAACGGCGGCTCCGAGCGCCCCTGCAGGCGGGCGAGGATCTGCCGCGCCGCATGCCGGCCGGCCTGCTTCGCGCCGGGGCTGACGCCCGGCACCGGCTTGCGGCTGCCGTCCTTCTCCAGGCTGGTCGCGGCGGCCATGTCGCCGACGACGTAGACCTCCGGATGGCCGGGGATGTTCATCTGCTCGTCGACGATCACCCGTCCCGCGCGGTCCAGCGGGACGCCCAGCGTGCGCGCCAGCGGCGAGGCGGCGACGCCGGCGGCCCACACCTTGGTGCGGGACGCGATCCGTTCGCGGGTACCGTCGGCGGTCTGGAGGTCCACGCCCTCCTCGTCGATGCCGACGACGCGGCAGCCGGTGCGCACCACCACGCCGATGCGCTCGAGCTGCGCCTGGGCCTGCGCCGACTGCGCCGGCTTGAAGGCGGCCAGCACCCGGTCGGAGCCCTCCACCAGCAGCACCTGCGCGCGGCCCGGGTCGATGCGGCGGAACTCGTCACGCAGCGTGTGGCGGGCGATCTCGGCCAGCGTGCCGGCCATCTCCACGCCAGTGGGCCCGCCGCCGATGACGACGAAGTTGAGCCAGGGCGCGCGGTCGGCGGGATCGGGCAGGGTCTCGGCGCGCTCGAAGGCGCTCAGCAGGCGCGCGCGCAGCTGGAAGGCGTCGGCCAGCGTCTTGAGGCCCGGCGCATGGGCCTGCCACTGGTCGTTGCCGAAGTAGCTGTGCGTCGCGCCGGCGGCGGCGATCAGGTGGTCGTAGCGCAGGCGCTGTCCGTCGCCGAGCACGACCTCGCGGGCCTGGACATCGATGGTGTCGACCTCGGCCATCAGCACCGTGAGGTTGCGCTGGTGGCGTCGCATGTGCCGGATCGGCGATGCGATCGACGGCGCGGTGAGGCCAGCCGTCGCGACCTGGTACAGCAGCGGCTGGAACAGGTGGTGGTTGCTGCGGTCGATCAAGGTGATGCGGACCGGGGCACCGTCGAGGACCTTGGTGGCCTCCAGGCCACCGAACCCGCAACCGATGATCACGACATGGGGAAGCGCAACATGTGGGTCAGCCATGCGGCACATCGTAGCGGGGATGACGACTCGGATAGGTGGGGCCCATCGCTGACAATGCTGGGATGCGCCGCGCCGACCGCCTGTTCCAGATCGTCCAACTCATCCGTGGGCGCCGTCTCACGACGGCCGAGTTCCTGTCCCAGCGGCTGGAGGTCTCGATCCGCACCGTCTATCGCGACGTGGCCGCGCTGCAGCAGCAGGGCGTGCCGATCGATGGCGAGGCGGGCGTCGGTTATCGGATGCGGGTCGGCTTCGAACTGCCGCCGCTGATGTTCAGCGCCGAGGAAGCCCAATCGCTGGTCGCCGCGGTGCGGCTGGCCCAGCCGCAGCTCGACGCCGTGCTCGGGCAGCGCGCCGAGGAGGCGCTCGGCAAGATCTTCGCGGTGCTGCCCGGCTCGGCGCGCGCCGCCGCGGAGAGCCTCACCGTCTACGCGCCGCAGCGCGGCCTGGACAACGCCACCCGCGAACGCCTGACGCAGCTGCGCCTGGCCACCGAGTCCCGCACCAAGCTGCGGCTGCACTACCTCGACCTGAGCGAGCAGACCAGCTCCCGCGTCGTGCGGCCGCTGGCCTGCTTCTTCTGGGGACCGGTGTGGACGTTCTCGGCCTGGTGCGAGCTGCGCGAGGACTTCCGCAGCTTCCGCGTCGACCGGGTGCAGCAGCTGGAACTGCTGGAGGAGCGTTTCCGCGACGAACCGGGCAAGACGCTCGCCGACCTGCAACGGCGCGAGAACGCGCGCGAGAACTGGGCCTAGCGGGCGCCGGGCCTGCCGGGCCCGGACGCGACGAACGCCCTCAGCGCAGCGCGACGCCCTGCGGCAGCGCCGCGGCGCGCGGCCGCCAGCGCAGCAGTGGCGCCTCGATCCAGCGATGGAAGGGCACCGCCGCCATGTTGCTCAGCAGCCAGGCCGCCAGCAGGGCCAGCGGCGCGAGCGCGTCCAGCATCAGGGCCGGGCTCTCGGCGCGGTGCTCGTAGATCGCGTTCACCAGCAGGCAGACCGGGAAGTGCACCAGGAAGAGCGCGTAGGCATGGCGCGCCAGCGTCTGCACCGGTGCCTGGCCGTGCCGCTGGAACCACGCCGGCAACGTGCCGCGGTGCCACAGCGCGATGACCGCCGCGGTCAGCGCAGCCACGACCAGGCGCTCGCGGAACTCCAGCGCCAGCGCGACGGCCATCAAGCCGCCCAGCGCCAGCAGCCCGGCGCGGCGCGCCCGCGGTGTCCAGCCCTGGCACCAGCACAGCAGCACGCCCAGGCCGTAGGCGCCGAAGAAGTAGATGGCATAGGCGTCCAGCTCGGCCATCCGGTTGAACTGGAGCAGCGACGCCGCGCACAGGGCGCCGACCAGCGCCAGCGCGAGCTCCTGGCGTCTGGCGCCGGGCAGCGGCAGGCAGCGCAGGCCCCACATCACCAGCAGCAGCAGCGCGAAGAGCTGGAAGTCGATCGCCACGTACCAGGCGCCGACGGTGAGCGCCTCGACCGGCAGCAGGTCCTGCAGCAGCAGCGCATGGGCCAGGATCTGCGCCAGTTCCACCTGTTCCGGCACCAGGTCCGGCAGCAGGGGCGCCACCAGCCAGGAACTCAGCAGCGTCAGCCCGACGGCGGCCATGAACGGCGGCACCAGGCGCCAGTAGCGCTGGGCCAGCAGCGCCGGCGCCGAGCGGCGCAGCTGCGGCTCCTGCGCCGCGAGCGCCCGCGCGCTCAGGTAGCCGCCCAGCACCAGGAAGACCTGCACGGCCATGCGCCCGTAGTCGTAGAGCCAGCCGGTCAGCAGCGGGAACAGCCGGTGCATGGCTTCGGCGATCGGTCCGTAGACCGACAGGTGATGCAACACGATCAGTTGCGCGGCGGTGGCGCGCAGCGCGTCCAGCGGGAACAGGCGAGAGGCCATCGGGAATCGGGAATCGGGAATCGGGAATCGGCGGAAAGCAGTCGCCGACGAGCCTGGGTCTCGCTCGGCGCAAAAACGAAGCGGCCACCGCAAGGTGGCCGTTGAGGCGCCAATTCTATAAGAAAATCAACGAGTTACATCGAGTTCGTTTGCATCACGCCCGGCGCACCGCCGCATGACAGCGGACTCACATCAGGCAAACGCCACGCTCACGCCACGCTCACATTCCGCTCACGACGAGCGCCACGTCGCCATGAGGAGGTCAATCGCTCACCGCTTGGCGCGCGGGCCGCGCGCACGGGGCTTGGGCGGCGGGAACAAGCTGCCGTTGAATATCGCGGCGAACCAGCCCAGGTACCAGTCGACGAGGCGCTGCGGCCACGGCTTGGGCGGCGCCTTCACCGGCTGCGGGCGGTCGGACGGATGGCGGCGCCCGACGGCGGCGGCGATGCCGGCGAGCCGCTCGCGCAGCGTCATCAGGCCGGCGACCTTGCTGGGGGTCTCGCGCTCGGCCTGGATCACGAGCGCCACATGCAGCAGCGCGCGGTCCTCGCCCAGCGAGGCCAGCCGCAGCTGCGCCTGGCCTTCGACCTTGCCGGTGCGAGGGCCGCGGCCGTCGAGGCGCAGGCGCAGGCGGCTGGGGACCTCGAGGTCGAGGACGGTCACGACGCCCTCGAAGCCGGGCAGCGCCAGCGCGTAGGACCGCGGCGCGTCGCCGGCCGCGAGACGGGCGCCATCGGGCAGGCTGTCGGCGAGCAGGGCCAGGTCATGCAGCGCGCGCCAGGCCAGGGCCTGGGACACGGGCAGGACCAGGTCGTCGTTGAGGGCGAGCGTGGGCATGCGCCGGATTGTGGCCCGCCGCCCCCGGCCGAGGCAGGCCGCAACGAATTTCGCTATGGTGCGGGGATGGACAACATGGACCTGCAGGTGCTGCGCCAGGTGCAGCAGTGGCTCGACGCCGATCAGCGCGTCGTGCTGGGCACGATCACCCGGACCTGGGGCTCGGCGCCACGGCCGGTCGGGTCGATCGTCGCGGTGCGCGGGGACGGATTGATCGCCGGCTCGGTCTCGGGCGGCTGCATCGAGGACGACCTGGTCGCGAAGATCCGCGAAGGCGCGCTCAGCCTGCGCACGCCGGAGCTGATCCGCTATGGGGTCGGCGCGGAGGCGGCGCAGCGTTTCGGCCTGCCCTGCGGCGGCACGCTGGAGTTGATGCTGGAGCCGGTCGGATCGCAGTCGGCGATCGGCCCGCTGCTGGAGCGGCTCTCGCGCGGCGAGCGGGTGCTGCGCACGCTGGAGCTGGCCACCGGCGCGGTGACGCTGGCGGAGCCGCCGGCGCATTCGCGCGACGGCGCCGACCGGCTGGTGCTGAGCGACACCCGGCTGGTGACCCACCACGGGCCGCAGTGGCGGCTGCTGATCATCGGCGCGGGCCAGATGAGCCAGTACCTGGCGCAGATGGCGCTGGCGCTCGATTACCAGGTGCAGGTCTGCGATCCGCGCGACGACTACCCGTGGACGCTGATCGCGGCGCCCCTGACGCGCGAGATGCCGGACGACGTCGTCCAGCGGCTGCGGCCGGACGGGCACACGGCGGTGGTCGCGCTGACGCACGATCCGAAGCTGGATGACCTGGCGCTGATGGAGGCGCTGCGCAGCCCCGCGTTCTATGTCGGCGCGATCGGCTCGCGGGTGAACCAGGCCAAGCGCCGCGCGCGGCTGAAGGAGCACTTCGACCTGAGCGATGCCCAGCTCGACCGCCTGCACGGCCCGGTGGGCCTGCACATCGGCGCCCGCACGCCGCCCGAGATCGCGCTGGCCATCCTGGCCCACATGACCGCGGAACGCTACGGCGTGCAGGTCGTGAGCAGCGCCTTGCCGGAGGATCGCGGCGAGGCGGGATGCGTGGTCTAGCGGCGCACCCCGCGCTCAGCGCGCTCAGCGCGCTCAGCGCGCTCAGCGCATGCTGTACCCGCGCCCGTCCATGCAGGCCTCCACCGCGCGGTTGAACACGCCCGCGTCATTCATCGCGGTGGGCTGCGAGGTCGCCCAGCGGTTGCAGTCCTGGCGGTCGGCCTCGGTCTGCGCGGCCGACTGCCCGTGGCGCGGATAGATGATCGGGTCCGGCCGCGGCGGCGCCACCGGGGCCGGCGTCGCGGTGTCGGCGCCGGGCGGCGGCGCGACCACGACGTAGCCCGGCTCGCCGGTGGCCACCGTGTAATACGCGCCGTTGGCGTAGTAGTAGGGCAGCCCGCCGATGCGCAGCGTCACGTAGGCGCTGGGCAGGACCGGCACCACGAAGCCGATCGGCGGGGCGATGACGCGGAAGCTCGGGCCCCAGGGCTGGTACCAGACGCCGCCGTGGTACCAGTAGCGGTTGCCGACGAACACCGCGCCGCCGGGCAGGCCGCGGGCCACGTAGCCGGGCGCGGGGTAGTAGTGGTCGTGGTGGTAGCGGCTGTCGAAACGCAGGCCGATGTCGACCCGCGCGCCGCCGCCGTGGTGCTGCGCCGAGGCCACGCCGGCGCTCAGCGCCAGCGCGACGGGAATCAACCAACGAAGCTTGCTCATGATCTGCTCGCGCCGCCGTGCGGCGCCCAGGAAGTCCGGAGGCCTATTGAACGCCGCGCCCTCCGGCCCCGTCTACGGAAGGGCGTTTCGCAGGGGTAAAGATCCATTGCCCGTGTCGGTCCGTGCACGGTCAGCGCACGGGCCGCGCATGGGACGGAAGCGGGCCGCGCGCGGTGGCGGAACGGTCGCGCGCGACGATCGGCGATGATGCGCGCCGCCGGGCATCCGCGACGTCACGACATGACGACACGACCCTCACACCCTCCCCACGCGCCGCCGGGCGCACGCCTTTCCCGCGACCTCAGGTCGCCCCACCTCGACCCCGCCGCCATGATCGAGCTCTACTACTTCCCCAGCAACGCCAGCTTCGCCCCGCACGTGCTCCTGCAGGAACTGGGCGTGCCGTTCCAGCTCCGCCTCGTCGATCGCGACCGCGACGAGCACAAGTCCCCGGAGTTCCTGAAGCTCAATCCCAACGGCCTGCTGCCCGCGCTGCGCGACACGCGCCAGGGCGAGCTGGTGCTGTTCGAGACCGCCGCCATCCTGCTGCACCTGGCCGACACCCATCCCGAGGCCGGCCTGATGCCGCCGCTGGGCAGCGCCGAGCGCGCCCATGCCTACAAGTGGCTGATGTGGCTGACCAACACGCTGCAGCCGACCGTCATCACCTACTACTACCCGGACCGCTTCGTCGCCCCGGGCAACGCCGCCGGCAGCGCCGAGGTCAAGGCCCAGGCGCAGGTGCGCGCCGCGGCGCAGCTGGACCTGCTCGCCGCCGAGTTCGAACGCCACGGCGGTCCGTTCCTGCTCGGCGAGCGCTATTCGGTGCTGGACCCCTTCGCCTTCATGCTGTGCCGCTGGACGCGCAACTTCAGCCATCCCGCGCGCAACCGCCCCGCCCTCGCCGCCTTCCTCGAGCGCATGGCGCAGCGCCCGGCGCTGCTGCGCGCGATCGAGACGGAGCAGCTGCCCAAGCCCTGGTTCTGACCGCCCGCTCAGCGAGGCGGCAGCGCGCGCAGGTAGTCGTAGAGCCGCTGCGCGATGGCGGCCCGCTCGTCGACGGACATGCCCTCGGCGAGCGCCGGCATCGTCGTGCCGGGCCGCACCGCGGCCGGCGCCAGCAGCCAGCGCTGCCAGGCCGCGGCGTCGTAACCGCGCACGACGACGTCCAGGTCCAGCGGCATCTTGTCGCCGCCGTAGCCGCGGATGCGGTGGCAGCTCAGGCAGTGGGTGCGGGCGAGGTCGGCCGCGTCGGCGTACCGGGCGGCCAGGCCATCCGGCAGCAGCGCGCGCGTCGAGGACGGCCCCACGCTCACCGACGCCACCTGGTAGGGCCAGAGCGCGCCGCCCTCGGCCTGCAGCGCCTTCGAGGCGCGGTTGTCCCACACGAGGTAATACGGCCCGAGCGGCACCTGCCGCTCGCCTTGCAGGTGGTTGTCGACCTGGAAGGGCCGGCCATCGGCGCGCGCGTGCACCAGCCACGCGCGATGCTGCGCGAAGCGCTCCACCGGAATGCGCGAGACGAAACCATCCAGCGCGCGGAATTCCAGTTCCTGTCCCGGCGTCCGCCAGCCCCGTCCGAGCACCGCCGTCAACGCCGCGTCGGCGGGCACGCCGAGGTAGCGGACCTCGGGCATGCGTCCGTCGCGCATCAAGTGGGGCTCAAGCACGGTGACGGTGACAGCGGCCATCGCCTTGGCCGTGGCAGCCGCCGTCGCCGGGCCGGACGCGCCGGTCGCCGGCCCGGCGGCCAGTCGCCGCGCGAGCTCCGCCGGTGCCGGCAGGTCCACCGCCAGGGCGGGCATCGCGAGGCAGGTCGCGGCGAGCATCGCCAGCGCCAGCACGGCGGCCCGCGCACCGCGTGCGCCACGTGTGCTCGACACGGACCTCATGGCTTGAGCACCAGCAGGCCGTTCGAATGCGCGCGCACATCGGCCTCGTCCAACCACTCGCGGCGATAACGGCCCTGGGCCAGCAGCGCGGCCTGGTCGGCGTAATGCGCGTCCGGCCAGACGCCGCTCTGCCCGACCGGATTGACGCCGAGCGCCTCCTGCGGCCGCGCGAAGTCGATCAACCGGCGCGTCGACGGTCCGTAGACCACCGGCCACGGCCCGCTGCCGTTGCGCTGCGCGAAGTTGTTGGGCACCTCGTGCCCGCCGGGCACCGGGAACGGACCGACGTTGAAGATCCGGTCCAGCGGCTTCTGCCGGCCCAGCGGATGCTCGTGCGTCAGCGTGTGCACCGCGTCCCAGCGCCAGGTCCCGCTGTCGGGGCCCAGCGTCGCCTGCAGGTGCGCGACCGTCGCTTTCCAGGCGCGGCGCACGATGTCGGTCTGCGTCTCGCGCTGCGGCGTCGAGCGGTCGTCCCACCAGGGCGAGTCCGCATCCGCCATCAGTCGCGGCAAGGCGTGATCGAGCGCGCGGGTGTGGCGCAGGTTCTCGAACTGCGCCTCGCCGAGCTCATCCTTGAGCGCCGCCCGCAGCAACTCGGCGGTGAACTGCTGGAACAGCACCGGCGCCACCGTGTCCGCCTTGTAGGCGCCGTTCCAGCGCACCAGCGCCTCCACCAGCGGCTGCTCCTCGACCGAGGCCGATCCGCGCAGCAGCGGGATGATGGGCCGCAGCACGCGCGGGCCGTAGTCGGTCTGCACGTCCAGCTGCAGCGCCTGGCTGTTGTGGATGTCCCAGCGCTTGCCCTGGCTCAGCAGCCCGTCCAGGCGCCGGCCGCGCTCGGCCAGGTTGTAGTAGCCCGGCACCGGCGTGTCCCCGGTCGGCTGGAAATTGGCCGACACGATGTAGCCGCGCGCCGGGTTCTCTTCGTGCGGATTGGCCGAGAACGGCAGGAAGCCCGGCTTGTCGGCCTCGCCGGTCGCGCCGTCCAGCACGAAGGCCGGATTTACGCCCGGCGGCCGCTGCGGCAGCTTCGCGGCCGCCCACCAGGCGATGTCGCCACTGGCGTTGGCCCACACGATGTTCAGGCCGGGCGCGTGCACCAGGCTCGCCGCGTCGCGCGCGCGGTCCAGCGTGTCGGCGCGGCCCAGCCGGTAGAAGCCGTCGAGCACCGGGTTCTCGGTCTCCAGGAAGGCCCACCACATCGCGACCGGGCGCTCGCCGCGGTCGCCCGGCAGCGCGTCGTTGACGATGGGCCCGTGCGGCGAGCGGCGCAGCGTCAGCACCTGGTCGGGCTGGCCCTTGACCTTGAGCGTCTCCTGCCGCGCGGTCATCGCGACCCAGCGGCCCTGGTACCAGACCTCGTTGGCATTGGCCGGGTTGACCTTCTCGGCGATCAGGTCGACGTCGTCGTTCTGGAACATCGTCAGGCTCCAGCCGAAGCGCCGGTTGTGTCCCAGCAGCGCCATCGGGTTGAGCGCGAGGTGATGCCCGTAGAGCTCGAACTGCGGCGTGCGCAGGTGCGCCTCCCACCACACGGCCGGCGCCGAATACGCGATGTGCGGATCGCCCGCCAGCAGCGGCTTGCCGCTGACGGTGCGGCTGCCCGACACGACCCAGGCGTTGCTGCCCTCGAACTGCGGCAGCCCGGCCAGCGCCGCCGCCTGGTCGCCGACCGCGGCCAGCCGCGCCAGCATCGGCGCCACGTCGGGGAAGCGCCCGCGCGGCGCGTCCAGCGCCTGCGGCTCCAGCACGCCGGAGGGATGCCAGTCCAGGTCGAAGATGCGCAGGTAGTCGGGGCCGAGCTGGTCCCGCACCGCGGTCAATGCCGGCTCGGTGCGGAAGGCCGCGGCGAAGCTGTAGGCCAGGTAGCCGGCGATGCTGTAGGTGTCCGCGGCGGTGAACGGGCGCTTGGGGATGCCCAGGACCTCGAACTCCAGCGGCGCGGGCCGCGTCGCCTGGTACTGGTTGACGCCGTCCAGGTAGGCGTACAGCGCGCGGGTCGCTCCGGGCTGGGCGGTGATGGCCGCGCTCGCCGCGGCGAGTTCATCGGCGCGCTGGCGGATGCCGAGCGCGCGGAACAGCCGGTCGGTGTCCACCAGCTTGGGCCCGAGCACCTCCGCCAGCTCGCCGCGCGCCAGCCGGCGCAGCATCTCCATCTGGAACAGCCGGTCCTGCGCGTGCAGGTAGCCGAGCGCGCGGTAGAGGTCGTCCTCGTTGCGCGCGTCGATGTGGGGCACGCCCCACTCGTCGTAGCGGACGGTGACCGGCGCGCTCAGGCCGGACAGCTGCAGCTCGCCGTCGCGCTGCGGCAGCTTCTGATGGACATGCCAGACCGCGGCCGCGGCGCCCAGCGCCGCCAGCACGGCGACCGTGAGCGCGCCGCGCTTCAGCCAGCGACCCACGCTCATGAACGGACCGGTTGCCGCAGGTGGGACAGCGCCTCGACGCGCTTGATCAGCTCGCGGTCGTTCCAGGGCTTGTGGAACATGCCGTACAGGCCCTGCACCTGATGCAGCCGGGCGTGCAGCTCCTCATGGCCGCTGATGGCGATGATGGGCAGGTCCTCGGTCGCCATCGCGCCCTGCACCGCCTTGATCAGCTCGAAGCCGTCCATGTTGGGCATCTCCAGGTCGGTGATCAGCACGCCGAAGCGGGTCTGGCCGAGCAGCTCCATCGCCTCCACGCCGTCGCGTGCGGCGACCACCTCGTGGCCGGCTTCGCTGAACAGCTTCAGCAGCTTGGCGCGCACGACCGCCGAGTCGTCGACCACCAGCAGCGGCAGGCGCTCGGGCGAGGCGGCGTTGGCGGGGGACGTGGCCAGGGATGCGGCGGCGGGCGCCGCGGCGGGGGCCGAGCCGGCGCGAGCGGCCGGGCCGGGCGGCAGGGGACGGGGCGATGGCGGCGGCGCGCCCACGTCGCGATAGTCGCCACGGCGCACCGTGATGATGATGATCACGATGGCCAGCGGGACCACGATCAGCAGCGGCAACAGGAACGGCTGCAGGGTCTCAGGCAATTCAAACGGCATGCGGCTCTCCGACTCCTCCCCAAACCGCGCACGCTACACCGGCCGCAAGACGGCCTGTAGAGGAAAAGCCCTCTCGGTGGACGGCCGGCGCGCGAGCTCCGACGAGCCGCCGTCGCGCCTCGCCGGCTGACGCGGCCACGCGACAGCGCGCCGCCGCCGCGTCCCTGCATCAGGGGGCTTGCACGGCTTCATGCCCAGCTCAGCGCGGACAGGTCGTTGGCGAACAGCGGGGTGCGGCTCCACAGGCCCTTCAGGCCGGCCCGCGCCACCGTGATCCATTGGGGCTGGTAGAGGAAGGCCGCGACCGCGTCCTCGGCGACCTGGCGCTGGGCCTGGCCGAAGAGCCGCGCCCGCTCGGCCGGGTCGGCGCTGCCCTGCATGCGCTCGTACAGCGCGTTGAAGGCCGGGCTGCGGTAGCCCCAGTAGTAGTCCGCCCGGGCGAAGTTGCCGAAGTCGTAGGGCTCCACATGCGCGATGACGGTCAGGTCGTAGGCCTTGCTGCCGTAGACGCTGGACAGCCATTGGGCCCATTCGATCTGCTCGATCCGGGCGGTGATGCCGACCGCCGCCAGCTGCGCCGCGATCAGTTCGCCGCCCTGGCGCGCGTAGGGCACCGGCGGCAGCTTCAGCGACAGGGACAGCCCGGTCGCCTTGGCCTGGGCCAGCAGCGCCTTCGCGGCGGCCGGGTCGTAGGCGTTGATCGCGGTGCAGTCGACGTAGCCCGGCGCGTCCGGTGTGACGAAGCTGCCGATCGGCACGCCGTAGCCGTCGGCGCTGGCCTGGACGACGGCCTTGCGGTCGATCGCCATGGCGATGGCGCGGCGCACGCGGACGTCGCCCAGCGGCGGCCGCTGGTGGTTGATGGCCAGGATGGTCTTGGCGCGCGAGGAGGCGGTGATCACCTGGAAGCGCCGCGGCTGCGCCTTGAACTGGCTCAGCGCCCGGGCCGCGGCCACGCGCGGGAAGGCGTCCACGTCGCCGGCCAGCAGCGCGGCGACCTGCGCGGCCGGTTCGCCGATGAAGCGGAACTGCACCCGCGGGATCCGGATCGAGGCCGCGTCGCGGAAGCCCGGCCAGGCGGCGACGGTGAGGCTGGCGCCGCGCTGCCACTGGGCGACGCGGTAGGGCCCGGTGCCCACCGGGTTCTGCGCGTTGCCGGCGGCGCTGCCGGGCTCGACGATCACCGCCGTCGCCTGCGCCAGCAGCGCCGGCAGGTCGGGCTCCGGATGCCTGAGCGTCAGCACCGCGGTCAGCGGATCGGGCGTCGCGATCGCGGCGATGTTCTCGAAGACGCGACGGTCCTTGTTGAGGCTGTTCGGCGCGGCCGCGCGCTCGAAGCTGAACTTCACCGCCGTGGCGTCAAAGGGCGCGCCGTTGTGGAAGCGCACGCCCGGACGCAGCGTGAAGGTCCAGGTCTTCTGGTCCGCCGAGGCGCTCCAGCGCAGCGCCAGCAGCGGCCGGGCCGAGCCGTCCTCGGCCACCTTGGTCAGCGGCTCCAGCACGTTGTAGAGCACGATCTCGCCGATGGCGGCGGCGGCGCCGGCGGTCGGGTCCAGGCCCGGGGGCTCGAGGGTCATGCCCAGCACCAGCGGCCGCCCGCCGGGCACCTGCGCGAGGGCCGGCAGCGCGGCGCCGAGGCTGGCGCCGACGGCGCCGATCGAGAGCCGGTGGAAACGGCGGCGGTCCAGGGAGGTGTCCATGGCCGCGGATCATGCCAAAGCGGCCAGCAGGTCCCGGGTGTAGGGATGCCGGGGATCGCCCAGCACGCGCGCGGCCGGGCCCTGCTCGACCGCTTCGCCGCCGCGCAGCACCAGCGCGTGGTCGCACAGCACCTCGACGGCCGCGAGGTCGTGGCTGACGATGACCAGGCTGATGCCGTCGCGCCGCTGCAGCTCGCGCAGCAGCGCCAGGATCTGCGCCTGCACCGAGACGTCCAGCGCGGACAGCGGCTCGTCCGCGACGATCAGGCGGGGGCGCGTCGCCAGCGCCCGCGCGATCGCCAGGCGCTGGCGCTGGCCGCCGGAGAACTGGTGCGGGAAGCGCAGCGCCGCGTCGGGCTCCAGGCCGACCTCGGCGAGCACCTCCAGCAGCCGCGCCTGGCGCTGGGCGTCGGTCATCGGCAGCGCGGCGAGCGGCTCCACCACGCTGCGGCCGACGCGCCAGCGCGGATCCAGCGAGCCGTAGGGATCCTGGAACACCATCTGCACGCCGGGCCGCAGCGCGCGCCGCGCGGCGGCGGGCATCGCGTTCACGTCCTGGCCGGACCAGCGGACCCGGCCGTGGCGAGGCCGTTCCAGCGCCATGACCAGGCGCGCCAGCGTGCTCTTGCCGGCCCCCGACTCGCCGATGATGCCGAGCGACTCGCCGGCCGGCAGCGTGAACGAGATGTCCTTGAGCACCGTGCGGCCGCCGTAGCGCTGGCCCAGGCCCTCGACCTCGAGCAGCGAAGCCGCTGGCGAGGACGACGGCGCCGGAGTCCGGCCGATGACCCCGCTCATGTCGACACCTCCCAGCAGGCAAGCCGGCCGTCGAAACGAGGCGGCTCCGCGGCGCAGCGGGCGGTCGCCAGCGGGCAGCGCGGCGCGAACGGGCAGCCGTCGCCGAGCTGCGTCAGCGCCGGCACGTTGCCCTTGAGCGGATGCAGCGGCTGGTCGCGGCCGGCGCCCAGCCGCGGCCGCGCCGCCCACAGCGCCTGCGTGTAGGGATGGCGCGGGTGTGCCAGCAAGTCCGCCGCGACGCCCTGCTCCATCACTCGTCCGCCGTACAGGATCAGCAGGCGATCGACGCGGCGCGCCGTCAGCGCGAGGTCGTGCGAGATCAGCAGCAGCCCCATGCCGCGCTCGGCGACCAGCTCCCGCAGCAGTTCCAGGACCTGCACGCGCAGCCGCGCATCCAGGGCCGTGGTCGGCTCGTCGGCGATCAGCAGTTCGGGCTCGGCGGCGAGCGCCATCGCGATCAGCGCCCGCTGGCGCTGGCCGCCGGAGAGCTGGTGCGGATAGGCGCAGGCCTGCCGCTCCTCCAGGCCGACGCGCGCCAGCAGCGCCAGCGCACGCTGACGGGCGCTCGCGCGGTCCGGCGCGAGGCGGTGCAGGCGGATCGGCTCCATCACCTGCGCCAGCACGCGCTGCAGCGGGTTCAGCGCCGTCAGCGGCTCCTGGAACACCATCGCGACACGGCGGCCGCGCAGGCCGCACCAGTCGTCCTCGTCGAGCGCGAGCAGCTCGCGGCCGTCCAGGGCGATGCGGCCGGTGGCCCGCGCGCCGTCCGGCAGCAGCCCCATCACGGCCAGCGCCGTCAGCGTCTTGCCGCTGCCGGACTCGCCGATCAGCGCCAGGCACTCGCCGCGGTCCAGCCTCAAATCGATGCCGCGCAGCGCATGCAGTGCCGCGCCACCGCGCCCGGCGAGCCACACCTGCAGGTCGCGGACCTCGAGCAGCGGCGCGCTCATCGCGGCAGCTCCTTGGGATCGAGGCGGTCGCGCAGGCCGTCGCCCAGCAGGTTCAGGCCCAGCACCGCCAGCGTGATCGCCAGGCCCGGCGCGAGCGCCAGCTGCGGCGCCTCGAACATCAGCGTCTGGGCCTCGGCGAGCAGCCGTCCCCAGCTGGCCTGCGGCGGCTGGGTGCCCAGGCCGAGGTAGGACAGGCCGGCCTCGGCCAGGATGGCCAGCGCGAAGCTGGTCGTGCCCTGCACGATCAGCAGCGGCAGCAACTGCGGCAGCACGTGACGCAGCGTGATCGACCACCGGCCCTGCCCCGCGACGCGGGCGGCCAGCACGAAGTCGCGCGCCCACCAGCTCTTGGCGCTGCCATTGACCAGCCGCGCGAAGGACGGCACCGCATGCAGGCCGATCGCCGCCATCGCCACCGTCATGCCGGGCCCCAGCGCCGCCGCCAGCAGGATCGCCAGCAGCAGCGCGGGAAAGGCGTAGCCGAGGTCGGCGCCGCGCAGGATCAGCGTCTCCACCGCGCCTCGCCGCGCGGCCGCGACCAGCCCGAGCGCGGTGCCGGCGAGCAGCCCGATGCCGACCGCCACCAGGCCCACCAGCCAGGCACTGCGCGCCCCGGCCATCAGGCGGCTGAGGACGTCGCGGCCGAGCTGGTCGCAGCCCAGCCAGTGCGCCGGGCTGGGCGCGGCCAGGCGGCGGGCCATGTCGATCTGCTCGGGCGGCCAGGGGGTCCAGACCAGCGACAGCAGCGCCGCCAGCAGCAGCGCGGCGGTCAGCACGGCGCCCGCGACGAAGCCGGCGCGCCTCATGCCCGATTTCAGGCCGGACCTCATGCCGGAGCTCATGCTGTCCTTCATGCCGCGCCCTCCGCCTCGACGTCGGCCTCGGCCCGCGTGCGCAGCCGGGGATCGATCCAGCCGTGCAGCAGGTCGATCGTGAAATTCAGCAGCAGCACCAGCGCCGCCAGCCCCATGACGCCGTTGCGCACGACGATCAGGTCGCGGTTGGCGATCGCCTGCGCCATCAGGCGGCCCAGGCCGGGCAAGGTGAAGACGTTCTCGATGACGATGGTGCCGGCCAGCAGGTTGGCGAACTGCAGCCCGCCCAGCGTCAGCAGCGGAATCGCGGCATGGCGCAGGCCGTGCCGCCACAGCGCCGCGCGGCGCGACAGGCCCTTGGCGCGGGCGCTGCGCATGAAGTCCTCGCGGGCGATGTCCAGCAGCGCGGAGCGCGCGATGCGCGCCAGGATCGCCGCCT
>Ga0268257_1000582_pt1 | contig 41157 bp, 31 predicted proteins | sample AgamicAtPrz_FD_200249 | JGI IMG/M metagenome (GOLD analysis project Ga0268257, IMG submission 200249) | Agave microbial communities from Guanajuato, Mexico - At.P.rz (v2) (version 3) | ecosystem: Host-associated > Plants > Phyllosphere > Phylloplane/Leaf | place: Guanajuato, Mexico | collected... | reverse complement strand
GATCAATAACCTGTTTGACTGCTTCAATTTTAAACTCTTCGGGATAACGTTTACCGCTCATGGGCACCTCTCTTTAAGTCATCTTAAATGACTCCGAGGTGTCTGTTAAACCCGTGGCGATTCAGATGCAGCAGATTCAATCACTCTCTCTGATATTAACCCGCGAAGCTAACGAGTTAACCCAGGCTCAGTGTGACGTCATGCTCAATGGCGAAAGCACGGGTATTCTCGTTCCCGGGCATGTACTGGAAGCAGCGGTCCAGGTTAATGAACCGCGTTACATCCTGTTTCTGACGGATGACATTATTTTCGAGGAATCCCTGACGATTGCCCTTATTGACGTTCATGCCGGGCTCAAAGAAATTGTTCGTTTAGGTAATGAGTGCTCAACAGGGAGTTTTTCGGATCTCCATGTCACTGACGATAGCGTGGACTTCAGGTTTATTGGGGATTACATCTGGACACTGAAAGTATCCGACTCACCTCGTCTGCGGCTTCCTTTTGCTTCCGATCCAAAAGGGGTTAAACGGGAGTCAGGTCTGAAAAAGTACATAACGATATCTGCCGCACCGGCGTCGGAAAACGTAAGCTGAAGTCACTATTTATCAGAATGAAAAGGCTTCCGCTGAGCTGGATTAATGCTCCTGAGAAGTATGACTCCGCTACTGATGAAGTCCTGAAAGCCCGCACGGCGCAAGCCCTGCGGGCTTTTTTGTGCCCTCAATTTATCCCGCAGAGCCCGTAAAATTTTCCGGCTATACGTGAGCACCACACCATTAAACGTTATTTCTCTCATGCTCAATAAGCCATTCTTTTCGAGAAATACCGCCTCCATAACCTGTCATCGCACCATCTTTTCCAATTATCCTGTGGCAAGGGATCACAATAGCAATCCGGTTTGCACCATTGGCAGCAGCGACGGCGCGCACAGCATTTGGCTTATTCATCCGTAGTGAGATGGCCTGATAGTGTGAAGTCTGTCCATAGGGAACTGCACGCAGCTCGCGCCAGACGGATTGTTGAAAATCACTCCCCGGGGCATCTACAGAGAGATCAAACTGTCGGCGCGTTCCGGCAAAATACTCGCTGATTTCCTTTACTGTCTGCCGGGTATGGCTGTTTTCTCCGGTGACGATTCTGGCATTAAATAAACGCTGAATATCGCGAAACTCTGTTTCTAACATCCTGCGATCGGTAAACTCCAGCAGACAGACTCCCCGCTCTGTCGCACAGACAAACATCGGCCCAAGCGTCGTGGTAAAACGGTGAATGACTATCACCTGGGTTGCCTGAGTCGGCGCTGCACCAGTAAGCCGCTTGTAGGTATAACCAAACCCGCTCAGGGATTCATAGCCGTTGTCCAGCGCAACGTCAGTCGCCGTTCGTCCGCTTTTCAGCTCTTGCAGAGCAACGTTCACCCGCTGCATTCGTTGGAAAGCCTGAAAAGTGATGCCGTGATGTTGCAGAAACCAGCGTCTTACCCGCTCCGGACTGATTCCATGCTGGCGAAGCTCCGCGTCTGCAACACGGGATTTAATATCGCGCCTGACAAGCGCAAGCGCCTGTTCAACAAATAATGGCGCGCTGTGCGCATTCTCAGCGGGTCTGCAGACCTTACAGGGTCGAAAGCCGGCCGCAAGGGCAGATTTGGCATCTTTATAAAATTCGACATTTTCACGTTTGGGCTTTCGCGCCCGACATACCGAAATGCAGAACACGCCAGTGGTTTTGACGCCGACAAAAAACACGCCAGTATATTCTGAAGCACGTTCAAGTAATGCCTGATACCAGATATCACATAAATTCTTATCGGTTATTTTCATCACCAAAAAGTCCTTCAAACGTCTGACGAGATCGGATCGCATACATGACATCAGTCAGCGTTGACTGCATGGCTGAATGCACAAAATTGCCCATGGAAATGCGGCTTACTCCGGCCAGCTTCAGCCTGTCGAATGACGAAAGGTCGGGCATACACATGACATTAAGAGGCAGACCCGTTGCCTCTGCAATGAGGCTGATGTCTTTCTCTGACGTCAGACAGGGCACAAAAAGGCCGTCAGCACCTGCAGCTTTATAGCTTTGACCCCGTAATATCGTCTCCTGCAACGCTTCTGCATGCCCGAGCAGGTACGTGTCAGTCCGGATGTTCAGAAACAGGCTATGATTTTCGCTTCTCAGCACATCGCTTACTGTTCTCAGGGTACCGGAAAAATCAGAAGCATCGTCAAGCTGACGCACCCCATTTATGACGCTGCTGTCTTCAAGATTAACGCCTGCGACGCCTGTCTGAGCAAGGCGCCTGAGATTGGCTGTTATCTCTTCGGCTGAATCACCGTACCCAGCTTCCATGTCAACGCTCAATGGCAGCCTGCTGACAGCCTGGATACGAGTTACCATATAAAATAGCGCATCAAATGGCATTCCCTGCCCGTCTTCATATCCCAGTGTGGACGCGATTGCTGCGCTGGACGTTCCCAATGCCTGATAACCTGCTTCTTGCGCTGCGACAGCACTGGCGGCATCCCAGACATTAGCGATAAGAAGCGGCTCATGCTGGTTGTGGAGTTCTGCAAAGTTCATATCCATATCCTCTCGATAGATTGAAAATGAATCTAAGCAGTCAGCAAGAACGTCACAACCGAAATTCAGACGACCATTTTTTTAGCAAACGTCGTCTGAACCCGGGGCGAATCAGACCGAAACCTTTCGAGGTCGGGTTCAGGCTTTCAGCATGGCAAGAACCGCCCACCGCGCCGCATCGTCTGCGATATTTTTCGGCAGCGCATCAGCCCGCAGATTGATATAAGCGTCAATAGCCTTTCTGATGGCAATGCTGACGGAGTCACGATCGTGCGTTGCCAGCGTGGATGCAAGCAGGCCATCACGATCAAGGCCATGGAATTCAATGCGGCGAACCCCACGTTGCGGCAGATTTGCACGACGGCACAGCATAGGTCCCAACACTTGCTCGCGGAAGAATGACAGCATGCCAATCGCTTCAAAGAGTTCGCCCCTTCCCAGTTTCACCGCCGCATAATGAAGCCAGATCCAGGCTCGGGACTCAAACCACTCCGGCGTCATGTCAGGCCATTGAGCACGATATTTTGCCAGTTGTTGTTCCAGAACCAGGTGATCGCGGGTAAATAACACTGCAGGCTCCTCTACGCGTTGAGTGAGCATGTCCAGTGTGACAAATTTCAGATCGACATGGAGGAGTTCAGGACCATACAGGCATATAAGCAGACGTGGCTCTCCGACATGTTCCCCGGTAAAGGCATGCAGCAGATGCCCCAGTGTTCCGGCGAACTCAATACGCTGCGCCATGATTTCGTCATAGCAGAGAGGGTCTACCACAACAACAAAATCGAGATCGGAGTAATTATCGAACCCGCCATGAACAAGCGAGCCGCCAGCGAGAAGAGAGTGAATTCGCGAATCAGCCTGAAATTTAAGCTTGAGTTGCTCTGCAAAACTTCTGTGTAAATCGGGTAATGTACTTAGCATACTTTTTCCTGTTCACAAAAAAGACAAAGCATTACAGAATATCGAGCTCTTTAAATAAGGGCCAGATATTTTTGCAGGAACAGTCTTGTCCCTGAGGAGTTTACTCGCGTAGCCATAAAGCAATCTCTTAGATATGAAGGGTATAGTTATGTTCTGGCTGCCAGTCACGCAGTGAGCTTTGTCTGACTGCAGGCACGATATCGTGATTCATCACTTCAGCGATTGTTGAATCTGTTTTTGCTCTGCCATGACTGTTATTGTTTATATAATTTAAGCAGGAGCATTCAACGTTCAGGAGTGAAGGGTGATAGACGCGCAACAGGAAACGAAACTTCGTTCATACGGGTTTACTGATAAAAATATTACGGCTTTGCGTGCCGCACTTGAAGATCCGAAACGTAAAGATCGGACTCTGCATTCACTTTTAGTTGAGCTAAAAAGACGCTTCTACACGTCCTGGTTTATTGTCATTGGTTTACTGTTTTTTGCTACCTATGCCACTATCACTAATGATTATGGTAATGGTTGGATTTATTTCGCAATAATTATCGTTTTATCTTTTTTTATACTGGCAATGGCACCGCTGTCTGTCTCATGGAAGGCGGTGAAGTTTTTGCGCAAGGAGGGGTAACCCTCCTTTCTGCCTGGCGAGCAAACGCTTGTTCATCGGTATTATATGTTTGCCCATTGTATAAAGTTTATGGGCTAATTTTTTCACCTTCAATAGCCAATGTCGGCCCTGTCATTAAATACGATGAGGCGTTACATTAAAAACTATTTTCATGCGTTCAATGTCAAAAAGCCTAAAAACATTGCTGTAATTACAGGGACGACTAATGAATATTGCATTCAAAAAATTGTATAGTGTTTATATAGGGAGAAAATTAGCCAGAGATATTATCTCTACCACATTGTTCGTGATGATGAGGTGCTGAATGGGATTCACATACCCCGCCGTTACTGGAGCAATGCAGAATGATCAGAGAGCCTTTTCTGCTGCTCTTGCTTCGCTGCAAGGAACGGCGTCAAACTTTGCTGCACATTGTATACAGGACTCGCGTGTCAGAGAGCAATGTTTGCGCGATATTCAGAAAATATCTGCTGAGTTTGTGCAAGCAGTCGAGAGCAGAAAAATGTCTCCCCGAGAAGCAGCAACTTTAGCCTCCCAGACTCGTAACGAAATACTCGATCTTTCTCGGCTAAGAAACAGCCGCGTAGGTAAAGCCTATGCGAAAAAGCTAAAACCATCGGGACGCACGATGGCTGACCTCACCGAACATTATGCGACTAAAATGTTTCAGCAATCTTTTGAGTCTTTATCGGAAAGGCAGCAGGCCACTGTATTCAAGGAAATGATCCAGTCGGCCGGACGTGACAGGGGCGCGGTATCAGGTATCGCCAAAATGTTGGGTAAGGCAGGTAAGCGGGTTATTTTCGTTTCTTTAGCGATCGCCGCGTATGAAATTTATCAGGCAGAAGATAAAACCACCGAAACAATGCATCAGGGCGCTATAGTTACTGCGGGCATTGCTGGCGGATGGGGAGCGGGTGCAGCGGTGGTTGCAACGGGGGTGTGCGCAGCAACTGCACCCGTTTGTATTGGTGTTGCGGCATTCTTGCGTCGGTAGGTACAGACCTCCTGTTCGGAACCGTGTATGTTTTACCGCAAGGGAGAAATTAATATGCATTTGACTGAAACCCAGCTGATCGCCCGCGTCCCCGTCTGGCACGCCTTATCAGAACTTTTTACCGGGCGCGAACTCCAGGAGTATGACTATCAATGGATGGCGGAGGTGCTGAAGAGATCAGGATTAAACCGGGAAGCGATCTTCAGAATTGTGGATGAGGAAGTCGCCCCTGCCCTACAGGCTAATCTGCTCTACAACCCAACGCCGGTGATGGACGGTTGGTCAGAGGAACACATCACACGGCTTGTGACAGCGTATTTGAACAGAAAGCCGACAATTATCGAGCACATCATTCCAGCCCGGGTACTGTTAAAACAACGGCGCAAACATATCAGTAACGAACTTAACAGGCTATCCGCTGAGTTGGATAAAAGCTTGTAAGAAGTCTTTAAATTCCCCCCACCAAAATCTCCCTCGGATAAAACCCTGAACGCCCATACAGCGCAATCCCGGCGTTATTCTGTATTCTTATTTCCCCATCACATTGACAAACATCAACGACACCGTCCCTCCCCTATGAAAAATTAAAAAGCACTCCCCCCAGCGCGATGGAATAGCCGCTCAACCCGGAAGGAACCCGAACATGTACAGACCCATCGTCGTCATTCTCTTTATTCTCCTGACCCTCGCCGCCCTCGCTGAAACAGGCTTTTTATCGTTTGGATAATCCTCAATCCATTGACCCTACGTTTAGGTACTTTGATCTCATTACAGTTTTTTCCTAAAGCCACCCCGCTTCGTCTGTGACATGCTGAATCACGCTCATAACCGATAACGTTAAATGAGGATATTATGAAAAAAACAATTATCGCTTTATCTGCCGTTCTGCTGGCTTCTCCAGTATTTGCTGCGACCACACATGCAACTGATGATACCGTCGCCGCGGCGAAGGCTAACGCCAACGAGGCGAAGCAAAAACTGCACGAAGAGCAGAACAAAGGTGAAGAGCTGAAGCTGAAACAGAAACATGCTGCGGAAGGTAAAAGCGAAAGCTTTGGCAGCAAGGTCAGCGAAGACTCCCAGAAAGCCTGGCATAAAACCAAAGAAGGCACTGAAAAAGGGTGGAATGCCACCAAAGAAGGCGCTGAGAAAGGCTGGAATGCCACCAAAGAAGGCACCGAGAAAGGCTGGAACAAAGCCAAAGAAGGCGCCAACGAGCTGGAAAAGAAAGTCACTGAGTAATCCCTTCGAAAGGCCGCACACGCGGCCTTTTTTATTCCCCTCCGCTCAGCCTCCTGAAGACTAAACTTGTTACAGGGGGACCTATCACGAACCACGTAGAAATCGCACCAGAAAGCCACGGCGTTGAAATCTCGGTGAATATCGTGAAAACAACCTGACGCATAACGCCGAATAGATCTTCAGAGTGGCGCGTTTACTCCCTGCCCCCCTAAAAGAGATCCTGAAATGCTACGACGCCTGGCAATACTGCTTGTTTTAGTCTGCCCGTGGGCTTTGGCCGCCCCACAGCGCTATACCATCGACACCGACAACACCGCCATCCGGCTATCGTGGCATGCTTTCGGTGGCATCCTCTCGTGGGCCAGATTCAGCGGCGTCACGGGTGACGTTACCCTTAACCCGGATAATGACCTTGACGATCGTATTCACGTCACCGTCCCGGTAGCGACCCTTGTGGCCTCAAACAGCCTGCTCACCTGGCAGTTGAAAAGCGATATGTTCTTTGAAGCTGAGCGCTATCCCACCATCGATTTTACCAGCTCTCGCGTGGTCGCTCAGGGATCGGGACGGTACAGGGTATTTGGCACGCTGACCGTCAGAGCCCTTTCCCGGCCGGTGATTCTGGAGGCCGTCGTCAAGGATGCGCACGCGCACCTCCTCACGCTGGATGCCACAACGGCTATCTCCCGTGCCGCCTACGGCATGGATAAATTTGCGCTGGTCGTTGATGATCGCATTGCCATCGCCATTGCGATCCAGGCCAGCGCGGTTCCGTCGTTATGACAGCTGGCGTTGCAGTTGCTCAGCGTTTATTTGCAACTGCGACGGCGGATTACGGCCAATCAGGACAAACTGATACCCCGCGTGATGCCACCACGCCAGGTTCATATCGTGCCGTTGCTCCTGTTGAAGCGCGGCCGTCGTCGCCTGTCCTGTCGGGGAGATGCAAAGCGCCATCGGGCCGAAGTCGGCATGGATCCAGGCGATTTGTGCAATCGAGGTGGTTTCATAGCGCAGCATACGCACCATCTTAAGCTCAGCCCCGCGCAGGATAAGCTGTGATGCCTGCAGCTGCAGGCCAATATCCTGTGCGGCCCGCTGCAGCCCGCGTTGAAGCACAGGCAGAGCGCTGTCCATATCCAGCAGCGTCTCGGCGCTGTAAAGGGACATGTATTGTGCTTCGAGGTCACGAATATGGGCATTCTCATCCACAGAGTCGGTGGCCGGGCTCAGCCAGCGCCCGACTCCTGCACCCACCAGCAGAAAACTGAGCGACGCCGCAATCAGAGCTCGTCGGCTCACCCCCGCTGACGTGACGGATGGCGGTTCGGGAAGGGCATCCAGCCGGGCCTGCATCTTCGCCAGCGGAGCGTCGTCCAGCATGGCGGTAAACGCCCGGGCATAGTCCTGGTTGCTTTTCATCAGCTCAGCAGTGCGCGCTGAGAGCCGGGCATCGCTTTTGAGCCGGGCGGCAAATTGCTGTGCGTCGGCAGGAGACATCTCGCCATCTATCCATGCCACGATAGCCTCGTCATTATAGGGCGGTGTAAAACGGTGCGCGTTCAAGAGCGTTTCTCCTTCGCCGGGGGCGGTGCGTCATTCGACTTTGCCAGCGTCGCCCGCGCCGTTGCCAGACGGCTCATCACGGTACCAACCGGCACCGCCAGGGTGTCCGCTGCTTCCTGATAGGTAAAGCCTTCGACATAAACCAAAAAAACGGTGTTGCGCTGGGCTTCGGGGAGCGCATTGACGCGCTGCATCACCTTCAGGTAGTGCAGACGCGTCTCATCCTGTTCACGGGTGTCCGGAGCGATAAGTTCATCACTGGCGACAAATCCCTGCCCCTGACGGACGTGCCGCGCCCGCAACTCGGAGATCCAGATGGAGTGCAGGATCGCGAAAAGCCACCTGTCGATACGCGTGCCAGGGGTGTACTGACGGCTCTTTTCCAGCGCACGTACGCAGGTGGACTGAACCAGCTCTTCAGCGATATCCCGGTTTCGCGACAACACCAGCCCATAGCGCCAGAGGCGCGACAGATGCGCGGCCAACTGTTGGCGAACCTCACTGGTAGCGATATGTTTTCCCTCCACGAGAACGTCAGGATCCCGGTTGCCCGTTAATGGCGGCCTGCAGATCGCGGTACTCCTCACAGGTCTGGCCGCAAATACCGGCAATCACCTTCAACTGCTCTTTTGCCAGATCGGGCCGTCCTTTCACCATCCACGCCTCGCCCAGATATTCCCGGGCTTGCGCATAATCGGGGGCGATAGCGAGCGCACGCTGGTAATAACCAATCCCTTCGTCCGTGCGGCCAAGTTTACGGGTGGCATACCCGCGATAATTCCATGCTTCCGCGGTGTTGCCGTTTTTCAGCGAATCAAGAAGATTCAGCGCCGCCTGGTACTCGCCTTTTTTAGCGAGATGATACGCATAGTCAGTTTTGTCCTTATCGCTGAGGCTGCTGCTCTTGTCGGGCACGCATTTCTGGGTTGCGCTGTCATACACCTGTCCGGAAGGACAGTCGGGTGTTTTGCTCTCGGTACTATTATCGCCCATGGCCAACGCCAGCGGCGCGTACAGTGAAAAAAGTAGCACCGGGATCAGACGAAGAGAGGGGGTGTTCATACAACGCTCCTGGGTATGAGAGATTACGTGAGTAAACGCGTGGGCGGCGCTTTTTATTCACTTTCCCGCTGATTTTTTTTACAGCAACAAAATCATGCCTGTGGCGTATTTCTTAGCAATATAAATGTGGTTATTTTACAACCCTCCCGCCCTGGGATTATTTTTCTCATTAGCAGAAAATGACGCATATAAAAGAATATTTTTAAACCCTGAAAAAATATAATATATCTTACATCAAAAACGTTACCCTATCTTAAACCGCAATTAAGCCACCATAAACAACACCCGTTGAAATAAGATAATAAAATTCACCTACCAATTTTTTATCAGCATTATTCATGCTCAAAAATCACGTTCTCAAAAATCAAAATAATTCATTTAAAACAAAGCGCTATGCATCCAAAACCCTATTCATCATCTATAAACCAATACCTACATCACATTCTCCATCCGTATTTACAGAAGCTTAATTTGCATATCCAGACTTTTCTGACTATATCATTTTCATACCGTCCCGGATTAATTCCTCTATTAATTACAAGGTTATATAAAAGACAAAATCACATTGTTGATAATTTTTCTTAAATAAATAGATCCGCTCTGATGTTGCCACTCTCTATTCTGGCGGGCATCGTTCGCGCTGAAAAAAATACGGTGAGTACTGTTTAAATAACAGTCACTCCGCCGGGGGCGCGCTTTACCCTTCACAGAGATGGCTCGTCTTGCTCGCCGTTAACGACAACTCTGCTGGAGTCATCACTAAATGAGCCAAATCTCTGTTATATCGAAACTTACGGGCGTTGAAACCACATCAGAAGGCACCCAGGTTACGCTGAGCCACACCTCTATCGTTGAGCTTAAGGTTGAGCGAGCCAATGTCGCCGATTTCGCCCGCAGCGGTAACGATCTGGTGATCACGCTCCACTCCGGCGAGGTGATTACCATTAAAAATTTCTACGTCACCGATGCTCAGGGAGCGAGCCAACTGGTCCTGCAGGACAGCGAAGGGGCGCTATGGTGGATTCAGGATCCCGCCGGGGCCGCCACCTATGAATCCATCGCCTCCACAGACGTCCTGCTTGCCGCATCCGGCAGTGATGCCGGTGGCGCCGCCATCTGGCCATGGGTACTGGGTGGCATTGTCGCCGCAGGTGGCATCGCGGCGGCGGCAAGCACCGGAGGCGGCGGCGGTGGGGATGACGATGATGACAACGGCAGCAACCCCGGCACGCCGACAACCCCTTCCGATCCGGATACCACTCCGCCGAATGCGCCGTCCAGCCTTCAGTTCTCGCCGGATGGTAAAACCGTCTCCGGTACCGCAGAGCCTGGCAGTACCATCACGCTGAAAGACGCCGACGGCAACGTCATCGGCACCGGCAAAACCGGCAGCGACGGTAAATTCACCATCGACCTGGGCACGCCGCTGACCAACGGCGAACAAATCACCGCCACCGCAACGGATCCCTCGGGGAATACCAGCCCGGGCACAACCGTGACCGCACCGGACATCACCGTCCCGGATGCTCCAGATATTCTGCTGGTGAATGACGATGTCGGCAGTAAGGCTGGCCCGCTGGAAAACGGCGAGCGTACCGATGATCCCCGCCCGACCTTCAGCGGCATCGGCGAGCCAGGCAGCACCATCACCTTTTACGATAACGGCAAGCCGATTGGCACCACCCAGGTAGATGCCAAAGGTAGCTGGAGCTTTACCCCCACCACCGATCTTGCCAACGGCAGCCACACCATTACCACAACCGCGACCGACGCGGCAGGCAATACCAGTCCGGCATCCGCAGCCGTCAGTTTTGTTGTCGATACGGTTGCGCCCGGAGCCCCAACCATCACCAGCGCAACGGACGATATTGACCCCGGTAAAGGGACGGTAAACAGCGGGGGCAGCACTAACGACCCGCGTCCTCAGCTGTCGGGTACCGCAGAAGCCGGCTCCACCGTAACCATTTACGATGGCTCTGTCGCTATTGGCACTGCGGTGGTGTCCAGTAACGGCACATGGTCCTTCACCCCACCGGTCAATCTTGGTGAAAGCACCCACCAGTTTACCGTTCGGGCAACCGATGCCGCCGGCAACACCGGGCCAGCCTCTCCGGTCTTCACCCTCACCGTGGATCTCACCCCTCCGGCAGCGCCAACGGCGATTGTACTGAGCGATGAGACCGGGGCCATTAAAGGGGCGATTACCGCTGGCCAGTTCACCGACTCCTCTGAACCGCTTCTGGCGGGACGAGGAGAGCCTGGCGGCACAATCCTGGTCTATGACAACGGCGTGCTGATAGGGCAAACCACCGTGCTGCCCAACGGCACATGGAGCCTCCGGCCAGACACCCCGCTCGCGGAAGGCCTGCACTCGATCACCATTAAACAAACCGATGCGGCGGGTAACCAGAGCGCAGAATCGCAGCCGGTGAACTTTACCGTGGATACCACGCCACCGGCGCTGCCCGTTATTGCCATTAACCCGGTGGGAACCCAGGTTACCGGCACCGCCGAGCCAGGCAGCAAAATCGTCATCACCAACAGCAACGGCGACGTGATTGGCCGCGCCACCACTGACGGCAACGGTAACTTTGTTGCAACCCTTTCACCTGCCCAAACAAACGGCGAGCAGCTTTCGGTGGTAGCCACTGACGCGGCGGGCAACCAGAGTCCAGCGGCGACCCTCACCGCACCGGACACGACACCGGATATCCTCTCTGTGGTGGATGATGAACCCGGCGTCACAGGCCCCATCAGCCAGAATGGGATCACCAATGACCGCACCCCTACCCTGAACGGCACGGCGGAGCCCGGCTCGACCATCACCATCCATAGCGGCGGCGACGTCCTCGGCACGGTTGTTGTTCCATCATCCGGCCAGTGGACCTTTACGCCATCCACCCCGCTGGCCGAAGGTGCCCATGTACTGACGGCGACATCAAGCAACGGTAACGTATCAAATGCCTGGACCATTACCATTGATGGAACGGCGCCTGATGCGCCCGCCATCACCCAGCTTGTGGATAATGTGCCTGGGCGCACCGGCCCGCTGGATGTCAACGAAACCACTAATGACGCAACGCCGACGCTCAACGGTACCGGCGAACCCGGCTCAACGATCACCATCCGTCTGGATGGCGTCGATATCGGCACGGCGGTAGTCGGTAACAGCGGCGCATGGACCTTTACGCCCACCACACCGGTTGGCGACGGCACGCATACCCTGACCGCGATCGCCACCGACGTCGCCGGTAACACCAGCCCGATATCCGGTGGATTTACCTTTACCGTTGATACCACCCCACCGCCGGTCGCGACGCTGGGAACCGTCACCGACGATGCCGGAGACGTTAAAGGCCCGCTCAACAGCGGCGATACCACGGATGACACCCAGCCGTTACTTCAGGGCAGCGCCCCGGATGGCACGGTCATCACCGTGTATGACGGCACCACGCTGCTCGGCACCGCAACGCTCGACGGCAGCGGCGGCTGGAGCTTTACCCCTACCACGCCGCTCACCGACGGCCCGCATTCGCTGACGATCCATGCCACAGATGCCGCCGGGAATACCTCGATTTCGGATCCGTTCGAGCTGGTGATTGATACCGTCGCACCGGCCACACCAGACACGCCAGCCATCACCGTTAACCCGGATGGCTCAGCACCCACGTCGCTGAACCCGGGGGAAACCACCCGTGATACCACGCCGACGCTGAGCGGTACCGGTAATCCGGGCGATACGGTGACGATTTACAACGGCACCGACAAAATCGGTGACGCCGTGGTGGACGGCGACGGCAACTGGAGCTGGACACCCTCCACCGACCTGCCCAACGGCACCTACGACATTACCCTGACCGTCACCAACAAGGACGGCGCGGGCAACGAAAGCGCCCCGTCCCAGCCGGTGACCATCACCATCGACACCGACGCACCGGCTGCGCCAGCGGTCCCGGTGATTACCGACAGCGTCAGCCAGATAACCGGCCCGGTGGCCGATGGCGAAACCATCAACGATCCGCGTCCGGTACTGAGTGGCACCGGCACGCCGAATGACGTGATTACCATTTACGACAGCGTTGATGGCGGCACGCCAACCGCCGTGGGTACGGTCACGGTAGACGGCAACGGTAACTGGAGCTGGCGTCCTGAAAGCGCCATTGACGAGGGCAGCCACGAATTTACCGCTACCGCCACCGACGAGGCGGGTAACGTCTCTGCCCCTTCTACGGGGATCACCATCACCGTCGATACCCTCGCACCGGATACCCCGGTGATTAGCGCCGTCGCCGGTGAGCCGAATGGCGGTTTTACTACCGATACCACGCCAACCGTCGGTGGAACCGGTGTGACGGGTGAAACGGTGATCGTCTACAATAACGGCGTCGAGCTTGGACGCGTGGTTGTGGTTAACGGCGAATGGTCTTTGACCCTGCCCACGCAGACGGATGGCCCACTGAACATCACCGTTGCGGCAGTTGACGCAGCGGGTAACGTCAGCGCACTCAGCCCGGTCTATACCGTCACCGTCGATACCACTGATCCTGAGATCCCGCTAATTAACAGCGTTGAAGACAGCCAGCTCACCAACGGGACGCTCTACACCCGCGACGGTACGCCAACCCTCAACGGCACCGGCGAGCCGGGCACCACCGTGATTGTCAACGTGGACGGTACGCCATCCACAGTCCAGGTCACGGTCCAGCCGGACGGTACCTGGAGCTGGACCGCCGACACCACGCTGGGGGAAGGCCCACACAGCTTTACCGTCTCGTCGGTCGACCCGGCGGGTAACGCTTCCGGAGACTCTGCACCGCTTGCCGTTACGGTGGATACCGTGCTTCCGGCAGCGCCAGACAATATCAACGTGGCCGCACAGGGGACGCCGCTGACCGGTACCGGCGAAGAGGGCGCCACCATTATCGTCAAAGACGCCAGCGGTAACGTGATCGGTACCGGGGTAGTCTCAGGCGGCAACTTCTCCGTGGCGCTCAGCCCGGCCCAGCAGGACGGCGCGGCGCTGACCATCACCGCCACGGATGCCGCAGGTAATCTCAGTCCTGAAGCCTCCTATACCGTCACTGGTACGCTGCCGAATCTCCCGGACGTGCCCGTCATTACGGTCATCAACGACGATACGGCCCCGGTCACGGGCGATGTGAAAGACAAAACCACCAACGACACGACGCCGACCCTTGTCGGGACGGCAGAGCCAGGCAGCATAATTACCGTCTACCAGGACGGTGTGCAGGTTCTGCTGCCAACCGTGACCGCGGATGCAAACGGCAACTGGACCTATACGCCAGCTCTGCCGCTGGGTGAAGGAGCGCACACCTTTGAGGTCACCGCCACGCTGAATGGCGACACCAGCGGACGTTCGCCGGCGGCGACCGTCACCGTTGATCTCACCGCGCCCGACGCGCCTGTCATTGGCGCGGTTATTGATGATGTCAGCCCTGGCACCGGCCCACTGACAAACGGGCAGACCACCAATGACAACCGCCCAACCCTTACCGGTAGCGGCACGGCGGGCGATACCATCTCCATTTACAGCAACGGCACCCTGCTGGGCACCACCGTGGTCGGCCAGACGGGTAACTGGAGCTTCACGCCGTCCGCGCTGGCGGAGGGCAATAACGTCCTCACCATCCGTGAGACCGATCCGGCGGGCAACCAGAGTGCACCATCGGCAGGCTTCACCATCGTGGTTGACACCAGCTCCACTACTCCGGTGATTGTTAACGTCACCGATGATGTCGGCAACACCGCCACGACCGTGGTCAGCGGCAATACCACCAACGATGCAACCCCTACCCTCTCCGGTACGGCGGAAGCGAACAGCGTGGTGACCATCTTCGATGGCAATACGCAGATTGGCATCGTCACGGCGGACGGTACCGGCGCGTGGAGCTTTACGCCTGAGACCGCCCTCGTCGAAGGGCCACACAGCTTCACCGTCAAGGCCACCGATCCGCAGGGTAACATCAGCCTGTCGTCAAACGCCTGGAGCGTGGTGGTTGACCTGACGGCGCCAACGGTCCCCGTGCTGGAAACCGTCAGCGACAACGTGGCGGGCGGGGTCGTCGGTAATCTCACCACCGGCCAGGTCACCAATGACACGACGCCAACGCTCAGCGGCACAGGCGCCGTCGGCAGTACCATCCACATTCTGAACAATGGCGTGGAGATCGGTACCGCACCGGTAGACAGCAACGGCAACTGGAGCTTTACCCCTAATCCGGCGCTGGGAGATGGCAGCTATAACATTCGCATCAACGCCAGCGATGCCGCCGGTAACGTCTCAGCCAACTCGCCGGTCTTCGTCTTCACGGTTGATACCGCCGGTCCTTCCGCGCCGGTGGTCACCAGTGTGATTGACGATGTCGGTCCGGTCACCGGGACGCTCACCAGCGGCAGCAGCACCAACGACACGAAACCCACCTTCAACGGCACGGGCGAAGTCGGTGCCACGGTGCACATCATTGTCGATGGCAGCGAGATTGGCACCGCGGTCGTCAATGCTCAGGGGAACTGGACCTTCACCCCGGGCACGGCGCTCACCGAAGGACCACATGCCATTACCTTCAACGCCACCGATGCAGCAGGCAATACCGGCAGCACGTCGGCACCGATTAACCTGACGGTGGATACCTCCGCCCCGACAGCGCCGTCCATTTTGACCGCGAGCGATAACGTGGGCAGCGTTCAGACACCGCTCTCCTCCGGGCAGAGCACGGACGACACCACCCCAACCCTTAACGGCACAGCCGCGGCCAACGCGACCATCACGGTCTATCAGGACGGCCAGCAGGTCGGTACCGCCCAGGCTGACGGCAGCGGCGCGTGGAGCTTTACCCCGTCCACCGCGCTGGCGAATGGTAGCCACACCTGGACCGTCACGGCCACCGATGCGGCGGGCAACGTCAGCCCCGCATCGCCTGACTTTACGCTGGTGGTGGATACCACTGCGCCTAACGCGCCGGTTATCAGCCAGGCGGTTGATGACGTGGGCACGATCACCGGCCCGGTCAGCTCCGGACAAAGCACCGACGACACCATTCCGCGTCTCGTTGGTACCAGCGAGCCGTTTGCTACGGTGAATATTTATGAAGGAACGACGCTGGTGGGCACCGGTACCGCGGATGCCAGCGGAAACTGGAGCATTCTGCTGACCACCACGCTGGCAACCGGTCCACATAGCTTTACGGCTCAGGCGACGGATGCGGCAGGTAACACCAGCGCGCCGTCAGCAACCTTCAACCTGACCATCGACACCACGCCGCCTGCGCAGCCGGTGCTGAGCAGCATTGTGGATGATGTCGGCAATGCCGCTACGCCTGTCGCCAATGGCGGATTGACCAACGACGCGCAGCCAACCCTCACCGGGACGGCGGAAGCGGGCGCGACGGTGAAAATCTTCGATAATGGCGTGCAGATTGGCAGCGTTGTCGCCACCGGCGGTAACTGGAGCTTTACTCCGTCACCGGCGCTCAGCGATGGTCAGCACAGCCTGACGTTCACCGCCACCGATGCGGCGGGCAACGCCAGCGCACCTACAACCGGGTATGTGATCAACGTGGATGCCACCGCGCCAGCCGCGCCGATCATCAGCGCGATTGTAGACGACGTGGGCAGCGTTACCGGGCCGGTGACGGGCAATAACCCGACCAACGACACACGACCAACGTTGAGCGGTACCGCCGAAGCCAATGCGACGGTGCGTATCTACGACGGTACCACGCTGGTGGGCACGGTCACCGCCGATGCCAACGGCAACTGGACGCTGGCGCAGACCACCACCACGCTGACGGAAGGTTCGCACAGCTTCACCGCCACCGCCACCGATGCCGCGGGCAATACCAGCGCGCCATCAACCGTGACCACAATCCTGGTTGACCTGACGGCACCGGGCGCACCGACCAGCCTGCAGGTGATCGCTAACGGAACCCAGGTCACCGGTACCGCGGAAGCGGGCAGCACCGTCACCATCACCAGCGGTACCGGCACGGTGCTCGGTACCGCGACGGCAGACGGTAACGGCAACTTTAGCGCTACCCTCACCCCGGCGCAGACCAACGGTGAAGCGCTGCTGGTCTACGCGACCGATAAGGCCGGTAACGCTGGCGTCAGCGCCTCGGTGGTTGCGCCATCAACCAATATTCCGAACGCACCGGTTATCGCCAACATTGACGATAACGTCGGTAGCGTTACCGGAGGGCTGACCAACGGTAAAACCACCGATGACACCACGCCAACCCTGAGCGGCACCGCACAGCCGAACGCCACCGTCACGCTGTATAACAACGGCGTGTCGATGGGTACGGTTGTGGCCGATGCCAGCGGTAACTGGAGTTTTACGACCCCGGCATTAAGCGAGGGCTCACACGCCTTTACCGCCACGGCAACCAACTCAGCCGGCACCAGCCCGATCTCGCTCCCGACAACCGTTATCGTCGACGTGACGGCGCCAACCGCGCCTGCCGGGACCTTTAACGCTGACGGCAGCGTATTAACCGGTACGGCCGAAGCGGGCAGCACCGTCACCATCCGCCTCGCGGACGGGTCAACGGTGACCACCACCGCAGACAGCAATGGCGCCTACAGCTACACCTTCCTCAACAAGCAGACCGAAGGCCAGACCCTGCAGATCACGGCCACCGATGCGGCGGGTAACACCTCGCAGCCGGGCTCGGTCCTTGCGCCGGTGGTGCCGCTCTCTGCCAGCAATAACGTTGAAGAGCTGGAGCTCAGCACCACCGCCACCGTCACCAACAGCCAGTACAGCGACTACGGCTTCCTGCTGGTGGGCGCCGTGGGCAACGTGCTGACCCTGCTGGGCAACGATACTGCCCAGGTTGAGTTCAACGTGGGCAGCGGCGGCAGTGCGGATATTGTGGTGAATGCCAACGCCACGGGGGCCGTGCTTTCGCTGCTCAACACCCTGGAGCTGGTGGTGCAGCGTTTCGACAGCGTCAACGGCACCTGGACCACCGTCGTGGATACCGGACAACCGCAGTTCGCCGACCTGCTGACCCTTGGGGCCACCGGCGTGTCGCTGAACCTGACCGGGCTCGCTGATGGCCAGTATCGCGTGCTGAGCTACAACACCAACCTGCTGGCAACCGGCTCGTACACCAGCCTGGATGTGGCGGTGAAAGAGACCAGTGCCGGTACCGTCACAGGCGACACCAGCCTGGACGGTAACGTGATCCTGGATACCGATCCTACCGCAGGCAGCGACAATGCCCCGGCAGGTACCACCGTCTCCGCCGTCACCAACGCGCTGGGGGTGACCACCAGCGTCAACGCCGACGGCACGGTGATTCAGGGGCAGTACGGTACGCTAACCATCAACCGCGACGGCAGCTACACCTACAACCTCACCGACACCAGTGCAGCCGTCATTGGCCGCACGGAGAGCTTCACCTACACCATCACCCATAACGGTGTCAGCGCGTCGGCGAACCTCGTGCTGTCGCTCGGTGCGGGCAGCGTGGCGAATGGCATTGTCGCCGTAGACGACGCGGCTTCCCTGACCTTCGACACCACCGTCCAGGCCATCGACAACGGCACCTCGTCGCAAAGCGGCTTTACCCTGGTGGGGATCAATCTCGGCAACACGCTGGGGCTGAACCTGCTGGACGATATGACCAACCCGATCATCTACACCGTGGAGGAAGGGACGACCCGCACCATGACGATTCAGGCCTCCGTGGGGGGCGTAGCCCTGGCCTCGGTGTTCGACCTGTACGTCTATAAGTTCAACAATGCGACCCAGACCTTCGAGCAGATGCGCGTTGAGCCGGGCTGGCTGCGTGCGCCTCTGCTGGGCGGCACCTCCTCCCAGCTGACGCTGAACCTGCCTGGCGGGGAGTACTTGTTCCTGCTCAATACGGCGGCAGGGATCACCGCGCTGACGGCCTACACCCTGAGCGTGCTGGAGGATCATGTCTACAGCGTCTCCAGTATCGGAGAGAGCACCACGGGGGATGTGCTGGCGAACGATCCGGTACCGGATGGCACGGTGGTGACGGAAGTGAACGGTGTGGCGGTTAACAGCAGTGGAACAACCGACATTCAGGGAGAATACGGCACGCTGACCATTGATTCGTCCGGCCAGTACACCTACACCCTGCGAAGCGGCGTGGGTGCGGACCATATCAGCACGCCGGATACGTTCGTCTATACCATCACTGGACCAAACGGCGCGAAAGATACGGGATCGCTCAACATTACCCCAACCGCGCGGGCAATGGATGCGGTGAACGATGTCAGCACGGAGATGAGTGTCACGTCGGTACACCATACCTCGGCCTACTCTGACACCACCGTCGGCAGCGCCAGCTGGACCACCTCGTTGTTAGGTACCACCACGGGCAGCGGAAGCGGGACCTTTGTGGTGGATCCGAACACCGCCCTGCATAGCGCGTCGCTGCACTTTGACGTTGCTTCACTGCTGGCGCTGGGCGGGCTGACGGTGAACTGGACGATCAGCGATGCCAACGGTGTTATCCGCACCGGCTCCTTCAGCGGTGGCTCACTGCTGGGCGGCAGTATTGACGTTCCCCTGACCGGGCTGGATCTGAACGCCGGGACCTATACGCTGAGCTATACCGGCAGCGTACCGGGGCTGAGCGTGGGCAATATCACCATCACCCCGAGCGTGAACGGTACCACCTACTCGCTGACCCAGTTCGACTCCACCAGCGGCCACACCGTTGACGGCAATATCTTCGACGGCACGGATTCCGCCGGGGCGATGGATCAGCTGCAGTCGGTCGATACCCGCGTCACCATTACCGGCTACGACGGCACCATCACCACGCTGGATCCTTACACCGGCAGCACGCTGGTCAACGTCACGGGTCATTACGGCACGCTGGCGATTGGCGCAGACGGCCACTACACCTACACCCTCATCAGCGGGGTGTCGCTCTCAACCATCACGTCGAAGGAGGTCTTCAACTACACCCTCACCGATGCCAACGGCAATACGGACAACGCCACGCTGACCATCAATATGGCGCCGCAGTTCGTCAGTTCTGAGCATAACGATGTCATTACCGGCACCGCGTACGGCGATACGCTGATTTATCAGGTGCTGAACAGCACCGCAGGCAACGCCACCGCGGGTAACGTCAGCAGTACCGCCGGCGATCACTGGACCAACTTCTCGCTGGCCCAGGGAGACAAAATTGACATCGGCGATCTGCTGGTGGGCTGGAACGGCAGTGCGTCAACGCTTGGTAATTACCTGCATGTGACGAACAGCAATGGCAGTACCGTGATCTCCATTGACCGTGACGGTACAGGAAGCACCTATACCAATACCACGCTCGTGACGCTGGATAACGTCCAGACCACCTACGACGAGTTAGTTAACCAGCAACACATCGTGACCTGATAGCACCTGCAGTACCTGACCCGGGCGCACTGCGCCCGGGCATAAACAATAAAGCTGTACTTATTTTTTATTAGGGACATGACATGGGAAAGATGATGCCTTACTGGTGGCTCTCGTGCTGCCTGATATCTGTGCCCGCACTCTCCGCTAATCCGGCGGCGATGATCAATACCGGACAACTTCGCGAAACGCAGGAACTCCCCGCCCTGAATGGCCGCGTGGCGCCTGTGGTGGGCAATGCCGCCCCCGGCACGCTGCAGCTTGGCGATGCCGTCAACCGCGCCGTCACCTGGCACCCGGCCATCAGTGAAGCGGTGGGAAAGCTCTACCAGCAGAGCGAAGAGGTGGACGTCGCCAAATCGAAATACTACCCGCAAATTAACGCCGGAATGGACAACGGCTATACCCATGACGGCGATGATAACGGCTTCACGCCATCGCTGGTGCTCTCCCTCTCCCAGATGCTGTACGACTTTGGCAAGGTGGCAAGCCAGGTGCGTGCCGAAAACGCCGGGGTTGCCCAGCAGCAGGCCAACGTGCTGGTGAGCATCGACACCATCGCCCACGATACCGCCATCGCCATGGTGGAAGTGCAAACCTGGCAGCAGATGGTCGATACCGCCAAAGAGCAGCTCGACGCCCTCTCCTCGATTGGCAAGCTGACCCGACTGCGTAACGACGAAGGGGCCACCTCGCTCTCTGACGTGGTGCAGACCGATGCCCGTATCGAAGGCGCCCGCGCCCAGCTGATGCAGTACCAGGCCAGCCTCGACAGCGCCCGCGCCACGCTGATGAGTTTTCTCGGCTGGAACTCCCTCAACGAGGTGGGGAACGATTTTCCGCAAAAGCTGGCCCGCAGCTGCGACATCGCCGAGCCGGACGATCGTCTGGTGCCTGCGGTGTTAGCGGCCTGGGCGCAGGCAAACGTCGCCCAGGCCAACCTCGACTACGCCAACGCCCAGATGACCCCGACCGTCTCGCTGGAGCCGGAAGTGCGTCACTACCTCAACGACCGCTACGCGGGTAACGAAACGCGGGATCGCACGCAATACTCCGCGTGGGTGAAAGTGCAGATGCCGCTCTATCAGGGTGGTGGCCTCACCGCCCGGCGCAACGCCGCCGGGCACGCGGTGGAAGCGGCGCAATCCACCATTCAGCGCACCCGCCTTGAGGTTCGCCAGAAGCTGCTGGAGGCGCGCAGCCAGGTGATGAGCCTGCTCAGCACCCTGCAGATCCAGGGTCGTCAGGAGGCGCTCAGCGCCCGCACCCGCGAGCTCTATCAGCAGCAGTATCTTGACCTGGGCTCACGCCCGCTGCTCGATGTGCTCAACGCCGAGCAGGAGGTCTACCAGGCGCGTTTCACCCAGCAACAGACCCTTGGCCAGTTGCATCAGCTGCAGCTCAACTGCCTCTACAACACCGGGCAGTTGCGCCATGCGTTCGATCTTGATAACCGCACCATCCAGACCGTGGAGATCCAGCCATGAAAGAGCGTGATATGCCGCAAGCTGAACCCATGACGGATGACGCCCTGGCCCAGTGGGCGCAGGCCTTTGGCTTTATTGCCACGCGCTACCGCGTCGCCTGCTCTCCCGGCGCGCTGCTGGCAGGCGCACCGTGGCTGAAAGGTAAACCGATGGTGCCCGCCCTCACCCAGCTCGCCCGCGAGGCGGGGCTGTCGTTTCAGCTGCTTACCGCCAGCCAGCAGTCGATCAACAGCTGGCGTCTGCCGGTGGTGGTGGCGCTAAACGACGGCAGGGTCGGGGTAATCGAACATTTCGACGGCGACGATACGCTGGAGGTCAGCTTTTTCGACGATCAGACCTACACCAACCGCCTGTCGATGACGGCGATGCTGCCCGCCATCCGCCACGTCATCGCCCTGCGTCCGCTGGCGGCGCTGAAGGACAGTCGGGTGGACGCCTATATCTCAAAATACCGCCCGGACTGGCTCTACCGGCTGGTGATGCGCGACCTGCGCCCCTACAGCTGGGTAATGCTCGCCGCGCTGTTTATCAACGTGCTGTCGCTCTCCGGGATTGTCTTTTCCATGCAGGTGTACGACCGGGTGATCCCCGCCCAGTCCTACCCGACGCTGTACGTGCTGACCATCGGGGTGCTGATCGCCACCCTATTTGGCTTCGTGCTGCGCGTGGCGCGCGGGCACATTATGGATCTGCTGGGCAAGCGCTCGGATCTGCGCGTCTCGGATCGCGTGTTCGGCCACGCCCTGCGGCTGCGCAACAGCGCCATCCCGCGCTCTACCGGGAGCTTTATCTCCCAGCTGCGCGAGCTGGAGCAGATCCGCGAGATGGTCACCTCCTCCACCATCTCGACGATTGTCGATCTGCCCTTCTTCTTACTGTTTGTGGTGGTGCTGGCGATTATCGCCCCGCAGCTGGCGTGGATCGCCCCGGTGGCGGCGGTGATCATGGTTCTGCCCGGTCTGCTGCTGCAGAAGAAGCTGGCGGAGCTGGCGAAACAATCCGCCCATGAATCGACCCTGCGCAACGCGGTGCTGGTGGAGAGCGTGCAGGGGCTGGAAGACATCAAGCTGATGCAGGCGGAAAACCGCTTTTTGCAGCAGTGGAACAGCTATATCCAGATCACCGCGGAATCTGGCCTGCGCACCCGCGAGCTGACACAGAACCTGATCAGCTGGGGGATGACCATCCAGAGTCTGGTTTACGCCGCCGTGATCGTGGTCGGCGCGCCGATGGTGATCGACGGCACGCTGACCACCGGTTCGGTGGTCGCCGCCTCGATGCTGGCCTCGCGCATGATCGCCCCCATGGCGACGCTGTGCGGCGTGCTGGCCCGCTGGCAGCAGGTGAAAGCGGCAAAAGAGGGGCTGGACAGCATTATGCAGTTGCCGACCGAGAACCAGCGCGAGGAGACGCCGATCCGCCAGGATGTGCTGCGCGGTCACTACCTGTTCGAGCAGGCGCAGTTTCGCTATCACCCGGAGGATCCGCGCATGGCTCTGCGCATCAACCGTCTGGAGATCAAGCCCGGTGAGAAAGTGGCGATCCTCGGGCGTAACGGTGCGGGCAAATCAACCCTGCTGCAGGCGATGGCGGGTGGGATGGATCTGGCCGGCGGCGAGCTGCGGCTCGACAACCTCAGCCTGCCGCACCTCGATGTCGCCGACGTCCGGCGCAACGTCGGCTTTATGACCCAGAACGCGCGGCTGTTTTATGGCACCCTGCGGGAAAACATCACCCTCGGCATGCCGCGCGCCACCGACGACGAGATTTTCGCCGCGCTGGAGTTAACCGGCGCGGCAAGCTTTGTGCAGAAGCTGCCGAAGGGGCTGGACTATCCGATCATGGAGAACGGCGTGGGGCTCTCCGGTGGCCAGCGGCAGTCGATTTTGCTGGCGCGCATGCTGCTGCGCGATCCGAATATCGTCCTGATGGACGAACCCACCGCCTCGCTGGATGAGCATACCGAACGGGAATTTATCCAGCGTCTGAGCGCCTGGCTCGGCCACCGTACGCTGATCGTCGCGACCCATCGCGTGCCGGTGCTGGAACTGGTCGAGCGGGTGGTGGTGCTCAAGGAGGGCATGCTGGTGATGGATGCCCCGAAAGCGCAGGCGCTGAACAACAGCCGCATGCAACAACAGCAGGCAGCCGCCGCAAGGGAGTGGAAAAATGAAAATCAGTCAGCGTGATGCCGCGGCAATGGACGATCTGGATAATGCGCTCGGTTCTGAAAGCGGCTACACCGGCGCGCGACGAATCGTGATCCTCTCTCTGCTGCTGTTTATCGTCCTCGGGATCTGGGCCTGGTTTGGCATGCTGGATGAGGTCTCAACCGGTACCGGCAAAGTGATCCCCAGCTCGCGCGAGCAGGTTTTACAGTCGCTGGACGGGGGGATCCTCACCGAGCTGAACGTCCACGAGGGCGATCAGGTGCAGGCTGGACAAGTGCTGGCGCGCCTTGATCCCACGCGTTCAGAATCAAACGTCGGCGAAAGTGCGGCACGCTACCGTGCCTCGCTGGCCTCCAGCGCGCGCCTGTATGCCGAGGTGAACGATCTGCCGTTGAAGTTCCCCCCTTCGCTGAAGGAATGGCCGGAGCTGATTGCCGACGAAACGCGGCTCTACAACTCCCGCCGCGCGCAGCTTGAGGATACCCAGCGGGAGCTGCGCGCCGCGCTCGATCTCGCCAATAAGGAGCTGGCGATCACCCAGCGGCTGGTTAAAACCGGGGCCGCCAGCCACGTAGAGGTGCTGCGCCTGCAGCGGCAGAAAAGTGACCTGGAGCTGAAGCTCACCGACGTGCGTTCGCAGTATTACGTTCAGGCGCGCGAGGCGCTCTCGAAAGCCAACGCGGAGGTGGATATGGTCTCGGCGATCCTGAAAGGCCGTCAGGATTCCGTCACGCGCCTGACGGTGAAATCGCCGGTGCGCGGGATCGTGAAAAACATCAAGGTCACCACCATCGGCGGCGTGATCCCGCCCAACGGCGAGCTGATGGAGATCGTGCCGGTGGACGATCACCTGCTGATCGAAACCCGCCTCTCGCCGCGCGATATCGCCTTTATCCATCCGAACCAGGAGGCGCTGGTCAAAATCACCGCCTACGACTACGCCATTTACGGCGGGCTGCACGGGGTGGTAGAGACCATCTCCCCGGACACCATCCAGGACGAAGCCAAGCCGGAAGTCTTCTATTACCGGGTGTTTATCCGCACCAGCCAGGATTACCTGGTGAATAAAGCAGGCAGGCACTTCTCAATTGTGCCGGGGATGATTGCGACGGTGGATATCAAGACCGGGGAGAAAACGGTGCTGGATTATATGATTAAGCCGTTTAACCGGGCGAAGGAAGCGCTGAGGGAGCGTTGATGAAACGCCTTACATCATTTCCTGAAGCCGCCTCGCAGGATTGGATTTTTCCTGGATAACCTTCTTCTTTTTATGGTTAACCGGGCGTATGTTCCTCCCACGCCAGCAAAATCTGGCGTCGGGATTGGCATCCCGGTTAAACTTAATGGCGGCGTCAGCTCTTGTTGCGCCGTGCGTCTGGCTACATTCCAATGGTGGGCTGGGCGGGGGCGTCGCAAGACGCGCCGGTGTCCATTAAGGCCGGTAATGCCAACTCCGTTCAGTCCTGCCACCCGGGAAATTGGCATTTCTCTGGCAGTGTCATAATCACTTAATGGAAACTGTCATATGACCACCAGTAACGCACTTTTCACGACCCCTTTCGACTGCAACACCGACTTCATCGAACTTGCCGACAATTGCCAACGCTATTGCGAAGCGCTGGTGGAAGAGACCAATCCCGCGAGAAAAATAGCCCTCTGCGGTCGTCTTGCCTCGACGTTTGCCCTGCTCCGCCCAATGCTGCTGGAGCCTATCCCTGAGCACCTACAGGAACGTCTCACCGTCGATCGGTTTCCCGAACGTGAGCCTGTATTCAACACCGAATCCGACCAGCTCTGCCGCTACTGCGAGGAAATTACCCAACTGTTGATTAGTGGCGCGCTTACGCCCGAATCCGCACGCGTGATGGGGGATTTGCTCTTTGAACTTACTGGATATTTTGCCGACCAGCTAAAAGCCCCGCGCTGGCTGAGGACGGAGGCTGGAATCGCGTTGCTGGGTTGAGCCCGGATTGCCGGGTGGCGGCTACGCCTTACCCAGCCTACAAAACCTTGTAGGCCCGTGCAAGCGCAGCGCCGCCGGGCATAGAGCCACACGCCAGAAGTGGAATCCTCCTCGGAGAATTAACCTTTAGTCATGCATCCCACTTCCCTTCAGCCATTCCCCAGGTAACATAACAGCAGAAAAAAACCGCACTTGCGCACTGTGCAGGAGTGCATTATTATCCACTCAGCTTCATGGACTGGAGCTTACCAGCATTATGATTAATCATTTTCGGGATCAATGGCTTGAGGATTTTTTTCTTTACGGGAGATCGAGCAATGTTATTCCTTCAAATCTGGAAACCGTTCTTGCAAGAAAGCTCGACCTCATCAATGCAGCCATCTCGCATCGGGATTTGCGTTCACCACCGGGCAATATGTTTGAAGCATTGAATCCGCCGCTGAAGGGATATTCCTCAATCCGGGTAAACAGACAATACAGGCTTGTATTTCGCTGGGCAGAGGGAAAAGCAGACGATCTCTATCTCTCTCCACACAAGTACACGCAACACAAGTGAGGCACCAACTATGATACTTCAACAGGCACTCCGCAAACCCACCACGCCGGGCGACGTGTTGCAATATGAGTATCTTGAACCGCTCAATCTGAAAATCAGCGATCTGGCGGAGATGCTAAATGTACACCGCAATACCATCAGCGCGCTGGTAAATAACAATCGCAAGCTTACCGCCGATATGGCGATAAAATTGGCAAAAGCCTTTGATACCACTATTGAATTTTGGTTGAAATTACAACTGAACGTCGATATCTGGGAAGCACAATCAAACTCCAGAACGCAAGAGGAGCTGAGCCGTATAAAAACCGTTGCGGAAGTCATGGCGAAGCGTAAAGGTGGTCAACCGGATGTTGCCTGATTCAGCACAACATTTACCTACTTAATACTTTTTCAGGAGGAAATCATGCGCCAACGAACCATTGTCTGCCCTATCATTCAGAGTGACGGTACCTATCTGCTGTGTAAAATGGCCGACGATCGCGGTGTGTTCCCCGGTCAGTGAGCTCTCTCCGGTGGCGGCATGGAGCCAGTCGAGACCATGGAACAGGCGTTGCGACGTGAGATCCGCGAAGAGCTGGGCGAAGCACTGGAGATCGTTTCGGTCACGCCCAGGGCTTTTCGCGATGACATCCGGGTGAAAACCTACGCCGATGGCACCACAGAGGAGATTTATATGATCTATCTGATCTTCGACTGCATCAGCGCCAACCGGGAAGTCACGTTTAATGACGAATTTAAGGAGATCGCCTGGGTTAATCCGGAATCTTTAAAAGAGCGGGATCTCAACGACGCCACGCGCATTACCTTCGCCCAAAAGGGACTTCTTTAACCGCCCACTGCCCCGGCGTTTTACCGGTCCATGCTCTGAAAACCTCAATAAATGCGCTGACGCTGCTGTAGCCACAGGACAGCGCAATCCACCCCACCGGCTTCCCCGCGGCCAGCCACTCCATTGCCTGCATCACGCGTGCCAGCTGCCGCCAGTTAACGAAGTTCATGCCGGCCTCGGCACGAAACCGACGGTTGAACGTACGCACGCTCATGCCCGCCTGGCGGGCATGGTCCTCAACCGTCTGGTTATCATCGACAAACTGCAGCAGATGCCTGACCACGTTCTTCAGACGCGGATCCGTTGGCACGGGCAGAGAAAAGTGAACCTGGCGCGCCACGGCAAGCTCATCCAGCAGCAGGGTGAGCTTTCGCGGATCGTACTCGCTTTCTGCAACGCTTAAGCGGGAAAACAGTGCATGGGTAAGATCGTCGGGCTCGAACAGGGCGGGCACATCGGGAAGCCTTGCACAGCAGGCGGGGTCAAGATAGATGGCGCAGCCTTCTATCGCGCTTTCAGAAAAGGCGGCGTGCTGATTACCAGGCGGGATCCAGCCGATGTGTTTTGCCGGTACGACCGAGCGCCCCCGCTGCGACTCAATCACCAGCAGACCCGTTGTAATGCGCCACAGCTGGCCTGCACGGTGGCTGTGCCAGGGGGTTCGGTACCCGCCAGGGTGAAGGAGCGTTTCAGTACTGACCATGTCATGTTGACCGAAAATCGTTATTCATCGGCGTATTACAGAAACTGCGTCTTCTGCTGTCAAGGATAATGGCGACTTAACCACATAAGGAGCCCCTAATGAGCATAATCACATCCCTGATAGCCGACACCGACAATGCCGCACAGCGCGAAAAGATGGCGTGCCTGTTAACCCGCTTATTCAACGGCGATATCGATCCGGCAGAGGTCTTTACGCCCGATTACCAGCAGGTTACGGACGGTCACACGCTTGATTACCGGGGATTTATCCAGCACCTGAGCCACGTCAGCTCGCAGACTCGCACGATCGCCTTCACCGTGGCGGAGATAGCCTGTCATGACAAACTTCTGGCTGAGCGGCATATCGTGACGGTCACGTATCCTGGCGGTCGTCAGGCAGAGATCGAGGTTTACCTGTTTGCGGCGCTGCGTGAAGGGAAAATCTGGCGGATCCATGAAGTCACGCGGGCCCTCAGCGGCGATGCTTCAGATCGCACGCTGGCTCATGCGACGGAATAACGTCACTCCGCCGGGCCCGGTACGGTTATACACCTCAACAAAACGCGTATTGCGCATAACGGCAGGAGCGCCATTATGCGCAGGTCTTTTACAGCGATTTTTTCAGGCGACGAACCGCTTCTTTCAGCTCTTCATCCGTTGGCGTGACAAACGACATACGCAGCGTCGAGTGGTCTGGCTCACTGCAGTAGAAAAATTCGCCCGGCACAAATACTACGCCGTTGCTTAACGTCTTTTCCAGCCAGCGCGTGGTATTACTACCCTTTTTCATATTCGCCCACAGGAACATGCCGCCCTTCGGCTTGTGGAACGACATCACATCGCCCAGCTCGGCTTCCAGTTCGTTGGCGAACGTCTGGTACTTCTGACGGTAGGCTTCGCGGATCATTTTGATCTGCCCGGCCAGACGCCCGGTTTTCAGGTATTCGTAAGTCATCAGCTGCGACAGCGTGCTGGTGTGCAGATCGGTGGTTTGCTTCAGGTTCACCACCGCGCGCTTCAGCCACTCCGGCACCAGCACCCAGCCCACACGGGTGCCCGGCGCGAGAATTTTAGAGAAGGTTGAGGTATACACCACGTTCTCTTCGTTGCCGATATCGTTGGCATGGGCAATTAACGGGCGGAAAACTTCGTCGGTGTAATTAATTTCACTGTACGGATCGTCTTCGATAATCACGAAGTCATAGCGCTTTGAGAGTTCCACCAGCTGTTTACGGCGCGCCTCAGACAGCGTAACGCCACCTGGATTACCGAATGTCGGCACAATATAAACCGCTTTGATGGGTTTATTTGCCACCAGGGCTTCGAGTTCATCCACTTTCATGCCGTCGCCATCGGTGCCAACCGATTCAAAATTCGCCTGCGCCAGACCAAAGACCTGCAGCGCGGCAAGATAGGTTGGACGTTCGACGACGACGGTATCGCCTGGATTAATTAACGCGCGCGCCAGCACGTCGAGGGATTGTTGTGAACCGGAAGTCACGACCACATCATCCGCTTTGCAGCGGATCCCGCGCCCTTCGCAGATGCGCTGGATCTCGTCCCGCAGTCCCGGCACACCCTCGGTCAGACCATACTGGAAGGCTTCACCAAAATGCTGCGACAGTACGGCATCAGCGGCCATTTTCAGACCTTTGTGATCGAACAAGGCCGGGTTAGGAATACCCCCACCCAGCGAAATGACGCCTGCCATTTTGCTATGTTTTAATAATTCACGGATGGCGGAAGATTGCAGGCCCTGCGCACTGCTGGCGAGTTTGTTTGCAGACATTCTTTGATTACCTTCTTTTTTATATTGTGCCCAATCTTAGCAGAATATGAGCAATAAATTCCGTTAGCTTCGGGAGGGGACGTAAATCCTGACGCCACAGTAAATGCACCAGCCTTGGCGCGGGTGTAAACGGCTCCAGAACCCGAACCAGTCTGCCGCTTGCCAGCTCTTCCGCCACCAGCACCTCCGGCTGCAGCAGCAGCCCCGCCCCGGCGCGCGCCGCCATGCGTAAGCCGTAGCCGTCGTTGCAGCGTAAAACGGCATCGCGCTTCCAGCGCACCTCGCCCTCCACACCCGGCAGCCGCCATTCGTTACGCGCGGTCCACACCGTGTGGGAAAGACAGAGATGGTCCACCAGATCGGCAGGCGTTTGCGGCGTACCGTGGCGCGCCAGATAATCCGGCGACGCACAGATCACCATGTTGTAAGGGCACAGGTATTTCGCCACCAGATCGTCATTGCGGATATCACCAATGCGAATGGCCAGATCGACCCCCTCTTCCACCAGATCCACCATCCGGTTGGTGAGATCCAGTTCGATACGCACTGCCGGGTAGCGCTGCAAAAAGGTGGCGGTCAGCGGCGCGATAACGCAGCCGCCAAACGACGTAGGCGCCGTTACGCGCAGGGTGCCCGCCGGTGCGGCGCGCAGACGTTCCACCGCGCTTTCGGCAATCGACACCTGCTCCAGCACCCGCTTCGCCTCGTCATAATAGACCCGCCCGGCGTCGGTCAGGCTTTGACGTCGCGTATTGCGCTCCAGCAGACGGGTGCCAAGCTGTGATTCCAGCAGTGCAATGTACTTCCCCACCATCACCGACGACATATCCAGCCGGGACGCCGCACCGGTGAAGCTGCCGCTTTCCACCACGGCGATAAAGGTTTCCATGCCGCGAAGCTTATCCATATTACAAACCTCTGGTTAGCAATCTTCTAACTTTAGCCCAGTTTATCCGACTTTTAATTTATTAAAGAATGAAGGCTCATAACATGAGGAGTCGGCTATGAAAATCGTCATTATTGGTGCCAGCGGTACGGTTGGTCGTGCAGTAGCGGAAGAGTTGGGTCGTCGTCATGAGGTCATCCGCGTCGGCCGCACGCAGGGGGACTATCAGGTGGATATCACCTCGCAGGCGAGCGTCCAGGCGCTGTTTGAAAAGGTTGGCCCGGTGGATGCGATTGTCTCCGCCAGCGGCGGGTTGTACTTTGGCCCCCTCGCCACCATGAAGGACAGCGATTTCAATCAGGGGTTACAGGATAAACTGCTCGGACAGGTGCGCCTGGCGCTGACCGGCCAGCACTACCTGAACGATGGCGGCTCCATTACCCTGATTAGCGGGATTGTGGCGCACGAGCCCATCGCACAGGGCGTCAATGCCACCACGGTGAATGCCGCGCTGGAAGGGTTTGTTCGCGCTGCCGCCTGCGAGCTGCCGCGTGGGATCCGCATCAACCTGATAAGCCCGACGGTTCTCACCGAATCGGTCGAAACGTACGACGGCTTCTTCCCGGGCTTTGAAAGCGTGCCGGCCGCCACCGTAGCGCAAGCCTATCGCCGCAGCGTGGAAGGCGTGCAGAGCGGGCGGGTGTATAAGGTGGGTTACTGAAGCAGGAAAGGGGCGAGGAACGCTCGCCCCGTCACGATCAGAGCCTGCGTCGGATTTTCTCCACCATAGCGGTGGTTGAGATCCCGTAGCGGTCGTGCAGGGTTGGCAGCGCACCCGCATCAAGGAACGCGTCCGGCAGTGCGACGGTATCGAAATCCACGTTCACGCGGTTGCGCATTAACAGCGACGCGACGGCTTCACACAGCCCGCCAACGCTGCTGTGGTTTTCGGCCACAATAACCAGCCGTCCCGGCTTCGCGGCCTGCGCCAGGATAGTCTCCTCATCCAGCGGTTTAATGGTGGGCGAATGCAGTACCGCCACGCTGACGTTATCCTTACGCAGTTGCTTTGCGGCCTCCAGCGCGCGCATGGTCATCAGCCCTGAAGCGATGATCAGGACGTCGCTCCCCTCTTCCAGCAGCGCGGCTTTGCCCAGCGTAAACCGGTAATTGTACTGGTCCAGCACCACCGGCACCTTGCCACGCAGCAGTCGCATATACACCGGCCCATTGTGCGCCGCGATCGCCGGTACTGCCTGTACGGTGTCTATCGCATCGCAGGGATCGATGATGGTCATCCCCGGAATACCGCGCATAATCGCAATATCTTCCGTCGCCTGGTGGCTCGGACCGTAGCCCGTGGTTAACCCCGGCAGTGCAGCGCATATCTTCACGTTGAGATGCTCTTCGGCGATAACCTGATGAATAAAATCGTAGGCACGACGGGTGGCAAAGACCGCATACGTCGTGGCAAAGGGAATAAACCCCTCTTTTGCCATTCCCCCGGCCGCGCCCATTAAGAGTTGCTCCGCCATCCCCATCTGGAAGAAACGTTCCGGATACGCCTGGGCAAAGATATGCAGATCGGTATATTTCGACAAATCCGCCGTCATACCGACAACTTCCGGGCGCTGTTCCGCCAGCTTCACCAGCGCATGGCCGAACGGTGCAGAGCGCGTTTCCTGGCCGTCTTCCGCAATAGAGGCAATCATGGCCGACGTGGTTAAACGCGGTTTTTTCTCCGTTATCTGGCTCATTACAGCACTCCTTCAGGTTTGTTGGCATCCAGCACGGCGAGTGCCTTTTGCCACTCGTCAGCATCCACGCGAATAAAATGGTTCTTGTCACGTTGTTCGAGGAAAGGCACACCTTTGCCCATCAGCGTGTCGCACAAAATGACGCGTGGCTGGTTTTCGGGATAGCGTCTGGCGTTATCAAACGCCGCAACCAGCGCAGGGACATCGTTGCCATTTACGCGCTGCACGTACCAGCCGAACGAGGTCCATTTATCCTCCAGCGGCTCAAAGCCAAGAATTTTGTGCGAGTTGCCGTCTGCCTGCTGGCGGTTAATGTCCACCAGCACGATCAGGTTCGACAGGCCATGGTGCGCTGCAGACATGGCCGCTTCCCAGGTTGATCCTTCGTCAAGCTCACCGTCCGACATGGAGTTAACGACCCATGCCGCGCTCTGCTTGTGCTTCAGCCCCAGCGCCATGCCGACCCCAATACTTAACCCCTGCCCCAGCGAACCACCGGAGATCTCCATGCCCGGCGTGTAAGTTGCCATACCGGACATTGGCAGGCGGCTGTCGTCCGAGCCGTAGGTCTCCAGTTCCTCTTCAGGAATGATCCCGGCTTCAATCAGGGCGGCATAACAGGCAATGGCGTAATGACCGTGAGAAAGCAGAAAACGGTCACGGCCTTCCCACTCCGGCTCGTCCGGCTTGAGGTTCATACCGTGGGTAAACGCGGTAGCCAGTACGTCGGCATAGCCCAGCGCCTGCCCGATGTACCCCTGCCCCTGCACTTCGCCCATGCGCAGCGCATAGCGGCGAATGCGCCAGGCCGCCGCGGCAACCTGTTGAACTGTAGTATCCGTCATCGTCGGGTCTCCTTAATGGATCAGCATGCCGCCGTTCACGTCGAGCGTGATACCGGTGGAGTAGGACGAAAGGTCGCTGCCAAGGAACAGCGCGGCGCGGGCAATATCCTGCGCGTCGCCGAGGCGGTTAAGCGGAATGCCCGCCAGGATGGTGGTTTTCATCTCATCGCTGAGCTTGCCTGCGGTGATGTCCGTCTGGATAAGGCCGGGAGTGATGCAGTTGACGCGTACGTTATCCGGTCCCAGCTCGCGGGCCATCGCTTTCGCCAGGCCCAGCACACCGGCTTTAGCCGCGCTGTAATGGGGGCCACCGAAAATACCGCCGCCGCGCTGGGCTGATACCGATGAAATGCAGACAATGCTGCCCGACTTCTGCGCACGCATGGTGGGGATCACCGCCTGGGACATCAGCAGCGTGCCGCGCAGGCTAACGTCCAGCACCGCGTCGTAATTCTCGCGTTTAATCTCCATCAGCTTAATCGGCTGAGTAATACCGGCGTTATTCACCAGAATATCGATACGCCCGTATTTTCCCAGCACCTGCTCAATGGCGGCGTTGACCTGTAATTCATTGCTGACGTTCGCCGCCAGGCCCAGATGCTCTTCACCCAGATTCGCCGCCGCAGCCCGACTGGCTTCGGCATCTAAATCGATAATCACCACCTTCGCACCCTGCCCGGCAAATAATTTAGCCGTGGCAAAACCCAAACCGCGTACAGAAGCCGCGCCGGTAATAACGGCGACTTTATCTTTCAGTAGCATATATTTACTCCATTCTGATAAAAGGGATTTATTTTTTATTTCGGCTCATCCAGCAACATAATCATAAATAAGCCAATCGCTGCACAAATACCGAAATAAATAAACACAGAGTTAAAACTTCCTGTTTTATCCAGCAAATAACCCGCCAGCATCGGGGAAACAAATCCGCCGAGATTCCCGCCGCTATTGATAATTGATGCGGCAATGGGATAGGTTTTACTGTCTGCAACCGCCATACCGTAAGCCGTAAAAGCAGGCCAGCCGATATTCAGACAGAGGCCGACAAAAAACAGCCCCACACAAACCGCAACGGTGCTTTGCGGGATATTCAGCATGATGACCATCATTAACACGGTGCTGATGGCGGTAAACATCATGGTTGGTTTACGCCGGCGGCCGAGCAGTTTGTCGGATACGTAACCGCCAAAGATCGCCCCGATAAATCCGCCGATGCACGGCATACTGGCGACCAGCCCCATGCTCATAAACGTAAAGCCTTTCTCTTTCACCAGATAGAGCGGGATCCACGTCAACAGGCCATACAGCACGCTGACCATCATGAAATAGGCCAGACAGTCGCCGAGGATATTCTTCGAGGTAAAAAGCCCTTTCACCGTGCTTACCGGGTCTAAGTCCCGCACGCGGATCAGGCGGTCAAGACGTGCAAAGCCCGGTGAAATCACGATGTTTTCTCGCCTGGCGTCCGGCGTCTCCTGGCCCGCAGTAATGGTCTCCAGTTCTGCTTTAGAGACAAATGTGCTCTCCGATGGTCTGGTACGCACCAGCAGATACCACAGAACGGCAATGACCAGACCGGGGATCGCGAAGGAGAAGAAGACCCAACGCCAGCCCCAGGTCATGGCGATCCACACCGCCAGCGGCGGCACGAGGATCGGCGCGAACATGGTGGCCGCGATGTAGACCCCCGTGGCCGTCGCCTTCTCCCTGGGGGGAAACCAGTTATTGATGGTGGAGGCCAGTCCGACGGGGCACGGCCCCTCCGTTAGCCCCAGCCCCAGCCGAATACACTTCAGACCCAGAACAGAGGTCGCCGTACCCATCAGCCAGGTAAACGCCGAGAAACCGAATATCGACAGCGCCACCATGCCGCGAATACCCTTTTTGGCGATAAAAAAGCCCGCCGGAATTTGGCTCAATGCGTATCCCAAAAAGAACATACTGGCGATGGCACCGGCTTCGAAATTATTGATATGAAACTCATCAATGATAAAGGGCAGTACTGCACCAATATTTGTCCGGTCAGCATAGTTAATGGCATAAACAATAAAAATTAATGCCAGCACAACGAAACGGTAATTGGTTTTTTTCGTGTTTATGTAGGGGACAGCTTGTTCTATACGAGACATAACTTACCTCATTATTCGAACAACGTGAGTCGTTTTATTTTTACGTTCAAGGTCAATATATCGGCTCATAAATTAAACACCATTCAATAAACCTCATTTATTGCTGAGATAAATTTGATTCGCGATACAGCTCAAAAAAATAACATCGGGATAAAATTGCCCACATGCCGTCTCAATGTTATGTTTTTTATCAATAAACATGACAGGAGTAGGCTATGTCCGCGCAGGATCGCCAGACGTTATCACTGCCCTCGCTCAGAAATTTGCAGGCATTCATCGCCGTCGCTAACGCATTGAGCATCCATCAGGCGGCCGAACAGCTCAATGTCACCCCCTCCGCGGTCAGCCATCAGATCGCGTCGCTGGAGTCGTGGATGGGCAAGAAATTATTCATCCGCAGTGGCAAAGGGGTTCAGCTCACCCCAACGGGAGAAAAATATCTGCGGGAGGTCTCGGCGGCGATGAGCGCCATCGGACGCGCCACCGATCAGATCGTCAAAGAGAAAGATAACGCCGTGCTTCGGGTGCACTCCTCGCCCACCTTCGGGTTGTCATGGCTGTTGCGCCGCCTGGGTAAGTTTCGCGCCGAATATCCCGATATCACCATCAATCTCACCTGCTCCTATGAGAATCTGCAATTCGCCAGAGATAATATTGATATTGATATCCGCCACGGTATCCCGGACTGGGATGCTTACCGGGTGATGACCATTAAAAACGACACGCTGGTGGTGCTGGCCTCGCCGGAGTATGCACAAAAACACCCCATCAGCACCCCCACCGATCTGCTGCAACAGTCACTCATCTCGTCCACCAGCACGCTGGTGAACTGGGAAAAATGGTTCGCCTGGCACAATATCGACAGGCCCTGGCTCAACTTCAGCCTCAGCTTTGACCGCTCCTATATGAGCTTTGAAGCGGCGCGCATGGGGCTGGGATTTATTCTTGAGAGCAAAATGATGGCGACAGACCACCTGAAAGATGGCTCACTGGTGCAGGTACTGCCGGATGAGATGGGGATCGCCATTAATGCGCACCATCTGGTGATGCCGCATATGAATGAACGCGCGTGGAAGATCCAGCAGTTCGTTGAGTGGATTGACCGGGAGTTGCGATTGTCGGGGTATCACCTGTAACGTCGGGTGGCGGCGTCGCCTTACCCGACGTACAAAAGTGCGGCCTGATGCCCTCACCCCACCCCTCTCCCACAGGGTTGAGGGATCCCCATAAAATAATACCTGCACGGAGGACCCCCTCTCCCTTGAGGGAGAGGGCTGGGGTGAGGGGGAACATATGGCTGTAGAGGTCATTCCGTTCACTTTATGTTCCTTGCTACTCTGTAACGGCATGACTTGTGAACGTGCCAGGGCGGCTCAATCGCCACCGCCCTGGCGACCCGGGCTCCCGGCGGTAAATCGCCGCTTCGCGGTGCCCTCGGCTTATTCCTTCCGGCTTATCGGGGACGGGCGGAGGTAACGTCCCTGTAAAGCCGCCCTCTCGGCGCATCCATGCGCCTCGCCCCGGCCTGCAGGAAACGCCTCAGCGATTTACAGCCGGACCAGGGCGTCGCTGTAAGTCATTCATTTTCCCGAAACAACATTCGTCGCTTTCGGTAAAAAATTACTGGGGATCCCTCTCCTCACAGGGAGAGGGAGAAATGCACATCAACCCACAGAGCCCCACACAAGGTTCCCCTTATGGAACGTCGCGGTGCGCGGAGATATGCGCGCCACCGCCTCGGCGGAACAGGAGGCGTCCACCAGCACAAAGCTGGCGTCGTCCTGCGCTTTCGGCCAGACGCGTTCACCTTTGTCGTTCAGCGGCAGCACGTCACCGGTCGCGATACCTAAAGCGCGGGACAGCGTCTGCTCATTAGGGCGGATATAGAGCTGGGCGTAGAGATTCGCTTTTTCCAGCATGTCCCCTAAACCGTACGGTGACCAGTGGTCGATCACGCTGTCGGTCCCCGTCATCACGAACACGCCCTTCTCACGCAGCTGCTTCAGCGGCATATGCAGTGTGCCAATCGGCACGGTGGAGGCGATGGTCACCTGCTGTGCTGCCATGCGGGTGGCGATCTCATCCACCTGCTGCTCGTTGAGCGTCGCCAGCGCGAAGGCGTGGCTGATGGTCAGTTTGCCCTTCAGTTGCGGGGTTTTCTCCACGGTTTCGACCATGTAGTTCACCGCCGCCACACCCGCCGGGCTGGTTTCGTGCAGGTGAATATCCACCCCTTTGTCGTAATCCAGCGCAATCTGGAACATGGTGTCGAGAGATTTCTCCATCGCCCCGTCAACGTTGGTGGGATCCAGCCCGCCCACGTAGTGCGCCCCGGCCTGCATCGCCTCGCGCATCAGCTTTTCGGAATTCGACAGCAGCAGGCCGTGCTGTGGAAACGCCACGATCTCGCAGTCAAATCCGGGCTTGCGGCGCGCCAGCACCGCCTGCAGGTTCTCCAGATTCTTCAGGCCCGAAACCGGCTCAATATTGCAGTGGCTGCGGGCGAGGGTGGAGCCTTTCGACTGGATCAGATCGATCAGCTTTTCGGCGCGCTCCTGGGTATAAGGCTGGAGTTCGGGGAGCAGCTTCTCCTCAAGGCGGATCATATCCTGAATGGTGGTACCCGCCGGGCGGTTGAGCGAACGCCACGGACCGCCGTAGAAGGTTTTATCCAGGTGAATGTGCATATCGCGCATCGCCGGGAGCATCAGCTTGCCGCCCGCGTCATAGTGCGGCAGGGTGGCGTCCGCGTGACTTTTGTTATCACGCAGGGCGACAATTTTCCCGTCTTTGATCTCCAGCGTTTTCAGCTCGGTGCGGGTGCTCGTCGCCACGCCGCCGTCGACGTTAAATCCGGCCTCCAGCAGCACGTTGTCCAGGTAGTAGTGTTTAGCGGTGATGTTCATCGGTTTGCCCGTCTCGCAGGTTGGTTTTGCGGAATCGGCAGCATACGCGACGGAACCGGTCGCGCCAAACAGCGCGCAGGCGGTGACCATTTTGCCGCTCTGGCTGATGAATTCACGGCGGCTTTTATTTTCACTCATCTTATCTTCCTTCATTAACAATATGGGTACCAGTTTCCCCGCGCAGCGCGGCGGGCAGGCAGTCTGGCGAGGTGATGATCACGCGCTTGCCGCCATGGTGTAAAAATTCCAGCGAGGCGACGATTTTGGGCAGCATGCTGCCCGCCGGGAAATGGCCCTCGTCTTTGTAACGGGTCATCTGCGCCACGCTCACCGTGTCCAGCGCCTGCTGGTTCGGCTTGCCAAAGTGGATGCACACTTTTTCGACCCCGGTGGTGATCACCAGCACGTCGGCGTGGATCTCGCGCGCCAGCAGCGCGGTGGAGAGATCTTTATCAATCACCGCGTCAACGCTCTGGTAATCGCCCTGCTCAGTGCGCACCACCGGAATACCGCCGCCGCCCGCGCCAATCACCACAAAGCCTTTTTGCGTCAGGGTCTTGATGGCATCGGCTTCAACAATGCGTAACGGCTGCGGCGAGGCCACCACGCGACGATAGCCCCGGCCAGAATCCTCAACAAAGTGCCAGTCCGGGTGCGCCTGCTGCAGTTCATCCCGCTGCGCCTCGCTGAAGAACGCGCCGATCGGTTTCGTCGGGTGCGTAAAGCCGGGATCGTTTTTATCCACCTCTACCTGCGTGACGACCGTGACCGCTTTTTGCTCGCCGTGCGCGGCAAGCCGGTTATTGAGCGCCTGCTGGATCAGGTAACCGATGCCGCCCTGGGTGTCCGCGACGCAGTTTGCCAGCGGCGTCAGCGGGAGCCCTTCCCGTTCGTGGGCGATTTCGGCGCGGCGCAGATCCAGCCCCACCTGGGGGCCGTTGCCGTGCGTGAGCACAATGTCATAGTCGGATGCCAGCATCTCCAGCACCGACTCTGCCACCGCTTTAACCGCCTGCGCCTGATGCTCTACCGACTGGCTGGCGTTGTCTTTGATAATGCTGTTGCCGCCAATGGCGACGACCATAAGCTCTTTCATACGTTTTCCTTCGCAACAGTACCCGGCTCAGCGCTCGCCACTTCCCGGCTGTCGAGAAAATGCTTCACCACAAACATGCCGCCCATCATCAGATACGCGGTCACAAACATCAGCGAACTGCCTTCGGCAAAGCCCACCACCGGGGCGTGGATCACGCCAAACAGCGCCAGCAGCGCGCCACCGGCGGCGGCAACGGCCCCGCGCAGCGGTTTGTTGATAATGGCGAAGATGGCGATACACCCCCACAGCATGCTGGCGAGCGGTGCGCCGCTGCCCAGATGCACCAGCCCCTCGTAGTAGATCCCTTTACTGTGCAGCACGTCGGTGCCGATTTTCGCCGCGCTGGTGCCCGCCGCGCCCATCACGCTGTTCATCATGGTCAACGCCCAGTTGGCGATCCACGGGAACAGGCAGATGAAAATCACGGGCACCTCCACTTTGGGCGTTTCCCTCACCACCTGGTTGGCGGTGACAACGCCGATAAACACCAGGATCGGCACGATGGCGGTCATCGGAATGATGGCGAGCATAAACGCCCCCAGCCCGAACAGCGGCACGATAAACATGGTCACGCCGGAGGCCAGCGTGTAGCCGATGCTGGCGCCCATCGCTTTCCAGCCTGCATGACCCACGTAGACCGTCACCGGGAACGGATTGCCCATCAGGCAGCCGAGCATGGAGGCCAGGCCGTTCGCCAGCATTACCTTGCGGGTCGGGTACTCGTCCCCCGCCGCGTGGGCGCTTTCAATGTTTTCCAGGTCAAAGATGTAGTTCGCCAGCCCCAGCGGCACGGCAGACGCCAGATACGGCAGCGCGTGCGGCAAGCCCTGCAGGAAACCTTCTACATGGACTTCGGGCGGGTTAAAGCCGAAAGAGGACATCGAGGCTTTAATTGCCTCCGGGCTTTGCAGGCCGGAGATCCACGCTAACACCGTGCCAGCAATCAACAACAGCAGACCGGTCGGGATCCTGGCGAAGATCGGTTTTTTGCCAAACCAGTTAATGAAGATCAGCAGCAGCACGATGAACGACACGGTGGGCGCTTCAAACGCCTGCAGCATCGGGTTCATCGCCAGCAGCAGCAGGCCCAGGCCCGACAGACACGAGAGCAGCACGGTTCGCGGGATCATCTTGCGGATGGTCTCCCCGAGGAAGGAGCCGCCCGCCAGAATCATCGCCTCGACAAAGCACCACACCAGACCAATCTGGATGGCAAAATCCGCGTCACCGGTTTGCTGGTAGACCGGCATTAAGACCAGAAAGGTAACGGTAAAAATCGACGGCGCGCTCGGGCCAGACGGTAGCGCAGTCACGTCCGTTCGTCCGGTGGCGCGCGCCATTTGCAGGCCAAACCACGCGTAGCAGACGCTCGCCACCAGCACCGCCAGCCCGAAGGCCGGCGCGATGCGTCCATAAACAATCTCCTTCGGGATGCCGACGACAAAAATGAGCAACCCCATCATGGTCAGCAAATTGGTCAGGTTGTTGGTCATCAACCCGAAATATGCCGCCCAGTCACCTCTTTTCCACTCCAGTTTCATGTTTTTCATGGATGCTTGCCTTATAAAAAGTAGCGATCGCGGAAGGTCAACAGCGCCTTTTCAAAACAGCTAAACGGCGGGTGAACGATGC
>Ga0268257_1000581_pt1 | contig 41221 bp, 37 predicted proteins | sample AgamicAtPrz_FD_200249 | JGI IMG/M metagenome (GOLD analysis project Ga0268257, IMG submission 200249) | Agave microbial communities from Guanajuato, Mexico - At.P.rz (v2) (version 3) | ecosystem: Host-associated > Plants > Phyllosphere > Phylloplane/Leaf | place: Guanajuato, Mexico | collected... | reverse complement strand
CAACGCATGGCGTAACACCCCTGTCGACAAAGGCGGCATCGGTGCGGTGAAATACGCAATGGTTGCGGACATCAAACGCGAAATCCAGCAGGCTTACGGTATCGAACATCCGGACGCTGGCGTTGCACTGCGTGGTTCCTTCCTGATCGACGCAAACGGCATCGTGCGTCACCAGGTCGTGAACGATCTGCCACTGGGTCGTAACATCGACGAAATGCTGCGCATGGTTGACGCGCTGCAGTTCCACGAAGAGCACGGTGAAGTGTGCCCGGCTCAGTGGGAAAAAGGCAAAGAAGGTATGGCTGCATCCCCAGACGGCGTTGCGAAATACCTGTCCGAGAACGTATCCAGCCTGTAATCGGCACGGTTTACGAAAAAGGCCCGCTTATGCGGGCCTTTTTGTTTTAAAACGCCAGGATCTTACCTTTAGTTAAGATCGGTATCACCGCTTTCATCTGCCCCTTTCGCCACATCAGGCTTTTTTCAGCCATCCGGCAAACAGACGGGTCACGATGGGCATCCACAGCCAGACGACCAGCGCGACCACACAGGCATCGTTAATCAAATGCAGCAGCAATGAGCCTTTAAGGCCAGGCAGCAGCGCACCGGTCACCTGCGGCACCAGATTGGTGCTGGGGAAGATCACCAGCAGGGTAATAAGAAACTGTTTCCACTGTTTTGGCTTACGCACATGCGGTTCCGGCGGGGTAAACCAGAAAGCGGCCTCAGTGCGCACTTCGGTTTTATCGCCTTCTGCCAGCAAAGGTTCAATCTCTTTCACCAGCACATTGCGGGTATCAGACTGGGTCCAGGCATAGAGATGTTCAAGGGTGTCGAAGCGGATAATGACCGTCCACAGGTTTTGCCCTTCGGACGGGCGGATCACGTTCGCGCCCAGATGACCGGGAAATTCCGCCGCGATGGGCATGATCTTGCCAAGCCATTGTTCATAACGCTCAGCCTGTCCCGGTAGCAAGGTATGGGTGATCACCAGCGTCACATGTGTTTTTTGCGCCATAAAAGTTCCCTGATCGGTAATGGACGAGAGATCCCGCCAGTGATTCTGGCCAGAGATATCCACTAATATATTTAAAGCCGATGTTTTGGAGTGCTACAGAAGAAAGGGCCCTGACGAATAAAGCAATTTGAGTATAGCGAGATTTAATCTGGGGAATAGCAAAGATATCTGTCCCCTCTGTTGAAATAATCAGAACAACTGAGGGATAAAGTCTGCAACCGGCATAAGAACCGGTTGCAGTGAGGGATTAATGACCGAACCAGATGGATGCAGAAATAGCAGGTAGCGAGAGTATCCCTTCCTGGACAGCCCCTTTCCCCTCTTTCACGTGCCACGCCTTTACGTGCAGCAGCGGCGAGTCATCCAGCACCACTTCACAGGCCTCCCCCCGGTTGATGGCGATCAGCACGCGCTGCTGATTATAGACGCGGACAAACACCACCACGTTGTCGTGGGCATAAACCACCTGACAACCGCCATAGCGCAGCGCCTGGCTCTGTTTACGCAGCTTCGCCAGACGCTGGTACAGGCTGAACAGCGCCTTGTCCTGCTTCGCCGGATCCCATGGGAAGGTTTTGCGACAGAACGGATCGTTGTTCCCGTCCAGCCCCACCTCATCGCCATAGTAGATGCACGGCACGCCCGGCCAGGTAAAGAGCCAGGTCACCGCCAGCGGCAGACGCGCGACATCCTTACCGAGCAAGGATTTAAAACGCGCAGTATCGTGGCTGTCCAGTTGGTTAAACATCCGTAACTGCTGCTGATGCGACAGGCTGGCGCGGTAGTTATCCATCCACGCCATGCAGGTTTCCGCATCAATATGCTGCGGATCGTAGGAAATATCGGTGTTAGCAAGGAATCCCCACAGCGGGAAGGTAAAGCCGCGATAGTTCATCGCCGCATCTTCCGCGTCCGTCTGCAACCACTGGCGCGCGTCACCAAAATGTTCGCCAAACACGAACGCCTCCGGCTGCGCGGCTTTTGCTGCACGGGTGATCCCGGCGACGTGCTGAAGGTTATTACGCGCCCCGCCCGCTTCACCGAGCATATGCACCACGTCAAGACGCCAGCCATCCATATTCCATGGCTCACTCAACCAGTGGCGCACGATGCTGTTTTCACCGCCATAAATCTCATCCACCAGCGTTGGCGACTGGAAATCCAGCTTCGGCAGGCTCGGATAGCCCAGCCAGTCCAGCGCGCGGCCCTCCTCGTTGAAGCTGTACCAGTCGCGCTGGGGTGAATCCGGGTTATGGCACGCCCCGCCCATCGACTGATTATGTCGATCAAACCACGCGTGCGAGTCACCGCTGTGGTTAAACACGCCATCCAGAATCAGACGCATGCCCTCTTTTTGCGTGTTTTTACGCAGGCGCAACAGCGCCTCATCGCCGCCAAACTGAACGTCAACGTGGCGATAGTCTGCGGTATCGTACTTATGCACGCTTGGCGCTTTAAACACCGGATTAAGGTACAGCGCCGTCACGCCCAGTTTCTTCAGATACGGCAGCTTTTCGCTGATGCCGTCCAGATCGCCGCCGTAGAACGTGGAACCCCCCGCCTGCGCGGTCAGCGGTTCATCCCATTCTTTCAGAATAATGTCGTGTCCTGCGGCGTGGTGGTAATAGACCTTATCCTGCTCTGCGGTGCGCGTTTCGCTACGCGCAAAGCGGTCCGGGAAAATCTGGTAAAAGACCTGATCGTTAACCCACTGCGGGCCAGCGTCCGGGCAATCGACGGCAAACTGCTCCAGCCGCGCCGGAGGAAAACGGCTAAATCCCTGCGGGGTAAACCACAGCTGGCGGTTGTTCCACAGCAGCTTAAAGCTATAGCGGCGACGCGGCTGGCCGCTGCGCAAGTCGATATTCGCCCGCCACGCCGTCACACCCGGCTGCGGCTGACTACGCTGCTTGTGCATTTTTAACGTGGTCTCTTCATTATCGACTTCAGCGCGTAGCGTTACGCGTTCGGGCTGATTTTCCCCCGCCAGCCAGAGCGTAATCACAAGGTTGTCTTTGTTTTGCTTAACAAATGGAGCAACCGGAAGGTGCCAGGCGTTTAACATCACGAATCCCCTTTGATGAAATTGACGTCACCTTGCCACAGGGTGGTTAAGGTTAGCTCACCATGACGTGATTTATTGGGGGAGGAGGACGGGGGAGGAGGCATCAGTACAGCCTGATGCCCTCACCCTCTCCCGTTGGGAGAGGGCATAAAATATTACTGCGCTTGCGCCAGCTGACGGTCGCGGCGGCATTTAAACACCCAGCCCACCAGCAGCAGCACGATCCACGCACAGCCCACGTAGAGAGAAATACGGGTATCGGGATGGTAGCCAATCAGGCCAATGATAAACACCAGGAAGATCAGCCCGACGACGGTCGTTGCAACACCGCCAGGAACTTTAAACTTCAGCGCTTTTGCCTCCTCCGGCGACAGACGACGGCGGAACGCAATCTGCGACAGCAGGATCATGATCCACACCCACACGGTGGCGAAGGTCGCCAGGGACGCAATCACCAGGAAGACGTTTTCCGGCATGATGTAGTTCAGGTAGACCGACAGCAGCAGTGCGACGGTCATGACCATAACCGTCACCCACGGCGTGCCACGGCGGGAGGTTTTGGCAAAGACCTTTGGCGCACTGCCCTGCTCGGCCATGCCGTGCAACATGCGGCCCACGCCAAAGACGTCACTGTTGATCGCCGAAAGCGACGCAGTCAGGACCACGAAGTTCAGGATGCTGGCCGCAAAGGCGATGCCCATATGCTGGAAGGTCAGCACAAACGGACTGCCGTTCGTCCCCACCTGGTTCCAGGGATAGATAGACATAATGACGAACAGCGTACCCACATAGAACACCAGAATACGCATCGGCACCGAGTTGATGGCGCGCGGAATGGACTTCTCCGGGTCTTTGGCTTCCCCGGCGGTAATCCCGATAATCTCAATCCCGCCGTAGGCGAACATCACCATCTGGAGCGACATCACCATGCCGAGCCAGCCGTTGCTGAAGAAGCCACCGTTGCTCCAGAGGTTATGAATACCGGTTGGCTGGCCGCCGTTACCGATCCCCCAGATGATGATGCCGAAACCGGCAACAATCATGATGATGATGGTGGCAACCTTGAAGAAGGAGAACCAGAACTCCAGTTCACCAAAGACCTTCACGCTCATCAGGTTGACGGCGCAGATAATCAGCACCACGCTCAACACCCAAATCCAGTGCGGAACGGCCGGGAACCAGACACCCATGTAGATGCCAAAGGCGGTGACGTCGGCAATGGCCACAATCAGAATTTCGAAGCAGTAGGTCCAGCCGGTGATAAACCCGGCCAGCGGGCCTAAATTCTCCTGCGCATAGCGCGAGAATGAACTGGCTGACGGGTTATGAACCGACATCTCTCCCAGCGCACGCATGATGATATACGCCGCCACGCCACCGATGATGTAGGCCAGCAGAACGCTTGGACCGGCCATTTTGATGGCATCTGCCGAGCCATAAAAAAGACCGGTACCGATAGCGGAGCCGAGCGCCATAAAGCGAATGTGGCGCGTGCTCAGCCCACGTTTGAGTTTGTTAGTGCTTTCCATTTAAATCTTGCCATTCAACACGAAAAAAACAAAAAACCACGGGGCCTTAAGCCCCGTGGTTAAACAGTTTGTTGCCGTTGATTAATGGGCGTTCGATGCGACCTGACGCCCTGCAGCACGATCCCAGATAATGGCCAGAATCAGTGCAACAACGGTAGGCATCAGCCAGGCCAGACCTTGCTCAGACAGCGGCAGACGCTGTGTCCAGGCTGGCAGTATTTGAGCAAACGCTGATGCTTTAATCCCGTCAAGGATACCAAAAATCAGGCTGATAAACATGGCTGGCGCAATAATTCGCGAGGAGTTATTCCACCACGGGCGCGTAAAGCTCAACACCACCAGCACGATACACGGCGGATAGATGGCCGTCAGCACCGGAATGGAAACCTGAATCAGGTGGCTCAGACCAAGGTTAGAGACCGCCATGGAGAAGAGGCCAAGGATAAACACCAGCGTGCGGTAAGAGAGCGGCAGGTACTGGGCAAAGAACTCCGCACAGGCGCAGGTCAGGCCAACCGCCGTCACCAGGCAGGCCAGGAAGATCAGGGCAGCCAGCAGCATACTGCCTGCGCCACCAAAGGTGTGCTGGACGTAAGCGTGGAGGATTGCCGCACCATTCGCGTTCTGATCCACCAGCGTCGCGCTATCGGAGCCCAGGCGGAACAGCGCCAGATAGAGCAGCGTCAGGCCCACACCGGCCATCAGACCAGCCCAGATGGTGTAGCGGGTCAGCAGACGTGCTTCGGTCACACCACGGGAACGCGCGGCGTTCACGATAACGATACCAAACACCATCGCGCCCAGCGTATCCATTGTCAGATAGCCGTTCACAAATCCGTTAGAGAAGGCCGCGTTTTGGTACGCGTCCATTGCACTGCTGATCGGACCCGCAGGCCAGATAATGGCCGCCACCGCCAGCACGATCAGCGCGATAATTTTGAGGGGGGCCAGGAAGTTACCCACGGTATCCAGCAGTTTGCCTGGATAGAGGGAGACCAGAATGACAATCGCGAAATAGACCAGGCTGTAGATGAACAGCGGCATCGCGCCGTCACCGGTCAGCGGCGCAATCCCCACTTCGAAGGAGACGGTAGCGGTACGCGGGGTCGCAAACAGCGGGCCAACGGCCAGATAGCACACCGTCGCCAGCAGAACGCCAGCCACTTTACCAATCGGGGTGCTGAGGCTATCCACGCCACCGCCAACTTTCGCCAGCGCAACCACGGTCAATACCGGCAGGCCCACGGCAGTAATCAGGAAACCAAACGCTGCTGTCCAGACGTGTTCACCCGCCTGTAAGCCAACCATTGGAGGAAAAATGATGTTACCTGCGCCAACGAACAGCGCAAATGTCATAAAGCCCAGCGCGATGATGTCACGCGATTTTAAGTGATGGGTCATAAAACCTTACTGCCTGTGGATGTGGTGTTGAATATATTGAGATTTTCGCCATCCGTGACGGGACGATACAGCGGAAATTTTGCTCAATTTCAGCGGGATATGCTCCCGTCCTGGCGTGGAGAAGAATAGTTTTTCGATTTACCACGCAAATACAGTCGGTCTGACAGTATCTGGGGGGCAATTTAAACGCTTATAACGTTTAAAGGCAAGGTGGGATCGTAAAACCAGAACAATATACCAGCATGAAAATATCAACCAGAATAATTCGCTAATATCATGAAAAACCCATGGCTAATCATGCGAACAAAAAAGCATCAGCCGTATAAAATTCATTCACGTTTCGCTTTACTGCAAAGCAAACGGGCCAGCAAAGGCTGACCCGTGGAAAGGTAAAATGACACACCTGCTGTCAGGCGATTTTTTTGGCAATTAATCGTTCCGGAATGACGAAACTAAAACGGGTTCCTTTGCCCAGCGTGCTTTGAATATCGAGACGGCTTTCATGGTGATTCACCGCGTGCTTCACAATCGCCAGCCCCAGCCCGCTTCCCCCGGTTTGCCGGGAGCGGGCTTTATCCACCCGGTAAAACCGCTCGGTCAGACGTGGAAGATGCTCAGGCGCAATGCCCGGCCCGTTGTCCTCGACGCTAAACTCAGCACCCACTGGCGTCTGCTGCCAGCGCACCACAATATCCGTTCCTTCAGGAGTATGATTAACCGCGTTATAGACCAGGTTAGAGATAGCGCTCCGCAGTTCATCCTCGCTTCCGAGCACCTTCAGACTGTTATCGACGTCAAAGGTCAGATGATGCTTTTTATGGCTTAAGGTTTGCGCTTCGCGTTCCACCACCCGCAGCATCATCGGTACGTCGATGGTGTCATTTAAGGCAAGCGTCGGGGCCGCCTCAATCTTCGACAGCGTAAGCAGCTGCTTCACCAGCCCTTCCATACGGTGCGTCTGCTCGCGCATGGTATGCAGCGCTTTCTCACGCGGCGCACCTTCAAGCGTCTGCTCCTGCATCATTTCCAGATAGCCCTGCAGTACCGTCAGCGGCGTGCGCAGCTCGTGGCTCACGTTCGCAAAGAAGTTGCGTCTTGCCCCTTCCAGCTGGTGCATCTGGGTGACGTCACGCGCCACCATCAGCCACTGCTGATCGCTGTAGGGCATCACCCGAATTTCAAGATGGCGACCATTGTTGAGCTTCAGATTATGCGGACGCGAGAAATCACGTTTTTTCAGATACTGCGTGAACTCCGGGTAACGCAGAAGGTTGAGGATGTTCTGGCCATTATCGTCCGGCCAGCGCAGGCCCAGCAGCTGTTGGGCGAGACCGTTACACCAGAAGATCGTCCCCTCTTCCGTGGTCAGAATGACCGCATCCGGCAGCGATTCCGCACCGCTGCGAAAGCGTTTGATCAGGCTTCCCAGCTCGCGACGGCGCTTTTTATTACGCATCTGCATCTGATGCAGACCGTAAAGCAGCGGCTCCCAGCTCCCGCTTCCCGGCGGAGGCGTCATACTTCTGTCAACCCACAGCCACCAGGAGAGGCGCAGCAGGTTCCAGAAATGCCAGATCAGCAGCCCGGTCACGGACGCCAGCAGAAACCACGGCAGGTATCCAAGAAAGGCCCCCAAAATGAAGGCCGGAATACAACATAAGATCAGTTCAAAGACGAGCCTTTTCCATGACAGACGTTCCAGCACGCGTCACACTCCTGTCATTGTTCAGAAACGGGTAGAAAAACGATAACCCGTGCCGCGGACCGTCTGTACCATGCGATCGTGGCCGCTCAGTTCCAGCGCTTTACGCAGGCGGCGGATATGTACGTCAACCGTCCGGTCTTCGACATACACGTTAGTTCCCCAGACGTTATTCAGCAACTGTTCGCGGCTGTAAACACGCTCCGGGTGAGTCATAAAGAAATGCAGGAGTTTGAATTCGGTAGGCCCCATGTCGAGGGGATTTTCGCCCGTCATAACGCGGTGCGAGGTCGGATCAAGGCTCAGGCCCTGCATCTCAATGACCTCTTCCACCGCCATCGGTGAAATACGGCGCATCACAGCTTTAATGCGGGCAACCAGCTCTTTCGGTGAGAAGGGTTTGGTAATGTAATCGTCTGCGCCAGTCTCCAGGCCGCGCACGCGATCTTCCTCTTCACCGCGCGCGGTAAGCATGACAACGGGGATATCGCGGGTCATCGCTTCACGCTTGATGTGTTTGATAAACTGCAGTCCGGAGCCGCCAGGCAACATCCAGTCAAGCAGGATCAGATCGGGCCAGGGTTCATTCAGCTGGTTCACCGCGCTGTCATAATCTTCCGCTTCAACTGGCTGGAAGCCATTTTGTTCGAGCACGAAGCACACCATTTCACGAATTGGAGCTTCATCTTCTACGACCAGAATACGTCTCGCCATACTTTGCCCTGTCTTATCTTATTTAAGTTACAAGTTTGTAATGCGGCGTCATTATGCGTCAGATTTATGACAGATTTATGAAAAACAGTACCACGTAAAATGGCAAACTGTTGTTTTATTACAGCGGTTATTTTCCAGCTTCTGAAAGTTTATAATCCCCATTCCCTTTTTTTGCCACGGATTCGCTATGCGCATATTACACACCTCGGACTGGCATCTGGGTCAAAACTTTTACAGCAAGAGCCGGGCAGCGGAGCATGAAGCGTTCCTGAACTGGCTGCTGGACACGGCCCGATCGCACGAGGTGGATGCGATTATTGTTGCGGGTGACATTTTCGACACCGGTTCGCCGCCAAGCTATGCGCGTGAGCTCTACAACCGCTTCGTGGTAAATCTGCAACAAACCGGCTGTCATCTGGTGATTGTCGCCGGTAACCATGACTCCGTCGCAACGCTGAATGAATCCCGCGACATCCTGGCCTTCCTTAACACTACCGTGGTGGCCAGTGCCGGACATGCGCCGCAGATCCTGAAAAAACGTGACGGTACACCGGGGGCGGTGCTGTGCCCGGTTCCCTTCCTGCGCCCACGCGATATCGTGCAGAGTCAGGCGGGGATGTCAGGCGGGGAAAAACAGCAGCATCTGCTGCAGAGCATCACTGACTATTATCACCAACAATATACCGATGCCTGCGCCCTGCGCGGTGAGCAGGCCATTCCGGTGATTGCCACCGGACACCTCACCACCGTCGGTGCCAGTAAAAGTGACGCGGTACGTGACATCTATATTGGCACGCTGGACGCCTTCCCGGCACAACATTTCCCGCCAGCGGATTATATCGCGCTCGGACATATTCACCGGGCACAGGTCATTGGCGGTTGCGAGCACATTCGCTACTGCGGCTCACCCATTGCGCTCAGTTTTGATGAGACCGGCAAAGCCAAATGTGTTCATCTGGTGAGCTTTAACGAGGGCAAACTCAGCGCCGTGGAGTCGCTGGAGGTGCCCGTCACCCAACCGCTGGCGGTGCTGAAGGGCGATCTGGCGGCCATTACCGCCCAGCTGGAGCAATGGCGCGGTGTCGCGCTAAATCCCCCCATCTGGCTGGATATCGAAATCACAACCGACGACTACCTGCATGATATGCAGCGTAAAATCCAGGCACTGACGGAAGATCTGCCCGTCGAGGTCTTACTGGTACGCCGCAGCCGCGAACAGCGCGAGAAAATTCTGCTGGGTGCGCAACGTGAAACGCTCAGCGAACTGAAGGTGGAAGAGGTATTTGAACGCCGACTGTCGCAGGAAGAGATTGACGACACAACGCGCGCAAGGCTTAACGAGCTGTTCCGCCATACTCTGCACGCGCTTACTGATGAGGAAGAGAACGCATGAAAATTCTGAGCCTGCGTCTGAAAAACCTCAACTCCCTGAAGGGCGAGTGGAAAATTGATTTTACCGCTGAGCCGTTTGCCAGCAACGGACTGTTCGCCATTACCGGCGCGACCGGTGCCGGAAAAACCACCCTGCTCGACGCCATCTGTCTGGCCCTTTACCACGAAACGCCCCGTCTGCAAAAAGTCTCCCAGGCACAAAACGACCTGATGACCCGCGATACTGCCGAGTGCCTGGCCGAGGTGGAGTTTGAGGTAAAAGGCACCGCATACCGCGCGTTCTGGAGCCAGAACCGCGCGCGAAATCAGCCAGACGGGAACCTGCAGGCACCGCGCGTCGAACTGGCACGCTGTGAAGACGGTAAAATTCTGGCCGACAAAGTGACGGATAAACTGGAGCAAACCGCCGCGCTCACCGGGCTGGATTATGGCCGTTTTACCCGCTCAATGTTGCTCTCTCAGGGGCAATTTGCCGCCTTCCTCAATGCGAAACCGGGCGATCGCGCCGAACTGCTGGAGGAGCTGACCGGTACGGAGATCTACGGCCAGATTTCAGCAATGGTGTTCGAGAAACATAAAGCCGCCCGTACCGCGCTTGAGAAGTGCGAAGCGCAGGCCGCAGGCGTGGTGCTACTGAGCGAAGCGCAACAACAGCAGTTACAGCAGAGTTTGCAGGCACTTACTGACGAAGAGAAAACCCTGCTGACTCAGCAGCAGAACCAACAGCGAGATTTTCAGTGGCTGACGCGCAACGACGAGCTTATTCGCGAGCAACAGCGCGTCATGCTCATGCAACAGCAGGCGCAGCAGGCCCTGACGGAGGCCGCGCCTGAGCTGGCAAAGCTCCAGCTTGCGCAGCCCGCCGCCCAGCTTCGCCCCCTGTGGGATAGCCAGCAAGAGCAGACCACGCGCCTCGGGCAGACAAAACAGCGCATTGTCGAAGTAAATACTCGCTTACAGGCCAAAACCGCGCAGCGCTCGCGCATCCGACTTATGGCACTGCGTACCCATCAACAACTGCAGATCGATCTGACAACCCAGGCAACATGGCTTGCGGCGCATGAGCGTTACCGCGTGTGGGGCCAGGAGATTGCCGGCTGGCGCGCCCATTTCGCGCAGTTGAACCGCGATAAACATCAGATTGCCACACTTGCAGCACGTGTTGCGGAATTACGTCGGAAGCTCGCCGACATGCCGGAAAACGCCCTGACGCTGACGGCGGATGACGTCGCGGCGGCAATGGAGCAACAGTCCCGGTCACGCCCTTTCCGTCAGCGTCTGACGTCACTTCATGCCCGCTATCAGCCACTGCAAAAACGGCTGCAGCAGAACGCGGATACCCGGCAAAAGGCGCAGGCCGAGCAGGTAAAACTCAATGAAACGCTGACGCTTCGCCGCCAGCAGTACAAAGAAAAAAACCAGCACTATGTCGATCTGAAAGCATTGTGCGAAAGCGAAGCGACGATCAAAAAGCTGGAAAACTACCGTTCGCAGCTTGAGGCGGGTAAACCCTGCCCACTGTGCGGTTCCAGTGAACATCCTGCCGTTGAGACGTATCAGGCGCTTGAACTCACCGATAACCAGCGACGCCGGGATGCGCTGGAAAAAGAGGTCGCCGCGCTGAAAGACGAAGGCCTGTTGGTGCTGGGACAGGTCAATGCCCTGACGCAGCAGATCCAGCGAGAAACAGACGAAGCACAGACGCTCTCTCAGGAAGAGCAAGCGCTCACTAAAGAGTGGCAGGAGGTCTGCGCCACCCTGGATATCTCATTGAATATTCAGGAAGATATCGCCCCGTGGATGAACGAGCAGGAACAGTACGAACGTCAGCTCTATCAGCTCAGCCAGCGTCTGACCCTGCAACATCAGCTTAACGAACAGCAAGCGCAGGAGCGCCAGTATCAGCAGCAGCTGTCGGCTACGCGGCAGGCGCTGGAAAACGCCCTGCTCGTACTGTCACTGAACGTTCCTGAAGAGGGATCAGAAGCCGACTGGCTGCAGGCCCGGGAAGCGGAATTCAACCTGTGGCAGGAAAAACAGACGCGGCATGCGGCGATTCAGGAACGCATTAATATCCTGAAACCGCTACTCGACACGCTTCCGGCAGGCGATGACACCGAGGCGGAACCGGCCATTCCTGAGAACTGGCGCGAGATCCACGACGAATGCCTGTCCCTGCAAAGCCAGCTTGCCACCCTGCAGCAGCAGGAGAGTCTGGAAAGCGAGCGGCTACAGCACGCCACAACGCAGTTTGCCACCGCCCTGGCAGCCAGCTGCTTCGCCAATCGGGAGGCCTTTCTCACCGCGCTGCTGGATGAAGAGACCATCCGCCGTCTTGAGCAACGCAAGCAGGTACTGGAGAGCCAGCTTCAGCAGGCAATCGCGCTCTGCGGGCAGGCTGAACAGCAGTTGCAGGCCCACCAGAGCCAGCGACCGGAAGGGCTGGACGCGAACGCGCAAACCCTGCAGGCACAGCTACAGCAGCTGGCGCAGCTGCTTCGTGACAACACCACCCATCAGGGGGAGATCCGCCAGCAGCTTAAGCAGGACAGCGATAACCGTCAGCATCAGCTGGCGCTGATGCAGCAAATTAACGAGGCCTCACGTCAGGCCGAAGACTGGGGTTATCTGAATGCGCTGATAGGCTCCAGCACCGGGGATAAGTTCCGCAAATTCGCCCAGGGTCTGACGCTGGATAATCTGGTCTGGCTCGCCAACCAACAGCTTAATCGCCTGCACGGGCGCTATCTGCTCCAGCGTAAAGTCAGCGACGCACTGGAGCTGGAGGTGGTTGATACCTGGCAGGCCGATGCCGTACGCGATACCCGCACGCTCTCTGGCGGCGAAAGCTTCCTCGTCAGTCTTGCGCTGGCGCTGGCACTTTCCGACCTGGTGAGTCACAAAACGCGAATCGATTCGCTGTTCCTGGATGAAGGTTTTGGCACGCTCGACAGCGAAACGCTGGACACCGCGCTGGATGCGCTCGACGCGCTAAACGCCACCGGGAAAACCATCGGCGTGATAAGCCACGTCGAGGCCATGAAGGAGCGTATTCCGGTGCAGATCAAAGTGAAGAAGATTAATGGACTGGGGTATAGCAGGCTGGATAAGGAGTATGCGGTGCAGTGAAAGGCGGATCGGTGCGGTCTGGTGCCCTCACCCTGGCCCTCTCCCACAGGGAGAGGGTATAAACATTAAAAACCGCAACGTGCGTTGCTGTTTTGCTTTTATTCCGGCCATAACCACGCTGCGCCGCGCACGCCGCTGGAGTCACCGTGGACGGCTTTGCGGATCGGGGTTTCGCATTCGCCACCGAAGACCCACTGTTTGACGAGAGCAGGCACCGTTGCGTACAGCCGGTCGACATTGCTCATCCCACCGCCCAGCACAATCACATCAGGATCGAGAATGTTCACCACATGCGCCAGCGATTTCGCCAGCCGCATTTCGTAGCGGCTCAACGCCAGTTCCGCCACGGGATCCTGCTCCTCAACCAGGCGCATAATCTCGTTCCCCTTAAGCGGCTGACCGCTCAGGCGGTGGTAATCCGTGGCAAAACCGGTGCCGGAAATAAAGGTCTCTATGCAGCCCTGTTTTCCACAGTAGCACGGCACTTCGACACGGTATTTGAGCTCATCTTCATCCATCCACGGCAAAGGGTTATGTCCCCACTCCCCCGCCGTACCGTTACCGCCGATATGCGCACGCCCGCCGAACGCCACACCGGCCCCGCAGCCGGTACCGATGATGACAGCAAATACGGTCTGAGCCCCTGCCGCCGCACCGTCGATGGCCTCTGATACCGCCAGACAATTCGCGTCATTCGCCAGACGCACCTCGCGCTGCAGACGCGCGCTCAAATCTTTATCAAAGGGCTGGCCGTTGAGCCAGGTAGAGTTGGCGTTTTTCACCACCCCGGTATAAGGCGAAATGGACCCGGGAATGCCCATCCCGACGCTGCCGGTCTGTCCTGTCGCCTGCTCTGCCATCTCAACCAGCCGGGCAATCGTCTCGATAGTCTGGTGATAATCGTCGCGCGGCGTGGGCAGACGGTGACGGAAAAGTTGTTCCCCCTGTTCGCTCAGTGCGATGACTTCTGTTTTGGTGCCGCCCAAATCAATCCCAATACGCACAAGACTCTCCTCATTATTTTGATTATCAACAGAGTAGAAGCACGCTTCCCGATTAGCAATGCAAGCGATGCGACAATTCGTTATCATGCCCGCTGATTTAACGACAAGGCCGTGGAAATTATCATGCTGTGGTTCAAAAATTTGATGGTTTACCGTCTCAGCCGCGACGTTTCGCTGCGTGCAGAAGAGATGGAAAAACAGTTAGCCGCTTATACCTTTTCCCCTTGCGGAAGCCAGGATATGGCAAAAACCGGTTGGGTTCCGCCAATGGGTTCACAAAGCGATGCCCTGACCCACGCCAGCAGCACGGGTCAAATCATTGTTTGCGCCCGTAAAGAAGAGAAAATCCTGCCCACGCCGGTGGTGAAGCAGGCGCTTGAAGCGAAAATTTTCAAGCTTGAAGCCGAACAGGGCCGTAAGCTGAAAAAGACTGAAAAAGATTCTCTGAAAGACGAAGTGTTGCACTCCCTGCTGCCGCGCGCGTTTAGCCGCTTCAGCCAGACCATGATGTGGATCGATACCGTCAACGGGCTGATCATGGTGGACTGCGCCAGCGCCAAAAAAGCGGAAGATACGCTGGCCCTGCTGCGTAAGAGCATCGGCTCTTTACCGGTGGTGCCCCTGGCGCTGGAAACGCCAATTGAGTTAACCCTGACCGAATGGGTGCGCAGCGGCACGGCGGCACAAGGCTTCCAGATCCTTGATGAGGCCGAGCTGAAAGCCCTGCTTGAAGATGGCGGCGTCATCCGCGCGAAAAAGCAGGATCTGGTGAGCGACGAGATCGCCGTGCACATTGAAGCAGGCAAAGTGGTCACCAAACTGGCTCTCGACTGGCAGCAGCGTATTCAGTTCGTGATGTGTGATGATGGCTCTGTTAAGCGTCTGAAGTTCTGCGATGAACTGCGCGATCAGAACGAAGATATCGATCGTGAAGATTACGCCCAGCGCTTTGATGCGGACTTTATCCTGATGACCGGCGAGCTGGCCGCGTTAATTCAGAATCTGGTGGAAGGCCTCGGCGGAGAAGCGCAGAGATAATTTTCCCTCCTCCTGACCCTCTCCCCAAAGGGGAGAGGGAAGAGGATTATTTCAGATAGCGGCACAGATAAGAGGTCGGTTCAGCAACCTGCAGATGGAATTCACTGTGGCCAGGGACGTTGAAAACTTCGCCAGCAGAGTAAACTTTCCATTCCGTTTCACCCGGCAGTAAGACGTTAAGCGCACCGCTCACCACCGTCATCTCTTCAGCTTCGGCTGTACCAAAGGTGTATTCCCCTTCAGCCATCACGCCGACACTGGCGCGGCCAGTGCTGCTGCTGGTAAAACCAATGGATTTCACTTTACCGGAAAAGTATTCGTTACTTTGAAGCATGAACTGGCCCTTATATTTTTTAGAGAAAAATCCACTATAGGGGCCATGCTCATGACCTGTCACGCAAAATCATCAGGCCAGCAATTCTGAGGCCAGACGCGCCATCAGAACATTCGACAACAGTACCGGTACATCAAGCGCTTTTTGCAGTAAATCGCGATGATGCTGATGAAACCCCAGGCAGTCGAGAATTAACACATCTGCCCCGCGTTCCAGTAGCTCCTTCCCGGCCGCAATGAGTTTGGCCTCACTGTCCCAGAACGGATTTGCCAGGGCATACAGAGGCGTTTTTTCAAGCACCTGCCATTTTGCCTCCTGGTTATCCATCAGTTCTTCAATGGGCACTATCACCCCGACCTGGTGCCCGTCAACAATCGAGGCCACCAGCGGCGGAATGATCCGCATCGGCTCCAGCAAAATCGCATTACGTGCGACGAGTCCTTTGATGGGTGCGGTACTCATGAGCAAAATAACGTCATAGCCTTGATTATCGAGCACTTCTATCACTCCCTGAAGCGCGCGCTCGACTTTCTGGCGGGATACATGTGCCAGTTTACCGTCACTTAATAACGTGGCCAGGGGATCCTCCCCCGCCTCGACAGCGTAGTCTTCCATGACCTCTTCCCGGCTTATCTTACCCAGCAGGCTAAGATGCGTGATCTGTTGTTCAGATACATGCTCGGTTAAGAGCGGTAATACTTCGCTTACAGGCACCACACCAATGGTGAGGATCGCCAACGTCGCCTTCATCTTCATCGCCTTCCGTTACTACCAAAACTTTCACACAGGCACAGGCTCACTACGCTGTGCCGTTCATTTTTTCAACAAAACAGCACCAAGCGTAGCAGGTGATCCGCACACCGAAATGTAAAGATCGCCTGCCCATTTCGAAGCTACCTGTAATAACTAAATATTAACTCTTGCTTAACATTAACGATGAGTAAAAAGTGTGATGTGCGCACGGTATTAGGCCATTCAGGAATTGACTCACGACTTATCGGGATCTTCGTAGCGCCGTTTGGCATCCAGCGCTTCCTGCTCGGTTTCGTGTTCACTGATCAGCGAGTCGGGTTTGGGGTGATCGGCACGCAGTTGATACCAGGTCACGGTGCGATCGCCCTGGCCTTTTTCTACGGTAACGATACGTGCTTCACGCGGATAGGGAGGTCTGGTTGGCATAGCTCATCCTTTTATTATGTCAGAGCTATAAGTATAGACGGCGGTTAGCTGGCACAAGCCAAACGCAGGGCGGTAATAATCTGAATAACAACCTCTTCGGGTGGCGCTGACGCATCCACCACGTGATGTGCCGCTTCGCGGTATAATGCATCGCGCTCCGCCAGCACTTCGCTCACTTCTTCGCTGAGCGGTCTGGAGGTCAGCGCAGGGCGTTGCCCCTCTTCCGGAAACGCTTCCAGACGCCCCACCAGGGCAGCCACCGGCGCACAGAGGTAAATCACAATCCCTTTTTCGCGCATAAAGTGGCGGTTATATTCCGCCAGAATAATCCCACCGCCCGTGGCAATCACGGCATCGGGTGCCGTCACCGCTTCCAGCGCGGCCGTTTCACGGCTGCGAAAGCTTTCCCAGCCCTCTTTTTCAACGATTTCCGCAATGGTTTGTCCGGCCTGTTTCTGCAGCCAGTGGTCAGTATCAATAAAATGGCGTTGACAGGCGCGCGCCAGTTCCAGGCCAACGGTGGTTTTCCCACAGCCGCGGGGGCCAACTAAAAAGATGGGTTGGGTCATAACCAGGTGTTTCCCCTTGATGCCGGATGGCCGAAGAGTGTAAAGAAATAATTGCAGAAGATGTTGCGTTTACTTTACTGCAAAGCGGTACGGGATGACAACCCTGTCACCGCCATACTGTACCATATTTGACAATGATTATCATTACGCTGTGCGGCGCTTCACTTCCAGCAACCACTTATCCAGCTCTGCGGCAAACTGCTGGCGGTCACGCTGAGATAGACTGTCTGGCCCACCGGTCTGCACGCCGCTGGCGCGAAGCGTATCCATAAAATCGCGCATGGTCAGTTTTTCCCGAATGGTTGCTGGCGAGTAGCGCTCACCGCGCGGGTTCAGGGCTGCGGCCCCCTTCTCCAGTACCTCTGCGGCCAAAGGAATGTCCGCCGTGATCACCAGATCCTCAGCGCTGCACAGCCGTACAATCTCGTTATCCGCCACGTCAAACCCGGCAGGCACCCGCAACGCACGAATGAATCGGGAAGGGGGTACGCGGATATTCTGGTTTGCCACCAGCGTAAGCGGCATCTGAACGCGCTCGGCAGCACGGAACAAAATCTCTTTAATCACATTCGGACACGCGTCCGCATCAACCCAAATCGCCATAATGTCTCCCCATATTGATACTGGCGACTATTGTCGCCTGCATTTCGTTGTTAAGCTATCAATCAGAGAAAACAACGCATAACGACGGAGAAACGTGATGGAGAAGAAAATCGGGTTTATTGGCTGCGGTAACATGGGCAAAGCCATCCTGGGTGGCCTGATCGCCAGCGGGCAGGTCCTGCCGGGTCAGATTTGGGTCTATACACCATCACCGGATAAAGTCGCGGCGTTGCGTGATGAGTATGGTATCAACGCAGCCGAAAGCGCGCAGGAAGTGGCTCAGGTCGCCGATATCGTCTTTGGGGCGGTTAAACCGAACATCATGATCAAAGTGCTGAGCGAGATCACCTCCAGCCTGAACAAAGACACGCTGGTGGTATCGATTGCCGCAGGCGTGACGCTCGATCAGCTGGCTCGTGCCCTGGGCCATGACCGCAAAATTGTACGCGCAATGCCCAATACCCCCTCGCTGGTTAACGCCGGGATGACGTCCATCACCCCTAACGCGCTGGTGACGCCGGAAGATGTGGCCGATGTGCTGAACATTTTCCGCTGCTTCGGTGAAGCGGAAGTGATTGCCGAGTCGATGATCCATCCGGTGGTGGGCGTGAGTGGTTCTGCACCTGCGTATGTCTTCATGTTCCTGGAAGCGATGGCGGATGCTGCGGTGCTTGGCGGTATGCCACGCGCGCAGGCCTACAAGTTTGCCGCACAGGCGGTGATGGGTTCAGCCAAAATGGTGCTGGAAACCGGCAAGCATCCAGGGGAACTGAAAGATATGGTCTGCTCGCCTGGCGGCACCACCATCGAAGCGGTGCGGGTGCTGGAAGAGCGCGGATTCCGTGCGGCGGTCATTGAAGCGATGGCAAAATGCATGGAAAAGTCAGAGAAGCTGAGTAAGTCCTGACCGTCTGAGCCGGATGTCAGGCGGCTACCTCGGTCCGTCCGCGTCCGGCATTTTTGGCTTTATACAGCGCGATATCTGCCGCTTTTAGCCACTCCCGATAGTGACCAAACTGAGTCCCCCACGGGGCGATGCCGACGCTGATGCGAAGTCGTTCGTTCGGAGCACAGGGCAACGACAGTTTTTGCAGCCGCTCGTGTACGCGCGACATCGCCGCGATGGCACTTTCTGCCGGGGTGCCGGACATAATTATCGCGAACTCATCGCCTCCGAAACGGCCAATATAATCCCCTGTCCGCAGCGTCATCTGTAGCTGCCGGGTAATGGCAATAATCGCTTCATCACCCACATCATGCCCCCAGGTATCGTTAATGCTCTTGAAGTGATCGATATCGATAAGCAGGATCGTTGTCTGGCAGTGACCCCGGCGGCACTTCTCATATTCATTTCTCAGCAGCGTTTCCCAGTAGCGCCGGTTGTAGACGCCAGTCATACCATCCCGGGTGCTCATCACTTCCAGTCTTCGTTTATTTTCCGCCAGACGGATTGCCGTCTGGTGGCTCACCCAGGCAAAGAGCATGGGGTAGAGCATAAAGACCGGCAACGTCAGCCACCACTCCAGCGGTCCGGGAGAGAGCACCACAACGTTTCCGGTGAGCTGGAGGGTCATGACGGCGGATAAGGCGATCATGGCCATGCCCGCGAGAAATAAACGACAACCGCCGGATCCCATCATGTTCATGCCGATCATCATGACCAGCGCTGCCGATGGCAGGGCATTGACGCCCATCAGGCCAATCCATATTCCGGCAATAAGGGCATCGATCTTCAGGTTGATGATTTCACGGTGAAAAGGCTCGGATGAGCGGCAGGCGAACTGCCAGGCAAGATGTGGCCAGATAAAAGCCCAGCTAACCAGTAATAACCACCAACCGCCCGGCAAAAAATGGGTCACCAGCACACCGGCAATGGGAAAAAACATCGCCGCCAGGCCAACGATTCGCGCCAGACGGACTCGCCGGGCAAAGCGTATGCCGGTACGGTGTGAGTCATCCTGAGAAAGGTTTTGAAGCCAGTCTTCCCCAATACGCTCTTTATTGTAAAAGTTTTCGTCGTTCATCATATTTTGGGAATATTCTGAAACATTTTCCCAAATTATAGAGAGGGGGGATGCGGGGAAAGTATGAAATTTCGGGTGAGCCGGCGTCAGGACTCACCCGATAGGACTATGCCTGTTTCTTGAGACAAGCGCTCATGAACTTGCTGCGATCGTCGCCTTTAAGCATCTGTTCGGTCGCTTTCGCATTACATTCGCGCATTTTTTGCTGCTGCGGTGTCAGGCTTTTCTCATCCGGTTTGGATGCACCATTTTTGAGGCAATCGCTCATGTAGGTCTTACGGGCATCCCCTTTCAGCGCTTGCGCTGTCGCCTGCTGATTACAGGTCGTCATACGCTGTTGTTGCGGTGTTAAGGCCTTTTCTGCCGCGTTCGCTGAAGCCATCATGAACACGCCTGAGAGCAGACCCACCAGTATTGTTGTTTTCATTGCACCATCCTTTTGTGAAGTTCCACTGTAAGTCTGGTACCTGGCGGCGGAAATGGCCGCCAGGCATTCACTTATTTCAGACCCAGTGCCGCACGCATAGTGTAGAACAGATCCGTTTGATCGGTCAGTCCCACCACGTTTGCGGCATGCGGGCCGTATGCCGCAATGCGCAACTGCGTACCGGTATGTTCCATCGACTCCTCTTCCGAGTTGCCATAGCTCATCACCATCACCGCACCATCTTTGGTATTCAACGCCTGAGTCAGACCGGGCGCTTTGGAATCTGCCGGGATGATCTGGCTGGCGTGCGCATGGTCAGCAGTCACCACGACCAGGGTATTACCATCTTGCTTCGCGAACGCCAGCGCCTTCTGTACCGCTTCATCCAGATCAACCGTTTCGCCTATCTGGCCGCACGGGTTAGCCGCATGATCCTGCTTATCGATTGACGCCCCTTCAACCTGCAGGAAGAACCCTTTATCGCTCTTGCTGAGCAGTGAAATGGCTTTCTCCGTCATCGCCGCCAGTGTCGGTACGCTGTCAGTACGTTTCGGATTCGCTGTACAGGTCACCGCCGGTTTATCGATGTTGCCGTGGTAAGACGCTTTCGGTCCCTCCCAGCGCACGGGCATGTTGCCGTCAGCAAACAGTCCCAGCAGCGGTTTGTCCTGATTCGCTTCGGTAATCCCGGCCAGAGAAGCGGCATCACTCACCAGTTGATAACCGCGAGCCTGTGCCTGTTCGCGCAGCGTTTTCCCCTGCCACTCACCCGCCGTGGCGGTTTCTGCGAAGGTTTTCGCCCCGCCGCCCAGCGTTACGTCAGGACGCGCGTTCAGCAGCTGTTCGGTGATCGATCCTTTCCCGCCTTTTTCCAGCGCGTTGCCGGGACATTTTTCACTGGTCACAGACGGGCCGTAACATTTACGCGAGGTCACATGCGCGACCAGCGCCGCAGGCGTCGCATCCTGGATCTCAGCGGTGGAGACGTTGCCGGTTGCCAGCCCCGCCGCTTTCGCCATCTCCAGAATGGTTTGATGATCTTTTTCGTGAATATCCACGCCCAGCGCACCATTATAGGTTTTTACCCCTGTTGTCCAGGCGGTGGCAGAGGCGGCGGAATCCGTTACGTAGTCTGGTTTACCGGTTTTTTTATCCAGCGAGTAATGCGTATATTGTCCGGTCAGGGGCAATGCGTCGATACCTTTAAAAAATCCGCCAGCGCCCTCGGCATAATTTCGCGCCGCCGTTATTTCGGAATCCCCCATTCCATCGCCAATCAGCAGAATAATGTTTTTAGCCGGTTTATCATTCAGCGAAGCGCGAATGGCTGCGGTTTGATCGTCTGACAGTCGACGTGCGCCGCCTGGCTGGGTGATATCTCCGGTTGCCGCACGATTATCCAGCACGTGAGTATTGGTCGTTTCGGCATAAATGGCAGGGGTAATAAACAAAGGAAGTAATGCAATGAAAAGTGCGCTCTGCTTCAATTTATTTTCTCCATGTAAAAATACATAAAAAATAAAACAGAGCGACTATAGGCATCCAGCATGACAATTCTATGACGGGCCGTCAGGAACTGTGACGGTTTAGCTGCGCGGATGCCTTAACAGCTTCTTTACGTACTGGTGGAGCATTTCAGCATCCTGAACCGGTACCTGGGAATCAGGCCTGGCGCTGTCCAGCGCACCTTCAACGCTTTCAATCAGTGCCTGTTGATCGCTTTTGGCCATCTGCCGGAGCAGTGCCGTAACCACTATTTCCAGTGCTTCGACCTGGGCGACCAGTTCTTTTGACTCTTCTTCCTTTTGTGCAAGCTTGACCAACAACTCAGCAATGAGATTTTTCATCGTGCTATTTCCTTATGAGTTTTTCCAGAACTTAGCATTCTGAATGAATAATGCAAAGAGGAGAAAAGTATTATCTTATGCAAAAGTGACGTCGCTGCCAGAATAGAGATTGCAGGCCGTCAGCGAAACGTTTTTCTCAAAAGAAAAAGCCGCATTTAGTTATAAAAAAATGCGGCGATCATAAGAATATATAATGCATTACCGAAGACAATTATCGCGCCGATTTCGTCTCCGCTATTTGCCGACGGCGTCGCAGGGCAATCGCCAGCTGGATAATATTGATCAACACCACCATCGCCGTGGCTGCAAATACCCAACGAAAACCCGCCATCGCCGAAACCGATGCACCAATAAGCGGACCGGCAACATTGCCCAAATACATAAATGACTGGTTATAGCCAAAAATACGGCCTGTCACCTGGTCGCTTGAATATTTCACCAGCAAGGTCTGCACCGCAGGTAACATGGCACCATCGGCAAAGCCAAGCAGAAATCGCAGCACGCCGAGCTGAAGCGGAGAGGTGACGAACGACATCGCAAAGAAGAGCACCACGGCAAAAATCAGCGTAGCCATCAGGATGCGTGCCGTGCCGATCCTGTCACCCAGTTTTCCCAGCCGCGGCGCAGAAATTAACGCAGACACACCCGGTACGGCAGCGATCATCCCGCTGAGAAACGCAATATTATTGCTGTCTGGCTCCATCGATTTAATAAACAGCGCCAGAATGGGACCCACTGAACCGTTACAGAGCTGGATCACCATGGTGGTCACGAACAGGCTCATCATCAGCCCGGGATAAGGCAGTGTGGCAAAGACCGCTTTGCCGCTCAGCCGTTCAGATTTGCTGACGACCGGACGTCCGCCCTCTTTGATCAGAAACAGCGTTACCAGAAAACTGACCACCAGCAGGATGGCGGTAATGAAAAACACGGCGCGCAGACCCACATGGTCGGCCAGAAATCCCCCCAGCAGCGGGCCGCCGATCACGCCACTTATCTGTGCGGTGGAGAGCGTACTCAGCGCCCAGCCGCTACGCTCACGCGGCACCTGTGAGGCGACCAGCGCCATGGCGTTAGGAATATAGCCGGATGTCAGCCCCATGATCGCGCGCAGGATAAACAGCTGCCAGACGTTGGTGGCAAAGGCCTGCAGCAGAATGGCTATCGCCATCCCTAACGAAGCGCGCAGCAGCATCAGTTTGCGCCCTTTTCGATCCGCCAGGCTACCCCACATCGGTGACACAATGGCCGAAACCAGAAACGTCACGCTGAACGTCAGACCCGACCACATGGAGAGGGCTTCATGAGAGGTCACGCCCAGCTGCGAGACGTACAGCGGCAGAAAGGGCAAAATCTGGCTAATGGCCAGTCCGGTGAAGAAACACCCGAACCAGACCGAGATGAGATTAACTTTCCAGGATTCCATAAAAGAAATAGTCTTCATTTTTAGGCGAATTCGCTGACAGATTAGCAAGTTACCTGCTTCCGCGCCGTGCCAGAGATGCGGCCTTGCTGACTTTGGTGTTTTATCTTCCCAGTCATCATATTTGTGAAAGATGTCACAAATTATCCAATTTCTGGCGGAAGATTATGCTTCAACGGCAGAGTCCAAACCCACGCATCCCCAGGTGAAAATGGTTGGCATGCGCCGCGTTATAGTCCGGCCCCAGGCCGTTACCGTAATAGCCACAGCTCGCCGTCAGCAATGCCTGTAGCCACGGCTGCGTTTTTGTCGATCTCCAGCCGCGCAGGATGGTGACCCGTTCACCGTTCGCCAGCTGAAACGCGCTGATATCCAGCGCCTCTGCCGAGGCATGTTCACTGCGTCTTGCGTCAGGGCGGTGGTAAATATTGCGACAGGCATAGCTGCCCAGATGCTCAATACGCGTTAGCTCGCTTCCGGTCCAGGTTTTGGTGAGTGGCCGGGCCTGCTGGCTGACAAACAGTGCTGAACTCAGTGCGAGCGGACAGCTGGCCAGAAAACTGCTGTTCAGACTGACCGGCCCGAAGTCACGCACACGTACCACGTTGTGAAGGGGGCATGCTCCGCCGCTGTCAGCTACCGGCTGTGTGCGGATAAGCGCTTTCTGATTGGCCTGCGATAACAGGCTGGCGCAGGCCTCGGGGGTTAAACGCCGGAGTTTATACTGGGTGATTTTACCTGGCGGGTCATCAAGCGTGAGCGGCGTAAAAGGGTTGTAGTAAGACGGCAACCAGCGGTAACCCACCGTTGCGACAGCCACCAGGACGATCACGATCAGCAGCGTTTTACCTTTCACACCCCCCCCTTTTTACTCCCCAAAACATTATGGCAGAAGGCCGCGAAACCCGCCGGGCATCGTGGTATGTTATTGGCTTTTCGTCAGACTGGAAGAGAGTGAGATGGCAAAGCAGCGCGTAGGTATTGTCTTTGGGGGAAAATCAGCGGAGCACGAGGTTTCGTTGCAGTCGGCAAAAAATATTGTCGATGCGATTGATAAAAACCGTTTCGACGTAGTGCTGCTGGGCATTGATAAACAGGGCCAGTGGCATGTGAACGATGCGAGCCAGTATCTGTTAAACGCCAACGATCCGGCACATATCGCCCTTAATCCTTCTGAAATCAGCGTCGCCACCGTCCCTGGCGTAGTGAAGGGGCAACTTATCGACGCCGGTAATGCGCAGGCGCTTGCTCAGATTGACGTCGTGTTCCCAATCGTCCACGGCACGCTGGGCGAAGATGGTTCGCTGCAGGGTATGCTGCGCATGGCTAACCTGCCGTTTGTCGGTTCCGATGTACTGGGCTCTGCTGCCTGCATGGATAAAGATGTCACCAAACGCCTGCTGCGTGATGCCGGGCTCAACATTGCCCCGTTCGTGACGCTCACCCGTGCTAACCGCGACAAGTACAGCTTCAGCCAGATTTCCGCCCAGCTGGGTCTGCCGCTGTTCGTGAAGCCTGCGAACCAGGGCTCCTCCGTTGGCGTCAGCAAAGTGACAAGCGAAGCGCAGTTCACCGAAGCCGTTCGTCTGGCTTTTGAGTTTGACCACAAAGTTGTGGTTGAGCAGGGTATCAAAGGGCGTGAAATTGAGTGCGCGGTGCTGGGCAATGATTTCCCACAGGCAAGCACCTGCGGTGAAGTGGTGTTAAACAGCGATTTCTACTCTTACGACACCAAATATATTGATGATAAAGGCGCTCAGGTCGTCGTGCCGGCGAATATCGATCCGGCCATCAACGATAAGATCCGGGCGATCGCCATCAACGCCTATCAGGCCCTTGGCTGCTGCGGCATGGCGCGTGTGGATGTGTTCCTGACGCCAGAAAATGAGGTGGTGATTAATGAAATCAACACCCTGCCGGGCTTTACCAACATCAGTATGTATCCGAAACTGTGGCAGGCCAGCGGGTTGAGTTACCCTGAGCTGATCACCCGTCTGATCGAACTGGCGCTGGAGCGTCATGCTGCTGACAGCGCCCTGAAAAGTTCCGTAAACGGTTAATCGGTTCTCTTCACCGTCTCCGTCTCATCCGCAGTCGTCTCTTCAGGACGGCGGCGGATAATCAACCCGGCCAGCCAGAAACTGATCACCCAGGTCACCAGCCCAACGGCATAGGTTTGCCACCCTTTGGCTTCAAACCCCAGCAACCCCACGACACCGTTAAGAATAAAGATCAGCCCGATAGCAAAGGCGTAGTAATGCCAGTCACGGCGTAGTTTGGACGTGAGTTTCATAACAACTCCGGCAGAAAAAAAGACATCCTCTCACAGTTTTACCATCAGGTCTGTGGCAGATGCGGAAATTCTGAAACGCGACGCAATTTCACTTAAGTGATGAAATTGTGATGTGCTGCAGAAATCGACAATCCAGGAGAATTCCGCAGGGCAAATTACCACGATTCTGATATTGACAAATGCTATGACCTGTCAAACTCACCCTGTACGAAGCGTATTAACAGAGTGATATATCCGGAGGTCTTTATGGCTGACTTTACCTTGTCGAAACCGATTTTTGGCGGCACCCCACCAAAAACCTCCACAGCGGGTAATATCGCTTATGCCCTGTTTGTCCTGTTCTGCTTCTGGGCTGGCTCACAGCTTCTCAACATGCTGGTTCATGCGCCTGGCGTATATGAACATTTAATGCAGGTGCAGGATAATGGACGCCCGCGGGTTGAGATCGGTTTTGGCGTGAGCACCCTGTTCGGCCTCGTCCCCTTCCTCGCGGGTTGTCTGATTTTGGGTGTGGTCGCGCTAGTCCTGCGCTTGCGTCGTCGTCACTAAAGCCCCATACAGCGAGCCCGGCGATCGTCCACGCGTTTTGCGAACCATGCCGTAGTCAGGTTACGGGTGATTTTCGGGCTTTCCAGTTGAATACCCGGCAGGATTGCCCGCGGTAACGCTTTTCCACTCTTCTTCTCTGCCAGCGCGAAGACCTGCCTGTAGAGATCCGTTTTCTCAAACGCCAGGCTATCGCCCTTCTCCAGCTGACGGCGAATGTCGCTATCACTCATGCCAAGCGTTGACGATAATTTCCGTACCGCCAGTTCCGTGGTGCCCGCCTTGCTGCTGCCGTAAGCGATAAGATCGCCGTCCAGCGCCAGTTTTACCCCGCTTGCACGGCTGACCGCACTCTGGAACGCTGCGTTTCGGCTGGCATACCAGCCCGCGTTAAAGTCGGCAAAGCGGTACAACGGCTCGTTATAGCTCGCCGGATAGTTCAGCAGATGATACGTACCAAACCACAGTCCGCCACGCAGGGAGAAGACCTCCTGACGCACCGTCCCGTCGATTTTCCACGGATAACCGTCCGTATGTTGCTCAGCAAAGGCAATACTGACCTGCATCGGGCCACCGGTATGCACCGGATTGAGCGAGCCAAACAGCTTCTGCCCCATCGGCACCATATTAATGAAATCATCAAAAATGGCGCTCAGCTGTTTCTCGGTTTTCACCGTATCCAGCCGATCGCTATAGCTTTTGCCGTTTGGCGAGGTGATTTTAAGGGCGGTATGCACCAGGAAAACCGGGATATGCATCGATTCCGCGCGACGGTCGATCTCTTTCCAGGCAATTTTGTTCAGCCCAGGCACCACCGGGTCTGACTGGTACATCGACTCCTGCTGCGCCACGGCCAGCACCGAGCAGATATTCTCCTCGGTGGGGGCAATTTTCTGGCTTTCAAAGGTCTTTGCTAAGGCCTCAGCCCACGCATTGCGGTCTTTGACCGTTGAGGGCATTTTTTGCCGCACAACGCTCGCCACATCCACAGGTTTCTCACCTTTTTTAAGCGGGGCGGCCCCTTTTTCGGCACAACCCGCCAGTACAAGTGCGGCGAGTAAGGACAGCGATAACGTGCGCGGTACGGCAAAGGACATAGCAACTCCCTGTTTTAGCTAAATGTATTGGTGACTTCCTGCAGATCCCGATCGTCCAGTTCGCGTTCAAAGCTGCGAAGACGTTTGTAGATGGACATCAGTTCCACCAGCGTGGTCCAGGAACTGATCAGATACTGGAACGACCCGCGAACCTGACCAAACACGTTGGTGATCTGTGTCATCAGACCCAATGTTATCGTACCCGCAACAATGGACGGGAACAGCAGGAACAAACCGAAAACGTTATCCACCTGCAGATACAAAATGCGCGCAATGTTGAAGTACATATAGTGGAAGTAAAGACGGAAATAGTTGCGACGCACGGCGCCAAACAGTTCACGTACGGTTGGCGGCGAGGCGCGGTTGGCATCATCTTCGCCATAAACCAGCTCTTTACGATACGCTGCCTCGACGCGCTGATTTTTAAACTCCAGCCCAGGCAGTTTGATCCCCACGACCGCCAGCAGGCCCGTTCCCATCAATGACCAGACAATCGCGGCAATCACCAGACCATACGGCAGATGGCCAACGATCGGCAGATCCGGCACGTGCGCCGAGAGGGTCACCAGCACCGGCAGGAAGGCAATCAGCGTCATAATGGCATTGATAAAGCTTACGCCCATGTCTTCAAGGGTGGAGGCAAAACGCATGGTGTCTTCCTGCACACGCTGCGCGGCGCCTTCGATATGTCGCAGGTGTTGCCAGTGCGCCATATAATGTTCGTTCATCGCGGTACGCCAGCGGAAAACGTAGTGGCTGACAAAGAAATTGTTCATGACGCCAATCACTACCGCAATCAGGGCGATACCAAGGAAGATGCCCACTTCGTGGTAGAACTGATTGATGGTCACCTTATGCGGTGAACTCAGCGCGCTCTGGATCAAATCATAGAACGGGGCATACCAGGCGTTAACCGCCACCCCCACTTCCACCAGAAACCAGGTGACAAAGATAATTAGCGACGTACCAAGAATGGACCAGTATTGCCAGCGATGTGGCGCATAGACAAACCAGAACAGCGCAAACAGCCCAACACAAACCATGTAGTACGCATAAAACAGCAGATAGCTCAACGACCAGAAACGCGCCGCGCTAATGGGAACTTCGCCCGTCGCGCCCGTGATGCGCGTTAACCACGCTCCGCCGCCCGCCTGCCAGAAAATGACAGCGATCAGTGCCCAAATAAATGCCGACAGGAAAAATGGCCCCGGCTTTGGGAAAAAAGACTTAAACATGATGCTTCCTTCTTGTTGTTATGGCTGTTGCTGTGTTCAACACATCACCACACGAAAATCTTGCCTGCGCCAGCCTCCTGGCGCAGGCAAAAAGGTCAGACCCGAGGGTTTATTATTAGTTCGCTTTCCAGTGTTCAAGAATTGTTTCGGTGCGTTTCACTGCTGGCGGGTTTGCGGGGGCGATGAAGTCGCGCCAGACGTCGTTGTAGTGGTTAATCAGAATGCGTGCTTCGGCCGCCGGGCGATTCGCGGTGGTATGCGCATCCTCCGCCACGGTGATGTGATAGCCGCGACTGACACCGTTTTTGAACGTGGCATCAACACAATAATCGGTGGCACAGCCGCAGATGACAAACTCGTGAATCCCCTGCTCGCGGAGCAGCGCCTCAAGCGAGGTATTATAGAACGCATCGCAGGCCGTCTTGGTCACGTAGAGGGCATCAGCAGGCTGATGCAGTTCAGGCAGCAAGGCAAACCCGTCACTGCCCTCTTCCAGACCGCCAGGCTCGGTATGCTGAATAAAAATCACCCGATCGGCTGCCTGGGTAAGCTGATTGATCAGTGAGACACATTTTTCACGCTGATGACGAGGCGTTTCGAACACCCCTTGCTGCATATCGACAACCATAACCACACGCTTTCCGGACATACCCTTCTCCGCAAGATTGAGTAACACAGCCATCTATCATAAGGCCGATGTCACAAAATGGGAGACTGACGGCAAGTAAATTCTTCTGATTTACTCGCAGTTACGTTTTTCTGGTTATCGTTATGTAATTCGGGGCATTGCACCGTACGGTTTAGTAGTATAAATACCCATTACTTTCCTCATTCACTTCTATGGATGCTTTTCGTTGAAACGTTGTCTGCTCTCTTTCGCCGCGCTGTGTGCGGTGAGCTTCTCCACCGCCCAGGCAGCCCAACCGCTGACGGCCCCCGTTTTGGCATCAGATATTGCCGATCGCTACGCCAACCTCATTTACTACGGCAGTGGCGCGACGGGCATGGCGATGGTCGTCATCGACGGCAACCAGCGCGTGTTTCGCAGTTTTGGCGAAACGCGTCCAGGTAATAACGTTCATCCACAGCTGGATTCCGTCATCCGCATCGCGTCCCTGACCAAGCTGATGACCAGCGAAATGCTGGTGAAATTGCTGGACCAGGGTGTGGTGAAACTCGACGATCCGCTCAGCAAGTATGCCCCACCGGGCGCACGCGTTCCGACATATCAGGGAACCCCCATCACGCTGGTCAATCTGGCGACGCATACCAGCGCCCTGCCACGCGAGCAGCCAGGCGGTGCGGCACACCGTGACGTTTTTGTCTGGCCGACCCGGGAACAACGCTGGAACTACCTGAGCACCGCCACGCTGAAGACCGCGCCAGGTTCGCAGGCCTCTTACTCCAACCTGGCCTTTGATCTGCTCGCCGATGCGCTCTCGACGGCAGCGGGCAAACCGTATACGCAGCTGTTCGAAGAGCAGATCACGCGCCCATTGGGCATGAAGGACACCACATTCACCCCTTCGCCGGATCAGTGCCGCCGTCTGATGGTCGCAGAGAAAGGCGCCAGCCCGTGTAATAACACGCTGGCAGCCATCGGCAGCGGCGGTGTTTACTCCACGCCAGGCGACATGATGCGCTGGATGCAGCAGTTCCTCTCATCAGACTTCTACTCACGTAGCCACCAGGCTGACCGTATGCAGACCCTCATTTACCAGCGCAGTCAGTTGCACCGCGTGATCGGCATGGACGTACCAGGCAAAGCTGACGCCCTCGGTCTGGGCTGGGTATATATGGCACCGAAAAATGGCCGTCCGGGCATTATCCAGAAAACGGGTGGCGGTGGTGGATTCATTACCTATATGGCAATGATCCCCCAGTCCAACGTGGGCGCTTTTGTGGTGGTCACCCGCTCGCCAAATACGCGTTTCGTTAATATGAGCGATGGCATCAATAACTTAGTCGCCGAGCTGAGTGCCAATAAAGCCCAGGTGCTGACCGCCTCCGTCCAGCCTTAATATTCCGTGGGCAAACGGTTGATGCTAACCAGTTTGCCCCGGCTCATATTGATGTAGTTACCCTGTCGAAGCGCAGCGAGGACCTCTGCGACGACGGAACGCGAAATGCGCGTGCTTTGTTGAATATGATTCATCACGCCAATTTTTGAGCGCAGGGTTTCATCCCATTCGGCCATATTCAGCAGCATGGCGCGGATTTGGTGATAGGAGTTATTTCCTACCAGTTGCCTGTCCCGCTTTTCAAGAATGGATTTAATCCAGGATAGCCAGCAGAAAGCTTCTTTCCAGAGAGAATTTTGCTGAATAAGTTGCAGAGAGGTCGAAGCAGGTAAATAAAAGCCTGTGCATGGATTTTTGGCCACGACCCGGTATTCCTGCATGCCAGCGGCCAGGCCCAGAATAAAGGGCGCAGTGGCAATGCCAATCAGCAGTTCGTCAGCACGACGATAGATTTCAATAATGCCAGTCTGTAATACAAGGGTGCTAGGTTCATCGTTATCATCATTTAAAATAATCTGCTGAGGAGCAGATCTAAAAGGGGTACTGGCTACTTTCAAACACTGTTCGAGCCGGCTTAATTCAGAAAGTGGTTTCGCATTAACTTTCATGCAGACCTCAGGACATCCGTATTTGTCGGTTCAATATTATTTTTTTAGATGAAAAAGCGGGGGATATATTCCCCCGCTTTTATACATTACCAGGTATATTTCACACCCACATTAGCGCCCCAGTTCTGGTCAACGTCGCCGCCGCCCAGGTAAGTGGCATCGGTGTATGCACTGAAGTTTTTGGTGAAACTGAACTGTGTGCCCAGCCCTACACGGACAGCAGAGCCTTCAACACCGTTGTCGATGCTGTCGCCATTTACGTCCGCATTGTTGTCAGCATCGTCATACACATACGCCAGCTTGAAGTATGGTGTCAGGGCTTGCTCTCCTCCGTAGTTGAAGGTGTAGCCCGCATCCAGACCAAGTTCATAGCGCAGGCTGTCGTAAGACTGGCCATCAATACGCATGTCGTTGCTTAACCGGTAGTCATCACCCGACTGGAACAGTCCAGACACGGCCGCATACGGCGTGACATAGCCGGACAGGTTTGGTTTCCAGTCATAACCCAGTTTCATACCGAAACCTACCGCATCTGTCGTGGTATTACCGTCCACGTACTGACCGTTGCTCATGGTCGCGGAGAGATCGTTATTGAAACGGGTATAGCTCAGGGAGCTGTCGAGGAAGAGATCATTGGCAAACTTCGCAGAGGCATAGAGCATTGCCGTCTGGCTATCCTGATCAACCTGACCGGTACGATCGCTGATATCCCCTTTCGCGAAAGCTGCCGCACCGCCGACGATCCACTTCGCATTGTTACCGTCAATCTGGGTATCCAGACCAACCATAATCCCGCTAACGTCCTGATCGTAGCTGACAACGCCATTATCGGCGTCGAAGTTGCCGCCGAAGTAGCTTACCCACGCCCCGCCGTTATCGGCCAGACCGTGACGGCTGTTGGTGAGACGCGTTCCGACGGTGTCCTGTTGCAGATCCCAGATATTGGTATTCGCTGACGGAATGCTCAGCGCCATATTGGCGTAGTCGGTCAACGCTTTCTGCTGCAGAACAACCGTGTCACCCTTCTGCTGCGCCTGGTAGGTATAGGCGCCTAAATCAGCTTTGTTTGCGGCAGTAAAGCTCGCCGCAGTATCCGCATTGTTGTCATAAACGCGGATGATCTCTTTGTTTTTATAATCAGCAACAGAACCGGCGCCGGTCGCATCGTCGATACGCACGGTGTAGTTACCTGCCACATCACCATTCACCGCCAGATGACCGTCTGAGTTAAGCGCCACGACGCCATAGTCGTAATCGGCTTTGCTCTTGTCATTGGTGATAAAGCGGGCGTTGGTCAGATCGCTGTTCAGCACGTAATCACGGCTGGCAACGTTCAGCACCCCGCCATCGGTCAGTACCATATTGTGCGTGTCCACCTGACCCAGCCCTAACGCCAGTTCCGCACCGTTGTCGACGGTGATGGTGTTGGCATACAGTTCAGCTGTTTCTTCCGTCAGAGCGGTACGGCTGTAGCTGTCCAGATACAGGCTGTCAGTCGCCACTGCGCCACTGTCGCCAATGTTCAGGGTAGAGGCATTGGTCAGGGTGATGGAATCCGCCAGCAGGCCAGAGTTTTCAACATTCACCTGCGACTGGTTATTCACAGCCAGCGTATCGATGTTAGACAGTTTGCGGGTGTCCCACTCAGAACCGTTGTCCAGGGTGATGTTGAACAGACCGCTCTGATACACCTCTTCACCTGCAACGTGACCGTTGGTGTCGTAAGTGGAATCAGGCCAGATGCTGTTTGGAGACAGGGTTCTCCAGTCAACGCTGCTGTAACCCTCACCATACATCTGCGCGGTGCCGATCGCTTCAACGCTGGATTGCGCAGCGCCAACCCATTTGCTGCCATTAGTCAGCGTGACATCCAGCTTATCGGTACCATCCCAGCCGTTGGTGGTTGGGTTATACACCCCGTCTTCGGTGGTATCGGTTGCCGGGTCGCCATTTTCGTAGAAGTTGTTGTCGAAGGTGCTGGAGAACAGAATATCGCCGGTAACGGTTGAGTGATCAAACGTGGCGGTGGTTTGCATCGCGTTATCGGACGCGCCCGCAGCAACTATCAGCGCCGCGTCATCTGCCCCGGTCGCGTTGGTTTCACCGTAGTCGCTCGGCTTCGCGGTTTGACCATAGAACCCGCTGGTACCCAGATCGCTGTAGGCACCAGACGTCAGAACAGAGTCTTTGACCACCAGGGTGTTGGTAAAGACATTACTGCTATCCGCAACGCCTTCAACACCGTCATACGGGGTATTGTCCAGTTCATGGTAACCCTGTGTCAGCGTGATGCCAGCAACGTGGGAGTTGTTCTGGATAACAATATCCGATTCCACATCCAGCGTGATCGCGTTACCCAGTCCATAGGTATCCAGATAGTGGGTTTCGGTGTTGTCACCATTCAGAACATCATACGCATAATGCTCATAGGTATCGTTAATGGTGGAGTGATCGACGGTCAGGCTAAAACGATCGTACGGTTTATGGGTCGAGCCATCCGTATCAACCCCGTCAGCACATGTGGTGGTCATGCACTTTGAGGTGATCATGCCATTAATGGTGCTATTAGAAATGCTCAGCGCATTCGCTCTTCCATTGACGCCATCGTCAAGGTAGTACGTGGAAATAACGCCGTTCACCGTTGACTTATTAATCACCGGATAAATATCACCGTCATGGGTGGCATCCGAGTAATCCCAGTCAGTGTAGCCATAATACCAGGGGGTTGATGCTGTATTATCATATCCGAAGGTATTATATGTGGTACCAGAAATATCTTTCGCATTGGCCTGAGAAGCGATAGCCAGCGTGCAGGCTAATGCAAGTTGTGATACAACCAGTTTCTTTTTCCATGTTTGCATTGGGTCATCCCTCCTCAGGGACGTAAGCAAGTTTGTCCATCAAATCATTTGGCAACATTGTATTGCGGAGGGAATTATGCATTTTCATTTCGAAAAGGTTCAATGAATGATTCCATTAAGTCCGTATACAGACTAATAACATGAAAAAAATGCAGCGGCATTAAAAACCAGAAATAAACACTATAAAAACAGCGAATTAAAATCACCAGATATAAACATGGATAATATAATAAAGAATAATAGATCATTATTAATGATACATTTACTTCAATATAGAAATGACACCAATATCTTACGCATTTAAAAAACATGCTGGTGCTGGTTATCTATATTGACCATATGAAACATTGCAAACCGCATTTCGCATTAACAAAAAGCCTACTTTCGTAAAACCCTCTCCCCCACTTTCATGTACACTAGCCTTCTTTGTCACACAAACGTCAGGCATATCATGACCGATTTAATTGCTCGTCCCCGTCGTCTGCGCAAGTCACCGGCACTGCGCGCTATGTTTGAAGAGACAACACTGACCCTAAACGATCTGGTGTTGCCGATTTTTGTTGAAGAAGAGATCGATGACTACAAAGCCATCGAGGCCATGCCAGGCGTGATGCGCATTCCGGAAAAATATCTGGCACGTGAGATCGAACGTATCGCCAACGCGGGGATCCGCTCGGTGATGACCTTTGGCATCTCCCACCACACTGACGCTACCGGCAGCGATGCCTGGAAAGAAGACGGTTTAGTCGCCCGTATGTCACGGATCTGCAAAGAGACCGTGCCGGAAATGATCGTCATGTCAGACACCTGTTTCTGTGAATACACCTCACATGGCCACTGCGGTGTGCTGTGCGATCACGGTGTCGATAACGACGCCACTTTGCTGAATCTCGGCAAGCAGGCGGTGGTAGCAGCAGCAGCCGGTGCGGATTTCATCGCACCTTCCGCTGCCATGGACGGGCAGGTTCAGGCGATCCGCCAGGCGCTTGATGCGGCCGGATTCACCGATACCGCCATCATGTCCTACTCCACTAAGTTTGCCTCTTCGTTCTACGGTCCGTTCCGTGAAGCGGCCGGTACAGCGCTGAAGGGCGATCGCAAAACCTATCAGATGAACCCGCTGAACCGCCGTGAAGCCATCCGTGAATCGCTGCTGGATGAAGCCCAGGGCGCAGATTGCCTGATGGTGAAGCCGGCTGGCGCGTATCTGGATATCCTGCGCGACATTCGCGAGCGCACCGAACTGCCGCTGGGTGCATACCAGGTGAGCGGCGAGTACGCGATGATCAAATTCGCCGCGCAGGCGGGTGCGATCGACGAAGAGAAAGTAATCCTGGAAAGCCTGGGTGCGATCAAACGTGCCGGCGCAGATCTGATCTTCAGCTACTTTGCACTGGATCTGGCCGAGAAGAAAATTCTGCGTTAATCCGCTTTAGCGCCGGGTGGCGGCTTTGCCTTACCCGGCCTCCTCTCTGCGCTAATCTTCACCAAACTGCAATACAACCGACATCTCTCCCTTCTACTGTCTGAGCAAGACGGCAGGAGGAGTAACCATGTTTAGTCTCGATAGCGTTCTCGACGACCTTTGGCCTCAGGCGAGGCCTGCACCCTGGCAAAAAAGTCTGTTAAAAAGACTGTTCTACGAAGAAGAATTCCAGCAATTTGCCGCGACACACCGCCATCTGAAAGGCCTGGATATGGTGGAGCAAGTTCTGGAGCACCTCGATATTCTCTGCACCGTTTCCGCCCGCGATCTCGAACAAATCCCTGAACATGGCCCGCTGGTCATTATTGCCAACCACCCGACAGGCACGCTGGACGGGCTGGTACTGCTGTATGCCGTTTCCCGTGTACGGCGCGATGTGAAAGTCGTCACTAACCGGATGCTGACCCACCTTGAACCGCTTAGCTCGCTGTTTATTCCGGTGGACAACATGGGCGGCAGAACGGCAAAAACCTCCCTGACGCAGATGGAACAGCATCTGCAAAACGCAGGGGTGCTGATCTTCTTCCCGGCGGGAGAAGTGTCCCGTCCTACGCGCAAAGGGATCCGCGACAAAAAATGGCACCCCGGCTTTATTAAACTCGCCAGTAAACTACGCGCGCCGCTGCTGCCGGTGCATATTCAGGCCCATAATAGCCTGCTCTTTTACGCCAGCACGCTGGTGTCACCGACGGTGTCGATGCTCCTGCTGATGCAACAGATGTTCCGCCGCCGCCATAGCCAGCTACCCGTAAAGATCGGCCAGCAGATAGCCTGGCACCACTGGTATAGCGCAAACCTTTCATCGCGTGAGATGGCCGAGCAGTGCCGTCAGCACGTGATACGTCTTGGCAAGGGAGTGCCTGGTGTCTTTAAAACTCAATGTGCCATTGCCCGCCCGGAAGACCGGGCCACGCTGAAGCGCGAGCTGGCCCAGGCCGAATGTCTGGGCAAAACCAGCGATGGCAAAACCATTTATCTGTGGCAACGCAACGGACAGGAAGAGGCTCCCCTGCTGCGCGAACTGGGACGCCTGCGCGAAATCGCGTTTCGCGCCGTGGAGGAAGGGAGCGGTAAACGTCGGGACACCGACAGTTACGACGATGACTATCTGCACCTGATCCTGTGGGATGAAGAGGATCTGGAGATCGTCGGCGCCTATCGTTTTATGCCGACAGCCAGACAGGTCGAACAACGCGGTCTGGAAGGGCTTTATAGCTACAGTCTGTTCCACTACGACGACAAAATGCAGGACGTGCTGGAACACGGCATTGAACTGGGGCGCAGCTTTATACAACCGCGCTACTGGGGCCGTCGCGGCCTGGATTATTTATGGTCCGGCATTGGTGCCTATCTGGCGCGTTATCCGCACTACCGCTATCTGTTTGGCCCGGTCTCGATTTCCGGTGGCTTACCGCCTGCCGCACGGGATCTGCTGGTGGCGTTTTACCGTCTCTGGTTCCCGGCGACACATCCCTTAGCCGCGTCACGTCAGCCTTATCCTGCCTCCCTGCCGGACGTGCTGGCGCAGTTTGGCGGGGTGGATTACGTGGATGACCTGACGAAGCTGAAATCCCTGCTCGGTAATCTGGGTTGCGGTATTCCGCCGCTCTACAAACAGTATTCCGAGCTGTGTGAACCCGGCGGCGTGCAGTTTATCGATTTTGGCAGCGACCCGGCGTTCAACAACTGCATCGACGGGCTGGTGCTGGTGGACTTGTGCTACCTCAAGGCAAACCGCTATCAGCGGTATATTGAGGCGCACCTTTAAATGGGCGGTTTTTTGTAGGCCGGGCAAGGCGTAGCCGCCACCCGGCCTACGGGGCGACGGGGTCAAGGACGGTAGAACGGCTTATCACCTAAAATTGTCGCCCGCTGCATAATCCGGCGCTGTGGCAGATAATCCGCATTTGCATAGTGCTGTGTCACGCGGTTATCCCAGATCGCCAGATCGTTCTCCTGCCAGCGCCAGCGCACCTGAAACTCCGGTTTGGTGATATGCGCAAACAGGAAACGTAACAGCGCCTCGCTCTCTTTTTCCGTCACGTCCACAATCCGCGTCGTGAATCCCTCATTCACAAACAGCGCCTGCTTGCCCGTCACCGGATGGGTGCGCACCACCGGATGCAGCAGCGGCGGATGTTTCGCTACGGCCTCCTGCCAGCGCTGATGCTCCGCTTCTGTTTTGCGGTACTTGTACTCCTGGAACGATTTTTTGAAGTCATGCTCCGCCCGCAAGCCGCTTAGCAACGTCCGGAACGGTGCGGACAGCGCCTCAAAGGCCGCAATGCCGCTGGCCCACAGCGTATCGCCGCCCGTCTCCGGCAGCAGCTTCGCCGAAAGGATCGCCCCTGCAGGTGGCGTCTCGATAAACGTCACATCCGTGTGCCAGTTGTCGTTGTCCGGCGGATTATCGTTATGCGTGTCGAGCACAATAATTTCCTCCACCCCTTCCGCATGCGGATAAACCGGATGGATATGCAGATCGCCAAAGCGCAGTGCCAGGGCGCGCTGCTGCTGCGGGGTGATTGCCTGTTCGCGCAGGAATACCACCTGATGGCGCAGCACCGCATGATAAAGCTGCTCAAACTGGTTATCGCTCAGCGGGCGGGTCACATCCAGGCCCGACACCTGCGCACCAATATATGGCCCCAGCGGGGTAATGGTCAGACGTTCACTCATTGTATTTCTCCATGCCAGGGCGTCAGACGACGCTGCAGCGCGCGCAGCCCCAGTTCTAATCCAAAGGCGATCACGGCGATAACCGCAATCCCGGCCAGTACCACGTCAGTCGCCAGAAACTCCCCCGCCGACTGCACCATAAACCCTAACCCTCGGGTGGCGGCGATCAGCTCTGCCGCCACCAGGGTTGACCAGCCCACGCCAAGGCCGATGCGTAATCCGGTTAAAATCTCCGGCAGTGCGCCCGGTAAAATCACGAACAGCAGCACCTGTGTCCGGCTGGCTCCCAGCGACTGCGCCGCGCGGATCCGCACCTGCTGAGCGCTTTTGACACCCGCCAGGGCCGACATAGCAACCGGGGCGAAAATCGCCAGATAAATCAGCAGGATTTTTGACGTTTCACCGATGCCAAACCAGATCACCATCAGCGGCAGATAGGCCAGCGGCGGCACCGGACGGTAAAGCTCAATCAGCGGGTCGAGGATCCCGCGTACCGTCGGGCTTAAGCCCATCGCGATGCCGACCGGAATGCCGATAATGACCGCCGCCAGCAGCGCCACCAGAATGCGTGCCAGGCTTGCACCTAAGTGCTGCCAGAGCGTAGCGTCCATAAAGCCCTGCGGCCCGGCAATGGTAATGAGTTTTGCCAGCACCTGCCCCGGCGGCGGCAGAAACAGCGGACTGACCCATGCCTGCGCGGCAACCAGCCACCAGACCGCCAGCAGCACCAGCAGCGTGCCGACACTGAGTGTGATCTGGCGCGAGAAAGGCCAGCGAAAGGCCGGGCGCGCGCGTCGCGTTTTCTCGCTGAAGACGATGCTCATGAGAAGGCCTCCCGTTGTTCAAACACGCGGCTTAAGACGTATTCACGCTGTTCGATAAACCGTGGATCGGATTTGATGCTGCGCACCGGTTCTCCCGCGACATAGCGACGGGCAAACTCAAGCGGCAGCCGCTCCAGCACGCGCCCCGGGCCAGGGGACAGCAGCACCAGCTCGGTCGCCATAAACACCGCCTCTTCGATATCGTGGGTGATCAGCAGCACCTGTTTACCCGTTTCATGCCACAGGCGTAAAAGCAGGGTTTGCATCTGCTCGCGGGTAAAGGCATCCAGCGCCCCGAACGGCTCATCCAGCAATAGCAGCTGCGGGTTGGCCGCCAGCGCGCGGGCAATGCCGACTCGCTGGCGCTGACCGCCGGAAAGCTGCCAGATAAACCGTTTTTCAGCCCCTTCAAGACCGACCTTTTTGAGCATGTCCCGTGCTGTTGCCAGCCGTTGCTCGCGGCTTACGCCCGCCAGTTGCAAACCGAAGGCCACGTTTTCCTGCACGTTGCGCCAGGGAAGCAGACCTTCATTCTGGAAGACCACGCCGCGCTCAGCGCCCGGGCCTGCCACTTTTTTCCCTTCCAGTTGAATGGAGCCATGCTGATACGGTACAAACCCGGCAATCAGATTCAGCAGCGTGGTTTTCCCACACCCGGACGGGCCAAGCACAACCAGCAGTTCACCGCTCTCCAGCGTCAGGTTGATGTTCTCCAGGGCCGGTTTGCCACCGTAATCAGCAGACAGATTTGTAATAGTCAGCATCGCAGCCCCCTTATTTCACAAAGCGATCGGTCACGTACTGGCTATAGTCCGCCGCCACCGCAGGCACTTTGCCCTGCTCTTTCAGGAACGTGGCGGTATCGACAATCGCTTTGTTTACCGGCCCGGTCAGCTGTTGTACCTGCTGGGCAGGCGTGAGATAGGTATTACCTTTCACCAGCCCCGGCACGTCCGCTTGCGGCACGCCGCTCAGACGGGACAGTTTTTCGAGATTGGCAGGCTGCTTCAGCCATGCATCCGGGTTGCTGATATAGGGCTGCTGAGCGTCGATGGCGCTTTTGGCAAAGGCCTTCACGACCTCAGGATGTTTCTCGGCAAAATCTTTGCGCACCACCCACACGTCGAGCGTTGGCGCGCCCCACTGGCCCACTTTTTCGGAGTCGGTCAGCACGGTGCCGTCTTTTTCCAGCTCATTGACAGCCGGTGCCCAGACGTATGCGCCATCAATATCGCCGCGTTGCCAGGCCGCAATAATCGCCGGCGGCTGCAGATTAATGATTTGCACCTGGCCTGGCTTGATGCCCCAGTGTTTCAGCGCCGCCAGCAGGCTGTAGTGAGTGGTCGAAATGAACGGCACGGCGATGCGCTTGCCGATCAGGTCTTCTGGTTTGGTGATGTTTTTCTTCACCACCAGCGCTTCGGAGTTACCCAGCTGTGAAGCGAGCAGGAAGACTTCAATCGGCACCTGCTGGCTGGCCGCTACCGCCAGCGGGCTGGAGCCGATATTACCAATCTGCACGTCGCCGGAGGCAAGCGCGCGCACCACGGCCGCCCCGCTGTCGAACTTACGCCAGTCGACGTTTGCGCCGCTCTCTTTGGCAAAGGTGTTATCCGCCTGCGCGACTTTCGCAGGCTCTGCGGAGGTTTGATACGCGACGGTGACGTCCACCGCCTGCGCCTGAAATGCCCACAGCGCCAGCGCGCCGAGTAAAGTGATTCGCGATGAAATGGCCATAATGTCTGCTCCCCTTGTTGTTATGAGGGCAGTATTTCCGGCGCGGGAATTTTGATAAAGGAATTAAAAAGAATCGTTAATTACGATTCGTTTTTAGAAAAAAAGCGGGAAAGGATAGTGAATTTTGTGCAGTGTTTTTCCCTCTCCCGTGGGCTGAGGGCTCCCCGCAGAAAAAGCACGGACGGCCGGCCCCCTCTCCTCCTGGGGGAGAGGGCTGGGGTGAGGGGGAACATACAGCTCTGGTGGTTATTCCGTTCACTTTATGTGCCTTGCTACTCTGTAACCACATGACCGGTGAACGTGCCAGGGTGGCTCAGTCGCCACCACCCTGGCGACCCGGGCTCCCGGCGGTAAATCGCCGCTTCGCGGTGCCTTCGGCTTATTCCTTCCGGCTTATCGGGGACGGGCGGATGTAACGTCCCTGTAAAGCCGCCCT
>Ga0268257_1000576_pt1 | contig 41587 bp, 35 predicted proteins | sample AgamicAtPrz_FD_200249 | JGI IMG/M metagenome (GOLD analysis project Ga0268257, IMG submission 200249) | Agave microbial communities from Guanajuato, Mexico - At.P.rz (v2) (version 3) | ecosystem: Host-associated > Plants > Phyllosphere > Phylloplane/Leaf | place: Guanajuato, Mexico | collected... | reverse complement strand
AATCTGCAGATTGCCGGACTCGGCCTTGACCTCGGAAACAGGGGAAGCTTGCATGCGAGACCCTCCTTGTCGCCCGTACCGCGCCTCGGTGGCGGCAGCTGACAGGAACAAGTTACCCGCTCAACCTTGAATCTGCATTGCGGAAAGCCCGCATGCCGGCCTCCGCATTTCACTATGAAAACAAGAGCTTATAGCGCCCGGCTTTTGTTGACTTCAGTCAATAAAGGCATTGAGATCGCTTCTCTACAAGCGCTGCTAGCTCCTATTTAAATAGCTTCAACCAAAGGCCTTGAGCAGGGCCTGGGCCAGGTCGGCCTGCAGATCGCTCGTATCCTCAAGGCCGATGGCAAAGCGCACCACGGTGCCCGCCTTGATATGGGGTGTGGCACGGCTGCGCATCTCGGGCAGCTCATAGGGCACGACCAGGCTCACAGGCCCGCCCCAGCTGTAGCCCAGCTTGAACAGGCTCAGGCTGTCACAGAAGCGATCGACGGCTGCCTGGTCGAAGCGCTCGTCGATGACCACGCTGAACAGACCGGCGGCCACGCCATCCTGGCCCTGCCCTTGTCCGCACAGCTGCTTCCAGCAAGCGTGGCCCGGGGCATCAGGCATGGCGGGGTGCAGCACCTGCGCCACGGCACTCTGGGCAGCCAGCCACTGCGCCAGCTGGCGTGCCGAGCGATCCTGCGCGTGATAGCGCAGGCCGATACTGGGCAGGCTGCGCAGCACGGCTTCGGCGTCGTTGCCGCTCACGCCCAGACCCAGGCGCATGTGCGCGAGCTTGATGCGCATATGCAGGGGCTGGTTGCGCGTGATGATGCTGCCCATCAGCACATCACCGCCGCCGCTGGGGTATTTGGTCAGGGCATGGACCGTGACATCGACGCCCAGGCTGCCATCGCCCAGCAGGTCGAAGGGACGGAAAGCCAGACCCGCGCCCCAGGTGTTGTCCAGCACCATGGTCACGCCCCTGGCCCGGCACAGGCGCACCTGCTCGACGAGATCGGGGAACTCCATGGTTACCGAGCCAGGAGCCTCCAGCCAGACCAGCTTGGTGGCCGGAGTAATCTTGGCCGCCAGGTCTTCGACGCACATGGGGTCGTAGTACTGATGGCGAATGCCGAAATGGGCCAGCTCGCCCTCGGTCAGCGTCTTGTTGGGACCGTATGCGTTATCGGGCACCAGCACCTCGTCGCCCGTCCTGAGCAGCGCCAGCGACACCGTGGCAATCGCGGCCAGACCGCTGGGTACCAGCAGGCATTGCAGACCGCCCTCCAGCGATGCCAGACGTTCTTCCAGGGCGTAGGTCGTTGGCGTGCCATGCAGACCGTAGGTGTAGCTGCTCTTGTCCAGCCAGCGGCGCTCGCGCATGGCCTGCACATTCTCGAAGTACACGGTCGAGGCCTTGTGCACGGCAAGCTGCGGGCCTTCGAAGTCCGTGGGAGGCTTGTAGGGATGATGGATCAGATGGGTGGAAAGCTTGTGGTCGGCTTGGGTCATGCCCTGATCTTAGTGCCATGCAGCCACAAAAAAGCCAGAGGGCTTGCGCGCTCTGGCTTCATGCGAGGTGGCCGGCCCAGGAGTATCAGCCAGCCTTCACGGTCAGATTGTTGTTGACCGAGGTCACGCCCTTGGCAGCCTTGGCGATATCGCCGGCCTGGGTCTTGACGGCTTCGCTGGGCACGTTGCCGGTCAAGGTCACTACGCCGCCCTTGGTATCCACATTGATCTGCAGAGCGCTGATTTCCGGGGCCTTGATGAAATCGGTCTTGACGGCAGCGGTGATGCCAGCGTCATCGAGGGCAGCACCCGCCTTGGCAGCACCTTCCTCCATCTTGTTGCCAGCCTTTTCCATGGCGGCACCGGTAGCTTCACCAGCCTTGGCCAATGCATCGGCAGCTGCATCGCCGGCCTTGGCCGTACCTTCTTCAATCTTGCTGCCAGCATTTTCCGCAGCCTTCTCGGTCTGGGAAATGGCGGAATCGAGCTTCTGGCCAGCGGTCTTGTTGTCGTCGGACTTGCCGCAGGCAGCCAAGCCAAAGGCCAAGGCGGTAATGGCCAGAACTTGAGCGGAACGCTTGAACATAGTGGTCATATCGATTTCTCCCTTAATGCTTGCAAAAACATGACGGTCAACTGTAACGAGCCACCATTTTGGCTCGGATACGAACTTTTCCCGCATCCCTGTAGGACAAATTTGTCCGAATTTGTGACATTTAATTAATAAGTGTTCTCTTCTGTAATTTACAGAAACTCTATGCAAGCCATGCGCTAATCCGCAACCCCTTGCATGCGCGGATGACGCGCAAATGCCAAGCCCAGCAGGGTAGCCAACAGCATGACAAAGCAGGCAAACAGGCTCACGGCCAGCTTGATGCTCCAGTGGTCGGCAATCCAGCCCACTGCCATCATGGGCAACATGGAGCCAAGCAAACCGATGGTCTGATAGGTAGACAACATGCCTGCCCGGTTGTCGGGCCTGGCAAGACGGCCCACCATGGTCATGCCGGCCAGCATGCACATGCCATGCCCCAGTGCTGTCAAGCCCACGCCCAAGATGAACAGCAGCGTTGATTGCAGTTGCAGATTCAGCAACAGCATGCCGTTGCTGAGCACCAGCAGCGCCATGCCGGCAAAGCCGCAGCGGTGCAGCGGCAGGCTGGCAGCCACCAGCTGAATGCCTGCAGAGACGAGCAAAATCACGGCAATGGCCGTACCGCTGACCATAGGGCCGCTCCAGGGAATCATCTGCTGCAGAAACAGCGGTGCCATGGAGGCGTACAGCCCGAATACACCGAACGCCACGAACGGATAGCCACAGGTCAGTGCAAAGGCCAGGGAATCCTCGCGCACAGGCCATGTCAGCCGCGGCAGACAGTCCCGCCAGTGCAGACGTTCGGGGGCCTGTCCCAGCTGGCCCGCATCCCGCTGCACCGACTCCGGCAGCTTGAGCGTGACAACGCCTGCCACACCGATGCAGCCCAGCACCAGCGGCACCAGATAGGCCGTCGTCAAGGGCTGAGGCAGCCACTGCCCCGCCACGCCACCGATCAAGGGCCCCAGACCAAAGCCCAGCACATTGAGAAAGCTGGCCACCATGGCCACGCGCTGCGGCTGCAGACCGGTGCTTGCGCTGGCAGCCAGCAGTGTCAGGCCCGTGGTGGCGCTGATGGTGATGAGGCTTGATGACACCCCCACCATGAAGCGCCCGACGATCAGGCTGGGCAGATTCCAGGCCAGCATGGAGATCAGAGTGCCTGCCAGCGTCAGACACAGGAAACACAGCATCACGCGCTGAAAGCCGATGCGGTCGGGCAGACGCCCCAGAAACAGCAGGGCGCACAGGCCACCGCACATATAGAGCACATAGATCAACGAGATATCGCTGGGCCGCAACTGCCAGGCTTGCTGATAGAGCGCATAAAGAGGGCTGATCAGCGCCGCCCCCAGCACTCCCACCACCAGGCCGAAGCCCACCCACCAGACCGAGGCCTGTGCCGTTGTGGCACCGGCCTGCCATGTATTGCTTTGCGACATTTGCTGCCTCTTGATCGGGCCGGGCCTGCGACAGGGACAGAGCGGACAGGTGTTCATCCTGCCGCGCCGTCAAAGCGGGCCAGCCACTTGCTTGTGATGAGAACATTGTCTGCAGAGTCGCATCGGCACGCATAGGCCAAACAAAGGATACATGTCTCAAACTATTTGCTATCAAACACAGGAAGCTATGCTTTTTGACGACCAAAACCAGTACGTCAACGGTTCAAACACCCGTCGCTATACTTTGCGCCCTAATGACAGCAGGATTTCCCGGCATGTGCCTGAATGCTTTTTTGCGCCCCTTGGTCTGTTTGAGTCTGCTTGGCCTTGCTGCCTGCGGCAGCAATCCCCCCAGCCCCGCTGCGACTCCTGAGACCCTCTCGACCACCACATCAGCCCCTCCGATCAAGATCGGCCTGGCGCTGGGCGGCGGTGCGGCCAAGGGCTTTGCCCATATCGGCGTCATCAAGATGCTCGAGGCCAATGGCCTCACGCCCTCGTTCGTGGCAGGCACCAGCGCCGGCAGCGTGGTGGGTGCGCTCTATGCAAGCGGCATGAACGCCTTTGAGCTGCAGGAAAAAGCCGTGGCGCTGGACGAAGCCAAGATCCGCGACCTGCAGCTGTCCGCTGGCGGCCTGGTGCTCGGCCAGAAGCTTGAGGACTATGTGAATGAACAAGTCCGCCGCAAACCACTGGAGCAGATGGCCAAGCCTTTTGTTGCGGTTTCCACGCGCCTGGAAGACGGTGAACGCACCGTGTTCGCACGTGGCAATGTAGGCCAGGCCGTGCGCGCCTCCAGCAGCGTGCCCGGCGTGTTCCAGCCCGTCACCATCGGCAAGCACCACTATGTGGACGGCGGCATTGTCAGCCCCGTGCCGGTGGATGCCGTGCGCAATCTGGGGGCCGACATCGTGATCGCCGTGGACATCTCCAACAAGGCCAGCGGCAAGACCCCCGCCAATATGCTGGGAGCGCTCAATCAGTCGATTGCCATCATGGGTCAGAAGCTGGGCCAGGCCGAGCTGGCGCGTGCCGACATCATCATTCGTCCGAAGGTGCTGGACATCGGCCCGGCCGACTTCGCGCAGCGCAGCCATGCGATTGTGGAAGGCGAGAAGGCCGCCACCGCACTGATGCCACAGATTCGCGAACGCATCGCCCAGCTGCGCGCCGAACGCACCAAAGCCACTCAAATAGCACAGCAGAAAGCCGCCGAAGCCAGCTATCAGGACTGCCTGAAACAGCGCTCCAGCCTTCAAAAGCTGTCCGGCATGGTGGGTATGAGCGGCAACTGCGAAAAGCCCTGAGCTGAACCTGCTCCATGAAAAAGGCCCGCTGACGCGGGCCTTTTTGCAGCGCTGCGAGGCTCAGAACGCCTCTTCCTCCATCCCTGCACAGGTCATGTCGCGCGCCTTGACCACCTGCAGCCAGGCGCCGATACGCGGCAGCTCGTAATGGAAGAAGTAGCGCTGCGCGGCCATGCTGCCGCGGTGGGCGGCAATTGCCAGATCCTTGTCCATGGCCAGTACGGCCAGCGCCACATCCAGCCAGATCCAGGCCAGCACCAGATGACCGAAGGCCTGCATATAGGGCACGGCATTGGCCAGTGCCTCCTGCGGATTGCCCGTGGCCCAGGCCGCCTTGGTGGTTGATCCAACATCGGCCAGCGCGCGCGCCAGCTGGTTGGCATAGGTGCCCAGCTTCTCATGCTGCATGGCACGCTGGATGGTGGCATTGATGCGTGCAGCCAGCAGTTGCAGCCCCTTGCCGCCATCCAGGACGACCTTGCGGCCCAGCAGGTCCATGGCCTGTATGCCGTGCGTGCCCTCGTGAATCATGTTCAGGCGGTTGTCGCGCCAGTACTGCTCGACCGCGAAATCGCGCGTATAGCCATAGCCGCCATGGATCTGGATGGCCAGCGAATTGGCCTCCAGGCAGAACTCGCTGGGCCAGCTCTTGGCCACCGGCGTCAGCACCTCCAGCAGCAGCCTGGCTTCTGCTGCCTGCTGTGCTTCGCCCGTGTACTGCTCGTCCACCAATCTGGCGCACAGCAGGTTCAAGGCCAGCGCACCTTCGCAATAGGCCTTCTGCGCCAGCAGCATGCGTTTGACGTCGGCATGCTCGATGATGCGCGACTGCGGCTTGCTCGCATCCTTGCCGCCCTCGCCTATGGGCCTGCCCTGTGGGCGGCTTTGCGCATATTCGAGACTGGCGTGATAGCCGGCCATGCCCAGCATGGAGGCCGCCATGCCGATGGAAATGCGCGCCTCGTTCATCATGTGGAACATGCATTTGAGGCCCTCGCCGGGCTTGCCGACCAGATAGCCGATCGCACCCGCGCCGCGGCCGTCCAGGCCGCCACCATGCTGACCGCGCACAGGGTATTTGCCCTCGCCGAAATTGAGCAAGGTATTGGTCGTGCCCCGCCAGCCCAGCTTGTGGTTGAGGCCTGCCAGGGCCACATCGTTGCGCTCGCCGGTCAGCCGGCCTTCGGCATCGACCAGCTTCTTGGGTACGATGAACAGCGAAATGCCCTTCACGCCGGCAATGGTCTTGCCATCGGCACCGGGAATCTTGGCCAGCACCAGATGCACGATGTTCTCGGTCATTTCGTGGTCGCCCGAGCTGATCCACATCTTGTTGCCCTTGAGCCGATAGCGCGGCCCCAGCGCGTCACTCTCATGCTCGATGCCATCGGGTTCCGCGCGCGTGGCGATGTCCGACAGCGACGAGCCCGCCTGCGGCTCGGACAAGGCCATGGTGCCGGCCCAGCGACCATTGAACTCATTGGCGGCAAAGACTTTTTTCTGCCGCTCGCTGCCATGGGCCATGATGGCGTTGGCATTGCCCGAGGTCAGCATGTTCGAGCCGATGCTGATCGAGGCCGCCGCGAAAAAGCAGTTGGCCGCCGCCTCCACGGTATAGGGCAGCTGCATGCCGCCCATCTCGTAGTCCTGGGCCGCGCTAAGCATGCCCGATTCGGCATAGGCCTCGCGGGCTTCGTAGGTGCATTGAGGCAGGATGACCTTCTCGCCATCGAACTGCGGCTCCTGCAAGTCGACCGTGCGGTTGAAGGGCGCATATTTCTCGCGCGCGATGCGCTCGCAGGTATCCATCACCGCATCGAAAGTATCACGCGAATGATCGGCAAAGCGGGGACGGCTGGTCAGGCCTTCGGCCTGCAGCCAGTCGTAGAGCAGAAAGTCAATGGTGGAACGCAGGCGCATAGATTACCTATCAAAGCAGGCTTCATCGCTTATGGGTAAAGCGCTTGAAGCTATCAATTTCATATATCCAGAGGAGAAAAAAGCCGCCTCCAGCCCCTACCCCAAGGTGGCCAGAAGGCGGCTTGGCTGAAGCCGTGCTTACAGCACTTCAAACACGCCCGCTGCGCCCATACCGCCACCAATGCACATGGTCACGCAGACGCGCTTGGCACCACGGCGCTTGCCTTCGATCAGTGCATGGCCCGTCAGGCGCTGGCCCGAGACGCCATAGGGGTGACCCACGGCAATCGCGCCGCCGTTGACGTTGAGGCGGTCGGCCGGAATACCCAGCTTGTCGCGGCAGTAGATGACCTGCACGGCAAAGGCTTCGTTGAGCTCCCAGAGGTCGATGTCATTGATCGACAGACCCAGCTTCTTGAGTACCTTGGGAATGGCATAGATGGGGCCGATGCCCATTTCGTCGGGCTCGCAGCCAGCCACGGCAAAGCCCAGGAAGCGACCCAGGGGCTGCAGACCCTTGCGCGATGCATAGGCTTCGCTGACTATGGCACAGGCACCGGCGCCGTCGGAGAACTGGCTGGCATTGCCGGCTGTGACTACGCCGCCGGGCAGCGCGCTGCGCAGGCCGCTGATGCCTTCCTTGGTCGTTCCCTCGCGAATGCCCTCATCCTTGCTGACGGTCACCTCCTTGGTGATCAGTCCGCGCACCTTGTCGGCCACGCCCATGACGGTCTTCATGGGGGCGATTTCCGCTTCGAACAGACCGGCCGCCTGTGCCGCAGCCGCTTTCTGCTGGCTGGAGGCGCCGTACTCATCCTGGGCATCGCGGCTGATGTTGTAGCGCTTGGCAACCTGCTCGGCAGTCTGCAGCATATTCCAGTAGATCTCGGGCTTCATGGCCGTCAGCTCGGGATCGAAGGCCATATGCGGATTCAGGTGGGGCTGCACGCAGGAGATGCTCTCCAGGCCGCCCGCCACCAGCACATCGTTCTCGCCCGCAATGATGCGCTGGGAGGCCAGCGCGATCGCCTGCAGTCCCGAGGAACAGAAGCGGTTGATGGTCAGCCCCGATGTCGTGACCGGCAGGCCTGCACGGATGGCAATCAGACGGGCGACGTTGCCGCCTGTCGTGCCTTCGGGCAGGGACATGCCCATGATCACGTCCTCGACCTCGGCGCCCTCAATGCCTGCGCGCTCCACTGCGGCCTTGACGGCGTGGGCGCCCATAGTGGGGCCGTAAGTCATGTTGAAAGCGCCCTTCCAGCTCTTGGCCAGCGGAGTGCGCGCGGTAGAAACAATCACTGCGGATGTCATGTTCTGTCCTTTGATTCTGGGTGTTTCGTGGCAAATCGTCCGCGCCTAGCTGAACTGCTTGCCTTCGGTGGCCAGCTTGGCCAGCAACGGCGCGGGCTGCCAGAACTTGGCATCGTCATTCGGGTTCTGGGCAAAGCGGCCCATGGCCTGAACCACGTTGAACAGGCCGACCTCGCCCGCATAGTGCATGGGGCCGCCGCGCCACAGCGGAAAGCCATAACCGGTCAGATACACCATGTCGATATCGCCGGACTTGCTGGCAATACCGTCTTCCAGAATCTGAGCGCCTTCGTTGACCAGCGCATAGACCAGGCGCTGCACGATTTCCTCGTCGGAGATCTTTCGCGGCGTGATACCCAGGCTCTTGCGATGCTCGTCGATCATCTTGGCCACCACCTCCGAAGGAATGGCATCGCGCTTGCCGGGCACATAGTCATACCAGCCTGCACCGGTCTTCTGGCCGAAGCGGCCCAGCTCGCACAGACGGTCCGCACTGGCGCTGTACTTCATATCGGGCTTCTCGACATAGCGACGCTTGCGGATGGCCCAGCCAATATCGTTACCCGCCAGATCACCCATGCGGAACGGGCCCATGGCAAAGCCGAACTTCTCGATGGCCTTGTCCACCTGCTGTGGCGATGCACCTTCGTCCAGCAGGAAGCCGGCCTGGCGGGAGTACTGCTCGATCATGCGATTGCCGATGAAGCCGTCGCAGACGCCGGAGACCACGGCCGTCTTCTTGATCTTCTTGCCCACCTTCATCACCGTGGCCAGCACATCCTTGGCCGTGGCCTTGCCGCGCACCACTTCCAGCAGCTTCATCACATTGGCGGGACTGAAGAAATGCATGCCCACCACGTCCTGCGGACGCTTGGTGAAGGCGGCGATCTTGTCCACATCCAGGGTCGAAGTGTTGGACGCCAGAATCGCGCCAGGCTTGGCCACTTCATCGAGCTGCTTGAAGACCTGCTCCTTCACGCCCAGCTCCTCGAACACGGCCTCGATGATGAGGTCGGCATTCTTCAGATCGCCATAGTTGAGCGTGGTGCTGAGCAACGCCATGCGCTGCTCGTACTTCTGCTCGGAGAGCTTGCCCTTTTTGACCTGGGCCTCGTAGTTCTTGCGGATGGTCGCCACGCCGCGATCCAGGGCTTCCTGCTTGGTCTCCAGAATCGTGACGGGAATGCCCGCATTGAGGAAGTTCATGGAAATGCCGCCGCCCATGGTGCCGGCACCGATCACACCCACGGTCCGGATCTCGCGCACCGGTGTATCGCCAGGCACGTCGGGGATCTTGGAGGCGGCACGCTCGGCCATGAACAGATGACGCAGCGAACGCGACTCGGGCGTCATCATCAGTTGCATGAAGGCTTCGCGCTCGGCCACCATGCCGTCGTCGAATTTCTTGGTCGTGGCATTCTTGACGGCTTCCAGGCAGCGCAGGGGAGCTGGGAAGTTCTTGGACATGCCCTGCACCATGGTGGCGGCGAACTCGAAATAGGCCTCGCCCTGGGGATGCTTGCAGGACAGATCGCGCACACGCGGCAGCGGGCGGACATCGGCGACCTCCAGCGCCAAGGCCTTGGCCTCGGCCAGCAGCGTCTCGGCCGAAGCAGACATCTTGCTGAACAACTTCTGGCCAGGCAGCATGGCCAGCATTTCGCTCATCACGGTCTCGCCGCTGACAATCATATTGAGTGCGGCTTCCACACCCAGTACGCGCGGCAGGCGCTGGGTGCCGCCGGCGCCTGGCAGCAGGCCCAGCTTGACCTCGGGCAGCGCCACGGCCGTGCCGGGAGCCGCAATGCGGTAATGGCAGCCCAGCGCCAGCTCCAGCCCGCCCCCCATGCAGACGCTGTGAATCGCGGCGATCACAGGCTTGGTCGACAGGTCCAGTTGCTGGATGACCGAAATCAGATGCGGCTCGCGGTAGGCATCTTCCTTGCCGAACTCGGTGATATCGGCTCCGCCCGAGAAGGCCTTGCCGGCGCCAGTAATGACGATGGCCTTGACGGCGTCATCCGCCAGAGCCTGGCGCAAACCCTCAACCACACCTCGTCTGGTGGCCAGACCCAGGCCGTTGACCGGCGGGTTGTTCAAGGTAATGACGGCGATGGCTCCGTCCACTTTGTATTCAGCAGTCATGCTGTTGTCCCCTGTTCAATAAATAGAAAAGAACGGTCGTGCGTTTTTTATTTTCCGAATTTTGCTGCGTTGCGCAACTGATGCTTGTCCTGAGCGAGACAGCTCACAGAATGAGCGCACCTCATGTCAGAGACAGCAAGCAAGGGCCTGGGCGGCCCCACCGCCCCGCAGCAAGGATGTTGTCCCCCTCCCGCAAAGCGAGAGAGGGGGAAGCGGCAAAGCCGCTCAAGAGGTATGCCAGCTCAAACCTCCAGCCACTCCTTGCGAACCTTTTCGTTCGCCCTGAGGGTTTCGGGAGTTCCGTCAAAAACAATATGCCCATGGCCCATGACCAGCGCCCGGTCCGAGATATTCATGGCGATGGTCAGCTTTTGCTCGATCAGCAGCACGGACACGCCACGATCCTTGATCTTCTTGAGGTATTCGCCCACCAGCTCCACGATCTTGGGCGCCAGCCCTTCCGTGGGTTCGTCGATGATGATGAGATCCGGGTCACCCATCAGCGTGCGGCAGAGCGTGAGCATCTGCTGCTCGCCGCCCGACATCACGCCGGCCTCGGTGTGCTGACGCTCCTTGAGACGGGGAAACATGGCATACATGTCGTCAAAGCCCCAGCGACTGCCTTTGCCCTTGCCTTTCTGCCCCAGCATCAGGTTCTGATGTACGGTCAGATTGGGGAAGACATCGCGGCTTTCGGGCACATAGCCAATACCCAGATGGGCCACCTCGTAGGCTTTCTTGCCATGCAGGTTCTTGCCTTTCCAGTCCAGTGCCCCCTCCCAGTGCACCAGTCCCATGATGGCCTTGGCTGTGGTGGAGCGGCCCGAGCCGTTGCGCCCCAGCAAGGCCACGATCTCGCCGGCATGGACCTCGAAGTCCACGCCATGCAGCACATGGCTTTTGCCGTAGTAGGCATGCAAATCGTTGATCTTCAGCATCTCAATGCGCTCCTGCTTGTTGGTCTGCGACGGAAGATCCCAGATATGCTTCTTGCACTCTGGCGTTGGCACGAACGGCTTCGGGCGTGTCATAGGCGATGACCTCGCCATAGACCACCACGGCAATCTTGTCCGCCAACCCGAAGACCACGCCCATGTCGTGCTCCACGGTCAGCAGCGTCTTGCCTTCGGTGACTTTCTTGATCAACTGAATGAAATGCGCGGTTTCGCTATTGCTCATGCCTGCCGTGGGTTCGTCGAGCAGGATGACGCTGGCACCACCGCCGATGGTGATACCAATCTCCAGAGCGCGCTGCTCGGCATAGGTCAGGTTCACCGCGAGCGTGTCGCGCTTGCGGTGCAGGCCGATCATCTCCATCAGCTCGTTGGCACGTTCGTTGGCGTCGTGCAAATTGGAGAGAAAACGCCAGAAGCTGTAGCGGTAGCCCAGGCTCCAGAGCACGCTGCAGCGCAGGTTTTCAAACACCGAAAGCTTGGGAAAGATATTCGTGATCTGAAAGCTGCGCGACAGCCCCATGCGATTGATCTCGAAAGGCTTTTTGCCGTCAATGCGCTGGCCGTGCAGCAGCACCTCGCCACTGCTGGGCTCGAAGCGGCCGCTGATCAGATTGAACAACGTGCTCTTGCCCGCACCGTTGGGGCCGATGATGGCGACGCGCTCGCCCGCATTGACCGCCAGATTGGCGCCGCGAATGATTTCTGTCTTGCCGAAGCTTTTGCGCAGATCGCGCAGCTCCAGCGCATGAGCAGACTGCTGCACAGCTAGCGCAGCCGGTTGATGGATGGCGATGCTGGACATGGTTCAGCCCTCCCCTTTCTTGATGCTTTCTTCGATCGCTTCCTGTATGCGGCCCCAGCGACGGGCCGTCAGTCGGCGCACGCCCTCCAGCAGGCCCAGGCCCACCACGAACACCACAATTGCCACTGTCCAGGTGGCAGCAGCACTGGTGTCCAGCTCGGTTCCCATGAACGGCACCTTGGGCCCCAGAGCCGCATTGAGCTGCATGTGATAGATCATCTCGATCAGCGAGGCGGCACCGATCACCGTCACGATGCCCGCCGCCAGAATGCCCAGATAAGGCATCAGCAGGCGCTTGAAATGCCCGAACTTGGCCACACGCAGATTCATCATGATCAAGCTGGCCACACCGCCAGGGGCATACATGACCATGAGCAGGAACACCAGGCCCAGATACAGCAGCCAGGCCTTGGTCAGCTCAGACAGCAGCACCGATGCCAGCACCAGCAGCACGGCACCGATGATGGGGCCGAAGAAGAAGGTGGCACCGCCCAGGAAGGTGAACAACAGATAGCCTCCCGAGCGCACCACGCTGACGCTGTCCATGGCCGTGATGATCTCGAAATTGATGGCCGTCAACCCGCCACCAATGCCGGCAAAAAAGCCTGCAATGATGAAAGCGAAGTAGCGCACGCGCTGGGTGTTGTAGCCCACGAACTCGACACGCTCGGGGTTGTCGCGCACGGCGTTCAGCATGCGTCCCAGCGGCGTGCCGGTGAAGGCAAACATGGCAGCCGTGCAGACAAAGCAATACACGGCAATCAGGTAGTACACCTGCAGGCCCGAGCCGAAATCCAGCCCGAAGAACTTGCTGTAGACCCGGTCCGTGGTGATGCCGCCCTCGCCGCCGAAGAACTCGGGAAACATCAGCGCCATGGATGCCACCAGCTCACCTAGACCCATGGTGATCATGGCAAAGGTAGTGCCGGATTTCTTGGTCGTCACATAGCCGAAAAGCGCAGCGAAGAACATGCCCGCCAGGCCACCCACAACGGGAATCAGCACCAGCGGAATTGCCATCTCGCCTGCAGCGGCCTTGTTCATGGCATGAATGGCCAGAAACGACCCCAGGCCGGTATAGACCGCATGACCGAAGCTCAGCATGCCGCCCTGCCCCAGCAGGATGTTGTAGGACAGGCAGATGATGATCAGATAGCCGATCTGGCTGAGCATGGTCAGAGCCAGCGAGCTGGTGAAGATCAGCGGTGCCACGACCAGCGCCAGCGCAAACAGGCCCCAGACCAGAATGCGCCCTATGTTCAAGGGCTTGAAGCGGTAATGTCCCTGGGACCGAGCTTTGTCGGCAGCAGAAGAATTCATGGATGTTTTTGCAATCGAAGACATGGCTCAATCCCCTCTGGTACCCAGCAAGCCCTTGGGGCGGAAGATCAGAATCAGCACCAGGAACAGGTAAGGCAGGATCGGCGCGACCTGCGACAGCGTCAGCCGCAGCACGGGCCAGCCGAAAGTGGACTCATTGACCTGATGGCCCATGGAGGTGAACAGGCCGGCCAGAGACCAGTCCAGCGCCACGGCAAAGGTCTGCACCACACCGATCAGCAGCGAGGCCACGAAAGCCCCGGCCAGCGAACCCATGCCGCCGACCACCACCACCACGAAAATGATGGAGCCCACGGATGCCGCCATGGCTGGCTCGGTCACATAGGTGTTGCCGCCGATCACGCCGGCCAGGCCGGCCAGCGCGCAGCCACCGCCAAACACCAGCATGAAGACACGCGGCACGTTGTGGCCCAGCGCCTCCACCATTTCGGGGTTCTTGAGCGCGGCCTGAATCACCAGGCCGATGCGTGTGCGCGTCAGCAGCAGCCAGACGGCCACCAGCATCAGCAGCGCCACCAGCATCACAAAGGAGCGCGACTTGGGGAACTGTGTGCCATACAGGGTAAACAGCGGCCCCTGCAGCGCCGACGGCAGCGCATAAGGCACAGTGCCCCGCCCCCATACCAGCTGCACCACCTCGAGAATCAGATAGGACAGGCCAAAAGTCACCAGCAACTCGGGCACATGGCCATATTTGTGCACGCGGCGCAGGCTGTAGCGCTCGAACAGCGCCCCCAGCACGCCCACCAGCACGGGGCAGAGAAAGAGCGCGGGCCAGAACCCGATGATGCCGCTGAACGTGTATGCGAAGTACGCACCCAGCATGTAGAAACTGGTGTGAGCGAAATTCAGCACGCCCATCATGCTGAAGATCAGCGTCAGGCCTGAGCTAAGCATGAAGAGCAGCAGCCCGTAGCTCACACCGTTGAGCATCGATATGGTGAAAAATTCAGGCGTCATCGACTTGCCTTGTTCTCATGAGCAAAAAGACTGCTGCAGCACTGCACCTGTTATGCGTTCTTGTGGGTACGGATGCTGCAGCACGAGGGAGAGTGAGCCTGACTCAGGACGGACGCTTCATCTGGCAACTGGTGGGCGTGCTGGCCACATAGGGCTCGTAGTACTTCACGGGGGCGAAGGTGTAGCCAGTGTTTTCCGCGTCATAGGGGAACTTGCCGCCAGCCTTCTGCCACTTGGAGATATACAGGCCTTGCTGCAACTGGTGGTCGCTCTTGCGCATCTCGACATCGCCGTTGAAGCTTTTCAGCTTCATGCCCTCGAGTGCCGCCGCAACCTTGACCGGGTCGGTGGAGCCTGTCTTGACAAAAGCTGCATCCAGCAAGGCGAACACATGGTAGATGGAGCTTTGCGTCAGGTCATCGTTGAACTTCTTCTTGAAGCTTTCCATGCTCGCCTGAATCGGCGCACCCATGTTGTAGTGCCCATAAGTCACGGTATAGACCTTGCCCTCGGACGCTGCGCCCATGGCGGTGGGCCCCCCAGGACCGAAGGCGTAGTAGGTATAGAACTTGACGTTGTTCATCCCCGCATCATTGGCGGCCTTAAGCAGCAGCGACAGATCCGCTCCCCAGTTGCCGGTGATCACCGTATCGGCCCCAGACTGCTTGATCTTGGCCACATAGGGCGCAAAGTCGCGCACCTGGGCCAGAGGAGAGAAGTCATCACCCACGATCTGCACATCGGGGCGCTTTTTCTTGAGCAGGTCCTTGGCGTATTTGGACACCTGCTGGCCATGGCCGTAGTTCTGGTTGATCAGATAGACCTTCTTGACCTCGGCATCGTCCTTCATGAATGTGGTCAATGCCTCCATCTTCATGGAGGTATCGGCATCGAGACGGAAATGCCAGTAGCTGCATTTGCTGTTGGTGAGATCGGGATCCACCGCAGCGTAGTTCAGATAGAGCAGCTCCTTGCCCTTGTTGCGATTGTTGTGCTTTTCCAGCGCATCCATGATGGCCAGCGCCGGTCCCGAGCCATTGCCCTGAGTCACATAGCGCACGCCCTGATCCATGGCCGAGCGCAGCGCGGCCGTGGTCTCCTGCGGGCTGAGCTTGTTGTCCAGCGCCACGACCTCGAACTTCACGCCCGAGGCGTTTTTCTTGTTGAACTCTTCCGCCAGCAGCTGAAAAGTCTTGAGCTGATTCGTTCCCACGGCAGCCATCAGACCCGACAAGGGATCAATCCAGGCGACCTTGACGGTTTCACCCTTCTGAGCCCATGCACCACCTGTACTCACAGCCATAGCCGAGAGGGCCACCGCACGCATAACCCATTTCATACTTGTCTCCTTTCATTGTTTTTGCTAGCGACTGCCGCCAATCTACCGGTCGGTAGACTTTTTCCCGCTGGGGAAAGCCTTAGTAACTATCACGCATGCGACTTCCAAGGCCGATTCGCGGCAGTTGGCGACACTTGTGCGACAGCTGCTCGCACTTGCAGGCGAATGAAACCCGGGAATAAAAAAGGACGCCACCAGGGCGTCCCGAATATCGTTCCTGCCTCCCCCGCTCAGGAGGGGCGTTTCATCTGGCAACTGGTGGGGGTGCTGGCCACATAGGGCTCGAAGTACTTCACGGGCGCAAAGGTATAACCCGTGTTCTCCGAGTCCATGGGGTATTTGCCGCCGGCCTTCTCCCATCGCGCGATGTACAGGCCCTGCTGCAGCTGGTGATCGGTCTTGCGCATCTCGACCTCGCCGTTGTAGTTCTGGAACTTCATGCCCTCCATGGTCGCGGCGACCTTGACCGGGTCGGTGGTCTTGGCTTTTGCAAAAGCCTGGTCGAGCATGTTCAGCCCCGTGTACACGGTACCGGTGTACATATCCTCGTTGACCTTGGCCTTGAAGCCCTTGACGATCTTGTCCATGGCGCCGGGCATGTTCAGGTGGCCGTAGCCCACCATATAGACCTTGCCTGCCGCCGCCGCCCCCATGGCCGTGGGCGCGCCCGTGGCAATGGCGTAATAGGTGTAGAACTTGACGTTGTTCAGGCCCGCATCGTTGGCGGCCTTGATGAGCAGCGCCAGGTCCGAGCCCCAGTTGCCGGTGATCACCGTATCGGCGCCCGACTGCTTGATCTTGGCCACATAGGGTGCAAAGTCGCGCACCTGGGCCAGAGGGGAGAAGTCGTCACCCACGATTTCCACATCGGGGCGCTTGCGCTTGAGCATCTCCTTGGCAAACTTGGACACCTGCTGGCCATGCGAGTAGTTCTGGTTGATCAGATAGACCTTCTTGACCTCTGGCACGTCCTTCATATACGTGGTCAAGGCCTCCATCTTCATGGAGGTATCGGCATCGAGGCGGAAATGCCAGTAGCTGCACTTGCTGTTGGTCAGGTCCGGGTCCACCGCCGCATAGTTGAGGAACACGACCTCCTTGCCCTTGTTGCGCGCATTGTGCTTTTCCAGCGCATCCATGATGGCCAGCGCCGGGCCCGAGCCATTGCCCTGGAACACATAGCGCACGCCCTGATCCATGGCCGAGCGCAGCGCGGCCGTGGTCTCCTGCGGGCTGAGCTTGTTGTCGATGCCGATGATTTCGAACTTCACCCCCGAAGCACTGCTCTTGTTGATTTCCTCGGCCACGTACTGCAGGCTTTTGAGCTGATTGGATCCCAGCGCTGCCATCAGGCCCGAGAGCGGGTCAATCCAGGCGACCTTGACGGTCTCACCCTTCTGCGCCATCGCACTCCCCGCGCACGCCAGGATCACCGATGCTGTCAAAGCCTTGATTGCAAACTTCATAGAGCGTCTCCGTTGGTGGTTATGAGCGACGCCCAGACTAAAGGGCAAGCCAGCGCCTGCGGCCTGGGGGTTGCCCTAGCGCATATCACTTTGGCGACTGCAGGGTTTACCTCAGGCCGAAGCTCCCAAAACAATAGCTGCTGGCGCCCGCCTATAAAAATGCAGAGACTTATCTGATTCAGCGGCCTAGAGCGGCAACTGGCTTTCCGTCAGCGGCAGGCCGCTGGAGCTGGTCAGCACCTGCGGTTCCGGCAGTTCCCTGCCCTCCAGATGCGGTCCTATATCGCGCATCAACTCGTCAAAACTCAGCCTGCCGGCCTTGACCCTGGCCAGCAGTTCGACCACTCCGGGCAATTGATCAAAGCGTGCTCCTGCAATCAGCGCCAGACACAGATAGTTGAGCAGGTCGCGCGTACCAGCAAGCCCATGGCGGCGCGCAAACTCCAGTTGCTGACGCGCAAACCAATGCATTGCCAGCGGCGGCAATCTGTCGCGCAGATGGACCTGGTTCAGATTCAGGTAATAGATCAGCAAATCGGGCACATTGCCCTTTACCAACGCATCGACCTGAGCGGTGCTGAATTGAAGCGGCAGGGGCGCCGCAGGCCCGGCAAAATCAGCCACCGCATATTCATGCAACCGGCCCGATCGGCTCCAGCACCACCAGCGTGCAACCGGACCCAGCAAGGCCAGGCACTGGGCAGGGCGCAGCACGGGTTCGATGGCGGTTCGCGTGTCCGGATCGCTTTGCCCGAGCAAGGCCGCCAGCACGGCGGGGTCCCATAAGGCAAGATAGCTGCCGTCGCCGCCAGGCAGTCTTGGATCCATGGCCAGGCGCAGATGGGCCAGCAGCACCGGCATCTCGCACTCGCTCGCCAGCAAGCTGGCGCAAGGGCAGGCCTGCACCACATCGAGCACGGCGTCGAGAAAATTCTGCTGCGGCATTTTCAAGGCCTGAGCAGTGCTGCCAAGGTGTACCAACCAGGGGCTGAGCTTGCCCTCCTTGCTCGCGCGTGTGAACGCAAACAAGGCCTCGGCACCGCTTTGCGGCACCTGCACCAACAAGTCACTGTTCTGCGCCGCATCCAGCAACAGATACAGCTGCAAGGGCTTGCCTGTTGGCTTACCAGTCGAGACGAGCTGCGACCAGCGCAGAGGCCAGCTCTTGCGTGCAGGTCTTGTTTGCGGCCAGAGCGGCCCGGCGCTCATGGCAACTCCTTGTTCACAAAGGCTGAGCGCTGCTGCGCCCGACGTGCCAGGCACTCCAGACACACATTGCGCGGTGCAGCCTGGGCGACAGCCTCTGGCCCACAGGCTGCTGCAGGAAGACTCCATGTACCCAGTCCGCCTAGCAAGGCGGCTCCGAGAAGCTGGCGTCGCGGCAAGTCGTGGGCACGACCACCATCCGATATCAAGAGTGACGAGCAGTCGCAAAAACCGGGAGCTGAAGGCATGGATGTCAAGCAATGGTGCCAGAAAAGGCACAGGCAAAAAAGCCATCATCTCACGATGATGGCTTTGCTCCGGCCTGGCCGGGGGACGTTCAGACCGCCGTGGGCAGTTGGTAGTCCTTGAGTTCCTCGCGCAGACGGGTCTTGAGCATCTTGCCTGTGGCACCGATCGGAATAGCGTCCACAAACACCACATCATCGGGAATCTGCCACTTGGCCGTCTTGCCCTCGTAGAACTTCAGCAACTCCTCGCGCGTGATTTCCGCACCGGGCTTCTTGACCACGGCCACGATGGGGCGCTCGTCCCACTTGGGATGCGGCATGCCTATGCAGGCAGCCATGGCCACGGCCGGGTTGGCCATGGCGATGTTTTCAATATCGATGGAGCTGATCCATTCGCCGCCGGACTTGATCACATCCTTGCTGCGGTCGGTGATCTGCATATAGCCGTCGGGATCTATCGTCGCCACATCCCCCGTCGGGAACCAACCGTGGCCGTCGGCCCCGCGCACCAGGGGGTTGCCGCTGCCTTTGTAATAGCTGTCGATGATCCAGGGGCCGCGCACCAGCAGGTCGCCATAGCTCTTGCCATCCCAGGGCTGCTCGTCGCCGGCGTCGTTGACGATCTTCATCTCCACACCATAGATCGCGCGCCCCTGCTTCTGCCGGATCTTCATCTGCTCTTCCTTGGGCAGTTCCAGATGCTTGTTCTTGAGCGTGCACAGCGTGCCCAGCGGGCTCATCTCCGTCATGCCCCATGCGTGCAGCACCTCCACGCCGTAGTCGTCCTGGAAGGCGGTGATCATGGCTGGCGGGCAGGCGGAACCGCCGATCACCGTGCGATTGAGCTTGGAAAAACGCAGGCCGCCCGGCTTCATATAGCCAAGCAGCATCTGCCAGACGGTGGGCACGCCAGCAGCAAAGGTCACGCCCTCCGACTCGATCAGCTCGTAGACCGACTTCCCATCGAGCGCCGGGCCCGGAAAGACCATCTTGCAGCCCGTGAGCGCCGCCGAATATGGCAGGCCCCAGGCATTGACGTGGAACATGGGGACCACAGGCAGCACCGAATCACGGGCCGACAGGCACATCACATCGGGCAGCGCTGCGGCATAAGCGTGCAGCGTGCTGGAGCGGTGGCTGTAGAGCACGGCCTTGGGGTTGCCCGTGGTGCCGCTGGTGTAGCACATGCTGGATGCGGTGTTCTCGTCGAACTGCGGCCAGCGGTATTGATCGGACTGGCCCGCAATCCAGCTCTCGTAGCTGACGAGGCCTGGAATGCCGCTGTCTGCCGGCAGCCGGTCTGTATCGCAGAGCACCACCCATTGCTGTACCTGCGGGCATTTGGCATGCACGGCCTGGATGATGGGCAAAAAGGTCAGGTCAAAGCACAGCACCTTGTCTTCGGCGTGATTGACGATCCATGCGACCTGCTCGGGATGCAAGCGCGGGTTGATGGTGTGCAGCACCCGGCCCGAGCCGCTGACACCAAAATACATCTCCATGTGGCGATAGCCATTCCAGGCCAGGCTGGCCACGCGCTCGCCCTGCACCAGGCCCATGGCATCGAGCTTGTTGGCAAGCTGACGCGAGCGCGCCGCCAGATCCTTGTAGGTATAGCGGTGGATATCGCCTTCCACACGGCGGGAGACTATCTCTCCATCGGCATGGTTGCGCGCGGCAAACTCGATCAGGGAAGAAATCAACAGCGGCTGGCTTTGCATCAGACCCAACATTGGCAGTCTCCTGGATATCGTTGTGATGATCGGGAAGCATCCTAGCGCGGGCTTCCAGGCCGTCATCTGAGGACTGTCACCAATGCGTAACCTTGGCGACCTTTGTCTGCATCCTCCCTCTGAACGATGTGCGCGCACTCAGGGAAAAACCTAGGCTGCTCTCCAACGGAAACCGGCTCAACAACCCTGCAAACCCTGTCCTTGATGCTGCTCAAGCACAATGATTGCATGAGCGAATCCCCTGCCCCGCAATGGCGCAAGCCCGGCCGCTTCGAAGCTCTGGGCCCGGCTTTTTTCACCTATCTCCAACCCACGCCCGTGCCAGAGCCGCACTGGATTGCAGCCAGCGTCAGCACGGCCCGCTGGATGGGTTTGAACACCGAATGGCTGCACAGCGCCGAAGCGCTGCAAATCCTCAGCGGCAATGCCGTCTCCGGCCATGGCAACGGCGGCAGCAAGCCGCTGGCCACTGTCTATAGCGGTCACCAGTTCGGCGTCTGGGCCGGCCAGCTTGGCGACGGCCGTGCCATCCTGTTGGGCGAGACTGAGCAGGGCTTTGAAGTCCAGCTCAAGGGCGCTGGCCGCACCCCCTATTCACGCATGGGCGACGGCCGGGCCGTGCTGCGCTCGTCGATTCGCGAATTTCTCTGCAGCGAAGCCATGGCAGCCCTGGGCATTCCCACCACGCGAGCGCTGGCGCTGACGGGCTCGCCCCTGCCCGTGGCGCGCGAGACCATGGAAACTGCCGCCGTCGTGACCCGTGTGGCCGAGAGCTTCATCCGCTTCGGCCATTTCGAGCATTTCGCCGCGCGCGACATGCAGACCGAACTTAAAGCCCTGGCCGATCTGGTCATAGACCAGCATTACCCGGAATGCCGCACGACCGTTGCACTGAACGGCAATCCCTACGCCAATTTTCTGCAGGCCGTAAGCGAGCGCACTGCCCGACTGATGGCCCAGTGGCAAGGCGTGGGCTTTTGCCATGGTGTGATGAATACCGACAATATGAGCATTCTGGGCCTGACCATCGACTACGGCCCCTTCCAGTTTCTCGACGCCTTCGACCCAGGCCATATCTGCAACCACAGCGACAACCAGGGCCGCTATGCCTTTAACCGCCAGCCCCAGGTGGCCTACTGGAATCTGTATTGCCTGGGCCAGGCCCTGCTGCCGCTGATCGGCGACGAAGAGCTGACAATCTCCGCTCTGGAGTCGTACAAGACCGTCTTCCCCGCCACCTATGCGCGCCAGATGCTGGCCAAGCTGGGCCTGCCCGAAAACGAGGCCGGCACGCCTGCCACCGAAGGCCGCTTTGCGCAGCTGGTCAACCCGCTGCTGCAGATCCTGGCCGACAACAAGGTGGACTACACCATCTTTTTCAGCCGCCTGACCGATGCTGTTGCACAAAGGCAGGAAACGGAAATCGACTTTGAGCCACTGCGTGACATCATTCTGGATCGCGCCAGCTTTGATGCCTGGTCACTCACTTATTCAGAGCAGCTAGCGCAAGTGGACAAAGCACAGACCGTCGATTTGATGCAAAAATCCAATCCGCGCTTTGTACTGCGCAACCATCTGGGCGAGACCGTGATTCGTGCCGCCCAGGCCGGTGACTTCGCCCCGGTGCAGCAGATGCTGGCCGTGTTGCAGACGCCTTATGACTCGCACCCGGACCACGCCGACTGGGCCGGCTTCCCGCCCGACTGGGCTTCCTCGATTGAAATCAGCTGTTCATCATGAGCTTTCCTGTCCAGAAATCCGACCAAGAATGGCAAGCCCTGTTGCAGGACAAGGGCGCCGAAGCTGCGGCCTTCCAGGTCACGCGCCACGCAGCCACCGAGCGACCTTTCACCGGCAAATACGAGCAGTTCTGGGCCGATGGCAGCTACCACTGCATCTGCTGCGGCAACAAGCTGTTCGACTCCCATACCAAGTTTGACGCCGGCTGCGGCTGGCCCAGCTTTGACCAGGCCCTGCCCGGTGCCATCACCAATATCGTGGACCGCAGCCATGGCATGGTGCGCACCGAGACGGTGTGCAGCAACTGCGGAGCCCATCTGGGCCATGTCTTTCCCGACGGTCCCACTGACACAGGCCTGCGCTACTGCATGAACTCGGCCTCGCTGGATTTCCAGAACGAGCCCCCAAAATAAGAGCTGGCAAGGCTTGAGCAGCAAGGGCTATGCTTCCAATCGGGCTTTCTGCGCTGGCGTTGCGTATCAGCTTTGATAGCTGATTCCGTCCAGCGTACAAGGCTTTGCTCACGGTATGAGCTGGGCTTTGGTGCATGATGCGGCTTTGCTCGCAGCGCCGGGAACCTTGTCGGTGCTACGCAGTCTGAATTTCAGAACGACTACCATTTCGCGCATGAAGCTGCTGATTGATTTCTTCCCCATCATCCTGTTTTTCGTGGCCTTCAAGGTCTGGGGCATTTACACCGCCACAGCCGTGGCCATTGCCGCCACTGTGGCGCAGATCGCCTATCTGCGCTTCAAGACCGGCAAGATCGAGCCCATGCAGTGGATGAGCCTCGGCGTCATCGTGCTGTTTGGCGGCGCCACTTTGCTGGCCCATGACGACAACTTCATCAAATGGAAGCCCACGGTGCTTTACTGGCTCATGGGCGGCGCACTGCTGATCGGTCAGCTGGTGTTCAAAAAGAACCTGCTGCGCTCCGTCATGGGCGCGCAGCTGCAACTGCCCGACGCCATCTGGCTCAAGCTCAACTGGGCCTGGACTGCTTTCTTCGCCGCCATGGGCGGGCTCAACATCTGGGTAGCCTATAACTTCGACACCGATACCTGGGTCAACTTCAAGCTGTTTGGCGGCATGGGACTGATGGTGGTGTTTGTGATTGCGCAAGCCATCTACATGAGCCGCTACCTGCCCCAGGACGGCGTGCCCAACGCGGCCGAAGCCAAGGACAAGCAGCCATGAGCGTAACCATCAGTGCCCAGGCCATGGACGCCGCCCTGCGCCAGCGTCTGGCCCCGACCCGACTCGAAGTCATCGACGAGAGCTATCAGCATGCCGGTCATGCCGGCGCCAACGACAGCGGCGTGGGCACGCATTTTCGCGTCCGCATCGCCGGCCCTGCCTTTGATGGAAAAACCCGCGTGGCACGCCACCGCCTTGTGTATGATGCACTGCAAGACTTCATTGACCAGGGTGTTCATGCCATCGCCATTGAAGTACTTTGAGAACGCACTGTTCTGACCACAGGCTCCTTGACGGGAGCCTGTTGCGTATGGACTGAACTTCACTCACTTTTCTCAATCACAACTCGAATGAGCATGAAACAAAAGCAACTGGCCCGCATCGTGGCCGCCGCTGTTCTGGGCGCAGCCGCCCTGTCCGCCTCGGCCCAGAATGTGGCCATCGTCAATGGCAAGGCCGTTCCCATGGCCCGCGTCAATGCCTTGAAGACCCAGATCGAAGCCAGCGGCCAGCCCGTTGTGCCCGAGATGGAAAAGATGATCAAGGATGAGGTCATCGCGCGTGAAATCTTCATGCAGGAAGCCAACCGCCGCGGCCTGGCCGGCTCCGAAGCCTACAAGCAGCAGATGGAAATGGCACGCCAGACCGTGCTGATCCGCGCGCTGTTTGACGACTTCCGCAAGAAGAACCCCGTGACCGATGCCGAAGCCAAGGCCGAGTACGACAAATTCGTCGCTGCCAATGGCGGCAAGGAATACAAGGCCAGCCACATCCTGGTGGAATCCGAAGACCGCGCCAAGGCCATCATTGCCGAGGTGAAGGCCGGCAAGAAGTTTGAAGACATCGCCAAGAAGGAATCCAAGGATCCCGGATCGGGTGCCCGTGGCGGTGATCTGGACTGGGCCAACCCCAACAATTACGTACCCGAGTTCACCGAAGCCCTGATCAAGCTCAAGAAGGGCGAGATGACCGACACGCCCGTCAAGAGCCAGTTCGGCTGGCACATCATCCGCATGGATGACGAGCGCCAGGCCGAAATGCCCAAGTTCGAAGATGTCAAACCCCAGATCACGCAGCAGTTGCAGCAGCAAAAAGAGCAGCAGTTCCAAGATCAGCTGCGCAAAAGCGCAAAAATCCAGTAACATGATCTAACGTCAGTACCTAAAAGTACTGGCCAGACCATCACCCAAGCCCGCGTCAAGCGGGCTTTTTTTGTCTCACCGCGGCGGATCCGCTATATATTTAGAAGCATCCTGCCTAGACTTGGCATCATCCGGCTGCGTTTCCCCATGCTTTCGCGGGCGGCAATCCAGCGGCTTGCCTGCGATGCCAGAGGCTTTGTCCGCTCCCTCTTTTGCAGCTTGCGTGTTGCCATGCACCTCAGCCGTCAAGGGGCATAGCGGCAATTGCGCGCTTGACCTGGAGATCTGCGGCGCCATGGCCTCCGCCGCGGCAGCAGGTTCTGTGGTCTCATCGCTGCGGGATGGCGCTTTGGCAGCCGACTTTGCGGAGCGCGCCAGGCTGGCAGAGGCTGCAGCACCCGGGGCCGGAGCAGCCTCTGGCCGCAGCACAGGGGCTGATGCAGCTATAGATGCTTCCATATCCATAGCTTCTGGTGTTTTCCCTGCCTGGATTCGAGTCTTTTTTTCCGTGGATTTCTGCGCCAGCGCCGCCGCTCCCGGAGCCGATTCCACCATGGCGGCGCGATCCGCACCCTCAACTGCCGGAGCCGGCTGCGATTCAGCTGGCTGGGCCACTGCTTCGGCCCTGGAATCTCGCTCGCCCTCCTTGTCCGGCCCACTCCACCAGGCGGCGTGCTGCAGCATCAGCCAGCCCACCAGCCCGACAGCCGCCAGTCCGCCCAGCGCATGACGCAGCCAGAAGCGGTCATTGGCGGCAGGCTTGTCCATAGGCTCCGTGGGCTCCTGCCCCACAGCTGCCGCGCGCTGGCGTGCGCGCTTGAGGATGGCTGCGCTGCTTTGCGCACTGGGGCCACGATCCTCTGCCACGGCCTCGTGGTAGAGCTCGCGCAAAGCATCGGGCTTGTCGTCGCCAGACGGGTTTTCGGGGTGCATATTCATGCCAGTTCCTCCAGCGCGGCGCGCAGTTTGGCACGCGCATAGCGCAAGCGGCTCTTGGCCGTTTCCTCGCCAACGCCGGTGGCCTGGGCAATTTCGGCCAGCGTCAGATCAGCCTCGACCTGCAGCAGAAAACACTCGCGCTGCTCGGCCGGGAGCCGGGCAAGCGCTGCCAGGATGGCCTGGGCCATGAGTTGACGATCGAGCTGCTGCTCGGGCTCGAAGCCCGAGGCCGCAAACAGGCTTTCGGCCAGCCGCATGGACTCTTGCGTGTCTGCCGACAGGCTGATGCCCGGCCGCTGCCTGCGCCAGTGATCGACCAGGCGGTTGTGCGCCATGGTGAACAGCCAGGTCGTGAACCTGCTGCGCACCTCATAGCGGCAGGCGCAGTCCACCACGGCAAGCCAGAGGTCTTGCGCCAGATCATCGGCCAGCGCAGCATCGCCCGTGTTGCGATAGAAATAGCGCCATATGCGCAGGCTGTGCCGGGCATAAAGCGTCTCGAACGCCGTGGCCTGCCCTGAGGCATAGCTGCGCATCAGGGCTTCATCGGCGAGTTGGGCTTGGGCAAGCGGCGGTGCAAGCATGCCCGCGATTATGCAAACTCCGCAGCCCACTTTGCTCAGTTGCGCGGCGGGTCCGGGACAAAACCATTGTCGCCAGGAAAGGGATTGGGCACGCGCGGCTGCGGCGGCCGTGGACGAGGCTCGCGAATCACGCCTCTGGCGACCAGATTGGCATAGCTGTCGTAGCGGATACGCACCATCTGCCGGGGCTGGTCTGTATCGGCCTCGAAGTCCACCTGGGTGACTTGCGAGCGCTCCACCGCGCCATGGCCCGTGCCCAGCGAGGGGGCCGGCGAGGCCGATGGTGCCCGGCGCTCGGCGCTGCGGCTCTTGCTGGCGGCCTGCGGCACGGCGACATCCGCCGCAGCAGATTCAGCCGCCGAGGCACTAGCCTGCGCTTGCGGCTCATGGAGCGGCCCCTGATAGGCAGCAGGCTCTGGCAGCTTTTCACGGTACAGCGCGACCCCGATCACGCCCACATCCTGCGGCCTGCCGGTTCTGGCGGCATAGGACATATCGCTTTCGGAGAAATAGAACGCGGCCACGTTGTCATTGCTCTTGCGCCAGCCCCGCACGTCATAGCTGTCGCCCGCATCCAGCACATAGCCGCCTTCGGCGCGAGAGCTCGCCGTGCGGCCATTGATGGCATTGACCCCGTCGACGCTGATGACGCCCATGATGCGGCGGCTCTCGAGGTTGCGGATGCGCACCGCATAGTTGGCACCGGGGCGGCCCACCACCCACAGCTCTCCCTCGTGACTGTACTGGGGCAGTACCCGGCCCGTGGCACGTTCGATGATGCTGACCTGGGCCAGCTTGTGGTTGCCGCGCGTCCAGGCCGAGGCCGGCGCGGCGGCCACCATCGCGACAGCGCAGAGCAGCGAAGCGCGCAGCAAACGGCCGCGCGACAGCAAGAAACCTGGAACCGGGGGTTCGATATGGACAGACAACATGGACAAGGCCTCCTCAAGGTACAGCCACAGCGGCGTGAAACAAACTTGTCGGAGGCTGAAACGCAGCAGCGGACGCAACGGGGTCAAGACAGGCACTCTGATTTGCAAGCATTTGCAACACAGCTTTGCGCTGCAGTTCTGCCCCGCCGCTGCATGTCTGGCACAATCGCGCTCGCTGCAGCCCAAGGCAGGCAGCAATGCTGGGGGTGTCCTGACCATGACCGGTCAGGGCTGAGAGAGTCCCTTTGAACCTGATTGCGCAAGCGGTGTCTTGACCATCGCTTGCCCGAGATCATCCTCGCGCAGGGAAGCTGTCCAAGGTGTCAGACCGCGACTGGCCAGGTCTTTGCTGGCTCGCCGCGCAAACCATGCGGCCCCTGCTTCGTTTTTCTGGCGGAGCATTCATGAATTCATCTTCTTCCACATCGGCCAATCGGGCCCTGGCCCCGGTGACGGCTAAGGAGCGCGTCTTTGCCTGGCGCGACCATGCCTCGCTGTGGTTCAGTCTGGGCGTGGGCCTGCTGGTCATGCAGATGGGAGCCTATCTGCTGCCTGCGCTCAGCCCGCTGCATGCGCTGATCGCGATAGCCATCGGCTCGCTGATCGGTGCCGGTCTACTGGGTTGGGTGGGCAAGCTGGGCTGCGACAGCGGCCTGTCCAGTGCAGGGCTGATGCACAGCGTCTACGGCCGCCACTTCGCACGACTGCCTATCGTGCTCAACATCATCCAGCTGCTGGGCTGGGGCAGTTTCGAGCTGGTGGTGATGCGTGACGCCACCGTGGCGCTGGGCAAACAAAGCGGCATCATGGGCGCTGCCTATTGGCCCTGGCTGGCCACTCTGCTCTGGGGTGGCGTGATCCTGCTGCTGATGAGCGGCTCCATGACCACCCTGGTGCGCCGCATCATCTCGCGCGTAGCCTTGCCGCTGGTGATTGCCTCGCTGCTGTGGCTGAGCTGGCAATTCCTCAAAATGGCCGGCGCCACCGGCCTCGGGACCTTGCTGGCCCGCGAAGGTGCAGGCGGCATGAGCATGCTCGGCGCCGTCGATCTAGTGATCGCCATGCCCATCAGCTGGCTGCCGCTGGTGGCCGACTATGCGCGCCACGGCAAAAGCGGCAAGTCCGCGCTGTCGGGTGCCTGGACCGGCTTTGCCCTGGCCAATATCTGGTGCTACTCCCTGGGCGTGCTGGTGGCCCTGACCCTGCCCAGCGAAGACCTGGTCACGGCCCTGCTGCTGGCCCAGGGCGGGCTGATTGCCCTGTCGCTGATTCTGATCGACGAGGTGGACAATGCCTATGGCGATGCCTACTCGGGCGCCATGTCGGCCCACAGCCTGCAACCTGGCTGGAGCATTCGCCGCTGGGGCCTGCTGATCGCGGCCCTGTGCACGGCACTGGCCATGGTGCTGCCCATGCACAGTCTGGAGCCGTTTTTGCTGTTGCTCAGCTCCTGCTTTGTGCCGCTGTTCGGCGTGATGCTGGGTCGCCTGGCCTTTGGCACCGATGCCGTGCAACTGATGCAAAAAGCGCCCGCCATGCGCTGGGATGCCGTGGCCATCTGGGTGCTGGGCATTGCCTTCTATCACCTGCTGCCCTATGTCAGCACAGCCCTGGGCTCGGCCTTGCCCACTCTGGCGCTGACCTTTGTGGTGGCTGTCGCCACACGCCAGCTGCAGCCACGCTCCGTTGCCGCCTGACTGAAACTCAAAGGCAATAGCATCACACGCGCGGTAGAAAGGCTCTGCAGCCATCTCCTCTGTTCTTACTTGGCGCCCGCCGCCTGCAGCATATGAACCACAGCCTTCTGCCCGCGCTGGCGTGCATGGGCCAGGGCCGTCACCCCATCCTTGTCAGGCAGATTCAGATCCGCCTTCGCGTCGATCAAGGCCCGGATGATGGCCTGATGGCGCGGCCCGCCGTCGCTGAGCACCACGGCTTCCATCAGGCAGGTCCAGCCCAGCCGGTTGACATGGTTCACATTCACGCCGGCGGCGATCAGCGCCTGGGCCGTTTCCAGATGGCCGCGCTCGCAAGCCGGAATCAGGGCCGTGCCGCCATAGCGGTTGGTGCTCTTGAGATCGGCGCCATAGGAAATCGTCATACGCACAATCTCCAGCCGGCCCTGCGCACCGGCCAGCAGATAGGCGCTGTCCTGCATCTGGTTCTGGATATTGGGGCTGGCACCGTGCATCAGCAGCGATCGCGCCACCTCGATATGGTTGGCCGCCGTGGCCAGCAGCAATGGGGTATTGCCCCGGGCGTCCTGCACGTCGACAGGCGCGTTGCCAGCCAGCAGATTGCGCACCGCCACGGCATCGCCCTGCGCGGCAGCGGCCAGCAATTGCTGGCCCAGCATCTGCGGGTCCCCGGCTTTTGGCGCCGCAGCGTCGGCAGGTGTTGCAGCCGCTGCATTCGCCGACGCCCTACTCTGGCAGGCCGTGAGCAGGGTCGCGGCGGCCAGAGCCGTCAATGCAAGCGTCAATCGGGTGGTCAACGAGGCACGCCCATGGGCGCTGGTTGGCTGGTTCATGGCATTCCTTTATGGCTGTCGGGTGTTCAGCCCCTGTCAGCTTTCTACAGGAACTATAGCTAGCCACGCAAGTCCGATGGGGGTTACAGCCTGTTTTCAATCGATAAAAGGAGAATCTGCCCCGTGCCTTGCAACCGCTGGATCCGCACCGCCGCCACTTCAAGCCTGATCGCGCTGGGTGCGCTCACCGCCGGCCTGCTGCCGGCCCTCGCACAAGCCCAGGAATTTGTCAGTATCAAGGGCAAGACCGTGAATGTGCGCGAGCAGCCCAACACCCGCTCCGCAACCCTCTGGGAACTGAGCAAGGGCTATCCGCTGCAAGTCACCCAGCGCAAGGGGCAGTGGCTGCGCGTGAAGGACTACGAGTCTACGCTGGGCTGGGTCCACGCCCCGCTGACCAGCAAGAGCCCGCATATGGTGGTGACGGCGCGCACGGCCAATCTGCGCTCCGGCCCCGGCCAGAAGCACAAGCGCGTGGGCAAGCTGGAGCAGCATGAGGTGCTGCAGACTCTGAAAAAGCAAGGCACCTGGGCCCAGGTGCAGCGCAGCAACGGCCAGAGCGGCTGGGTGGCCAAGAATCTGGTCTGGGGCTGGTAAGCCCTGCAACACGAACACCCAAAACAAAGGCCTGCAGCAGCAGGCCTTTTTTGCGGGTGCCGGCAATCAGCCTTCGACGATCAGCTGCGTGCGCGGCGCATAGCCGTGATTGAGGGGGCCGTGACCCTGGCCGGTATAGACCTCGGCTCCCGCCTCGATGGCGCCCAGAATATAGCGGCGCGCCTCGGTCACTGCGGCCTCCAGCGCCAGCCCCTGAGCCAGGAAGGAGGCAATCGCCGACGACAGCGTGCAGCCCGTGCCATGGCCGTTATGGGTGACGATGCGCTGCGACTGCAGGCGCAGATAGTCGCCGACCTGCTGGCCTTGCCGGCCCAGCACATCCATGACCAGATCGCCGCTCAGATGCCCGCCCTTGAGCAATACGGCCGGTGCCCCCATGGCCAGCAGATCGGCCACGGCCGCATCCAACGCTCCAATGCCGTCGATGTTGCGACCCAGCAGCAAAGCTGCTTCATCCAGATTGGGGGTAATCACCGTCGCCAGCGGGAACAGCTCCTGGACCAGCGCCTGTGCCGTCTCGGGAACGATCAGGCGGTCACCACTGGTGGCCACCATCACGGGGTCCAGCACCACGTTCCTGATACCGTGGCGACGGATCGCATCCGCCACCACGCCCACCACATCGGGGGTTGCCAGCATGCCGATCTTGACGGCATCGACGCCTATGTCCTGCACAACGGCATCGATCTGGCCGCGCACGGTATCGAGCGGAATGCCGTGAATACCCGTCACACCCAGCGTGTTCTGCACGGTGATGGCCGTGATCGCCGTCATGCCGTAGCAGCCCAGAGCCGCACAGGTCTTGAGGTCGGCCTGGATGCCGGCGCCACCGCCGCTGTCCGAGCCGGCTATGGAGAGCACGCGTGCATAGCGCTTTTTTGCTGCGCCGGAGATGGAGGAAGAAGCAATCACTGTCATGGCAAAAATTATCGCCCATGCGCATGGTCAATGCGTGCTGTTTGCGGTTGTGCTGTAATGTCCAACGGACGAAACAGGGGTGTCCCGCAGGCAAGCAGCCTGTGCGGACTGAGAAACACCCTGGGGCTGCGCCAGCCACGGGCTGCGCACCAGAGCACCATCCGTGCCCTGTGCCCCCTGCACCCGATCCAGGTCATGCTGGCGTGGGGAGTTTCACAAGCCGCAAGGCATGCCGCGTTTTGTCCTGCACATGGCCCTGTTCCTGTGTCCGGATGGAAAACGATTTGCACATGTCATTGCTACAAGCTTCTTCAAAGATCGCAATTCTCGGCGGCGGCCTCATGGGCCGTCTGCTGGCTCTGGCCCTGGCCCAGCGCGGTCACGCCATCGACCTCTATGACGCCCATGGCCCGCAAGGCGATGGTGCTGCGGCGCGCGTGGCGGCTGCTATGCTGGCGCCGCTGGCCGAGTCGGCCATTACCGAGCCCGGCGTGGTGCGCATGGGCCAGCATGGGCTCAAGCGCTGGCCCGAGCTGATAGCTCAGCTCGAGCAGCATGTGTTTCTGCAGCAAAACGGCACGCTGATTCTCTGGCACCGCCAGGATCAAGGCGATGCGGCACGCTTTTTCGGCCTGCTGGAGAAAAACCGACGCATCAACCCCAGCCTGCCGGCCATGCAGGAGAAGACCGGCGCGGCGCTGCAGGACTGCGAGCCCGCGCTGCAGGGACGCTTCAACCAGGCCGTCTATCTGCCCGGCGAAGGCCAGCTCGACAACCGCCAGCTGCTGACGGCGCTGGTCGACAAGCTCAGCGCCCTGGGCGTGCAGCTGCACTGGGACAGCCCGCGCGAAGTTAGCGACTTCCGCCCCGGCGAAACCCATGGCGACAGCGGCCAGCCCGACTTCGTGTTCGACTGCCGGGGCCTGGGTGCCCGCAGCCAGTGGAAGCAACTGCGCGGCATTCGCGGCGAGGTGGTGCGCATTCACGCGCCCGAAGTCACGCTGCAGCGCCCCACACGCCTGATCCATCCACGCTACCCCATCTATATCGCGCCCAAGGAAGATCATCTGTTCGTGATTGGCGCGACCGAGATCGAATCCGACGATATGTCGCCGGCCAGCGTGCGCTCCACGCTGGAGCTGCTGAGTGCGGCCTATACCGTGCACTCGGGCTTTGCCGAAGGCCGGATTGTGGAGATCGCTACCCAGTGCCGCCCCACCCTGCCCGATAATCTGCCCGCCGTGCGCCTGCTGACGCCGCGCGTCATGGAAGTCAACGGCCTCTACCGCCACGGCTTCATGATCTCGCCCGCCATGCTCGACGTGGTGCTGGAGCTGCTGGACCACAACGACTCGCCGCTGGCGCGCGAGTTCGATGTCGCCGTGCATCGCGGCTGAGCCGCGAGCCCGAACTTTGGCGCACAGCACTTGCACCCCCTGCGCACGCAAGCGCCGCCGTGCAGAGGTTTAACTTAGCACCCGCTTTATTTTCCGTTTCATGCCATGAAGATCACCCTCAATCAGCAAGCCACCGAGCTGCAAGCCCATGCCACCGTGGCCGATGCGCTGGCGCAGATGCAGGCCAAGCCCCCGTTTGCCGTGGCGGTCAACACGGTGTTTGTGCCCAAGACGCAGTACGCCGACCATGCGCTCAACGAGGGCGACAGGATGGAAGTCATCTCTCCCGTCACCGGCGGCTAAAAAATGAATCCCCCTGAGTCGCTTCGCGCCTTCCCCCCAAGGGGGACGACACCTGCGCTGCGAGGCGGCTCTTGCTGGGTGTCTCTCACTCGGGTCGTGCCTGTGCAATGGCTTGCTGATCAAAGATAAAGACCAATCATGAATACAAAACCTACCGACGACACCCTGGTTCTCTACGGCCAACGTTTTGAAAGCCGCTTGCTGCTGGGCACCTCGCGCTATCCCTCGCCCGCGATTCTCGAAGCGGCTGTGGAGCGTTCCAGGCCCGCCATGGTCACGGCCTCGCTGCGCCGCCAGGGCAGCAATGCGGCCGAGACCGGCGCCAGCTTCTGGGAGCTGCTGCGCAAGCTCAATGTGCCCGTGCTGCCTAACACGGCAGGCTGCATGACCATCCAGGAAGCCGTGACCACGGCCCAGATGGCGCGTGAAGTCTTCGACACACCCTGGATCAAGCTGGAGCTGATCGGCGACGACTACACGCTGCAGCCCGACACGCTCAATCTGGTGGAAGCCGCCTCCATCCTCATCAAGGACGGCTTCCAGGTCCTGCCCTACACCACCTACGACCTGGTGCTGTGCCAGAAGCTCGTCGACGTGGGCTGCCAGGCCGTCATGCCCTGGGCCGCACCCATAGGCACCGGCCGCGGCCCCATCAACCCCTATGCCATGCAGATGCTGCGCGAGCGCCTGAAGGTGCCGCTGATCGTCGACGCCGGCCTGGGCCGTCCCTCCCATGCCTGCACCGTGATGGAATGGGGTTATGACGCCGTGCTGCTGAACACCGCCGTGGCCCTGTCCGAAGATCCCGTGGCCATGGCCGGCGCCTTCTCCGATGCCGTCAATGCCGGTCACGCCGCCTGGCGCGCTGGCGCCATGGCCGAGCAGAACGCCGCCCAGCCCAGCACACCCGTGCTGGGCACCCCTTTCTGGCATCAGGAATAAAGGCCGCCCCATGGACTCCGCTGAAATCAAGGCCCTGGCGCAAGCCATCATCCACCAGCACAGCGCCAACTTTGGCGCCCGGTTGCACCACGATGCCAACTCGGTCGAGCTGACGCCCCAGCCCGTGCCGCCCGCGCTGCGCCAGGACCCGGCCTATCTGGCTGCGCTTGAGGCCTGCAGCGAGCTGGGCTTTATTGCCGTGGATGCTGAGACTCTGGCCCAGGCCTGGCAGCGCCAGAGCGAGCGCACCGACCAGTTCGATGTCACCCACTGGCCCGACGACCCACGCGACTTCGGTCTCGGCAAGGCCGACCCGGCCCTGGCCTTTGCCCATTGTCCGCGCGAGCTGGGCCTGTATGGCGTGCTGCCCACGGCCGAATGGGTGGGCCGCATGGCCCGCGCGGGTGTGCCCACGGTGCAGCTGCGTTTCAAGTCCGGCGACAGGGCCGCCGTTGCACAAGAGGTCAAGGCCGCTGTTGATGCCGTCAAGGGCACGCAGGCACGCCTGTTCATCAACGACCACTGGCAGGCCGCGCTGGACGCAGGCGCCTACGGCATCCATGTGGGCCAGGAAGATCTGGACGTGATCGGCCAGCGCGATCTGCAGACCATCCGTAGCTCGGGCACACGCCTGGGCGTCTCCACCCATGGCTACGCCGAGATGGTGCGCGCCCATGCGGTCCAGCCCAGCTATATCGCCCTGGGCGCGGTCTTTCCCACCACGCTCAAGAAGATGGCGACAGCCCCGCAAGGACTGGCGCGGCTGGCGGCCTATGTGCGGCTGATGCAGCAATACCCGCTGGTGGCGATTGGCGGCATTTCCGAGGACCTGTTCCCCGCCGTGCGCGCCACGGGCGTGGGCTCGGTGGCCGTGGTGCGCGCCCTGGTCAACGCCCCCGATCCGGAAGCTGCGGCCAAGCATCTGCTGGCGCGCATGCAAGCTGCTGCGTGAATCCACGCACTACTAATTCAATAGCTTGGAGCGCTTGAAAGATAAGAGCTACCAGCTATTTTCACTTAAAGCCACAGATCCATCGCGCCTGAAAAACTCGGCGCATGAAATACCGCAGATGACAAGACTGAATGCCCGCAGCCCGCGGGCATTTTTGTTTTCCGTCGCGCCGCAGCCCGCATGACTGCTGGGTTTTCTTGATCGGCGCAAGCCCTCTTCGCGTTAGAAGCGGACACACAGGTGACAACCCTGAGTCCCGCAGTTGCGGCACAGCCGGTCCCACACGCGACAATGGGGCGGTTACCAGTCACGCATAAGACAGAACATGGACGAGCCAATTCTTAGTATGGAAGAACGTGAGGCGATCAACTCTGGTCGCTGGTTTTCATCCCTTTCGCCCTCTTTGCGGCACGACATTCTTCGATGCGCTTACGTCAAACGATACAAAGATGGCATGCTCATCTGCGCTCGCGGCGAACCGCCCGAGGAGTGGATTGCCTGTGCACGTGGAGCGGTGCGGGTCAGTTCCACCTCCATCACGGGCAAGCAGATCACGCTGACCTATGTGGAGCCGGGCATCTGGTTCGGGGATGTGGCGATTCTGGATGGCGACAAGCGCACGCACGACGCCTATGCCCATGGCGAGACCACGCTGCTGTGCGTATCCAAGGCGGACTTCAAGCGCATTCTGGCAGAGCATGTGGAGTTTTCCGAAGCGATCTTGCGCCTCAATGCACGCCGAGTACGTCAGCTCTACGGTCTGGTGGAAGACCTCAACACCTTGCCGCTGCGCGCGCGCCTGGCCAAGCAGCTGTTGCACCTGACGCGCAGCTATGGCGTGATGAGCCTGTCGGACAGCAACGAGATCCGCATCGGCCTGCATCTGGCGCAGGAGGAGCTGGCGCAGTTGCTGGGCGCCTCGCGCCAGCGCGTGAACCAGGAACTCAAATCCATGGAGCGCGAGGAAGTGATTCGCATCGAACCGGGTGGCCTCATCGTGCGCGACCGGGTGACGCTGCTGCGCATTGCAGACACCGACCACTGATTCACCCCCTGAGCGGCTCTGCCGCTTCCCCCTCTCTCGCTTCGCCGCGCTTGCGGGAGGGGGACGATGCCATCGCCGCGAGGCGGCTCTTGCTCGGCATCCCTGGCGGGGATCGCGCCAGTTTTCACCTTCGTTTCTCTCTTGCTGCGTTCTGCGGCAACTCTCCCCTTTCACGCATTCGCTCGCTGCGCCTTCGGCGCGGCGTGGCGGGCTGCGCCTTGCCCATCACAAATCGAACAAAGGACTGAGACAGCATGAGCACTTATGAGCATTTCGTCGGCACCCGCGCGGTTTCCGATCAGCATGCGTTTGATACCAATGCCATGACCGACTGGATGAGCCGGCATGTCCAGGGCTTTGAAGGCCCGCTGCAGGTGGAAATGTTCAAGGGCGGCCAGTCCAACCCCACCTACAAGCTGATCACGCCCGGCCAGAGCTATGTGATGCGCGCCAAGCCCGGTCCCGTGGCCAAGCTGCTGCCTTCGGCCCATGCGATCGAGCGCGAATACCGCGTGATGAAGGGCCTGGCCGGCACCGATGTGCCCGTGCCGCATATGTATGCGCTGTGCGAGGATGAATCCGTCATCGGCCGCGCCTTCTACATCATGGAGTTCATGGAGGGTCGCGTGCTCTGGGACCAGTCCCTGCCCGGCATGACGCCTGCCGAGCGCGCCGAGATCTACGACGAGATGAACCGCGTGATCGCAGCCCTGCACAGCGTGAAATTTGCCGAGCGCGGCCTGGCAGACTACGGCAAGAGCGGCAATTACTTCGAGCGCCAGATCGGTCGCTGGAGCAAGCAGTATGTGGCCTCCGTCACCCAGCCCATCCCCGAGATGGACCGGCTGATGGAGTGGCTGCCCGCCCATATGCCGGCCAGTGCGCGCGACGAAGGCCGCGTCTCCATCGTGCATGGCGACTACCGCCTGGACAACCTGATGTTCCACCCCACCGAGCCGCGCGTGATTGCCGTGCTGGACTGGGAGCTGTCCACGCTGGGGCATCCGCTGGCCGACTTCAGCTACCACTGCATGAGCTGGCATATACCGGCCGAGCTGGGCCGCGGCATCGCGGGGCTGGACATCGCAGGCCTGGGCATCCCTGCCGAGCACGATTACATCCAGCGCTACTGCCAGCGCACCGGCATTGCCGATGTGGCCACGCTGCAGCGCGACTGGAACTTCTACCTGGCCTACAACATGTTCCGCATCGCGGCCATCCTGCAAGGCATTGCCAAACGTGTCGAGGCCGGCACGGCCTCCAGCGCCCAGGCCAAGGCCTCGGGCGACACCGCCCGCCCCATGGCGGAGCTGGCCTGGTCCTTCGCTCAGCGCGCCTGACTTTTTATCCACCACCACGCAACTTGACCGTCCCACAACAAAAGGAGCACTCATGGACTTCGACTACTCGCCCAAAACCAAGGACTTGCAGCAACGCCTGCTCAAGTTCATGGACGAACACATCTACCCGGCGGAAAAGGAGTATGCCGAGGAGATGCAGGCCAACACGGCCGCCGGCAAGCGCTGGACGCCGCTGCAAACCATTGAAAAGCTCAAGCCCAAGGCCCAGGCCGCGGGTCTGTGGAATCTGTTTCTGCCCGTGGACAGCGCCGAAGCCTCGGGCTACCACGGCGCGGGCCTGACCAATCAGGAATACGCACCGCTGGCCGAAATCATGGGCCGTGTGCCATGGGCTTCCGAAGTCTTCAACTGCTCCGCGCCGGACACCGGCAATATGGAGACCATTGCCCGCTACGGCAGTGCCGAGCTCAAGGAGCGCTGGCTCAAGCCCTTGCTGGAAGGCAAGATCCGCTCGGCCTTCGCCATGACCGAGCCCGAAGTCGCCTCCTCCGACGCCACCAATATCTGCACGCGCATCGAGCGCCAGGGCGACGAATACGTTATCAACGGCCACAAGTGGTGGATCTCGGGTGCCGGCGATCCTCGCTGCCAGGTCTTCATCACCATGGGTAAGACCGACCCCGAAGCGGCCAAGCATTCGCAGCAGAGCATGATCATCATCCCGGCCGATGCCAAGGGTATCCGCATCGTGCGTCCGCTGAACGTGATGGGCTATGACGATGCGCCCCACGGTCATATGGAGATGTATTTCGAGAACGTGCGCGTTCCCGTCGGCAATATTTTGCTGGGCGAAGGGCGCGGCTTCGAGATCGCCCAGGGCCGCCTTGGCCCGGGCCGCATTCACCACTGCATGCGACTGATCGGCCTGGCCGAGCGTGCGCTGGAACTGATGTGCAAGCGCGCCAGCAGCCGCGTGGCCTTCGGCAAGAGCGTGGCCCAGCAGACCGTGACGCAGGAGCGCATTGCCGAGGCGCGCTGCAAGATCGACATGGCGCGCCTGCTCACGCTCAAGGCCGCCTGGCTGATGGATGTGGCCGGCAACAAGGTTGCAAGGACCGAGATCGCCATGATCAAGGTCGTCGCACCCAGCATGGCCTGCCAGGTCATAGACTGGGCCATGCAGGTCCATGGCGGCGGCGGCATGTGCGACGACTTCCCGCTGGCCTATGCCTATGCCGCAGCACGCACACTGCGCTTTGCCGACGGCCCCGACGAGGTGCACCGCAACGCGATCGCCAAATGGGAGCTGGGCAAATACGGCAGCTACGGCAAGAACGCCGAAGTGCCCATCACGCGCGGCGGCTGATGCGAGGCGGCAGGAGCGGATCACGCCGCTCCTGCTCCCCGGAAACAAAAACACCCCGTCAGCCACGGCTGCGGGGTGTTTTTGTTTCGAAGGCAGGCTTGTTACTCGCTATCACTAAAGAAGCTTATACCGCCTTATATCAAACGATTTTAGATATAAAACATATTGAAATTCAATGAATACATACGATATAAGCTTCTTAATCAATAGCAACATAGCTAACGGCACCAGGCCCGGCACCGCACGCCCGTACCGGGCCTAGAAGCTCTCCCACTCGCCATCGTCTGCCGTTGCTGCCTTTTGCGGCTGGGGCGCTGCTGCGCTTTTCGCGGGGCTCAGGACCGGCGGCTTGCTCCCCGCCGACATCGCCGGGCGCTTGAGCGCAGGCGACGGTGCCTTGAGCGGGGCCGCAGCCTTGATCGCAGCCCTGGCAGGCGCGGACTTGAGCGCCGCAGGCGCCAGGGCTGGCGTGGCTTGCAGACCGGACTGGGCGCCGAGCTTGAAGAAGCTCACCGTCTCGGCCAGCGCGGCGGCCTGACTGCGCAGCGCGTCGGTCGCGGCTGCGGCCTCTTCCACCAGGGCGGCGTTCTGCTGGGTCATCTGATCCATCTGTGTCACGGCCTGGGTGACCTGCTCGATGCCCGAGGTCTGCTGGTGGCTGGCCACCGAGATCTCGCCCATGATGTCGGTGACGCGGCGCACGCTCATCACGATCTCATCCATGGTCCTGCCGGCCTCGTCGACCTGGGTGCTGCCTTCCTGCACCTTGCTCACGGAGTCGTCGATCAGCTGCTTGATCTGCTTGGCCGCCTCGGCCGAGCGCTGGGCCAGGGTGCGCACTTCGGAGGCCACCACGGCAAAGCCACGGCCCTGGTCACCCGCACGGGCCGCTTCCACCGCCGCGTTCAGCGCCAGGATATTGGTCTGGAAGGCGATGGAGTCGATCACGCCGATGATGTCCACGATCTTGCGCGAGGACTCGTTGATGGCCGACATGGTCTGCACCACCTGGGCCACGGTGGCACCGCCGCGTACGGCCACCTGGGACGCTGCAGACGCCATCTGATTGGCCTGCTGGGCATTGCCGGCGTTCTGCTGCACGGTGGCGGTCAGCTCTTCCATCGAGGCCGCCGTCTGCTCCAGCGAGCTGGCCTGCTCTTCGGTGCGCGAGGACAGATCCTGGTTGCCGCTGGCAATCTGGCTGCTGGCCGAGGCAATCGAGTCCGTGCCCTGGCGCACCTGACCCACGATACGCTGCAGGCTTGTATTCATGTCCTTGAGCGCCTGCAGCAGCTGGCCCACTTCATCGCGGCTTTGCACAGTGATGCTGGCGCTCAGATCGCCCGCAGCCACGGACTGGGCCAGCTGAACGGCCGACTGCAAAGGACGCGAGATGGAGCGTGCGATCAGCACCGCCAGCGCCACGCCGATGACGATGGAGCCCAGCAGCAGCGCCATCACCCACCAGCGGGCAGTTGCATACAGGTCATCGCCGGCCTGATTGGTTTCCTCGGTCGCCTGATGGTTGATCTCGCTGAGAGCATCCAGACGTGTATTGATGCCGCGGCTGATCTTGAGCGACTCGCCGCGCAAGATTTCGCTGGCGTCATCGTTGAGCAGCTGATGCGACAGATCCACCACCTTGGCCGTCTGCACGGCATAGGCCTTGAGCTCCTCGCCGATTTCGGCCAGCAGGGCTCGCTCCTTGTCGGTTCTCACGTACTTGGCATACGACTGCTGGTTCTGGACCAGCTCGTCCCAGAGCTTGGGCATGCTCTTGTCATAGACCGCCATTTCCTCGGACGACTGCGCCATCACATGCTGCATGGTCTGTGAGCGATAGCGCTGAAGCTGATAACGCATGTCCTGCAGGTTGCGGGCCGCCGGCAGCCACTGGCGCGCCAGATCGGTGGCCGTGGCATTGACACGCTCCATCTGGACCAGGCCGTACAGGCCCGATACCGCACTGATCAGCAGGATCAGCACAAAAGACACCAGCAGCTTGTTGGCCAGCTTGAGGTTGCGAAAGAAGTTCATGGGGGAATTGGGCGCCTGGGCGACCTGCAAGGTCTGGCACCTGCGAGATGGGGAATAGGGGAAACTGCCTGAAAAGCGCGTACACACTGCGCGTGCCTGCGAATTCTATTCAGTATTTGTTACTTCGAGTAACGGCATCCATGAATAAAACCGATGGTGGTATCAGGGGCATAGCGGGGCTCAAAAAGACACCCCGATGAAGCACTCAAAAACCCTGTCGAAGGCCATTGCATCCTTACAGCCGTCCGGCATGAGAAAATCAGCCCTTATTTATCAGCAAGAACAACGGATTCACCATGGAAGCAGAACGCGTCAACTCTATCGGCAACACCCTCCAAGATCTGGCCGAGCGCACGGCAGATCTCCGGAGGTATCTTTGACTACGATGCCAAGTACGAACGCCTGCGCACGGTAAACGCCTCGCTGGAAGACCCTGCCGTCTGGAACGACCCCAAGAAGGCACAGGAACTGGGCAAGGAAAAGAAGTCGCTCGACTCCGTCGTGCTGACCCTGGAGAAGCTCACCACCGAGCTGGCCGACAATTCCGAGCTGTTCGAGATGAGCAAGGAAGAAGGCGATGATGCCGGCCTTGAAACCATCGAAGCCGAAACCGCCAAGCTCAAGCCGCTGATCGAGGAGCTCGAGTTCCGCCGCATGTTCGGCGGCGAAGCCGATCCGCTCAACTGCTTCATCGACATCCAGGCCGGCGCCGGCGGCACCGAAGCCTGCGACTGGGCCAGCATGCTGCTGCGCCAGTACCTGAAGTACGCCGAACGCAAGGGCTTCAAGGCCACGGTCGAAGAAGAGACTCCGGGCGACGTAGCCGGCATCAAGAGTGCCACCATCAAGGTCGAAGGCGAGTATGCCTACGGCCTGCTGCGCACCGAAACCGGCGTGCACCGTCTGGTGCGCAAGTCGCCCTTCGACAGCTCGGGCGGCCGTCACACCAGCTTTTCCTCGCTGTTCGTCTACCCCGAGATCGATGACTCCATCGAGATCAACATCAATCCGTCGGATGTGCGCACCGACACCTACCGCGCCTCGGGCGCCGGCGGTCAGCACATCAACAAGACCGATTCGGCCGTGCGCCTGACCCACATCCCCACGGGCATCGTGGTGCAGTGCCAGGACGGTCGCTCGCAGCATAGCAACCGTGACGTGGCATGGCAGCGCCTGCGCTCCAGGCTGTACGACTTCGAGATGCGCAAGCGCATGGAAGAGCAGCAAAAGCTCGAGGACACCAAGACCGATGTGGGCTGGGGTCACCAGATCCGCTCCTATGTGCTGGACAACAGCCGCATCAAGGACTTGCGCACCAACGTTGAAGTCTCGGCCACCCAGAAGGTGCTGGACGGCGACCTGGATGTGTT
>Ga0268257_1000575_pt1 | contig 41606 bp, 36 predicted proteins | sample AgamicAtPrz_FD_200249 | JGI IMG/M metagenome (GOLD analysis project Ga0268257, IMG submission 200249) | Agave microbial communities from Guanajuato, Mexico - At.P.rz (v2) (version 3) | ecosystem: Host-associated > Plants > Phyllosphere > Phylloplane/Leaf | place: Guanajuato, Mexico | collected... | reverse complement strand
CCGGGGTTTCCTGGTTCTCGTCGATGTTCAGCTTGGCGACGGTCAGTTTGCCCTCGTAGGTGGCAGCGATGTCGTCCAGAACCGGAGCGATCATCTTGCATGGGCCGCACCATTCAGCCCAGTAGTCAACCAGAACCGGGCCCTGAGCCTGCAGTACTTCGGCTTCGAAGCTGGCGTCGGTGACGTGTTTGATTTTGTCGCTCATGGAAATCTCCAAGGTCGTAAGCAATAAAAAACGTTGCCCATCATAGCCGCACCCGTCTCCTACAGGAAGTCGCGGGCGATTGAGTGTAACTATAGTTGTGCAAGACGCCACGAATCGAAACTGTCATGCCAGTGTCATAGCATCGAATGGCCTGTTGTCCTGCATCAAGGCCAGCTCAACGGCTGGGTGCCACGCGTTGGCGATAGCCTGCTATCGTGGCACGATTGCCGGGTTAACGACCGAGAACAACCAGATCATGCCGCATACCATCGCGAAGAACCTGTCCCTGATTGCCGCCATCGACCTTGGCTCCAACAGCTTTCACATGGTCGTGGCCAAGGCCCACCATACCGAAATCCGCATTCTCGAGCGGCTCGGCGAGAAGGTGCAGCTGGCCGCCGGCATCGACGAGGGGCGCATGCTCAGCGAAGAAGCCATGGAACGGGGCCTGGACTGCCTCAAGCGCTTTTCCCAGCTGATCAACGGCATGCCCGCGGGCTCGGTGCGCATCGTGGGCACCAACGCCTTGCGCGAAGCGCGCAACCGCAACGAGTTCATCCAGCGTGCCGAAGCCATCCTCGGCCACCCGGTGGAGGTCATCTCCGGCCGCGAAGAAGCGCGCCTGATCTACCTCGGCGTGTCGCACACCCTCGCCGATACGCCGGGCAAGCGCCTGGTCGCCGACATCGGCGGCGGCAGTACCGAGTTCATCATCGGCCAACGCTTCGAACCGCTGCTGCGCGAAAGCCTGCAGATGGGCTGCGTCAGTTTCACCCAGCGCTACTTCCGCGACGGCAAGATCACCCCGGCCCGCTACGCCCAGGCCTACACCGCTGCGCGCCTGGAGCTGATGAGCATCGAGAATGCCCTGCATCGCCTGACCTGGGACGAGGCCATCGGTTCCTCCGGCACCATCCGCGCCATCGGCGCAGCCATCAAGGCCGGTGGCCTGGGCAATGGCGAGGTCAACGCCGAAGGCCTGGCCTGGGTCAAGCGCAAGTTGTTCAAGCTGGGTGAGGCCGACAAGATCGACTTCGACGGCGTCAAACCTGACCGGCGTACCATTTTCCCGGCAGGCCTGGCGATTCTCGAAGCGATTTTCGATGCGCTGGAGCTGCAGCGCATGGACCACTGCGACGGCGCCCTGCGCGAAGGCGTGCTGTTCGACCTGCTGGGCCGCCACCATCACGAAGATGTGCGCGAGCGCACCCTCAACTCGCTGATGGAACGCTACCACGTGGACCAGGGCCAGGCCGCTCGCGTCGAGCGCAAGGCCCTGCACGCGTTCGACCAGGTCGCCGACGCCTGGGACCTGAAAGACGGAAACTGGCGCGACCTGCTGGGTTGGGCGGCGAAGGTGCACGAGATCGGCCTGGACATCGCCCACTACCATTACCACAAGCACGGGGCCTACCTGATCGAGCACTCCGACCTGTCGGGCTTCTCGCGCGAGGACCAGCAGATGATGGCCCTGCTGGTACGCGGCCACCGCCGCAACATCCCCAAGGACAAGTACGCCGAACTGGGCGAGGAAGGGGTCAAGCTCCTGCGCCTGTGCGTGCTGCTGCGCTTCGCCATCCTGTTCCATCACATCCGTGGCAACCAGCAGATGCCGAAGGTGGAACTCAAGGCAGCCGGCAACAGCCTGGATGTGGTATTCCCGCAAGGCTGGCTGGAACAGAACCAGCTGACCCAGGCCGACTTCGCCAACGAGGCGGAGTGGCTGGCCCGGGTCGGCTTCGTCCTCAGCGTACGTTGAGGACCGGGTTGCTCAGGCGCTCCAGCAAGGTCGCCTGGGCACTGCGCGGGTTCTGGTTGCCGGTCGGCGTGCTGCGCACGTAGCGCCCGTCCGGCTGCAGGGTCCAGGCGTGGGTGTTGTCGGTCAGGTAGCCTTCCAGCTCCTTCTTCACCCGCAGCAGCAATTTTTTGCCTTCCACCGGGAAGCAGGTCTCGACACGCTTGTCGAGGTTGCGCTCCATCCAGTCGGCACTGGACAGGTAGATCTGCTCTTCGCCGCCATTGAGGAAATAAAACACCCGCGTGTGCTCGAGGAAGCGGCCGATGATCGAGCGCACCTGGATGTTGTGCGAAACCCCCGGGATGCCTGGGCGCAGGCAGCACATGCCACGCACCACCAGGTCGATCTTCACGCCCGACTGGCTGGCCTTGTACAGCGCCTTGATCACCTTGGCGTCGGTCAGCGAGTTGAACTTGGCAATGATGTGCGCCGGCTTGCCTTCAAGGGCGAACTGGGTTTCCCGCGCAATCATGTCGAGCATGCCCTTCTTCAGGGTGAACGGCGCATGCAGCAGCTTCTTCATGCGCAGGGTCTTGCCCATGCCGATCAGCTGGCTGAACAGCTTGCCGACGTCCTCGGTGAGGGCGTCGTCGGAGGTCAACAAGCTGTAGTCGGTGTACAGGCGGGCGTTGCCGGCGTGGTAGTTACCGGTACCCAAGTGCGCATAACGCACGATCTCGCCGTGCTCGCGGCGCAGGATCAACATCATCTTGGCGTGGGTCTTGAAGCCGACCACACCGTAGATCACCACCGCACCGGCGGCCTGCAGGCGGCTGGCCATCTGCAGGTTGGATTCTTCGTCGAAACGCGCACGCAATTCGATCACCGCAGTGACTTCCTTGCCGTTGCGCGCCGCGTCGACCAGGGCGTCGACGATTTCCGAGTTGGCACCGGAGCGGTACAGGGTCTGGCGCACGGCGAGCACGTGCGGGTCCTTGGCCGCCTGGCGCAGCAGGTCGATCACCGGGGTGAACGACTCGAACGGGTGCATCAGCAGGATGTCCTGCTTGCCGATCACGCTGAAGATGTTGTCAGCGTTTTGCAGCAGCTTGGGGATCGCCGGGGTGAACGGCGTGTACTGCAGCTCGGGGTGGCTGTCCAGGCCAGTAATGCTGAACAGGCGGGTGAGGTTGACCGGGCCGTTGACCTGGTACAGCTCGCTTTCACTGAGGCTGAACTGCTTGAGCAGGTAGTCCGACAGGTGTTTCGGGCAGGTATCGGCCACTTCCAGGCGCACGGCATCGCCATAGCGGCGCGAGAACAACTCGCCGCGCAGCGCGCGGGCCAGGTCGTCGACCTCTTCGGAATCCAGCGCCAGGTCGGCGTTGCGGGTCAGGCGGAACTGGTAGCAGCCCTTTACCTTCATGCCCTGGAACAGGTCGTCGGCGTGCGCGTGGATCATCGACGACAGGAACACATAGTTGTCCCCTGCGCCACCCACCTCCTCCGGCACGCGGATGACCCGCGGCAGCAGGCGCGGGGCCGGGATGATCGCCAGGCCGGAATCGCGGCCGAAGGCGTCGACCCCCTCGAGCTCGACGATGAAGTTGAGGCTCTTGTTCACCAGCAGCGGGAACGGGTGGGTCGGGTCGAGGCCGATCGGGGTGATGATCGGGGCGATTTCGTCGCGGAAATAGCGGCGCACCCAGGTCTTGAGCTTGGGTGTCCAGTAACGGCGGCGGATGAAGCGGATCTGGTGCTTTTCCAGCTCTGGCAACAGCACATCGTTGAGGATCGCGTACTGGCGCTCCACTTCGCTGTGCACCAGCTCGCTGATGCGCGCCAGCGCCTGGTGTGGCTGCAGGCCGTCGGCGCCGGCCAGTTCACGGGCAAAATTGATCTGCTTCTTCAGGCCGGCGACGCGGATCTCGAAGAACTCGTCGAGGTTGCTGGAAAAGATCAGCAGGAACTTGAGGCGTTCGAGCAGCGGGTAGCTCTCGTCCAGCGCCTGTTCCAGCACGCGGATGTTGAACTGCAGCTGCGAGAGTTCGCGATGAATATACAGGCTGCTGTCGTCCAGGCCGGGGACGGCAATGGCCGGGGCCGGTGCTGGCGCCGGGGCCACAGGACCGGCCGCTGGCTCTACGGCAGGCGCGGGCGCCGGCGGCAGGTCTGGCGGGGTCTGCACCATCTCTTCGGGGATTTCCTGAGCATCCTTGATCGCGACAGGGGTTAGCACTTCATTATTCATCTGGCGTTCCTGAGGACGTTAACGCCCTATCATCAATTGAGCGGCAAGATAAGCGCCCATTATGACGCCTGTGTTACACGCCAGGGCAAGCGATGGCGCGCGCCTTCGGGCATTCTCGGTGCAGGAATTGTTCACGTCGAGACACATTTGGACACTTTCATGAATGCGCGCGAAGGGGTAGGCTGCGCGTTCATTTCGCCAGCACCTCAGAAAATGCTTCAACAATTCCTGCAGGATTTCGGCTACTTCGCCCTTTTTCTTGGCACCTTCTTCGAAGGCGAGACCATTCTGGTGCTTGCGGGATTCCTTGCGTTCCGCGGTTACATGGACATCAACCTGGTGTGCCTGGTGGCCTTTTTCGGCAGTTATGCCGGCGATCAGCTGTGGTACTTCATGGGCCGTCGCCACGGCCGCAGGATTCTGGCGCGCAGGCCACGCTGGCAGGCGATGGGCGACCGCGCACTGGACCACATCCGGCGCCACCCCGACATCTGGGTACTAAGCTTCCGCTTCGTCTATGGCCTGCGCACGGTCATGCCGGTGGCGATCGGCCTGTCGGGCTATCCGCCGCGCCGCTACCTGCTGCTGAACGGTCTTGGCGCGGCGATCTGGGCAGTCGCCCTGGGCGCGGCCGCGTACCATTTCGGCGCCATTCTCGAAGGCCTGCTGGGCAACGTGAAGCGCTACGAGCTCTGGGTACTGGGTGGCCTGCTGGCGCTGGGTGGCCTGCTATGGCTGCGCCGGCGCTTCCGTACCCTGCGTGCGGAGCGCAAGGCGGCGGACCAGGCCCAGGCCCCACAGGCTGAGCAGGCCGTAAGCCACGAGCAGGATCCAGGCCAGCGGCACGACCACCGCTAGGCCCGATGCACCGGCCAGGTACAGCGCCGGCGCACTTGCCACCAGCCGTACCTGTTCCAGGCGCGTGGCCCAGGGCCGGTTCTCCAGGAGCGCGCCCAGCACGAACAAACCGAACGCCATCAACGACCAGCCGAGCACCAGCGCGGCGGTTGGCACGCGCTCGGCCACGCCCATCAAATAGCTGCCCAGCGCCAGGTAAACCACGAATTGTGCCGCCACGTAGGCCTGCTGCGGGCGGCCCAGGGCAACCTCGAACTTGCGAAACAAGGCCAGGTCCTGCTTGCCATGCGGGTAGCGGGCGGCTACATCGGCTGGGCGCCAGCCCGTGGGCATGAACCAGATGCGCAGCTTGTCCCACAGGCTGCCGGCACGCCGGGCGTCCTGCCAGAGCTGGGCGTAGAACTGCAGGTTGGCCCATAGCGGGTTCCAGCTGGCCAGCGGCGTGGTCACGCCGAACACGACCGGCTCGGCCGGGTCCTCCTCCTTGAAAGTGCCGAACAGACGGTCCCAGAGAATGAACACGCCGCCGTAGTTGCGATCCAAGTAAGCAGGATTTTGCGCATGGTGGACGCGATGGTTGGATGGCGTGATCAACACCCACTCGAGCCAGCCGAGCTTGGCGATATGCCGGGTATGTACCCAGAACTGGTACAACAGGTTGAGCGACGCCACAGTGATGAACACCACTGGCGGCACCCCGACCAGTGCCAACGGCAGGTAGAAGATCCAGGAAAAGATGAAGCCGCTGCTGGTCTGGCGCAGCGCGGTGGTGAGGTTGTACTCCTCGCTCTGGTGATGCACCGAATGCGCAGCCCACAGCACGTTGCGCTCGTGGCCGAGGCGGTGCAGCCAGTAATAACAGAAGTCGTACAGGACGAAAGCCAGCAACCACACCCACCAGGCCTGCGCCGGCAAGCGCAGCAGCGCCAGATGCTCGAATGCGAGTGCATAGGCCAGCAGACCCAGCCCCTTGGTCAGCAGCCCGGTGCTGGTCGACAGTGCACCCGTGCTGAGGCTGTTGATCGAGTCGGCCAGGGTGTAGTTGCGCTGCCCACGCACGCGGTCGGCCACCAGCTCCACGGCGATCAACACGAAGAAGAACGGCACGGCCAGCAATATCAGGTCCATGGGCATGAGCTCAGGCGTTATCCACCAAGATTAGGCCGCAGCCGCAGGAATCCCTATGGCGACATCTGCCAAACTAGAGGACATTTAGCGCCTCGACACTGGAGTAATGAGCATGACAAAAAAAGTAGCGGTGATTCTTTCCGGCTGTGGCGTGTATGACGGCGCCGAAATCCACGAAAGCGTGATCACCCTGCTGCGCCTCGACCAGCGCGGTGCGCAAGTGCAGTGCTTTGCGCCCAACATTGCGCAGCTGCATGTGATCAACCACCTGACCGGCGAGGAAATGCCCGAGTCGCGCAATGTACTGGTGGAGTCGGCGCGCATTGCCCGCGGCCAGGTCAAGGACATTCGCGAGGCCAAGGCCGAGGATTTTGACGCGCTGATCGTGCCGGGCGGTTTCGGTGCGGCGAAGAACCTCTCCAACTTTGCCGTGGAGGGCGCCAATTGCAGCGTCAACCCGGATGTGCTGGCCCTGGCCGAAGCCTTTGCAACGGCATGCAAGCCGGTTGGCCTGATCTGCATCTCGCCGGCGCTGGCAGCGAAGATCTACGGGCCGGGCGTGGTCTGCACCATCGGTACCGACGCCGACACCGCGGCGGCCGTGGTGAAGATGGGCGGCACTCATGAAGATTGCGATGTGCACGATATCGTCGAAGATTCCCAGCGCAAGCTGGTCACCACCCCGGCGTACATGGAGGCCAAGTCGATCAGTGAAGCGGCTGGAGGTATCTACAAGCTGGTGGATCGGGTGCTGGAGCTGACCCACAAATAGGTGCTTGCTGGCGCGCCCCGTGCAGGGGCGCGTACACCTCAGGCTTTGGAAAGCCGGGCAATGATGCGGTCCAGCGCATTGGCAAACGCCTGCTTCTCGCGCTCGCCGTAAGGCGCCTGCCCTCCCCCCACCTGGCCCTGCTCGCGCAGTTCGGTGAACAGGTTGCGCGCCGCCAGCCGGTCACCCATGTTGCGCTCGTCGAACTCGCGCCCACGCGGGTCCAGTGCTGCCACGCCCTTTTTCACCAGGCGGTCGGCCAACGGTACGTCACTGCAGATCACCAGTTCGCCGGGCACGGCGTGCTCCACCAGATAATCGTCCGCCGCGTCCATGCCGCTGGGTACCACGATCAGGCGTACGATGGCGAACGCCGGCTTGGCCACAGCCTGGCCCGCGACCATGACCACTTCGAACTGGCGCTTGAGGGCAAACTTGACGACCAGATCCTTGGCCGCCTTGGGGCAGGCGTCGGCATCGATCCACACACGCATCGGGTAACCTCGTCATTCATTCAAGGCAGCCATCATGCCTCAACGGCAGTAAAAGCTGGAGCTTGCCGCCCACTGCGATGGCAAATTGGCGTCAATCTTTCAATTGGCGCTTATCCACCGCCGATCCCTCAGGCTACACTCGCCACAGCTCCATTGGCCCGCCCGAGTGCGCAATGAACCACCCCCACGAAATCCGCCCCGACCTGGACGAAGGCATCGACCGCAAGGAGCTGGCGACCTTGCGTGCGCGTTTCCTGCGGCTCAACCAGGGCCGGCTGCAGCGCGCACTGGAAGGCCTGTCGACGCGCCAGCAACAGGTGCTGACACTGTTGCCGCTGCTGTTTCACATAAACCATCCGCTGTTACCGGGCTATGTTTCGGGCAGCACCCCGGCCGGCGTATCAGGTTACGAGCCGGGCGCCGAGCTGCTGCTCGAGGCCCAGCGCCTGGCCCGCTCGTTCACCTACAAGGCCCGCCATGGCAACCCGCCGCGGCCGATCCACGGCCTGTTCCTGATGGGCAGCCTGGGCTCGCTGGCGCAGGCCGAGCACAGCGACATGGACCTGTGGGTGTGCCATGCGCCCGGCCTGGCCGATGAACAGCTGGGCGAACTGCGGCGCAAGTGCCAGCTGCTGGAAGCATGGGCGGAAAGCCTGGGTGCCGAGGCGCACTTCTTCCTGATCGACACCCAAGGTTTCGCCCAGGGCCAACGCGACGGCCAGCTCGGCTCCGACGACTGCGGTACCACCCAGCACTACCTGCTGCTGGACGAGTTCTACCGCACCACCATCTGGCTGGCCGGGCGCACGCCGTTGTGGTGGCTGGTGCCGGTGTACCAGGAACAGCACTACCACAGCTACACCCAGACCCTGCTGTCCAAGCGCTTCATCCGCAGCCAGGACGCGCTCGACCTCGGCAGCCTGGCGAACATTCCGCCTGGCGAGTTCGTTGGCGCCGGCCTGTGGCAGCTGTTCAAAGCCATCGACTCGCCCTACAAGTCACTGCTCAAGCTGTTGCTGACCGAGGCCTATGCCAGCGAACACCCCGCCGTGCGCTGCCTGAGCCTGGACTACAAGCAGGCCGTGTTCGCCAACCAGCTCGACCTTGACGCGCTGGACCCCTACGTGATGGTCTACCGGCGCATCGAACACTACCTGCTGCAGCGTGGCGAACGGGCCCGCCTGGAGTTGGTACGCCGCAGCCTGTACCTGAAGGTGAACAAGAAGCTCAGCGAGCCATCCCGGACCACTGGCTGGCAACGCCGACTGCTGCAGCGCCTGACCGACGAATGGGGCTGGGACACGCGCCAACTGGCACTGCTGGACAGCCGCAACCAGTGGAAAGTCCAGCAAGTCGCCGTGGAGCGCCGCGACCTGGTAGCCGAGCTGAACCACAGTTACCGCTTTCTCAGCCAGTTCGCCCGCAGCCAGAACGCCAGCAGCCGCGCCGACCAGCGTGACCTCAACGTGCTGGGTCGGCGCCTGTATGCGGCTTTCGAGCGCCGTGCCGGCAAGGTCGAAGTGATCAACCCGGGCATCGCCCCGGACCTCGCCGAAGGGACCCTGACCCTGGTCCAGGCGCCCAACCGCAAGGAGCCCGGCAGCCACCACTGGGGGCTGTACACCGGCAACCTGAGCACGCATGACGTGGAGCATTTCAGCCCGCTGAAACGCTGCCGCGAGCTGATCGAACTGCTGACCTGGGCACACCGCAACGGGGTGATCGACAGCAGCACGCGCCTGGCCTTGCACCCCGGTGTCAGCGACCTCAGCGAAATCGAGCTGTTCAACCTGGTGGGCTGCCTGCAGCAGAGCATTCCGCTGCCCTTGCCGATCGTCAGCGAGGTGCGCCTGCTGCAGCCCAGTGTTGCCGACGAAGTACTGCTGCTGGTCAACGTCGCCATCGACCCGCTGCGCCACCACCGCGACCTGAACATCCTGATGACCACCGAGCGCACCGACTCGCTGAGCTACGCCGGTGTGCGCGAAAACCTGGTGCTGACCCTGGACCAGGTCACCCTCAACAGCTGGAACGAGGTGCTGGTCCAGCGCTATGACGGCGACCATGCGCTGGTGCGCTGCCTGCGCGACTTTCTCAACAGCCCGGTGCTGCATGGCCAGCGGCCACGGGTGCGGGTACGCTGCTTCTGCCAGAGCCGCGCCCAGGCCATCAGCCAGCGCGTGGAGGAAATATTCGACACGGTCCAGTTGCTGCTGGACCAGGGCCAGAACCACCGCTACCTGCTGCAGGTTGCCCAGCACACCCATGTGCTTGAACTGCTGGCCGGGCACGCAAGCCTGACGACCCTGACCGACCACGAGGCATTACTGGCCTACCTTGGCGAAGAACGCAGCAGCTACAGCCCCCTGTACCTGGACGCCAACGCCCTGCAGGACCACGACCTGCGCCTGGTCCTGGAACAAGGCCAGCCAGGCTGCATCCAGGTGTTCTACCGCCTGCAGGGTAGCTGGGCCGAGCTGTATGTGCTGGATGAGTACAACGCCTTGTGGCAACAGCGCCTGCCACTGCACGACGAAGCACACCTGCTGCTGCCGCTGCAGCGTTTTCTGTGCTCGGTGGTGATGCGCCGCGATGCCCGGTTGCCGATGGACACCCTGCGGCCGGCGTCACTGGACATCCATTACGCCCAGTTGCTCCCATCCGGCCCGGGCAAGGCGCGCAGCAGCGAGCCGCGCCCGGCCCCTTTCGAAGGCAGCGACCAGCCCTACTACGAGGTACAGGCCATTATCCAGGCCGGGGTGGCGGGTGCTGCGCATGTGACGCTGTACTGCGACCAGCAGGAATTTTCCGAACTGGAGCATGGCGAGCAGCTGTATGCGGTAGTAGCCAGGCAGATTATCGGCCAGCGGCGCAGCGCGGGCCAGTACCGGTGCTACATCACCGACCTGGATCTGTCCGAGCTGCTGGATGACCAGTTGGGGTCGACGCAACTGTACCTGCGCTACAAGCGGGAGCTGGAGCAGGCGTTGAACGAGGGCTTGGAGCGGATATCCAGCGAATGACCGGGGCTGCCTTGCAGCCCCCTTGCAGCCCCAAGACTCAAAGGTCGAAATCGCCCGCCGCTTCCGGCTGGTACTCGACTTCCAGCAGCTTCAGCTTGAGGGTCTTGCCGCCTGGCGCCGGCCAGTCGATCTGCTCGCCCACCGACAACCCCAGCAAGGCGCAACCAATCGGCGCAAGGACCGATACCCTGCCCTCAGGCCCGGCATCCTTCGGATACACCAGGGTCAGGTGGTAATCCTTGCCGCTGGCTTCCTCACGGCAATGCACGCGCGAGTTCATGGTCACCACGCCAGCCGGTACTTCCTCATGACCGACCACCTGCTCGGCACGGTCCAGCTCGCCCATCAAGGCGAGCACACCCGGCGTACTCTCGTCGAGGCTGTCGATCAGACGCTCCAGACGCTGTACGTCCAATCGGGTGAGGATGAGGGAAGGCTTGGTGCTCATGATCCAGTCAGACTCCTTTGAACAGGCGGTTTTCAACAGGCAGATAAAGCAAAACCCCGCCCAAGGGCGGGGTTTGTAATGGCATTGCGTCACTGACGCAGAACCCGACACTACCACAGCCGGGCAAATACTCAAGCCCCTGCGATCAGTGTGCCTTAGCCTGATCGCGCAGGGCCTGGGCTTCGCGGCAGATCTGCCGGCGCCGCTCGTCATCGGCCGAGCGCCATTCGCGAATGTGCTCTACATGCCGGTGGCAGCCGGTGCAGATACGCTGCTCGTCCAGCCGGCACACGCTGATGCACGGCGACGGCACGGCAGGGCTGACGTTGCTGTAGAGCGGCCTGGGCGGCCGGGCCGGGGCACTGCTCATGTCAGATCTCGTCGAAGTCCAGCTTTTCGCCGGCCCGTTCCCAGACGATGCGTTCGAGCATTTCGCCGAGCAGCTCCTCGCTCTTCTCGCACACCCACTTGCCGCTGTCCTCGTCGTAGTCGAAGTGGAAACCACCTGAACGGTCGGCCAGCCACAGCTGGCGCAGCGGCTCCTGGCGGCTGAAAATCAGCGTACTGCCGTTGTCGAACTTGATGGTCAGGACACCCGCCGAGTTTTCCATGTCCAGGTCCAGGCCGCTCTCGTCGAACAGGTCTTCCAGGGCCTGTTGGGTAGTGTCGACCAGATCATGGAAACGCGCTTCACTCAAACTCATTACCGGAACCTCGAAATTGGCTGCGTTACTGGCATGCCGGGCAAGATACGGGCGCTTGCCGCCGAATGCAAAGTTTTAGCCATTGCCTGCAGCGGCACGAACCCGAAGCCAGCGCAGTGCCCGTGGGATCGGGAAAGGGCCGCTGCACGCGCCAAGAATAGCCCGCCCGGCGGGCCTGCCCTTGCATAGGCAAGCCGTCGGTCGCTCGGTATACTCGGGCGCAATACTGCAAATTTCTAAGGATTTCACCCATGAAGCGCCTGATTTCCTCCTTCGCGGCGCTGGTCGCTGTTGCCTGCCTCGTTTCGGCCTGCGGCCAGAAAGGTCCGCTGTACCTGCCTGAAGACGGCGATAACGGCAAAGCGCACAAGTCGCACCAGCACTCGCCAAAAGCCAAGCCGGCCCCGACGTCGGAACAGCAGCCGGAACAGCAGCCCGAGCTGCAGTCCGAGCCCGAGCAGTCGCCAGCGCAGTAAGGAAACCAGATGAACGCTTTCAACTACCGCGACGGCGAGCTGTTCGCGGAGGGCGTGGGCCTGTCGGCCATCGCCGAACGTTACGGCACCCCTACCTATGTGTATTCGCGCGCCCACATCGAGGCCCAGTACCGTAGCTACACCGACGCCCTGCAAGGCACCGAGCACCTGGTGTGCTTCGCGGTCAAGGCCAACTCCAACCTGGGCGTGCTGAACGTGCTGGCGCGCCTGGGCGCCGGTTTCGATATCGTCTCCGGCGGCGAGCTGGAGCGTGTGCTGGCCGCTGGCGGCCGCGCCGACCGCGTGGTGTTCTCCGGCGTCGGCAAAACCCGCGAGGACATGCGCCGTGCCCTGGAAGTCGGCGTGCACTGCTTCAACGTCGAATCCACCGACGAGCTGGAACGCCTGCAAGTGGTGGCCGCCGAAATGGGCAAGGTCGCCCCGGTCTCGCTGCGGGTCAACCCGGACGTCGACGCCGGCACCCACCCGTACATCTCCACGGGCCTGAAGGAAAACAAGTTCGGCATCACCATCGCCGACGCCGAGGCCATCTACGTGCGCGCCGCGCAGTTGCCGAACCTGGAAGTGGTCGGGGTCGACTGCCACATCGGTTCGCAGCTGACCAGCGTCGAGCCTTTCCTCGACGCCCTCGACCGCCTGCTGGTGCTGGTCGACCGCCTGGCCGAATGCGGTATCCACCTGCGCCACCTGGACCTTGGCGGCGGTGTCGGTGTGCGCTATCGCGATGAACAGCCACCCCTGGTGGCCGACTACATAAAGGCCATCCGCGAGCGCATCGGCGACCGCGACCTGGCCCTGGTGTTCGAGCCGGGTCGCTACATCGTGGCCAATGCCGGCGTGCTGCTGACCCGCGTGGAATACCTCAAGCACACCGAACACAAGGACTTCGCCATCGTCGATGCGGCAATGAACGACCTGATCCGCCCGGCCCTGTACCAGGCCTGGATGGGCGTCAGCGCGGTCACCCCGCGTGAGGGTGAAGGCCGTGCCTACGACCTGGTCGGGCCGATCTGCGAGACCGGTGACTTCCTTGCCAAGGACCGTGTGCTGAACCTGGCCGAAGGCGATCTGCTGGCTGTTCAGTCTGCGGGCGCCTATGGTTTTGTCATGAGCTCCAACTACAACACCCGCGGCCGTTGCGCTGAAATCCTGGTCGACGGCGACCAGGCTTTCGAAGTTCGCCGCCGCGAGACCATCGCCGAATTGTACGCTGGCGAAAGCCTGTTGCCGGAGTAAGCCCATGCTGCTGCGTTTTACCAAGATGCATGGGCTGGGCAACGACTTCATGGTCCTCGACCTGGTCAGCCAGCACGCGCACATTCAGCCCAAGCACGCCAAACAATGGGGCGACCGCCACACCGGCATCGGTTTCGACCAGTTGCTGATCGTCGAGGCGCCAAACAACCCGGAAGTGGATTTCCGCTACCGCATCTTCAATGCCGACGGCTCTGAGGTCGAGCAGTGCGGCAACGGTGCGCGCTGCTTCGCCCGCTTCGTGCTGGACAAGCGCCTGACCGCGAAGAAGCGCATTCGCGTGGAAACCAAGAGCGGCATCATCGAACTGGACGTGCAGAACGACGGCCAGGTCAGTGTCGACATGGGTCCGCCACGCTTCACCCCTGCGGACATTCCCTTCATCGCCGACCAGCAGGCGTTGAGCTACCCACTGGAAGTCGACGGCCAGGTGTATCCGATTGCCGCCCTGTCCATGGGTAACCCGCATGCCGTGCTGCGGGTCGACGACGTGCGCAGCGCCCCTGTGCACCAGCTGGGGCCGAAAATCGAAAACCACCCACGCTTTCCGCAGCGGGTGAATGCCGGCTTCCTTCAGGTTATCGACCGTCACCGCGCCAACCTGCGCGTGTGGGAACGCGGCGCGGGCGAAACCCAGGCCTGCGGCACCGGCGCCTGCGCCGCTGCCGTGGCGGCGATCAGCCAGGGCTGGATGGACTCCCCGGTGTCCCTCGACCTGCCCGGTGGCCGCCTGCACATCGAATGGGCCGGCCCCGGCAAGCCTGTGCTGATGACCGGCCCAGCCGTACGCGTCTACGAAGGACAGGTTCGTCTCTAAGCGAGTAACCGCCATGACCGATCAGCCCAAGGTTGTACCCAAGCAGTCCGCCGAGCTCGATGCCGATGCGGTTGTCGCCTACCTGCGCGCCCACCCTACTTTCTTCGCCGAGCACGACGAGCTGCTGGTCGAACAGCGCATCCCGCACCAGCGCGGCGACAGCGTGTCGCTGGTCGAGCGCCAGCTCAAGCTGCTGCGCGACCGCAACATCGAAATGCGCCACCGCCTGTCACAACTGATGGATGTGGCCCGTGACAATGACCGGCTGTTCGACAAGACGCGCCGGCTGATCCTCGACCTGCTCGATGCCGGCAGCCTGGAGGAAGTGGTCATGGCGGTCGAAGACAGCCTGCGCCAGGAATTCCAGGTGCCCTTCGTCAGCCTGATCCTGTTCGGCGAGAACGTTGCGCCGGTCGGCCGCTGGGTCAGCAATGCCGAAGCGCAGCAGGCCATCGGCGCCCTGCTGGGCGGCGGCAAGACCGTCAGCGGCAACCTGCGCGAGCACGAGCTGGCCTTCCTGTTCGGCGAGGAACAGCGCCGCGAAGTAGGCTCCAGCGCCGTGGCTGCCCTGGAGTATCAAGGCCTGCACGGGGTGCTGGCGATCGGCAGCCGCGACCCGCAGCACTACAAGAGCAGCGTCGGCACCCTGTTCCTCGGCTATATCGCCGAAGTACTTGGCCGCGTTGTACCGCGCGTTACCCAGACCCTGCGCCCGGTGCGCTGATGGAACGCCAGCTGGAGGCTTATTGCGCACACCTGCGCAACGAGCGCCAGGTTTCCGAACATACCCTGCTGGGCTACCGCCGTGACCTGGACAAGGTTGTCGCCTACTGCAATGAACATGGCATTGCCGGCTGGCAGGCGCTGCAGATCCAGCAGCTGCGCCAGCTGATCGCCCGCCAGCACCATCATGGCCAGTCCTCGCGCAGCCTGGCGCGGCTGTTGTCGGCGGTGCGCGGCCTGTACCGCTATCTCAACCGCGAGGGCCTGTGCCAGCATGACCCGGCCAGCGGCCTGAGCGCGCCCAAGGGCGAACGCCGGCTGCCCAAGGTCCTGGACACCGACCGCGCCCTGCAGCTGCTGGATGGAGGCGTCGATGACGATTTCATCGCTCGCCGTGACCAGGCCATGCTCGAACTGTTCTATTCATCGGGCCTGCGCCTGTCCGAGCTGACCAACCTCGACCTCGATCACCTCGACCTTGCCGCCGGCCTGGTGCAGGTGCTGGGCAAGGGCAGCAAGACGCGCGTATTGCCAGTAGGTCGCAAGGCCCGCGAAGCGCTGCAGGCCTGGTACCGCCTGCGCGGCATCGGTAACCCGCGCGACCGGGCGGTGTTCATTACCCGCCAGGGCAACCGCATCAGCCCAAGGGCGGTCCAGCAACGGGTGAAGGTGGCTGGCGAGCGCGAGCTGGGCCAGCACCTGCACCCGCACATGCTTCGCCATTCCTTCGCCAGCCATGTGCTGGAATCGTCCCAGGACCTGCGCGCCGTGCAGGAGATGCTCGGCCATGCCGACATCGGCACCACACAGATCTACACCCACCTGGACTTCCAGCACCTGGCCGCGGTGTACGACAGCGCCCACCCTCGGGCCAAACGCAGCAAAGGCACAGACTCATGAGCATCAAGCTGATCACCTTCGACCTTGACGATACGCTGTGGGACACCGCGCCGGTGATTGCCAGCGCGGAAGTCGTGCTGCGCGACTGGCTCGAAGCCAATGCCCCGATCCTCGGTGGCGTGCCGGTGGAACACCTGTTCGCCATTCGTGAGCGCCTGGTGCAGGCCGAACCCGGCCTGAAACACCGCATCAGCGCCCTGCGCCGACGGGTGTTGTTCCATGCCCTGGAAGAAGTCGGCTACAGCGAAAAACATGCGCAGGAACTGGCCAACGAAGGCTTCGAAGTATTCCTGCATGCCCGCCACCAGGTAGAGATTTTCCCGGAGGTGCAGCCGGTGCTGGAGATCCTGCGCCACCACTACACCTTGGGCGTGGTCACCAACGGCAATGCCGACGTGAGCCGGCTGGGGCTGGCGGATTACTTCCGCTTCGCCCTGTGTGCCGAAGACCTCGGCATCGGCAAGCCTGACCCGGCGCCGTTCCTCGAAGCGCTGCGCCGTGGTGAAGTGGAAGCCAGTGCCGCCGTGCACATCGGCGATCACCCCGGCGACGACATTGCCGGCGCCCAGCGCGCCGGGCTGCGGGCGGTGTGGTTCAACCCGCAGGGCAAGGCCTGGGCCGGCGAACAGGCGCCGGATGCCGAGATCCAGCGCTTGTCGCAGCTACCCGACATCCTCGCGCGCTGGCGCTGACAGTCTCCTCCGGCCCCCCGCACGCCTACAGGGGCCGCATGGACCAGGCCTGTACAACTGGCACAAAAAAGCCCGCAGCGACGGCGGGCTTTTTTGGCGATCAGCCACTCAGATAGGGCGGCTGCCGTACTTGTTGTCCGGCTTCTTGGGTGGGTCGGCGACCACGTTGGCTTCGACCTCCTGAACCTTGCCGCCGCGAGCGAGGAACTCTTCCATGGCCTTGGCCAGGGCATCACGTTCCTTCTGCTTGGCTTCCATGCTCGGCATCTCGTCTACCGAGACAGCCGCCTTGGACTTGCCCTTGGCAGCGGGTACCGGGCTGCTGTCATCATCGCCGGCATCTTCGGCGACATCATCAGCCGCAGCTTCGAGGCCGTCATCAGCCTCGTCTTCGTCGCCTACTTCGAGGTCATCATTTTCCAGATCGTCGTCGCTCATGTTCTACCTCATGACTTGCGAAAAGCAGGTTAGTTATAGACCAGTGCAGCCGTAGACCGGCAGCCACCAGTGAAAATTCAACTGGCCGTGGTAAGGCCACTGCCCCAGGGTCGGCGCTCCTGATGGGAGGCGGCACCCAGCAGACCCTGCTCCTGGCAGGACCTGACAAATCCATAAGCCCCTGCTGGCCACTCGCTATTGGCAAGCCTAGCAAAGGCTGGCGAAGCGTGCGGACAACTGTCAAACACCCTTCGGCGCGCATTCTAGCGCGCCAGAAGAAAAAGCAAAGCACCCTGAACGCTCTACGTTTTGTAAGTTTTATGCCCACGTCGCAAACGTAGCGAATAAACCGTGTGCCGAGCGCGAAATGCTGAAAATCCGGCAAAAAAAATGCCCGGCAAGCCGGGCAAGTTTTTTACCGCGCCGCGGTTACAGGTTGTAGCCGCGTTCGTTGTGCTGAGCCAGGTCGAGGCCGACCGACTCTTCTTCTTCGTTGACCCGCAGGCCCATCACCAGGTCCAGCACCTTGAGAATCACATAGGTGACGATGGCGGTGTAGAGCACGGTCAGGATCACGCCTTTGGCCTGGATCCACACCTGCATGCCGATGTCGGTCACGGCACCGAAGCCACCCAGTGCCGGGGCTGCGAACACACCGGTGAGGATAGCGCCGACGATACCGCCGATGCCGTGCACGCCGAAGGCATCCAGCGAGTCGTCATAGCCCAGCTTGCGTTTCAGGCTGGTGGCGCAGAAGTAGCAGATCACACCGGCGGCCAGGCCGATCACCAGGGCGCCCATCGGGCCGACGGTACCGGCAGCCGGGGTAATCGCGACCAGGCCGGCGACCACGCCCGAGGCGATACCCAGCGCACTCGGTTTACCGTGGCCAACCCACTCGGCGAACATCCAGCTCAGTGCAGCGGCGGCAGTTGCGATCTGGGTCACCAGCATGGCCATGCCCGCAGTACCGTTGGCGGCAGCGGCCGAACCCGCGTTGAAGCCGAACCAGCCGACCCACAGCATGGCCGCGCCGACCAGGGTGTAACCGAGGTTGTGCGGAGCCATCGGGGTGGTCGGATAACCCTTGCGCTTGCCCAGCACCAGGCAGCAGACCAGGCCAGCGACACCGGCGTTGATGTGCACCACGGTGCCGCCAGCGAAGTCCAGTACGCCCCAGTCCCACATCAGTGCACCGTCACCGCTCCAGACCATGTGGGCGATCGGCGCGTAGACCAGGGTGAACCAGATGCCCATGAACACCAGCATCGCGGAGAACTTCATGCGCTCGGCGAAGGCACCGACGATCAGCGCCGGGGTGATGATGGCGAAGGTCATCTGGAAGGTGATGAATACCGCTTCAGGGAACAGCGCGGCAGCCGAGGTCAGGTTCGAGGGCGTGACGCCGCTGAGGAATGCCTTGGAGAAGCCGCCGACGAAGGAATTGAAGTTGAGCACGCCCTTTTCCATACCGGTGGTATCGAAGGCCATGCTGTAGCCGTAGACGACCCAGAGAATGCTCATCAGGCCGGTGATTGCAAAGCACTGCATCATCACCGACAGCACGTTCTTGGAACGCACCATGCCGCCATAGAACAGGGCCAGGCCCGGAATGGTCATGAACAGCACCAGCGCCGTTGCGGTCAGCATCCAGGCGGTGTCGCCGGAGTTCAGCGCTGGGGCAGCTTCCTCTGCCAGGGCAAGCCCGGGCATTACGAGGGACAATAGGGCTCCTAGCCCTGCGATCTTACGCAGAGTCATGTTGTTTTCTCCTGGGGCGTTGGGTTTGGTGAGGCTTTGTTGCTGCTTAGATCGCGTCGGTATCGGTTTCGCCGGTACGGATACGGATCGCCTGCTCCAGATTCACCACGAAAATCTTGCCGTCACCGATCTTGCCGGTGTTGGCTGCCTTGGTGATGGCTTCGATTACCCGATCAAGGTCCTTGTCATCGATGGCGACATCGATCTTCACCTTGGGCAGGAAATCGACCACGTATTCAGCACCGCGATACAGCTCGGTGTGGCCTTTCTGCCGACCGAAGCCTTTGACTTCGGTGACGGTGATGCCCTGCACGCCGATTTCCGACAACGACTCGCGCACGTCGTCCAGCTTGAACGGCTTGATGATGGCTGTGACTAGCTTCATGAAACTCTCTCCCGATTTGGTGGACTTGCCCCAGGAAAACAAACCCGTCTCAAGTCTAAGCGCAGCAGTTGGCTTTGTAACGCGTCGTCGGCATCCGGCTCCGCATGCGCACTGCCTGGTCACAAAGAACCGCATCAGTGCATGGCTCATGGTGGTCTTTGCAGAAACCTTGCCAGTTCTACCAAGGCACGAGAAAACAGCGGCTTATGTCAGTGAAGCGTGATTGGCCAGTCGCCAGCACGGGAAACATGCACAAATTCGGTGCGCAGCGGCCCGGCGTATTGCTCGAAAAATGTGCAACCACGCGCGCCTGTGGAACCGGCCACTGCGCACTCAAAGGCGAGGTTTGTGCGTGCTACACTGCCGGCCATTTCCCAGTTTCAGTGGACAGCCGAACCATGCTCGCGCCCAAAGCCCTTCTCGACGCCCTGAGCGACCAGGCCTCGCGCCTGTTCAGCAGCGATACCGCCCAGCCCCGTGCCGAACTGGAAAGCCAGTTCAAGGTGCTGATGCAGGGTGCCTTCAGCAAGCTGGACCTGGTCAGCCGCGATGAATTCGACAGCCAGATGGTTGTGCTGGCGCGCACCCGTGCCCGCCTCGAAGCCCTGGAACAACAAGTAGCCGAGCTGGAAGCGCGGCTCAACCCGACATCACAGGACACGTGAATGCAGCCCTCCGATGCCTACCCGGTATTGCTGTTCTCCTACGGCACCTTGCAGGACAAGGCCGTGCAACTGGCCAATTTCGGCCGTGAGCTGACTGGCCAGGCCGACCGCATGCCTGGCTACCGCCAGGACTGGGTCGAGATAACCGACCCGGCCGTGTTGGCGACCAGCGGCAAGACCCACCACCCCATCGTCTCCCCCAGCAGCCAGGCCGACGACAGCGTGGCCGGCATGGTCTTCCAGATCAGCGAAGCAGAGCTGGCGGCAGCCGACCGCTATGAAGTCGCCGACTACAAGCGCATCGCCGTCACCCTCGCGTCGGGGCTGACGGCCTGGGTCTATGTGCGCGCCTGAATCCTCCAGGCCGCTTCCACACTCACCCGGGCGGCAACTCGCTGGCATGCAGGGTGCCGCGGAACAAGGCCGCGCCACACTGGGTGAACAAGGTCTTCACCCGGTTGCGTGAATTGAGCACCTTGGCCTGGATTTCGCCAATGGCGGAATCCTCCGGCTGCAAGGTGGCGGCCCGGTTGACCCATTCGATGGCGGCAAAGCGACTTTGTTTGCGGGTGCCGCGCCCCTGCATCCAGGCCAGCCCCAGCTCGGCGCTGGCCCGCCCGGCAATTCCGGCGTCAGGGTGCTCGACCAGGCTCAGCAGGTAGGCCACCGCCTCGGCCCGCTCCTGGGGCTCGCCAAACCGACGCAACAGGATCCCCAGGTGCAGCCGCGCTTGTGCGTTGGTCTGCGCATTGCCCAGCGCATCAACCAGCAGCTGCCGGACTGCCAGCATGGCACTGCGATCGTTGAGGTCTTCATCGCCATCCATGCGCGAGCGGGCCAGGTGGTACTTGGCTTGCCGGCTGCCAGCCTGCACCGCACGCTGCAGCCAGTACCTGGCCACCTCGTCATCCAGATATTGCTCAGGGGTGTCGCCCAGCTCGCCGTGATGCAATTCGTACAGGGCAAGGGCAGCCCCTGGCAGATTGAGCTCGGCGCACCGCTCATACAGATAGCAGGCCACCTCATGCCGGTTGCCCGCCCACAGCAGCCGTGCCGCGTCGAGCACCCCGAAACCCGGCGCAAGACCGGTGCACTGGCGCTTTACCGCAATCTGCGCCCAGGCCCTGGCCTGCTCGGCAGAACGCGGCAGGCCCCACAAGCCGAAGCGGTGCCCGGCGGCCCGCAATGCGCAGGCCGCCGCATGCGAATGCCCCTCACACAAGGACTCGATGGCGGTACGTAGCAACTGCTTTTGATCTGCCATGCCATCCAGCAATAGCCGCTCGACCAGGCAGCGAAAGGGCTCGGCCATGGCCGGAATGGCAGCGTGATCAGCCTGGCACGCGAAGCTCGCGGCGATATCACCCATGCCGCCAACGTAGTCATGCAATGCATGGCTGCGCAACGCCCCACGCCAGGCCAGCAGGATGGCCCGCTCCCTTGGCCTCAGCGGGCGCTGCGACCAGGCTTCGAACACCTGCTGCCATTCGACGACAGCCTGCAGCTGATCGGCATTCGGCAGGGTCAGCCGATCTTCGACAGGCATCCAGCGCAGTGCATTACGCGATGTCTCGTCCCACGCTTCGCACAACGGACCATTGGCCAGCAACTCGATCGCATCCAGGCTGGCGCCCCGGCGCGGTTGCAGGTACGACGCCAAGGCCTGGACCGCTTCGAAGCAGCCGGGGCGTGCGGCCAGCGCGTGGCGTAACCAGTAGTGGCGGGTGTCCTTGCTTTCGCTGTCGGCCCGTCGGCCCAGGCATGCCGGCAGCGCTTGCGGCAGCTCGGCCAGGGGCTGCAGCCCATGCTTCACCAGAAACGGCGCTGCAGCTTCTTGCACTTCCACATCGGCACGGGCACTGGGGCGGAAACGCGCCGGCTGGCCTTGGAACAATTCGACCAGCCAGCCAGGCTCACCGAACTGCGCACTGATGTGCAGCATGCCAATGGCGGCGGCCACGGGCTGGGGGGAGCGGTCCATGGCCCGTAGCAGGTGCGCGGTCGCGGTTTCGCAGATCTGCTCGACGGCCAGCGAGCGCGCCGCGTTGCGCCTGCCGCTGGCCTGCACCTGGCAAGCGCGCTGGAAGCAGTGCAAGCCCATCACCACCTGGGGGTGATAAGCCTTGGGGCAAGCCTCTATCCAGGCCCTGAGCACCTGGCTCAGGGCGCGGTCGCCGTGGCAATCAAGGTCGGCCAGCAGGTGCCCTTCGATAGCGGCAAGGTAGTCGGGAAACTCACCGGGCGGCGCCTGCCGCCATTGCCCTTCGAGGCTATCGAAAAAACGGTTGAGTTCAGTGAATGCGTTGGCCTGCACCAGTTCGCGGATTACCTGGCGCGTGCGGGTGAGCGTTTGCACGGGGCACCACCTCAAGTCCATTTGAAGGAAGCTGCGGTGCCATCCCATGGCAACCGCCGTTGCCCAACAACACTAAGCCATACCAGGCGCCTGCGCAAAGGTATTGGATCCATTCCTGCCATACGGCATGAAGGTTGGGGACGATACCTGACCTGAAAAACCCGGATGCACACTTCCTGCGCCGGCCTGGAGAGCGCTCGCTATGCTTGCACAGCCGCAGGAAGCGGCCCATTTCAGCGACAACGGAGCGTCCATGTCCCTAGCCCTCGTCCACAGCCGCGCCCAGGTGGGCGTGCAGGCACCGGCGGTCAGCGTCGAAACTCACCTGGCCAATGGCTTGCCCCATCTCACCCTGGTCGGCCTGCCGGAAACCACGGTCAAGGAAAGCAAGGACCGGGTGCGCAGCGCCATCGTCAATTCCGGGCTGAACTACCCGCCACGGCGCATTACCCAGAACCTCGCACCCGCCGACCTGCCCAAGGACGGGGGGCGTTACGACCTGGCCATCGCCCTGGGCATCCTGGCCGCCGATGGCCAGGTGCCAACGCCCCCTCTCGCCGAGCTCGAATGCCTGGGTGAGCTGGCCTTGTCGGGCAAACTGCGCCCGGTGCAGGGGGTGCTGCCTGCGGCACTGGCAGCACGCGAAGCAGGCAGGGCGCTGGTGGTACCACGGGAGAATGCCGAGGAAGCCAGCCTGGCTGGCGGGCTGGTGGTGTATGCGGTGGGGCACCTGCTGGAGCTGGTCGCCCACCTGAACGGCCAGGTACCGCTGCCGCCCTATGCTGCCAACGGCCTGATACTGCAGCAACGCCCCTACCCGGACCTGAGCGAGGTGCAAGGCCAACTGGCCGCCAAGCGCGCATTGCTGCTGGCCGCGGCCGGGGCGCATAACCTCTTGTTCACCGGCCCACCCGGCACTGGCAAGACTTTGCTTGCCAGCCGCCTGCCGGGGCTGCTGCCACCGCTGGATGAGCATGAGGCACTGGAAGTGGCTGCGATCCAGTCGGTGAGCGGGCACACACCTTTGAGCAGCTGGCCGCAGCGGCCTTTTCGCCATCCGCACCACTCGGCCTCCGGCCCGGCACTGGTCGGAGGCGGCAGCCGACCACAACCGGGCGAAATCACCCTCGCCCACCATGGCGTGCTGTTTCTGGATGAACTGCCGGAATTCGAGCGGCGGGTGCTGGAAGTGCTGCGCGAACCGCTGGAATCCGGCGAGATCGTGATTGCCCGGGCCCGCGACAAGGTGCGCTTCCCCGCCCGCTTCCAGCTGGTGGCGGCAATGAACCCGTGCCCTTGCGGCTACCTGGGCGACCCCACCGGGCGCTGTCGCTGCAGCACCGAGCAGATAGCGCGGTACCGCAACAAGCTGTCCGGGCCGTTGCTGGACCGTATTGACCTGCACCTGACCGTGGCCCGCGAGAGCACCACGCTGAACAACCAGCCGAGCGGTGAGACCAGTGCCGATGTCGCCGCCAAAGTTGCCAAGGCACGGGAGGTGCAGCACAGGCGACAGGGGTGCGCGAATGCGTTTCTCGACCTGGAGGGGTTGCGCCGCCACTGCGGGCTGGCAGCAGCGGACCAAGCCTGGCTGGAGGGCGCTTGCGAGCGGCTGAGCCTGTCGTTGCGCGCGGCGCACCGGTTATTGAAGGTGGCGCGAACGCTGGCCGATCTGGAAGGTAGCCAGGCAATTGGCCGGGCGCACCTGGCCGAGGCCCTGCAGTATCGGCCGGGGAGCAGCTAGCGGGTCAGGGTTGCGCTTCACCTGTGGGACTGGCTTGCCGGCGACAGGCCGCAAAGCGGCCTCGACATCCGTCAGGCAACCTTGCTCCGGCACAAAAGCCCGGCAACCGAATAGGCCCCCGGCCCGGTCAAGGCAAGCCCGCCATAAAGGGCCACCAGCAACCAGGCAAACTGACCCTGCTCCAGCGTCCAGTCCGGGTGCACCACCACCAGCGCTATCAGCAATACCGCCAGCACCGGCAGGCAAGCCAGACGTGCGGCAACCCCCAGTATCAGCAGCAGCGGGCAGACCACTTCGGCAAATACCGCCAGCCCCAACGTCAGCGCCGCGCCCAGGCCGAAGGGATCTTCAATGCGCTGCAGCTCTGTGCTCCAGTTCAACAACTTGGGCAGGCCATGGATGAACAGCAGCAGCGAGGCGGCCATGACCCGCAGGAACAACAAGCCGCTGGCGGTCAGGCGTGGCGATGGGGCATCAAGGAAGGGCTGCAGGCGAGGCATGACTCTGGCTCTCTGGTCGATCAGCCCGGGAGCATTGCGCAGCGCCAGGTAAATTGCTTGTGCAGGTGTGCTGCGTTGACCGCACTCTCGGTGCGCCAGCCCGCGCCTCAGCGGCTGCCGGCCAAGGCCTCTTCTACCGCCTTGAGCAGTACTTCTTCAGAAAACGGCTTGCCCAGGCAGGCCAGCGCCCCCTGCCCCATCGCCGCCTGCACCGAGCCGTCATCCCAATGCGCCGACATGCAGATCACCGGCAAACGCCAGCTTCGCTGCGCCAGCTCACGCTGTACCTCCAGCCCGCTCATGCCTGGCATCTTCAGGTCCAGCAACACACAGCCCGCCTCGCCCGCCAGGGGCGAGGCGAGGAAGGCTTCCCCAGCGGCAAACGTCAAGGTCTCGAACCCCGCCGAACGCAGCAGATTGGCCAGGCTTTTGCGCACTGACGCATCGTCGTCGACGATGCACACCCCTCTGCTCATGCGCCGCCCAGGCCCTCAGGTCGTGCTCCGAGGACGTTGTGCATGGCCACCAGCTCCAGCAGCGAGCGGGACTGCATCTTGTTCATGATGTTCTTCTTGTGCACCTTGGTGGTCACCTCGCTGGTGCCGATCTGCCTGGCAATCTGCTTGTGCGACAAACCGCCAACCACCAGCGAGAACACCTGGCGCTCACGCTGGGTCAGGCGCTGGTATTTTTCCTCGACCTGCCGCGCATGGTGCCACTTGCGGCCTTCGACCACGGCGCGGGCACGCACCGCCTGCAACAGGGACAGCAACTGGTCCTCGTCGAACGGCTTGGTGAGAAACTCCAGCGCCCCGCCACGCATGGCCTGGACGGTCATCGGGATGGTGCCGAAGCCGGTCATGAACACAATCGGCCAGGGCAACGCCAGGCGGCGCAGCGCGTCCTGAACCTCCAGGCCGCTGGTATCGGGCAGGTGCATGTCCAGCAGCAGGCAGGCACAGGGGGTTTCCAGGCGGGCGTCGAACAGCGCCTCGGCACTGGCGAACAAGTGATGCGGGATGTCCTGCGAGCGTAACAGGCGGCCCAAGGCGCTGCGCACCGACGGGTCGTCATCCACCACCAGCACCGGCACGCTGAAACGCTCATCGAGCGGTTCGGCAGTTTCGGCCACGCTGCGCAGCAGCGACTTGCCCAGTGCCTGGCCTGGCACCTCGAGGCTGATGTCCACAGCCAGACGGTAGCCGCGACGCGGTACGGTCTGGATCAGGCTGCGGTCGCCAAAGGCCTTGCGCAACATCGACACCTGCACCTGCAGGTTGTTGTCCTCGACCACCGTGCCGGCCCACACCTGGCTGAACAGCTCGTCCTTGCCGACCACCCGGCCGTTGGCCCTGATCAGCGTGGCCAGTACCTCGAAAGCACGCCCACCCAACAGGATCGGCTTGCCGTCGACAAACACTTCGCGCCGCTCCAGCGACACCTGGGCATTGCCTATTCGGATCATGGCTTCCTCGCGCGGGCACCGGGCATTTTCGCGGCCTGGGCAGCCTAGGCCAGCGAACGCGTTCAGACAATTATCCCGAGGGATAGGTTGGTCTGAGGACTATACAAAAGCCCGCCAGCTGCCAGGGGACGATAACGGACAACAGCGTGCCCGTTCCTGCCAAGCAGGCTGTAACCCGCATCAGCACTGGGCTCGCTGCGTATACTCGCGCCTCAGGATGTCGCTAGCAGGGGTGCTTTATGCTCGATGAACGCCTTGCCCACAGGCCCATCGATTACGACCAGTCGATCGACGAGGGCTGGCTGAACCGATGCGAGATCAGCGCGCTGGGCCAGGAAGGCGAGCTCAGCTACTTCCGCCTGCGCGACCCGGCCACCCGTCAGGCCTGGATCGCCGTGCGCGCCCCGCTCGAGGCCCCCGCCGCCTGCCAGCGCCTGGAACGTGACTACCGCCTGCAACTGGACCCACAGTGGGCGGTAGTCCCGTCGGCGTTCGTGCGTTCGGCCGAAGGCCCATTGCTGGTGTACCCCGCCGGCCGCTCGGTCGCCGACCTGCTCGCCGACGGCCCGCTGGCGCTGACGCCGTTTCTGGACATCGCGGTAAATGCTGCCCATGCCTTGGCACAGGCACACGAACACAATGTGCTGCACGGAGCGCTGCAGCCCGGGCATGTGTGCCTGCATGCGCACCAGCGGGTGCGGCTGGGCTTCTTTCGCGCCGACCACGCGCAGCGGCTCAGCGACCAGGGCGCCCCGCTCGGCAACTGGGCCTACCTGGCGCCGGAGCAGGTTTGCCCGCACGGCAGCAGCAGCGACCGCCGCAGTGACATCTATGCCCTGGGCGCCATCCTCTACCAGCTATTGCTGGGCGAGCTGCCCCTGGCCGGCCGCGACACCCAGCACTGGCGCCAGCTGCATGCCGGCGTACAGCCGCGGGCGGCCTGCGAAGTGAACGGCAACGTGCCACCGCCCCTCAGCCTGATCCTGGCCAAGGCTTTGGCCAAAGAGCCGGACGCCCGCTACCAGAGCGCACGCGCCCTGGCGGTCGACCTGGCTCATTGCCAGCGGCAATGGGCTACTACCCAGACCATGGCCCCCTTCACCCCAGGTTGCGCCGACACGGTCGCGCCCAGCCGCGTGCGCCTGTATGGCCGCAGCACCGAGCAGCAGGCAATCGCCCAGCTGCTCAAGGCCATGCGCCGCGACAGCGCGCCACACGTCCTGCTCATCAACGGTGCAGCCGGCATGGGCAAGTCGAGCCTGGTCGAAGCCGCCCTCAAGGCCGACACCGAGGGCTACCGCGCCGTCGGCAAGTGCAACAGCCTGGCCCAGGCCGTGCCCTACACGCCCTGGGTTGACATACTCGGTGCGCTGACCACCCAGTTGCTGGCCAAGAACAGCCAGGACCTGGACACCCTGCGCCGCGAGATCCTGCAGCGCATCAAAGGCCATGGCCGCCTGCTTGGCAAACTGGCCCCGGACCTGCAGCTCATTCTTGGCCCGCAGCCGCAACTGCCGGCCAAGCTCACGCGCCTCGGGTTGCACAAGGAATTGCACGCGGTCATTGAATTCCTCCAGGTTTTCAGCTGCCCTGGCCAACCGCTGGTACTATTCTTCGACGACCTGCAGTGGGCTGACGACGCCTCCCGACAGCTGCTGGCCCAATTGCTGGCGGAGGCGCCCGATAACCTGCTGCTGATGTTCGCCTGCAACAACGACGCCCCCACCAGCAGCCCGCCACTGGCCATACCCGCAACGCTGCGCAGCACCACGCTGAACCTGCAACCGCTGGGTGTCGAGGCGGTAACCGCACTGATTGGCGAGCGCTACCACGTCGCCGCCGAGGACGCGTTGCCGCTGGCCGAAAGGGTTCATGACAAGACAGCCGGCAACCCGTTCTTCATCAACCAGATCCTCAAGGCCATGGTCGAAGACCAGCTGTTCACCTTCGACACCCATGCCATGCGCTGGTCGTGGTGCCTGCACGCCGTGACTCGACACGGCTACGCCGACAATGTCGCCGAGTTGATGATCCAGCGTCTGGCGCGCCTGCCGGCAGCGCAACGCGACCTGTTACGGGTCGCCAGCGCGGCGGGCAGCCGCTGCGATCAGCGCCTGCTGCGGCAGGTACTCGTCCAACCACCAGGCGAACCGTTGAAAGCCTTGATTGGCGCGGGTTTCCTGCAGCCAGCCGCGAACGGTTTGAGCTTCACCCATGACCGGGTGATGGAAGCTGCCTACGCGCTCACCCCGGCGTCCGAGCGCGCCTCGCTGCATGCCCGCATTGCCCTGGCCATGCGCCAGGCCTGGGCAGGCCGCCTGCACGAGGTACTGTTCGAGCTCGCCAGCCAGCTGCAACGCGCCAGCCCGTGCGGGTTTGCAGCGGACGACTGCGAAGCGTTCCTGCAGCTTCTGCGCGAAGCGGCATCACGCGCACGCGACCGTGGCGCCTTCGAGCAAACCGCTGATTACCTGCATACCGCCGAGCAGTTGCTGCAGCACGGCGCCTCGCTGGAAAGCCGCAGCACGCATGGCTTTGCCATCGCCTGCATGGCGACGGAATGCGACATTCAGCTATCGCGGACGAGCAGCGCCGAAGCCCGCCTGACGGAATGCCGTCAGCGCGCACATTCGGCGTTGGACCAGGCACGGGCGTGCCGCCTGCAAGCATTGCTGTGCACCTTGCGCGGCGACTATCAGGCGGCCATCGACAGCGCCCTGTCCGGCCTGGACCTGCTGGGTATAAACCCGGCACGGGGCGTCGACTGGCAACAGGTCGAGGCCTGTCATGCCCACGTACAGGCTTTGGTCGAACAGAAAGGCCGGCACTGCCTGGAGTCGCTGCCACGCACCGACTCGGAGGAAGTGACGGTCGCCATCAGCCTGCTGGCCACGCTGTCATCCTCGTTTTTCGTAAAGGACGACATCTGTTTCCTGCACCTGGCCAAGCTCATGGCAATGTCGCTGCAGCATGGCGTCGCCCCGGGCAGCACCTACGGCATGGCCTGGTACGGGGTGATGATTGCCGAGCGTTTCGGTGCCTATCATGACGGCCATGCCTATTGCCTGGCCGCGCTCAAGCTGATCGAGCGGCACGGTCTCGAGGCCGACCTGACCAGTGCCCTGTTGGCCCTGGACCAGGTCAGCGCCTGGACCTCGCCCATGGAGTTCGCCCGCCGCACCGCGCTCGACGCAGTCCACTCGACGCGCCTGAGCGGCGACCTGGCGATGAGCTGCTACGCCTGCAACCACCTGGTTTCCGACTCGCTGTTCATGGGCCGCTACCTGCCGGAAGTGGTCGAGGAAGTGGCGCAGGGCCTGGCCACCGTGCGGCGCCACGGCTACCACGATGTCGAACAGATCCTGCAGGCCCAGCAAGCGTTCGTCGCCACCCTCGGCGGTATGCCCGGACCGGCCTCGGCGACCACCTCGAAATCGCCTACCACGCGGTTCTTCCAGCACCTGTTCGCCGGCATGGGCGCCTTCTACATGGGCAATATCGCCCAGGCCATGCGCAACCTCGCATTGGCCGCTGACAACGCCTGGGCTGCACCGGCACACATCAACCTGGCCGACTACCACCTGTTCCGCGGCCTGGCCCTGGGCAGCCCGGAAGCCCCCGGCAACCTGGCCGACAAGCTGCGCGAGCTGCATACCCTGCACGAGCGCTTCAGCCGCTGGGCCAGCTTCAACCCGGCCACCTTCCGCAACAAGCTGCTGCTGATCGAGGGTGTGATCGCCAAGCTCGAAGGCGACGGCCTGGCGGCGATCCGCTGCTTCGACCAGGCGCAGATCGCTGCTACCGCCGCCGGTTTCATCCACGAGCAGGCGCTGGCCCATGAGCAACTGGCCGAGGTGTGCATCCCCAGCGGCCTGATTTCCGGCGCCAACCTGCACCTGCGTATCGCCCGCGACTGCTTTCATATCTGGGGCGCGAGCGGCAAGGTGCACCAACTGGAGACGCTGCATCCATTCCTGCGCACCCAGCCGATCCAGGAGACCTATCGCGCCACCCAGCAGGCCAGGCTGGACCTGGAAGCCGGTATCGAAGCCGCGCGCGCATTGTCCGAGGAAGTGCTGCTCGAAGGCCTGATCGAAACCCTGATGGGCCACCTGACCCAGCACTCCGGCGCCGACCATGGCGCACTGCTGATCGTCAGCGGTGCCGAGTTCCAGATGGCCGCCCTCGCCTACATCGATGATGACGGACTGCACGTGAGCATGGACAACTGCCAGCGGTTCATGACCCAGGCGCCGCTGTCGGTCATCAACGCCACCATGCGCACCCGCAAGCCGCTGGTACTCAACGATGCCCTCAGCGATTGCCCGGAGGCTTTCCGCCAGCAGTTGCAGGCGCGCAATGCCCGCTCGGTGCTGTGCCTGCCGCTGGTGATCCAGGGCGTGCTGATTGGCCTGGTGTACCTGGAAAACCGCCTGGTGCCGAACCTGTTCGGCAGCCAGCGCCTGGCCATGCTGGAAATCCTCGCCTCACAGGCAGCGGTGTCGCTGCAAACCGCCAAGTTCTATACCCGCCTGGCCGAGGACAACCAGACGCGCGCCCAGATGGAAGCCGAGCTGCGCCGCTCGCGGGCCGAATTGGCGCGCAGTGCACACCTGCAGGTGATGAACGAGCTGTCGGCCTCCATCGCCCACGAAATCAGCCAGCCGCTGCTGGGTATCGCTTCCAACGCCGCGGCCAGCCTGCGCTGGCTGAAACGCGCCGAGCCCAACCTGGAAGAAGCGATTGCCGGCCTGGAAGACATCCGCAATGACAGCGAACGGGCCGCCAACATCGTGCGGGCGCTGCGGGCGCTGGCCAAGCAGTCGCCGATGCAACTCAAGGCGGTGAAGCTGGACGAACTGATTCGCGAGGTGGTGCGCCTGACCTCGGCCGATGCGGCCAGGAGCCGGGTCGATGTGCAGACGCAGTTGCAAGCCGGGGTGTGCGTGACAGCCGACCCGGTGCAGTTGCAGCAACTGATATACAACCTGATCACCAATGCCCTGGAAGCGCTGGCGGGGTATCGCAGTGATGGCGTGCTGCAGATTGCCTCGGCGCTGGTCGAGGGTGGCGTGGAGATCTGCGTGGACGACAACGGGCCGGGGATTGCCGCGGACGAGCGCGCGCGTGTCTTCGATGCGTTTCATACCACCAAGACCGGTGGCATGGGCATGGGTCTGGCGATCTGCAGCTCGGTGGCTCAGGCGCACGGTGGGCAATTGCAGGCCCTGGTGTCGCAGCTGGGTGGGTGCCGGATTCGTTTCACCTTGCCGGTGAATCCTTCCTAGCCTGTACCGGCCGCTTCGCGGGTAGCCCCGCGAAGCGGCCGGCGCAGGTCTGCATCAACGCGAGCTCAAGGCCGCATAGCTGTTCATCAGGTTGCGATAGTTGGGGATGCGCTGCGACAACAGGTTGCCCAGCCCCTCGATGTCGTTGCGCCAGTCACGATGCAGTTCACAGGCCACCGAGAACCAGTTCATCATCTGCGCACCCGCCTGGGTCATGCGCACCCAGGCCGCCTGCTGCACGGTCTCGTTGAAGGTGCCCGAGGCATCGGTGACCACGAACACTTCAAAGCCTTCCGCCAACGCCGACAGGGTCGGGAAGGCCACGCAGACATCGGTTACCACACCGGCGATGATCAGTTGCTTGCGGCCAGTGGCCTTGATGGCCTTGACGAAGTCTTCGTTGTCCCAGGCGTTGATCTGGCCGGGGCGGGCGATGTATGGCGCGTCCGGAAACATTTCTTTCAGCTCGGGCACCAGCGGGCCGTTCGGGCCTTGCTCGAAGCTGGTGGTGAGGATGGTCGGCAGGCCGAAGAACTTGGCCAGGTCGCCCAGGGCCAGCACGTTGTTCTTGAACTCGTTGGGCGAAAAGTCCTGCACCAGCGAGATCAGGCCGGTCTGGTGGTCGACCAGCAGCACCACGGCGTCGTCTTTGTTCAAGCGCTTGTAATCGGGTTGGCTCATGGGGGTGACTCCTTGGGTTGGGATAACGGGCCGGCCCTGTCCGCAGGGGTTATACCGGCGGATAGCTTCGGCTTAAGAAAGTACCTGCGCCTGGCGCCACGCCTTCGGCGGCTGGCCGACCAGGCGGCTGAAAGCGCGGGTGAAATGGGCCTGGTCGCAAAAGCCGCATTCCAGGCTCACATGGGTGATGGGCGCTTCGGTGGCGAGCAGGCGCTTGGCCTTTTCCATACGCGCCAGCAGGCGCCAGGCCTGGGGCGAAAGGCCGGTAGCCACTTTGAACGCACGGGAGAAATGGCTGCGGGTGAGGTTGCATACCGCGGCGATCTCGATGATCGACAACGGGCTGTGCAACATCAGTTCCTTGGCCCGGCGCAGCCGCGCGGGCGTTAGTGCGCCGGGGGTTTGCAGCGGCGCTTCGGGCGTCCCAGGGTGCATGGCGACTCTCCTGTTCAATGCAGAAAGTCTCGCCCCCGGCCCATGACAAAGTCCTGAGCCAAACCTGAATTGTTGTTAATTGTGCGCTGCTGGCCCAGGCTGTTTTGCCGATACCATAAGATGCGTTTCGTATTCAGCTTCTGGCCGCTGCCAGCGGCCGGCATTCAAGGCGAAAGAGGTATGCAGGAAAAACCCGCCCACCGCACCGTGGCCATGGTGCTGTTCAACGATGTGTTGCTGCTGGATGTCACCGGCCCCATGGATGCATTCGCCATCGCCAACCGGTTCCTGCCGGCAGAGCGGCAGTACCGGTTGCTGACCTTGGCCGAGGGGGAAGCGGCGGTACGCGGCTCATGCGGTCTGAAAGTGGTCGCTGACCGGCGCCTGGAAGACCTGCCGGAAGCCGTCGACCTGTTGCTGGTGCCAGGCGGCCCGGGCGCCTATGACATCGCCCTGCCCGGGATCGAGCGCTGGCTGCCCCAGGCCGTGCGCCGGGCCAGGCGCTTCGGCGCCATCTGTACCGGGGTGTTCCTGCTGGGGCGGGCCGGGTTGCTCGATGGCTATCGCTGCACCACCCACTGGAACTACGTGGAGCGCCTGGCACAGGCGTTTCCCCAGGCCAAGGTCGAAACCGAGCAGATCTACGTGATAGACCGCTGCCTGATCACTTCGGGCGGCATCACCGCAGGTATCGACCTGGCGCTGGCGGTAGTCGCTGAAGACCACGGCAAGGCACTGGCCCTGGACGTAGCGAAAGTGCTGCTGGTCGCCCGCCATCGCCAGGGCGGGCAGACGCCCTACGGGCCGCTGCTGGCGGCGGTGCCGCGGGACGACTCGCCGATTGCCCGGGTACAGGCGTACATCGTCGACCATATCGAGCAGGCGTTCACCGTGCAGAAAATGGCCGACCTGGTGGCCATGAGCGGGCGCAACTTCGCCCGTACGTTCCAGCGCGAGGTGGGCATCACGCCGTTGCAGTACCTGCAGAACGCGCGCATCGACCGGGCGCGCAAGCTGCTGGAAGGTAGCGATCTGCCGTTGAAGGTGGTGGCCGCGCAGTGCGGGTTCGGCAGCGACCGGCATATGCGCAAGGTGTTCTGCGAGCGGATCGGCATGACGCCGGCGCAGTATCGAGCGCAGTTTGGTGGCGGTGAATAGTCGGATCTGCGCTGTCTTCTTCGCGGGCACGCCCGCTCCCACAGCGATGACACCGGCCTCAGGGGCAGTGTTGTACCTGTGGGAGCGGGCGTGCCCGCGAAGAGCCCACCACAGGTTGTCACCTGTATCGGGACAATGTTTCTCTCCAATAGCAGATTGTCCAACTCCATCACAACCCCCAGAATTGTCCGTCAAACTGATCTAACGCTGCCCCGGCAGCTCATGGAGTACGAGCCAATGCCACACGAGGGCAGCCTTCTGCAAACCGCGGTGATCTTCCTGCTCGCCGCAGTCCTCGCCGTCCCCCTGGCCAAGCGCCTGCAGCTGGGGGCCGTGCTCGGCTACCTGCTTGCCGGGGTGATCATCGGCCCGCAAGCACTCGGCCTGATCCGCGACACCGAAAGCGTGGCGCACATTTCCGAACTGGGCGTGGTCCTGCTGCTGTTCATCATCGGCCTGGAATTGTCGCCCAAGCGCTTGTGGCTGATGCGCAAGGCGGTGTTCGGTGTCGGGACTGCCCAGGTGCTGCTGACCGGCGCAGTGATCGGTGCCATCGCGCTGTTCGGCTTCAGCCAGACGCTACCGGCAGCCATCGTGCTCGGCCTGGGCCTGGCGTTGTCGTCCACCGCCCTCGGCCTGCAGAGCCTGGCCGAGAGCAAGCAGCTCAACGCGCCACACGGCCGCCTGGCGTTCGCCATCCTGTTGTTCCAGGACATTGCCGCGATCCCGCTGATCGCCCTGGTCCCGCTGCTGGCCGCCAGTGGCCCGGACACCAGCAGTGGCGACAGCCTGGGGCATGGGCTGAAGGTGTTCGCCAGCATTGCCGTGGTCATTGTCGGTGGCCGTTACCTGCTGCGCCCGGTGTTTCGCACTGTGGCCCGCACGCGCCTGCCGGAAGTGTCCACGGCCACCGCGCTGCTGGTGGTGATCGGCACCGCCTGGCTGATGGAACAGGCTGGTATCTCCATGGCCCTGGGTGCCTTCCTTGCCGGCCTGCTGCTGGCTGACTCGGAATACCGCCACGAGCTGGAGTCGCAGATCGAACCGTTCAAAGGCTTGTTGCTGGGGCTGTTCTTCATCAGCGTCGGCATGGGTGCCAACCTGCGCCTGCTGCTGGAGATGCCGCTGGTGCTGCTGGGCCTGACCCTGTTGCTGGTGGCGGTGAAGCTGGTGTTGCTGATCGGCGTCGGCCGCCTGGCCGGTGGCCTGAGCAGCGCCAGCGCGCTGCGCCTGGGCATGGTGCTGGCCGCAGGTGGCGAGTTCGCCTTCGTGGTGTTCAAGTTGGGCAAGGACCAGGGCCTGTTCGATGCCCAGACCTACGACCTGCTGTTGATGACCATCACCCTGTCGATGGCGATTACCCCGCTGTTGATGCTTGGCTGCGCCCGCGCCCTCAAGCGCCCACAAGCGGTGCGTGAAGTGCCTGAGCAGTACAAGCAGATCCAGACCGACACGCCACGGGTGGTAATCGTCGGCATGGGCCGCATGGGCCAGATCGTCGCGCGCATCCTGCGCGCCCAGAAGATCCCGTTCATTGCCCTGGAAACCTCGGTGGACACCATCGAGATGACGCGCATGTTCGAGCAGGTGCCGGTGTTCTACGGCGACCCGCTGCGCCCCGAGGTGCTGCATGCGGCCAAGGTGGGTGAGGCGGAGTACTTCATCATCACCATCGATGACCCGGAGGCCGCCATCCATACGGCAGAGCGGGTCAAACGCCTGTACCCGCACCTGAAAGTGCTCGCCCGAGCGCGTAACCGCCAGCATGTGCACAAACTGGTGGATGCGGGTGCCGAACCGATTCGCGAGACGTTCTACTCTAGCCTCGAGATGACCCGCCGGGCATTGGTGGGGCTGGGCTTGAGCGACGAGCAGGCGGCGGACCGCATCGAGCGGTTTACCCAGCATGACGAAGAGGTGCTGGTGGCTCAGGGGCAGGTGCGCGATGACCGGGCCAAGGTGATGCAGACGGCCAAGGAGGCGCGGGTGGAGTTGGAGCGGTTGTTTGCTTCGGATGCGGATTGAGCTATCAGGCAAACACTAGCCGTTCTATTTGCGGATGCTCACGGTGCGCGGCCTGCCAGAGGTCATAGGCAGCCTGCTCTGCAAGGTATTGGCGCGCATCCCCGAGGCCCGCCAGCTCAAGGCGATAAGCAAGGTCGGCTGATATGGCGGCGCGTCCATTAAGTACAGTGGACAGCTGTCCGCGCGAGTAGCCAAGATGGCGGGCCAGCCCCGACACGCTCATGCCAATCGCAGGTAAAACGTCTTCACGCAGGGACTCTCCCGGGTGAGGCGGGTCGAACATTGCCATGATCTCAGCTCCCTAGTGGTAATCCAGATAATCGACAAGCCCCACGTCAGTACCAACGAAGCGGAATACCAGACGCCAATTCCCCGAAACATTTATTGCCCAAAAGCCATCCAACTTTCCATGCAATGGATGAAGTCGGTTACCTGGACGATTCATGTTTGATGGCATCTGCGCCACTTCAAGTGAAGCAAGCAAGCGTCGCAAACGGGCAACATGATCTGCCCGCACTCCTGATGGGTCGCCTTGTTGATGAAGCAACCTCAGGCCTTTGTGCCTGAAGTTACGTATCATTGGAGAACAAGTGTAAGGCCAAGCCTTACACCTTTCAAGCTGGCAGCGGGGAGGCACATAGACATACTCCTGAAGGATTTCCGGCTTGCCCAGTGTGTTCCTACTTAGCCGGGTTGACGCCTTCAGGCGCTCCGATATGTGCGTAAGAGATTTCCTGTAAACCGAACTTGATTGAATGGTTGGCTGAGGCATTGTGGATGGGACGTGGAGTCGCAGCCCAAGAATTGAAGCCGACACCACAAAAAAGGCCAGCTCCCTACAGAGGGAGCCGGCCTATTTGCGTGAAACTACCAGGCTGTTACTTGCCCGCAGTCAGCGCGTTGTAGCTGGTCATCAGATTGCGGTAGTCCGGAATATGGTTGGAGCACAGCGCCGCCAGCCCTTCAATGTCGTTGCGCCAGTCGCGGTGCAGTTCACAGGCCACACCAAACCAGGTCATCAGCTGCGCACCGGCCCGGCTCATACGGTCGTGTGCGGCATCACGGGTCATTTCGTTGAAGGTGCCGGAGGCATCGGTCACCACGAAAACGTCGAACTCTTCTTCCAGGGCCGACAGCGCCGGGAAGGCTACACAGACCTCGGTGACCACACCGGCAATGATCAGCTGCTTCTTGCCGGTGGCCTTCACTGCCTTGACGAAATCTGCGTTGTCCCAGGCGTTGATCTGGCCTGGGCGGGCGATGTACGGGGCGTCCGGGAACAGCGCTTTCAGCTCCGGCACCAGCGGGCCGTTGGGGCCTTGCTCGAAGCTGGTGGTGAGGATGGTCGGCAGGTTGAAGAACTTGGCCAGGTCGGCCAGGGCCAGCACGTTGTTCTTGAACTTGTCCGGCTCGATATCGCGCACCAGCGACAGCAGGCCAGCCTGGTGGTCGACCAGCAGGACAGCGGCGTCGTCTTTGTTCAGGCGGTTGTAGGTGAATTTGCTCATGGTCTGTGCTCCAAAGGGTTTATGAATTTTTCAGCATTTCGAGGTGTTTCGCGTTGATGGGCACAGATTAAAATCACCCCCTTTACGGCGGTAGATAGCAGAATTTGGCTTTAGCGTTCTAATTTATGAACGACGGATTTGTCGGGGGCTGTGCCGGCCCTTCGCGGCTGACGCCGCTCCACAGGGATCGCGCCGGATCTGAACCTGCGCTGCGCCTGTAGGAGCGGCTTCAGCCGCGAAAGGGCCGGCACAGGCAACCACCTGCCTGGAGACGATCATTGGAAGACCTCAACTCGCTCTACTACTTCACCCAGGTAGTCGAGCACGGCGGTTTCGCCCCGGCCGGGCGGGCGCTGGACATGCCCAAGTCAAAACTCAGCCGGCGCATCGCCGACCTTGAAGACCGCCTGGGCGTGCGCCTGCTGCACCGCACCAGCCGCCATTGTTCGCTCACCGAGATCGGCCAGGCCTACTACAACCGCTGCCTGGCCATGCGCGTGGAAGCCGAGGGCGCGGCGGAGATCATCGAACGCAACCGCAGCGAACCGCGCGGCCTGGTACGCATCAGCTGCCCGACGACCCTGCTCAACTCCTGGGTTGGGCCGATGCTGACCCGCTACATGCTCAAGTACCCGCAGGTGGAACTGTTCATCGAGAGCACCAACCGCCGCGTCGACCTGCTGCACGAAGGTTTCGACGTCGCTCTGCGGGTGCGCTTCCCGCCACTGGAAAACACCGACATGGTGATGAAGGTACTGAGCAACAGTACCCAGTGCCTGGTCGGCCAGCCGCAGTATCTGGAGCGGCTGCCCAAGGGCTTCGACCCGCAGCTGCTCGGCACGCTGCCCAGCCTGCACTGGGGCAGCGCCCAACGCGAATACCACTGGCAGTTGTTCCAGGGCGAGGACACCAGCCACAGCATCGTCATCCCGCATACGCCACGCATGGTCACCGACGACCTGTTCGCCCTGCGTCATTTCGTGGTCGCTGGTGTGGGCATCGCGCACCTGCCGCGGGTGGCAGTGCGCGAGGACCTGGCGTCCGGGCGGCTGGTGGAGCTGTTGCCGGGTTGGCACCCGCGCTGCGGCATCGTGCATGCGATCTTCCCGTCGCGGCGCGGTTTGCTGCCCTCGGTACGGGCACTGATCGATCACCTGGCCGAAGAGTTCGCCATCAGCGACATGGCCTGATTGTCGCTGGCCAGCATGTCCACCAGCAGCGCCAGCACCACGGCACCGGCCGCCACGGCGAACAGCACGCCGTAGTGGCCACCGCTGGCGGCGAACAGCGCCGAATAGGCGTAGCCGGCAATGGCCTGGAAGCTGGCGAAGGACACCGTAGCACGGCTCCAGGTAGCATTCTGTCGGGCATGCCCCGGCACCAGTTGATGGACCCGCGCCAGCGCCAGCGGCACGATGCCGGGCGGGAACGAGCCGATCAGCAGCGCTGCGGCCCCCAGCAGGCGCAGGTCGTGGCTACCCAGCAGCACAGCCAGGGCAGCCAGTTGTGCCAGCAACACCCAGCGGATGCCGGCACGCGCCCCCAGATGGTCAGCCAACAACCCGTAGAGCACCGGGCCGGCGATCGCCCCCAGGCCATACAAACCCCAGATCATTGCACCGGCATGGGTACCCGCGCCCAGCCCACGGCTGACGTAGTCCACCAGGAACATCATCGGCGCCACCAACGCGGTGGCCATCAGCGCGTATTGCCCGAACAGTACCAGCACCGCCGGTGAAACTGCAGCCGGGCCCGGCGCATGGCCGCCCTGTTGATGCTCCTGCTCGGCCGGCCACCCGCCCCAGCTGCTGAGGCTCAACAGCAGTGACAGCGCGGCCAGCCCGAACCAGGTTTCCTGCAGCCCTTGGCCAAGCAGCCACGGTACCAGGCTGGCAGCACCGGCGATGCCCAGGCCAATGCCAAGGAAAATCGCGCCACTGGCCAGGCCCCGCCGCGCGGCAGCGACATGGGGCAGGATCGCGCTGGCCGCCAGCACCATGATCACCCCGCCGGCAACGCCGGACAGCAGGCGCCAGGCAAAGAACCAGGCAACCGACAGCGGCCAGGCACAGGCCAGGAATGCCAGGCTGACCAGCACCATCATGCCGCGCAGCACCGCTGCGCTCGACCAGCGCCTTGCCAGCGGCCTGCCGGCCAGGGCGCCGACCAGGTAGCCGGCGAGGTTGGCCGCGCCCAGGTAGACCACCGCCGAGCTCGCGAACCAGTGCGCCTCGATCAGCGCCGGCACCAGCGGTGTATAGGCAAACCGCGCCAGGCCGATACCGACCAGGCTGGCACACAGCCCGGCCCAGATCGGCAGCCAGGGCGCGCGTTGAGTTTCTGCAGTCATGTTCTTCCCTTGCGCCAGGCAGCGCTTGTTGATGGCGATGGGAAAAGCATAAAGTCGCCAGGCGATGAAATAACGCAGCGATTTCTCATTGCAGGCATGCACTTTTGCATCACAGAGGACAACCTGATGAACTGGGACGACACCCGTGTCTTTCTCGCCCTGTGCCGGGAGCGGACGCTGCGCGGCGCAGCCCGCAGCCTGGGTGTCGACCAGGCGACGGTCGGCCGCCGGCTTGCTTCGCTGGAACAGGCGCTGCACGCCACGCTGTTCCTGCGTGCAGCCAGTGGCTATACGCTGACCCCCGCTGGCGAAACGGCGATGCGCGCAGCCGTCGAGATGGAAGCTGCCGCCGCTGGCCTGCAGCGGCAGGTACTCGGCCTCGACGACCGCCTTGGCGGCGTGGTCCGGGTCACCACTACCGACTCCTTCGCCCTGGACTTCATCATCCCCGCGGTTGCCCGGCTACGCATGGACCATCCCGGAATAGAGGTGCAGCTGCAGGCCTCCACGCAAATGCTCAACCTCAGCCAGCGCGAAGCGGATATTGCCGTGCGCACGCAAAAGCCGGACAACCCGGAGCTGGTGGTGCGCCGGCTGGCACGCTGGCAGAGTGGCCTGTTCGCTTCACGGGATTATCTGCAGCGCTTTGGCGAGCCCGCGCCGGGCAGCAGGTTTGCCGGGCATGAGCTGGTGGTCTACCAACCTTATCTGGACAGCGGCAAGGAGGTGATGCTGGCCGGTGAGCCGATCGCGCGCGGGCGCATTGCCATGACCTGCACCTCAGGGTTGATGGTGCGTCGGGCACTGGCCAGCGGGCTCGGCCTGGGCGAGTTGCCGGTGCCACTGGGCGAGCGGGATGGGTTGCAGCAGGTGTGGGCGCACGGCAAGCCTTATGACATCTGGCTGGTGACCCATCAGGACGTGCGGCGTACCGCCCGCGTGCGGGCGGTGATCGAAGCGATTGTGCAGGCGTTCGCTGACTAGCCCACCTGCCCCCAGCACACCCTTACAAGACCCCTGGCCTATCCTTCATCCATAGTCCCGGATCATCCCCGCTGGAGCCCCCATGATCCGCGCCAACCCCGGACCAGGCCGCGCCCTGCTCGCCACCCTTGCCCTCTGCCCACTGCTCAGCCAGGCCGACGAAGCTGGCTGGTCGCTGCTCAGCCGCAACTACTTCCTGCACAGCGACTTCCGCTCGCCCTCCGGTAGCGGCCAGAACTACCGCCAGGAATGGGCCCAGGGCTTCATCGGCGACATTCGTTCCGGGTTCACCGAGGGCACCCTCGGCGTCGGTATCGATGCCCACGGTTTTCTCGGCTTCAAGCTCGACGGCGGTCGCGGCCATGCCGGTACCGGCCTGCTGCCGCGCGACAGTGATGGCCGCGCCGAGTCCGCCTACTCCAGCGCCGGCGCCGCCCTCAAGCTGCGCCTGGGCGACACCCAGCTACGCTACGGCGAGATGACCGTGGAAACCCCGGTGTTCGATACCGCCGACAAACGCCTGCACCCGGAATACGCCACCGGCTGGTTGCTGGAGAACCGCAGCCTGCCCGACTGGCGCCTGCAGGCCGGGCGCTTCACCGCCTTCAACAACCAGGACAACAGCGCCAGCCATGATGATTTCAGCGGCTACGGCGCCAGCACCGCCAACCGCGCCATCAGCCTGGCCGGCGCCACCTTCGCGCCCCCAGGCCCATTCGGCGCTGCGCTGTACGCCGGGCAGTTGCAGGACACCTGGCGCCAGGCCTATCTCAACCTGAACCTTGCCGAGGGCAACTGGCGCCTGGACGGTAACCTGTACAAGACCCGCGACACCGGCAACGCCAGCGCCGGGGCGATCGACACCCTCGCCTACAGCTTGCTGGCCAGGTACAACTTCGGTGCCCAGGCGCTGAGCCTGGGCTATCAGAAGGTCGAAGGCGACACCCCGTTCGACTTCGTCGGTGGCGACTCCATCTACCTGGCCAACTCGATCAAGTACGCCGACTTCAACGGCCCTGGCGAGCGCTCCTGGCAAATCCGCCATGACCTCGATTTCGCCACCCTCGGTGTGCCCGGCCTGAGCCTGATGGGCCGCTACGTCAGCGGCCGCGGTATCGACGGCAGCCACGCCCCGGCGCGCGGCGCCTATGTAGGCCAATATGGCAAGGGCGGCAAGCACTGGGAGCGCGACATCGACTTGAAATACGTGGTGCAGTCGGGCGCCGCCAAGGACTTGAGCCTGTCGCTCTCCCATGTCAGCCACCGCGCCAACCAGGCCCAGGCCGGCGATGACATCGATCGCCTCTACCTGATCATCGAATACCCACTCAAAGGCAGCTTCTGACATGAGCACATCCCCTT